>Ga0116223_10000714_pt1 | contig 38634 bp, 42 predicted proteins | sample Sb_taG_3_FD_90092 | JGI IMG/M metagenome (GOLD analysis project Ga0116223, IMG submission 90092) | Peat soil microbial communities from Weissenstadt, Germany - Sb_50d_a_PC metaG | ecosystem: Environmental > Terrestrial > Soil > Wetlands > Peat | place: Germany: Weissenstadt | collected 2010-09-21 | reverse complement strand
TGGTGGGCGGTGACGGACTCGAACCGCCGACATCCTGCGTGTAAAGCAGACGCTCTACCAGCTGAGCTAACCGCCCTGCGGCGATGATGTATCTCTGCGGGACCGCCGCGCGCAAGGGCGTCCCGCGCACGCCATCGCCACTGAAGTGACTGTCGGATTTACTGGCGAAGTTACCTGCCGCACTATTTGTGCGATAATCGCAGCGGCGGGTCTGGCCGCCGGCAAAGGAACAATCATGGTTCGCACAGTCTTGTTCACGATCGCCGCTTTGTTGACGGCGGGAACGATCGCGCTTGCCCAGGTGCCGCCGCAGCCGCCGCCGGTCGCCAATCCCCTGATCGGGCAAGGCAGCGAACAGGAGCGTGCCGCATGCCATCCGGACGTGATGAAATATTGCAGGGAGTTCGTGCGGGATAACGACCAATCCGACGTATTCGCGATCCTGAGTTGCCTGCAAACCAACCGGACCAGAATCAGCTTCCCTTGCCAGGAAGTGCTCGCCGGCCACGGACAGTAAGCAAGGCACGCCGCGCCTTGGGGCGGGCGGCGGGCGGCCCGAATGCCAAAGTTTTCCCGGTCTATTTCGGCGCGGCAACGGCGACCGCCTCAGCGCGGCCGAACACGGCATGCTGAGCGACAATAACGACGCGGATGTTCCATTCTCCCGATCGCGTCGCCTTAAGAATCCCTTTACGTTCAAGGCGCTAGGCATGCGCCTCGCTCTTAGCTGCGCTGCAACAAAGTTTATGCTGCGGCGCACAAAACGCGCCTATATTCTAACCAATGCTTCCGGCTCAGGCCGGCGCCCCTGCCGGGGAAAGGAATATACATGTTGAATTCGATTACCCGCCTGCTCAACGCCTGGAAGCGCTACGACACTATTCGGCGGGAGCTGTCGCATCTGAGCGATCGTGAGTTGGCCGACATCGGCATCACTCGTTCGGACATCGACCGGATCGCCTCCGACCAGGCGCATGGCTAAGGCGTAGGCTCCTTCCTTCCACGCGCAACCAACGCCCGCGCTTTTACGCGGGCGTTGGTTTTTGTGCTCCGCCGGCGGCGCCCTACCTTTTGAACAACCCCATGATCTGCGCCTTGGCCAGCGTATTGAAGTGCAGATTGAAGCCGACGACCGCCGCCGATGTGTCGGCCGTCACATTGAGCTTGTCGGCTCCCACGGCAAACACCGTGAACAGATAGCGGTGCGGATGGTCGCCCGCGGGCGGACATGGGCCGCCGTAGCCCGCCGCGCCGAAATCGGTACGCGTCTGCAACGCCCCCGCGGGCAACTTACCCCCGGCACTGCCCGCCCCAGCGGCGAGTTCGCTGGCGTTTGCCGGGATGTTCACCACCACCCAATGCCAGAAGCCCGAGCCGGTCGGCGCGTCGGGGTCGTAACAGGTGACGGCAAAGCTCTTCGTTCCCGCCGGCGCGCCCGACCACTGGAGGTGCGGCGAGGTGTTGCCGCCGGCACAGCCGAAGCCGAAATCCGCGGACAGGATGAAGTCGTTGGGCAGATAATCGCCGTCCTTGAAACTCTTGCTGACGACCGTGAATGGCATCGGCTGCCTCCCCTCACTGATTTGATACCGGCAAGATTAGTCAGACGCGGCCATACGGGAAAGACGGCGTAGCCGCAAAGCATTCTGCGTGCTAACGGGACCGCATGCCCGTTCTTGCTCTCACCGAGGCCGCAGCGCTTCTGCCGCCGCGCGGCGCGCTGATCGGACTCGATCTCGGCAGCAAAACCATCGGCGTCGCCGCCAGCGATCCGGACCGCCGCCTTGCCGCACCAGTCGAGACCGTTTCCCGCAGGCGCTTTTCCCTCGATGCCGAGCGGCTCTTGGCGCTGGCCGGCGAGCGGCGCGCGGTCGGCTTCGTGCTTGGGCTGCCGATCAACATGGACGGCAGCGAAGGTCCGCGCGCGCAAGCCACCCGCGCCTTTGCGCACAATCTCAGCAAGCTCACCGCATTGCCAATCGCGCTGTGGGACGAGCGGCTGTCGACGGCCGCTGTCGAGCGCGCATTGATCGCCGCCGATGCAAGCCGCGCCAAACGCAAAGCCGTGATCGACCAGCACGCCGCGGCTTATATTCTGCAAGGCGCGCTTGACCGGCTGGCGCGGAATTAGGACGATCACTGCTCCGGCAACGCCCGCTGCAAGAGCATATCCGCCGTCTTCGGCTCGATGCCGTCAGCGCCGTAGAGCGCCGCATGCGAGCGGAAGAAACGTGTCTGCGCGAAGGCGTCGGCCACGTCGGGCGGCGCCGTTTTGGCGAGTGCGGCGGTGGCGGCCAAGGTTGCGAGCCTGCCGACCATGGTCCGGGCCGCGCCTTCACTGGTGAATTCATCCGTCATCTCGACGATGGTTGCCTTCTCGCCGATCAAAGGCGAAGCCTCGCTCACCAAATCGGCAATGAGTTCGCCGGCTTCCTCATCGCGCTTGAGCGCGCGTAAGACGTCGAGGCACATGACATTGCCGGAGCCTTCCCAGATCGCATTGAGCGGAGCTTCGCGATAGAGCCGCGGCAGCACGCTTTCCTCGACGTATCCGTTGCCGCCGAGGCATTCCATGGCTTCGTAGATGAAGCTCGGCGTGGTTTTACAGATCCAGTATTTCGCCGCGGGTGTGAGGAGCCGCGCATAAGCGGCTTCACACGGGTCGGTGGCGGCGCGATCATAGGCGCGGGCGAGCCGCATGATCAGAGCGACTGCTCCTTCCACCTCCAGCGCCAGATCGGCCAGCACCGCACGCATCATCGGCTGGTCGTAGAGATGCTTCTGGAACACCGAGCGATAGCGGCAATGCTGTACCGCCTGCGCCAGCGCCATGCGCATGAAGCCGGCCGAGGCAAGACCGCAATCGAGCCGCGTCAGCTGCACCATCTGGATGATGGTTCGGATGCCGTCGCCCTCGTCGCCGACGCGCAACGAGAACGCGTCGGCAAACTCGACCTCGCTCGACGCATTGGAGCGGTTGCCGAGCTTGTCCTTGAGCCGCTGCAAGCGCAGCGCATTGACCGAACCGTCGGGGCGAAAGCGCGGCACGAAAAAGCAGGTGAGCCCGCCCGGCGCCTGCGCCAGCACCAGGAAAGCATCGCACATCGGCGCGGAGAGAAACCATTTGTGCCCGGTGATGGAATACCAATCCCCGGTCGGCGTGGCGGTCGTCGAATTGGCGCGCACGTCGGTGCCGCCCTGCTTTTCCGTCATGCCCATGCCGAGCGTGATCCCCGGCTTTTCCCACCACGGGCGGAACACTGGGTCGTAGCTTCTCGTGACCACTTTCGGCGCCACTTGGGCGAGCAACGACGGCGCCGCCGCAAGCGGCGCCAAAGCCGCTCGCGTCATGGTAATCGGGCACAAATGCCCGCTCTCGATTTGCGCCACCATGTAATAGCGCGCCGCGCGCGCCACTTCCGCCGGCGGCGGCGCCCGCTGCCCGGCCGGCGTCCAGGTCGAGGCATGCAGGCCGGCGGCGACGCTCAAGCGCATCAAATCGTGATAGGCCGGGTGAAATTCGACGACGTCGCGGCGAAAGCCCTTGGGATCGAAGGTGTAAAGCTTCGGCGGGTTCTCGTTGGCGCGGCGCGCCAGCGTGAACATCTCGGCCGTTCCCCATTGCCGCCCGAAGGCGGCGAGCGCAGTGAGATCGCTGCCGTCGCCGTTGGCTTTGACCGCTTCCACAAGCGGCGCATCGCTCGAAAACAAATCGATGTTTTCGTAAGGCGGTGACTGGTTGAAAACCTCGCCAGTATCGAACCGCGGGACGGTGGTCATGGCTGTGCGCCCTCTCCGGGGGAGCGTCATATTAGCACGTTTTCGGTGCATGCCGGCCAACGCGACCCGCAGCGGGCTTGCCGGGGTGCTTCGATTAGGCCTATAGCACCGCTTTGATGACGAAACCTCAGCCGCTCACGCGCCACATCGTTTCCATCAACGATCTCAGCAATAGAGAGATCGAGACCGTTTTCCAGGTCGCCTACGGGTTTTTGAAGGAACTCGCCGACCACAACATCCCCTACCGGATCGGGCGCGGCACCAGCGTCGCCTCTAAATTCATCCTGGCAAGCCTGTTCTACGAGCCCTCCACCCGCACGCGGCTGTCGTTCGAAAGCGCCATGCTCCGCCTCGGCGGCGCCAATATTACCAGCGCCGATCCAGCGGTGAGCTCGGCGGCCAAGGGCGAAAGCCTGGCCGATACCATCCGCGTCACCAGCAATTACGCCGACATCATCGTCATCCGCCACCCGCGCGACGGCGCCGCGCGCCTCGCCGCCGAGTATTCGCAAATCCCGGTGATCAACGGCGGCGACGGCAGCCACGAGCACCCGACGCAGACTTTGTGCGACCTGTTCACGCTGCGCTCCAAGAACAGGGGCCTCAGGAACATGAAGGTCGCGATCTCGGGCGACCTCAAAGGCAGCCGCACCATTCATTCCTTCGTCTACGCGCTGGCCCGCTTCGGCGCCACCATCGATCCCCTGCCCGCGCCGGGCATGGAGCTGCCGCCCCATGTCGCTCGGCGCCTGCGCGAGGAATTTCACTGCCGCATGGTTTCCAAGTCTCCGAACGAAGCCGACGGCTCGATCGACGCGCTCTACGTCACCGCCGACCAGCCGCATCAGCTTTCGCTCTACGCCGAGCCGGAAATCGATTACGGCTTGGTGCTGCAAAAGAAGATCGACGCCGTGTATGTCACCCGCTTCCAGAAGGAGCGCTGGACCGAAAAAGAGCGGCCCTACCCGAAGATCGACGCCAAGTTCCTGGGCGAAGGAAAATATTCGCACGCGAGCGTCATGCATCCGCTCCCGCGGGTGAACGAACTCGACGCCGCCCTCGACAGCGACCGCCGCGCCATCTATTTCCGCCAGGCCGCCTACGGCGTTCCCGTGCGCATGGCGCTGATCTCGCTCCTGCTGCACCTGCATCGCAGCAAATCCCTCCACAAATTCCCCGGAGGCTTCGCCAAGGCGGAGCACCCGCTCTATGTGCAGCGGATCGGGACCGGCATCCAATGCGCCAACCCGAACTGCATCACCAACGATCCCGCCGAGCGCCAATACGCCGCCAACAAGTTCTACATCATGGAGGATCATTCGCCGCAGCGCTGCACTTTGCGTTGCCTCTATTGCGAGACCGATATCGAGGCAGAAGCATCGGCGCATTTTGTCGTCAGCGACTCCACGCGCAAAACCTATTCACCCGGATTGGCCGCGCTCAAGCACACGCCGGCCGACAAACTCAGGCACCTCGTCATTCACAACAGCGAGGCCGACGCCGAAGCGGCGGGATTTGCGCCGCGCGTCGGTGGGAAGAAAGCCCACGCCGGGTAGCTTCGTCATTGCGAGGAGCGAGAGCGACGAAGCAATCCAGACCGAAGACAAGGCTGGATTGCTTCGCTTCGCTCGCAATGACGGGTAAACTTCGGCCATGCCGGCGCTCGCATTCGTCGCTTCCTTTGCCTTCGGCTATCTCTGCGGCTCGATTCCGTTCGGCATTTTGCTGACGCGGCTCGCTGGAGGGCCGGATTTGCGCGCCGTCGGCTCGGGCAATATTGGCGCCACCAACGTTCTGCGCACCGGCCGCAAGGGATTGGCCGCAGCAACGCTTCTTGGGGACATGCTCAAGGGCACCGCCGCCGTGCTCATTACCAGCTCTGTGCTCGGTCCAAATTTTGCGGTTGCAGCCGCGATCGGCGCCTTTATCGGCCATTTGTTTCCCGTCTGGCTCAACTTCGGCGGCGGCAAGGGCGTGGCGACCTATATCGGGCTTCTGCTCGGACTTGCCTGGCCGGCGGCCGTGTTCTTTTGCGCGGTCTGGCTCCTGATCGCGGCCTTAACCCGCTACTCCTCGCTCGCGGCGCTGGTCGCCAGCGCCGCGACGCCGGCATTCCTGTATTGGCGCGGCGATCCGCGCCACGGCTCGGTGTTTTTGCTGCTATCGGTGCTGCTATGGATCATGCATCGCGCCAATATCGGCCGGCTGTTACGCGGCGAGGAAGGCAAGATCGGCGGCGGCGCCGAAGGCGCCGGCGGCTCCTGACGGTCGCGTTTTCGGCGTATGCTTGGATCCAACGCGGCAAAGCACACGCGTGGGGGCGAGGTGAGCGAACGCAACGAGGGCGTCCAGCTGACGGACGAGCAGCGAATTGACTGGCTGCGCCTCATCCGCAGTCCCAATGTCGGTCCGCGGAGCCGCGCGGCCGCGATTTTCCCCGGCGCAACCGACTGATTTCCGGACTCTCCCTCGGCGTCGTGATCGTTGAGGCGGCCAAACACTCGGGCTCGCTGATCACCGCGCGCTTCGCGCTCGAACAGGGCCGCGAGGTATTCGCCGTCCCTGGCTCGCCGCTCGATCCGCGGGCCGAGGGTACGAACGGCCTCATCAAACAGGGGGTGACGCCGGTCACCGAGGTTGCCGACATCATCTCCGTGCTGCGGCCGATTCATGGAAGAGAAGAAACTGCCGGCGCGCGAGCCCGAACCGCCGTCGGGTGGCGCCGATGACGAGGTCGAACCCGCGCCCGATGAGCGGGCGCGCGTTGTCGGCTTGCTCGGCCCGGCGCCCGTCCAGATCGACGATCTGGTGCGGCCGTCAAAGAGTTCGCCCGCGGTGGTGCGGATGGTACTGCTGGAGCTTGAGATCGCCGGCCAGCTCGAACGCCACGGCGGCGGCCTGGTGTCGCTTGCCTAAAGCCTTCAATGCGGCGGCAACAGGCCAAGCCGCTTGCCGATCATCCGATCGACCAAGCGCTTCGGCAGGTTTCGCATGATCCAATCGCGCCTCGGTTCGGGGGTTATGGCGTAGCGCACCTTCGGTTTCGCGGCAGTCAACGCTTCCAGCACCACGTCGTCGACCCGCTCCGGCGGCAGCCCATGTTCCCCGAGCTTGAGCATGAACGCGCGCAGGCGTTCGAGCGCCGGCGCGTAGGGCGAGTCGCGGAACGGCGTGGTGTCGATTTGCTCGGCCTTGCTCCAGATCGGCGTTGCCACCGCACCCGGGCCGACGACGATGACCTCGATCCCCCACAACAGCATTTCGCGCCGCAAACTTTCCGAAAGACCTTCGAGGGCGAATTTTGAAGCCGCATAGGGCGCGATGAATGGCATGCCGTTTCGGCCGCCGACCGAGCTAATGTTGACGATGCGGCCGGGCGGGCCTTTGAGCTGCGGATCGGTGCCGACGAGCGGCGCGAAAGCTTTGCTGACGGTCACGACGCCGACGAGATTGATCTCGATCTGGCGGCGGAATTCCGCGACCGACAATTCGAGCAACGGGCCCGCCACGGCAACGCCGGCATTATTGACCAAACCGGCCCCAATCGCTCGCCGGCCAGCGCCTCGCGCGCACGGGCCGCGGCCGCATTGACCGCTGCCTCGTCGGTCACGTCGAATATCAGCGGCACGAAAAGCTCGCCGAATTCGGCGGTGAGTCGCTCCGCATCGGATGTTTTGCGCACGCTGCCGAAAACGCGAAAGCCGTTGGCGATGAGGACTTTTGCGGTGCCCCACCCGATGCCGGTGGAGGTTCCCGTGATCACGACGGTGCGCAAGTCAGACCTCCCGGGCGGCATCGGCGGATTGACCGTCCGCATTTCCGCCTTCAATGGTGCCGCCATCATATCGGCATGATTGGCGTTAGGCGAAGAATTAAGGCGAAGATGATTGCGCGGCTTGCGTTTCTGGTTCTGGCGCTATCGCTCGCGAGCATGTCTGCGCAATCCGCGACCGGCGATTCCTTTGCCGCGTTCGTTGCCGGGCTGCAGCCGGAGGCGGCCAAGCAAGGCATCACGCCAGCGACGTTTGACGCCGCTTTCGCCGGGCTCGCGAGCGATCCGAACGTGCTCGCGGCGATGCGGCACGCGCCCGAATACGGCAAACCGTTTGGACCGTATCTCGCAAGCCTTGCCTCACCGTCGCGCATCGCGGTGGGTTTGCGGAAATCGGCGCAATGGGCCGCGACCTTGCAGGCCGTCGAGCAAAAGTTCGGCGTCGATGCCAGCGTCCTGGTCAGCATCTGGGGCGTTGAGTCGTCTTTCGGCGACGGCGAGCAGCACTGGGATGTTTTCCGCTCGCTGGCCACTCTCGCGGCAGCGCGCTTTCAGCACCCTCTGTTCCGCGACGAACTTCTGAGCGCTTTGCAGATTCTCCAGCGCGGCCGGATTCCGCGCGGCGAATTCGTCGGCTCGTGGGCGGGCGCTATGGGCCAGCCCCAGTTTTTGCCGTCGAGTTATTTGAAATACGCCGTCGATTTCGACGGCGACGGCAAGGTCGACATCTGGCACAGCGTTCCCGACGTGCTCGCCTCGATCGCAAATTACTTACAGAAATCGGGCTGGCAGCCGCGTTTGCCTTGGGGCTTTGAGGTCGTCCTGCCGCCGGGATTCGATTACCGCACAAGCCGCGGCACATTTGCCGAATGGACGAAGCGTCACGTAAGCCGCGCCGACGGCGGCGCGCTTCCGCCGACCGGCAGCGCCATCTTGTTCTTCCCCAGCGGCGCCGCGGGACCGGCGTTTCTCGTCACCGACAATTTCGTCGTGCTCAAGCGCTTCAACAATTCCGATGCCTATGCGCTGGCCGTTGCCGAGCTTGCCGATCGGTTGCGCGGCTTGCCTGCGTTCCGCAGTGCTTGGCCGGCGGACGACTTCCAGCCCTCACGCGATGAGCGCATCGCGCTGCAACGCCGGCTCGCGGCGCTAGGCTACAAAGTCACGGACTTCGACGGCCATTTCGACTTCGACTTGCGCGATGCAGTGCGCGACCTGCAGCGACGCTACGGCATGATCCCCGATGGCTACCCGAGCCGCGCGTTCCTCGACCGCGCCGGCGTGCACTAAGGGGTCGTTTCAGCCTAGTGCCCCGGAGCGCGATCCGCCGGGCCGCCCGAACGTTTGTAGATTTCATCGGCTTCGAGCCGCGCCATGTCGAGGATGTAAGCTAACGCTTCGAGGTCATGGCTTTTGGCGATCCGGGACAGCTCGTCCGCGATCGAGCCAATATAAAGGGCGGCGTCCGGAGCCTCTCCCATCTCTCCTTTATGTTCATTTCCGAAAGCCATGAGGTGCCAATGCCGCAAGCGATCGCCCAAGCGCCATACGCCATCTATGTCCTTTTTAGATATGTTTTGTCAAAAGACAACCAGAAGGCGCAAGCCCGGGCTCAGCCGGATTTATTTTGAAATGACGGCAATTTGCCACGTTTGGCTGCGTTTTCAGGCCCGTGGATGGCCCGTTTTCAACCGGTAACGATTTGACAGGTGGGGTTGCGTTACCCATGTTCCCGGCGGCCGGGAAGGGTCGAAAGACCCCCAAAGACGTGAAAAGGCCAATAAATCATTAGGTTATCATGAATCTTGTAGTGGTGGAATCGCCCGCCAAGGCGAAGACGATCAATAAGTATCTCGGCCCTGGCTATGAAGTTTTGGCCTCCTTCGGGCATGTGCGTGACCTGCCGGCCAAGAATGGCTCGGTCGATCCGGACGCCGATTTCCGCATGATCTGGGAAGTCGACGCCAAGGCGGAGAAGCGGCTGAACGACATCGCCCGCGCCGCCAAGGGCGCCGACAAGCTGATCCTGGCGACCGACCCCGATCGCGAAGGCGAAGCGATCTCCTGGCATGTGCTGGAAGTGCTCAAGCAAAAGAAGGCGCTTCACGGCCAGGCCGTCGAGCGGGTGGTCTTCAACGCCATCACCAAGCAGGCGGTGACCGAGGCCATGGCGCATCCGCGCCGCATCGACCAGGCGCTGGTCGATGCTTATCTCGCGCGCCGGGCGCTCGATTATCTGGTCGGCTTCACCCTTTCGCCGGTGCTATGGCGCAAGCTTCCCGGAGCGCGCTCGGCCGGACGCGTGCAATCGGTGGCGCTGCGGCTTGTCTGCGACCGCGAACTGGAAATCGAGAAATTCGTCCGCAAGGAATATTGGTCGCTGATTGCGACTTTGGCGACGCCGCGCGACGAGACATTCGAAGCCCGCCTCGTCGGCGCCGACGGCAAAAAGCTGCAGCGGCTCGACATTGGCTCCGGCGCCGAGGCCGAGGCTTTCAAGCAGGCGCTGGAAACAGCGGCCTTCAGCGTTACCGCAATCGAGGCCAAGCCGGTCAAGCGGCACCCGCAGCCGCCCTTCACCACCTCGACGCTGCAGCAGGAAGCTAGCCGCAAGCTAGGCTTTGCGCCCGCCCACACCATGCGCGTGGCGCAGCGTCTCTATGAAGGCGTTGACATCGGCGGGGAAGCAGTCGGTCTCATTACCTATATGCGCACCGACGGCGTGCAGATCGCGCCCGAAGCCATCGGCGCCGTCCGCCGCGTGATCGAGACCGATTACGGCGCGAAGTATGTCCCGCAAGCGCCGCGGCGTTACGAGACCAAGGCGAAGAACGCGCAGGAAGCCCACGAAGCCATCCGCCCGACCGACCTCGCCTGCCGGCCGAGCGAGACCAAGAGCTTCCTCGATGCCGACCAGGCCAAGCTCTATGAGCTGATCTGGCTGCGCACGATCGCGAGCCAAATGGAGTCGGCCGAGCTCGAACGCACCACGGCCGACATCACCGCCAAAGTCGGCAGCCGCGAACTCGAATTGCGCGCCACCGGAACGGTGGTGAAGTTCGACGGCTTCCTCACCCTCTATCAGGAAGGTCAGGACGAAGACCCAGACGACGAAGAGGCGCGCCGGTTGCCGCCGATGAGCGCGGGCGAACCGCTCGCCAAGCGCGCGATCGCCGCCGACCAGCATTTCACGGAGCCGCCACCGCGCTATTCGGAAGCGTCTTTGGTCAAGCGCCTGGAAGAGCTCGGCATCGGCCGGCCGTCGACCTATGCTTCCATTCTGCAAGTGCTCAAGGACCGCAAATACGTGCGGCTCGACAAGCGCCGGCTTTATCCCGAAGACCGTGGACGCATCGTGATCGCCTTCCTCGAAAGCTTCTTCACCCGTTACGTCGAATACGACTTCACGGCGAACCTCGAGGAGCAACTGGACCTGATCTCAAACAACGAGATTGAGTGGCGCGAGGTGCTGCGCGATTTCTGGCGCGATTTCATCGGCGCGGTTGACGAGATCAAGGACGTGCGCATTACGCAAGTACTCGACACGCTCGACGCCTTGCTGGCGCCGCACCTGTTCCCGCCGCGCGCCGACGGCACCGATCCACGGCAATGCCCGAACTGCGCCGGCGGCCGGCTCACGCTCAAGCTCTCCAAATACGGCGCCTTCATCGGCTGCTCCAACTATCCGGAATGCCGCTACACGCGGCCGCTGACGGTATCCGCCGACGGCTCGGGCGAGATCGGCACCAAAAAGCTCGGCGACGATCCCAAGACCGACCTCGAAGTGACTTTGCGCAGCGGCCGCTTCGGCCCTTATGTGCAGCTCGGCGAGGCGGTCAACGGCGAAAAGCCGAAACGCGCCGGTCTGCCGAAGGGGACCGTACCCGACGAGGTCGATCTCGATCGCGCGCTGGCGTTATTGTCGCTGCCGCGTGAAATCGGCCTGCATCCCGAAGGCGGCGAGCCGATCATTGCCGGCATCGGACGTTTCGGGCCTTATGTGAAGCACGACAAAACCTACGCCAATCTCGAACCCGGCGACGACATCTTCCATATCGGCCTCAATCGCGCGGTGACATTGCTCGCGGAAAAGCGCGCCAAGCCTGCGCGCTTCCGCCGCTTCGGCGCCGATCCGGGGCGCCCGCTTGGCGCGCATCCGACCCGCGGCGGGCCGATCGTGGCGAAGAACGGCCGCTACGGTCCCTATGTCAGCCACGAAGGCGTCAACGCCACGCTGCCGAGCGACAAGACGCCGGAGACGATCACGCTCGAGGAAGCCGCCACGCTCATCGACGCGCGGGCGGATCGCGGTCCGGCGCCGCATGCGCGGCCGCGCAAGGCCAAGCGGCCGTCACCGGGCACGGCACGGCACATCAAAGCTTCCTCGAAGAGACCTGGGGCGCGCGCCGCCAAGCGGTCTGCCGCCAACAAGACGCAACGCAAGACGACACAAGCTGCCGAATAATTTCCGTAAACGCGCCCTGTACGACCTTTGGCCGCGGGCTCGGGCAATGAGCGGCCTATGAAACGCAATTCCCTCCCCTCGCGCGAGGAGCTTCTCAGCTTCATCCGCGAACGCGCCAGCAAGGTCGGCGCGCGGGAGATTGCGCGCGCTTTTGGCGCCAAGAATGCCGACCGGGCTGCGCTTAATCGCATGCTGCGCGAGCTTGCCGATTCCGGCGACATCGAGCGGCGAAGAAAGCGCCTGCATCACGCCGGCACATTGCCCTCCGTGCTGCTCGCCGACATCATCGGTCGCGATCCCGACGGCGAATTGCTGGCGCGGCCGACGGAATGGGATGAAGACGCCCACGGCGCACCGCCGGTCATCCGCATCGCCATGGCGCGTCGCCCGCGGCCCGGAGAAGTCGTCGGCGTCGGCGACCGCGCGCTGATCCGTGTCGAGCGGACGAACGACGAGGAAACCACCGCCCGCGTCATCAAGCTGATCGACCGCGCCCGCCAGCGCGTGCTCGGCATCTTCCGTAGCCTGCCGGGGGGCGGCGCACGCCTGGTGCCGATCGACAAGAAACAGCTCGGCCGCGAGCTCACCATCGCCGCCGATCGTACCGGCGGCGCCTTGGACGGCGATCTTGTCGCCGTGGAAGTGGCGCGCCAGGGCCGACTCGGCTTGGCAAGCGGTTCGGTCGTCGAGCGGCTCGGCTCGCTCAAGAGCGAACGCGCGGTCAGCCTGATCGCGATCCATGCCCACGGCATCCCCCATGTGTTTCCCGGCGCGGTGGTCGCCGAAGCCGACGCCGCGCGCGCGGCGACCGGGGAAGGACGCGAGGATTGGCGCACGCTGCCCTTCGTGACCATCGATCCGCCCGACGCCAAAGATCACGACGACGCCGTCCTTGCTTTGCCCGACGCCGACCCACGCAATCGAGGCGGCCACATCGTCACCGTCGCCATCGCCGACGTGGCGCATTATGTGCGGCCGGGCTCGGCGCTCGATCGCGCCGCCGCCGAGCGCGGCAATTCGGTCTATTTCCCCGACCGCGTGGTGCCCATGCTGCCGGAGCGCATTTCCAACGATCTGTGCTCGCTGCGGCCGCTTGAAGATCGCCCGGCACTCGCCGTGCGCATGGTCATCGGCGCCGACGGCCGCAAGCGCGTGCACACCTTTCATCGCGCGCTGATCCGTTCCGCGGCCCGGCTTTCTTACGAGCAGGCGCAGCTTGCGGTTTCGGGCCGCTCCGACGAAGTCACCGAGTCGATCGCGGTCTCGATCCTCGAACCGCTTTATGCGGCCTATCGGACGGTGAGCCGCGCGCGCGACGAGCGCGGCCCGCTCGATCTCGAGCTTCCCGAGCGCAAGATCGTGCTCAAATCCGACGGCACCGTCGATCGGGTGATCATGCCGCAGCGCCTCGAAGCGCATCGGCTGATCGAGGAATTCATGATCCTTGCCAACGTGGCCGCCGCCGAGACCTGCGAGCGTTCGCGGGTGCCGCTGATCTATCGCGTGCACGACGAGCCCTCGCCGGAAAAGCTCAACGCGCTGCGCGAATTCCTGAGCACGCTCGATATCGCGCTGCCCAAAGGCAGCGCGCTGCGGCCCGACGCGTTCAATCGCATCCTGCAACTTGTCAAAGGCCGCGACGTCGCGCGCCTCGTCAATGAGGTGGTGCTGCGCAGCCAGGCGCAGGCCGAATATTCGCCGGAAAATTTCGGCCATTTCGGCCTCAATCTGCGCCGCTACGCGCACTTCACCTCGCCGATCCGCCGCTACGCCGACCTCGTCGTGCATCGAGCGCTTATTCGCGCGCTCAAGCTCGGCGGCGATGGCCTAGCCGACGGCACCGACGTCCGCGCGCTCGCCGAAGTCGCCGCCACCATTTCCGCAACCGAGCGCCGCGCGATGAAGGCCGAGCGCGAGACCGCCGACCGTTTGATCGCGCATTTTTTGGCCGACCGCGTCGGCGCAACTTTCGACGGGCATATTTCTGGCGTGACCCGTGCCGGCCTGTTCGTCGAGCTCGACGAGACCGGAGCCGACGGGCTCATCCCCGCGCGCCATATCGGCGATGAATATTTCCGCTTCCACGAGGCGGGCCGGGCCTTTGTCGGCAGTTCGGCGAGATACCGGCTCGGCGATCCGGTGACCGTGGAGCTGGTCGAAGCCGCGCCGGTGGCGGGCGCGCTGCGCTTTCGGCTGGTGGGCGCGCCGCAAGCCGAGGCCGGTCGGCGCCCTGGACACAAAGCCCCGCGGCAGGGGAAAGTCGGGCGGCGCAACGATCGGCATGGACAGCGCGGCAGGCGCGGCAAACCTTCATGAGCAACGAAAACGCCACCGCGACCACCGGCCTGACGAACGAAGATCGCACCGAACGGCTGACTGCCGCCGCGCGCGATCAATCCTTCGCCAATCTCAAGCCACGGGATTCCGCGACCTTGATCCTGGTCGACCGCACGGAGCCGGTGCCGAAAATTCTGCTCGGCCGCCGGCATGAGCGGCACCGCTTCCTGCCCGGCAAATTCGTCTTCCCCGGCGGGCGCGTCGAGCGGACGGACCGGCTGATGCCGGTTTCGGCGCCGCTGCACGCGCGCGACACCGACCGCTTGATGCGGCAGGTCAAGCGGCCAAGCGCGGCCAAGGCGGCCGGCTTCGCGCTCGCCGCCATCCGCGAGACCTATGAGGAGACTGGCCTAATGCTCGGGGCGCAAACGTCGGGCGCAATCGCCGCGCCCGACGGAGCCTGGCAAGCTTTCGCCAAACAACGCGTGCTCCCCGATCTGAGCCGGATCCATTTCATCGCCCGCGCCATTACACCCCCGCGCCGGCCGCGCCGTTTTGACAGCCGCTTTTTCGCCGCCGAGATTTCCGGCGTCGCCCATCGCGCGGAGGGTTTTTTCGGGCCGGAGGCGGAGTTGGTGGAGCTCGTCTGGATGCCGATCACCGAGGCGCGCAGCCTCGATATCCCCGCCATCACCGCGGTGGCGCTCGAGGAACTCCAGGAGCGCATCCTGAGCGGGATGAGCCACGACCATCCGGTGCCGTTCTACCGCATGTTGCACAAACGCTTCGTGCGCACGGTGTTTTGACGGCGCCGCTATGCCGGCATCCGCGCCTTGCTTGACATTGCCGGCTTGCTGACTAGGTTGACGGCCAACATCGAGCAAATGGAAGTCGAGATCCGCCCATGGCCAAGAACGCCACCATCAAAGTCAAGCTAGTTTCCAGCGCCGACACCGGTTTTTACTACGTCACGCGCAAGAATTCGCGCACCATGACCGACAAACTGGTGAAAAAGAAATACGATCCGGTCGCCAAGAAACATGTCGAATTCCGCGAGTCCAAGATCAAATAGGCCGCGCCAAAGCACTTCTTCGCTTGGATGCCCGGCCGCGCCGGGCATTTTCTTTTAGGGAAACGCGCGGGTCGAGATGGGTCAAACCGACCGTCGCGCCGGCCAAGCAAGGTGGCCGGCAGGGAGCGGTGTCATGAGGAGGCCACTCGCACCGCCCCCGTGCCGGCCGAACCCCACGGACCCAGGAGATGCGGCGGACCTGAGCACTCCCGCAGGGCTACCCGATGCACCGCGCCTTCCCGGGCCGTTGTCGGCTCGCTTATCAGGAGGGCGCCCGCTTTTCATTGCTGATTGCCGTCGCAGGCTAGCGCAACGGTCGGGGAAATCAACAGTCGCCGGCGGTAAAATCGGATTTTTAGGCCGCGTCCGGCACGACGCGGTTGCGGCCGTCGCGCTTGGCGCGGTAAAGCGCCTGGTCGGCCCGCTTGATGAGGCTCGCGGCGGTGTCGTCGCGTCCGCGCAAACCCGCAATGCCGATCGAGAGCGTCACCGGAATGCTCCGCGCGCCCTGGCTGATGACGAACGGCTCCGCGGCAATGCGCCGGCGCAGCCGCTCGGCCACCATGGCGGCGACCGTTATGTCGGTTTCCGGCATCACGATGATGAATTCTTCGCCGCCGCAGCGGGACGCCAGGTCAATGCCGCGGATCGAGCGTTTGATGCGCAGCGCGAAATCGCGCAGCACGTCGTCGCCGGCATCGTGACCGTAGCTGTCGTTGATCGATTTGAAATGGTCGATGTCGAGCATCATCACCGCAAGCGGCTTGCCCCGCGCGCCCGCCTGCTCCATCAGTGTCGCCAAATGACTTTCCATGTAACGGCGATTGAACAAGCCGGTCAGCGCGTCGGTGATGGCCATTTCAATCGAGGTCTGGACGTTATCGCGCAGCCGCTCGGTGTAGCGGCGCTTGCGCACCTGGCTGCGCGCCCGCGCCAACAGTTCGTTCTTGTCGATCGGGCGCATCAGATAATCATTCACGCCGATTTCCAACCCGCGCAGCATGCGCGCGTTGTTCTCGGGCTCGGTGATGGCGAGGATCGGCACGTTGCGGGTGCGCTCGAGCGACCGGATCTGGCTGCACAGCCGCAGCGCGTCGAAATTCGCCAGGTCGAGCGAGATGATGACGAGATCGTAATTGCCTTCGGCGGCGCGGAACAAAGCGTCGTTCGGGTCGGCCTCGATCTCGACGTTATGTTCGGTGGCAAGCGTGCTGGCGACCCGCTCATAGGACGCCGGCCGGTCGTCGACGATCAGCACGCGGCCGCCGCGGCCGGTATCGGCGACGGCTTCGCGTTCCGGAGATTCGATGCCGATCTCGTGGGAAGTCACCGCGCGCATCCGCAGCTCGTCGGTGACCATCTTGAGCCGCGCCAGCGACCGCACGCGCGCGATCAGCGCCAATTCGGGCGTGGGCTTGCTGAGAAAGTCGTCGGCGCCGGCCTCGAGCCCGCGCACCCGGTCGGAGGGCTGGTCGAGCGCGGTCACCATGACCACGGGAATGTGATGCGTCGCCGGATTGGTCTTCAGGCGCCGGCATACCTCAAACCCGTCCATATCCGGCATCATGACGTCGAGCAGCACCAGATCGCATTCGGCGCGCTCGCAAATGGTCAGCGCCTCCACCCCGCTCATGGCGGTGATGACGTCGAAATATTCGGCCGACAGCCGAGCTTCCATCAGCTTGACGTTGGCAGGGACGTCGTCAACGACGAGAACGCGCGCGGTCATTCATGCATCCTACGGATTGCCCAAAAAGTGACGGATGGTCTCGATGAACTTGCCGACCGAAATCGGCTTGGAGAGATAGGCTTCGCAGCCACCCTCGCGGATGCGCTCCTCGTCGCCTTTCATGGCAAAGGCGGTCACGGCGACGACCGGAATGGCGCGCAGATCCTGATCGTCCTTGAGCCACTTGGTGACTTCAAGACCGGAAACTTCCGGAAGCTGAATGTCCATGAGGATCAAATCGGGACGATGCTTGCGCGCCAGATCGAGCGCTTCGATACCGTTGCGCGTGGCCACGGTGTTGTATCCATGGGCTTCCAACAGATCGTGGAAGAGCTTCATATTGAGCTCGTTGTCTTCCACGATTAGGACGGTCTTGGCCATCCCAGATCCCTCACCTGCCCCGGGCTCCAGCGCGCGGTCATGTCTGCGGTTGCCGAGCGGCCTGCAAGCTAGCCCGGATTCATTACGGAAAGGCAAATAGAACCGCATGAAGACGCCCTTGAGGCCGACCCGGGAAGCGGCGGAAATGCTGGCTATTCAGGCGCTTGCCTTCATCGCCGAGGATCCCGAAAAGCTGAGCCGCTTCCTCGGCATGACTGGCATACCGCCGGAGGAAATCCGCACCGCCGCAGGCGAGCCCGGCTTTCTCGCCGGCGTGCTTGAGCATATGCTTGGCGACGAGAGTCTCCTGGTCGCGTTCGCCGACAGCGCCGGTATCGACCCTACGGCCGTAGCGCGCGCCCGCAGCGCATTCGGCAAAATGGACGGGACGTGAGCGCCTTCTGCCGCGATTGCCTCGCCGACGCCGCAGCACCCGCCGTGCGCTGCGCCGCCTGCGGCTCGCCGCGGTTGCTTCGTCATGGCGAACTGGCTGAGCTTTCCATCGCCCATGTCGACTGCGACGCTTTCTACGCCGCGATCGAGAAGCGCGATGATCCTTCACTTGCCGCCGAGCCGGTCATCGTCGGTGGCGGCCGCCGCGGCGTGGTCGCCACCGCCTGCTATGTCGCGCGCACCTTCGAGGTGAGATCGGCGATGCCGATGTTCGAGGCCTTGCGGCTTTGCCCGCATGCCCGCGTCATTCAGCCTAATATGGAGAAATATGCCCGCGTCGGCCGCGAGGTCCGTTCGATGATGCTCGCGCTGACGCCGCTGGTCGAGCCGTTGTCCATCGACGAAGCCTTCCTCGATCTGTCCGGCACCGAGCGGCTGCACGGGCATTCGCCCGCCAAAGTGCTGGCGCGCTTTGCCATCGAGGTCGAGCACAAGCTTTCGATCACCGTTTCGATCGGGCTCTCCTGCAACAAATTCCTGGCAAAAATCGCTTCCGACCTCGACAAGCCGCGCGGTTTCGCCGTGCTCGGCGCGGCCGAGGCACCGCAATTCCTGGCGCCGAAGCCGGTGAGCTTCATCTTCGGCGTCGGCAAGGTCGGCGCGGCGCGCTTGGCGCGCGACGGCTTCCACCGCATCGCCGATCTGCAAAAAGTCAGCGAGGTCGAGATGATGCGCCGCTACGGCGAGGAGGGCCGCCGCCTCGCGCGGCTCGCCCGCGGCATCGATGCGCGCCTCGTCAGCGCCGACCGCGAAACCAAGAGCGTGTCGTCGGAAACCACATTCGACCGCGACATCGCCGATTTCCGCGCGCTCGAGCGTATTCTTTGGGCGCAGACCGAGGAAGTTTCGGCACGGCTGAAGGAAAAAGCGCTCGCCGGCGCCACCGTGACGTTGAAGCTGAAAACCGCCGACTTCAAAATCCGCACCCGCGCGCATTCTTTCGGCGCGCCGACCCAGCTCGCCGGAAAGATATTTACCGCCGCCCGCGCTCTCCTCGAACGCGAAACCGGCGGAACGAAATTCCGCCTGCTCGGCCTCGGCTTAAGCGCGCTCACCACGGCGGACCAAGCCGATCCCGCCGACTTCGTCGACGGCCGCGCGGTCGAAGCCGAACACGCCGTCGATAGAGTGCGCGCCCGCTTCGGCGAAGACGCCGTGGTCAGGGGATTGGCGTTCGAGCGGCCGGAGAAGCGATAGCGGCCCGGGGCTCATTTGCAAGGCTTTGCGTCCTTGATGTCCAACGACACCAGTGTGCCGGTGACGACGAAGTCATTGTAATCGAGCGATAGCGCCCGCGAAATGCCGTTCTCGTAAAGCTCGAAGCCGATCGCGTAAACCGGCGTTTGCTCGGTGCTTTTTTGCCCCTTGCCCTTCTCGAAATAGCTGATCGTCACCGGCCAGCGGGTAACCCCGGCAAGCTTCGGCGCCGTGGCCGCGGCGTCGTCGTGTTTGCGCTCGTCCGGCCCAAGCTTGCGGCCGATCACGGTAAGCGTGTCGTACACTTTCTCGCCGGTATCCGAACCGTCATAGACCGGAAAATTGAGAATGGTCTTGCCGGCGCGCGCAGCCTCGATCACCCGCACCATATGCTGGGTCGGGAACACCACCGCCGCGTCGATATCGAGGACCTTGTGTTCCGGCTTGGCGAGGTCGACCGCCGTCGCCGCGCCGCCGTGCTCGGCATGGCCGTCGACGGTATCGACGAGATTCTGATCGACGAAATTCTGCGAGGTGAATTTGAAGCGCTTGGCATCGCCGCCCTCCCAAGTGGTCGAGCGCAGATCGCTGGTGGAGATTTTGCCCTCGCCGGAATCCAGCTCCGAGACCTGGCGAAATTGCAGCGTATAGCCGTCGCAGGCATCGCCGCCGAAGTCATAAAGGATACGCCCGCGGACCCCGGCAACTTGCGCGTTTTCATGCGTCTGGCCGAGCGCGAGGTCGTAGATCGCACGATGCGGCACGAGCACGATGGGACGGTCTTGCGCGCTGACGGAAGCCGGGGCGGCGAAAATGAGCGCGTAGGCAAGGAACGCAGCGCGCGATGCGACGCCGTAAGCCACTGACATGAACCTCTCTTCGCGTTGGTCGAATTCCGGAACAGCGCCCCCTGCCCGCCTCCTCCAAAACGATCATTTTTATGGAATCTTGCGCCGTTTTTTGTCCTTTGAATGGCGGCAAAGATAAGGTCGAAGGCAGGCCGCTGCAACTGCCCCGCCCTTGCATGCTCACTTGCATGCTAAACTGTCATCGGCGAGAACCCTTGCCCTTTGCAGGCGGTATGGAGGATGCGAATGCCCGGCACGGTGGAAAAAAAGTTGAGCGAGCTTGGCATCGTGCTGACGGAGCCGGCCGCGCCGGTCGCCAATTACGTGCCGTTCGTGCGCACGGGCCGTCTGCTCATGGTCTCCGGCCAGATCTGCGTCGATGCGGGCAAGCTCGTCGCCAAGGGTCAGCTCGGCGCCGGCGTCTCCATCGAGGACGGCCAGAAAGCGGCGCGCGCCTGCGCGGTGAACTTGTTGGCACAGGTCAAGGCCGCGCTCGGCGATCTCGATAAGGTTTTGCGTGTTGTGCGGCTCGGGGGCTTCGTGAATGCGGCGCCGGGCTTCACCGACGGCCCCAAGGTGATGAACGGCGCGTCCGACCTGATGGTCGCGGTGTTCGGCGAGAAGGGCAAGCACGCGCGGACCACGGTCGGCGTCTCGGCATTGCCGCTCGATGCGGCGATGGAGGTCGAGGGCCTGTTTGAAGTCTCCTGAAGTGGCGACGGATCTTGACTGGCTGACGGCACGGCCGATCGCCCATCGCGGGCTGCACGATGCCGCGCAGGGCGTCATCGAAAATACCACGGCGGCCATACGCGCGGCGATCGACGCCGGCTATGGCATCGAGGTCGATCTGCAAATCAGCGCCGACGACGAAGCGATGGTGCATCACGACGACGTGCTCGGCCGCCTCACCGAGGGCGAAGGCCGGCTCGACGCCATGACCGCAGCCGACCTCAAGCGCGTTCCGTTCCGCGGCAGCGCCGAGCGGATGCTGACGCTCGGCGAACTCTGCGATCTCGTCGCCGGGCGCGTCGTTCTCGTTCCCGAGCTGAAAAGCCGCTTTGCCGGCGACCCCCGCCTGCCGCTGCGCGTCGCCGCGATCCTGTCCGGCTATCCCGGGCCGGTGGCGCCGATGTCCTTCGATCCGATGCAACTTCACGTTCTGCGGCAAAAGGCCCCGCGCTTGCCGCGGGGCATCGCTGCGGCGAAATACCGGCCGCATCATTATTGGGACCAGATGCCGCCGAGGCTGCGTTATGGCATGGGCTCCTTGTTGCCGGCCTTGACGGCGCGGCCGCATTTCGTCGCCTATGCCTTCGCCAATCTTCCGGCCCTTGCGCCCATCGTCGCACGGCACATTTTGTGCCTGCCACTGCTAACCTGGGTGGTGCGCAGCGAACCCGAGCGGCAACACGCCGCGCGCTTCGCCGACCAAGTGATTTTCGAAGGCTTTCGGCCATGACCGAGAAGCGGCCCCTGCAAGATCGCGCCCTCCCGGCGGCAAGCGAACTGCGCGTGCTCGCGGTGAATGCCATCAGCGAAGTCCGCGCCGACGCATGGGACGCTTGCGCCAATCCGCTACTTCATCCGAATTGTGAAGACCCTGCCCACGCAGCTCCGGTATTGGATCAGAAGCAGGTCTATAACCCCTTCGTATGTCATAGTTTTCTTTCGGCGTTGGAAGCATCGAAATCGGTCGGCGGCCATTCCGGCTGGCACGTTCAGCATGTGCTGGTGCGAGCCGCCGACGGCGCGTTGGTCGCCGCCGCGCCTTGCTATCTCAAGAGCCATTCGCGTGGCGAATACGTGTTCGACTATGGCTGGGCGGAAGCTTATGCGCAGGCGGGCGGCAGCTATTACCCGAAGCTGCAGGTCGCCGTGCCGTTCACGCCGGTCGCCGGACCCCGGCTCCTGGTCCGGCCGGGCACGCAGGCCGATGAACTTCGCCGCCTCCTCGCCTCGGGTCTCGTCGATCTCTGCCGCATCGACGAGGCGTCGGGGGTTCACGTGACCTTCGCCACCGAAGCGGAATATCGCCTGCTCGGCGCGCTCGGATTCCTCCAGCGCATGGACCAGCAATTTCATTGGGAAAATCCCGGCTATACGAGCTTCGACGAATTCCTCTCAGCGCTCGCCGCGCGCAAGCGCAAGACCATCCGCCGCGAGCGCCATGAGGCGCTGGCCAACGGTGTCAGCGTGCATTGGCTCACCGGCACCGACCTGACCGAAGACGTCTGGGACCACTTTTTCGCGTTCTACATGGACACCGGCTCGCGCAAATGGGGCCGCCCCTATCTCACCCGGCCGTTCTTCTCCCTCGTCGGCGAGACAATGCGCGACCGCATCCTCCTGGTGATGGCCAAGCGGTCCGGGCGCTGGATCGCGGGCGCGATCAATTTCATTGGCTCGCATACCTTGTTCGGGCGCCATTGGGGCGCCGTCGAGCATCATCCGTTCCTGCATTTCGAGCTGTGCTACTATCAAGCCATCGACTACGCCATCACGCACAAGCTTCCCCGTGTCGAGGCCGGCGCCCAGGGCGAGCATAAGATCGCGCGCGGCTACATGCCCGTGACCACCTATTCGGCGCATTACATCGCCGATCCGGCCCTGCGGCGGGCGATCGGCGATTATCTCAAGCGCGAGCGCGCCTATGTGACCGCGGCGGGCGCCGAGCTTGCCGCCGCCGGCCCCTATCGGCACGGTACAGCGGTTGAGACGGATTGACGAAGGCCGCGACGATTTCGGTCGCGGCGGGAGAGCACCATGCCGAACTACGACCCGAACAACGTCTTTGCCAAAATCCTGCGCGGCGAGCTGCCGGCGCACAAAGTCTATGAGGACGACAAGGCTTTTGCCTTTCTCGACATCATGCCGCGGGCGCCCGGCCACACCCTGGTGATCCCGAAGGCCGCGGCCCGCAACATCATCGATATCGTGCCCGACGATCTCGTGCATCTCATCAAAACGACGCAAAATATCGCGCGCGCGGCGATGACCGTCTTTGCCGCCGACGGCCTCACGATCCAACAGTTCAACGAACCGGCCGGCGGCCAGGTGGTGTTCCACCTGCACATCCACGTCATTCCGCGCAAGATCGGCGTGCCGCTCAAGCCGCCGGCGAGCGTCAAAGAGGATCCGGCTGTCCTCTCCGATCAGGCGCTCAGGCTTTCCGCCGCGCTCAAGGGAAGCGAGTAGCGAATAGGGGGGAGCGAGACAGCAAAGTTCAGCGGCCGCGTGCGACGCGCTCGATCTCGTTGCGCACCAGGCGCTCGACCAGGCCGGGCAGGTTGTCATCGAGCCAGGATTTCAGCATCGGCCGCAACATCTCGCGCACCAGGTCTTCGAGCGTGCGCCCGTTTTGCACCAGCACGGTCTGCGCCAGCGTGTTGAACGCGGCATCGACCGCGGCGCTCGTCGCGCTCGAAAGGAGTTGCTCGGGCTCGGGCGTGCCTGACGCCTCGTCGGGCGCGTGCATGGCGGGCTTGTGTTCGGCCGCACCGGAGTCGGCTTCGGCGTCGGAATAGCGTTCGATCTTGTGGAATTGCGGCGTCGCCGTCGGCCTCGGCGCCGGGGTGTGTACGGCAGCGGGCTCGGCGGGCTCTGCGAGTTCGGGCTGACTGGTCGGGGGCGCGGCCGTCGATTCGGTAAGGTCGAGAATGTCTGAGGCCTGCTCTTCGAGGCTCAGAACGCCCGGATGGGACGGCTCTTTGCTGTAGATATTGATCGGGTCCGTCTCTACGAAGGATGGTGGCGGAGGGACGGGCGCTGGCCAGACAGGTGCCGTCGGCGGCTCCGCGGCCCGCGGCGCTGTCTTGCTGGCATCGTCATCGGCAATGATGCGGCGAATGGAGGCAAGAATCTCCTCCATCGACGGTTCTTGCAATTTCGCCGGCTGCGTCATGCGTGCATCCTCGCCTTGATTCCGTGCGTGTCCCCGCCGCGGCTCTTCGTAAGTTCGGCGATATCCGCCGACAAGTCTTACGGTCCGCGAATCACGCAAGCGCAACTATGCAACGCCCATATCGAGTATGTCATAGCAAAAGTCGAAGGCAACCCTGAGGGCCGGCGACGCCGGAAATCCTCCCCTCGATCGCCTAGCGGCCATCCGGATTGCGCACGCCGACCCACGCGTCGCGCACTTGCTGGTAGTGCACCATCGGATCGTAGACCACTACATTGAGCCCGAGCCTCGGCATCGAAAGGCTGCCGACGGCGGCAAGCAGCGTGTAGGAGGCGACAACGCGATCGTGCTGGGCGGTGACCAGAGCGACGCGGGCGTTGACCAGTTCCTGTTGCGCATTGAGCACGTCGAGTGTGGTGCGCTGGCCGACGCGCGCCTCCTCGCGCACGCCGTTGAGTGCGATCTCGGCGGCATTAACCTGCGCTGTCGTCGCCTCGATCTGCGCCTTGGCGGCGTCGAGTTGCCCCCAGCTCTGCACCACGGTGGCGCGGGCCTGATCGCGATTGACATCGAGATTGAGCCGCTGCTGGCCCAAAGTTTCTTTCGATTGGCGGATTGTGGAGTATTCGGCACCGCCCTGAAAGATCGGCACCGTCAGTTGGCCGACGAGCGAGGCCGCGGTCTGCCGCAAATTTTCATAGGCGATGTTCGTACCCTGCGATGCGCTCGCGGTGAGCGTCAGGTTGGGGTAGAGCGCGCCTTCGCTGATCTTGACGGCAAGCAAGGCGATATCGACACCATACGCCGCCGCGAGCACCGACGGGCTTTGCGCCTGCCCTTGCGCGATGGCGCGCGGCAAGTTGCCGGGTGAAAGCCGGTCGACCGGTGTACCCGGCGCGAGGCGGCCCGGATCGACCCCGATCACGCGCCGATAATTGGCCTGCGAGGTCACGTAGTTCGATTGCGCGCCCAAGAGCGCGGATCGTCCGGCGGCAAGCCGCGATTCCGCCTGGGCGACGTCGGTGCGGGTGACCTCGCCGACATTGAACCGATCGCGCGTTTGCTTGAGCTGCTCGGTGAGCACTTCGACGTTGCGGCGGTTGAGCTCGAGAATCGCCTGATCGCGGAGTAAATTCATATACGCAGTGGCGGCGTCGAGCAGGACCTGCTGTTCGGTGACGCGCAATGTCTCGCGGGCGCCTTCGACCTGGCTCTCGGCCTGGCGGGTGCGATTGGCGGTCTGAAAGCCGTTAAACAGCGTGTAGGTACCGGTGGCGCCGACGCTGCGCGAGACGAACTGCTCGGCGTATTGAATGGTGCTGAGCGGCCCGCCCGTGGCCAGCGGAAACTGCGCGGTCGAGTTGGTGTAATTGGCTCCGCCGAGCCCGGTGATGCTCAGCTTCGGGCGATAGCCGGACAGCGCCTGGGGCACATTCTCGTCAGTCGCGCGCAATGCCGCACGCTGCGCGTTGAGCGACGGATTGTTCTGGTAGGCCTGGACCAAAGCCCACTCAAGCGTATCGGCCGTCGCCCCAGTGCAGCCGATTCCCAGGCCGGCACCGGCGAGAGCGAGACTTGCAAAGGCCGAAATAGACGCCCGCACCCCTCTGCCACCCATGAGATGACGCTACCCTGTCTGCGTGCCCCGCTTCCCCCGCGGGTTTGCCGTCCAGACAACAACAAAACACAGCAGCCAACCGAGCCGACGCAACCAAATCCAACCTTAGGCGGGCGGAGAACCGGGTGAAACCCCTCATTGGGCTTATTCGCAAATTTCTGGGTATTGGCACATTCGCGCCACAGGGAAGGCTTGAAATCAAAGGGCTTTTGCCGGACTCAACCGGCCCGATATTGGGCTAAAAAACGAATCCCGGCGGCGCGACAAAGCCCGGCAGCAGCCGGGCCGCGGCATCAAAAATCGGGCGGCCCACGAGGTGACCCTCGATCATGTGAAAAATCGTCCCCTTTGCCGGCGTACGGCCGTACACGCAGAGGAGCCGGCCGTCGGGCTTGAGTTGAGGGCCCAGACTCTCCGGCGCGATTTCGGTCGCGCCTTCGAGCAGGATGACGTCGTAGGAGCCGCCCGCCGGCCACCCGGCGGTCAAAGGTCCGACCACGACTTCAACCCCGGCGGCGCCGACGCTAGCGAGCGCTTCCTTGGCTTGCCGCGCTAGATCGGCGTCCTCTTCCAGCGCGATCACGGAACCGGCAAGCCGCGCCAGAAGGGCCGCCGAATAGCCGGTCGCGCAACCCAGATCGAGCACCCGATCTTCCTTGCGCAAGCGCGCAGCTTGAATGAGCTTGGCGAGCACCATCGGCTTGAGCAGCGCGCGGCCCCTCCCGATCGGAATATCGGCGTCGACATAAGCGAGCGGCGCCAGCGACGGCGGCAGGAATCGTTCGCGCGGCAGGGTCGCCATCGCGTCCAGCAGGCCGGTGTCGGTGACGTCGGCGATGCGGACCTGTCCATCCACCATCAAACGGCGCGCATTGGCAGCGTCGAACATGCTTGGCCCTCGTCGTCTAAGAGCGTTTTGCGGCAGGGACCGGCAAAACGCAAGCAGGTCGGGCACGCCTGAAAAAGAGGGAGCCCCAAGCACCGCCGAGGGGAGCGGGACAAACGTGCTTGGGGCTCCGGGCCGGGCAACTTGTCGTTGCTCGCCTAAACGTCGTCGTCGGCTGCCAGGGTCGCTCCGACTCCACACTCGCCGCAGCTATACGTCCGCAAATCCGACAAGCCGCCGGCGCGCGGCGTGGTGCGCATCAGATGCATCGGCCTGCCGCAATTCGGGCAGGCCGGTCGATGCTTGATCCGGTCGCCGACCGGGTCGCCAAAGGGCCGCATCTGCTCGCTCGCCAACATGCTCTTCAACCTCATCCGCATTTTGTTTTTAAACGGTAGAGCGAAATTCAAACAGGCGTTTGAGACGGTCGCAGGCCGGAAATAAGGAGTTTTTGTGAATTTGCCAGAGCCGTCTTCCTATGCTGACGCGAGCGTTCAGGCCTGACCGGGAGACGAGGCAGGGCCGGCCGTTCAGAATGAATCACACAATACCGCCGCCGCCATTGCTTAATCGTTTGCTCACGTTTAACTATTCGCGCCTTACGGCCACGTGGCGGAGTGGTTACGCAGCGGTCTGCAAAACCGTTTACCCCGGTTCAATTCCGGGCGTGGCCTCCAATCCCTCTCAGTCGGTCGAGCGTTGCGACGCCTTGCTGCAAGTCGTCCGCTGCGGGCGCCGTCGGGGCGCGGCCTGGCGGGCATTGGGTATCCGCCGCCAGCGAGCGGCTTTCAAAGCCGGCGCGGCTTTGTTATAGGCAAGCCGCGTTTGCGCGCGAGGCCGCCATTGTTCCCCGGTAGCTCAGCGGTAGAGCAACCGGCTGTTAACCGGTTGGTCGCTGGTTCGAATCCGGCCCGGGGAGCCAATTACCGCATTCACAAATGTGCCGGCGCGGTCGCAGAAAATCGCCTTCTGTCCAAGGCTTGACTCGCATCTGTCGTAATCAGCCTTACATGTAATAATCATCGACAGCGGCGCGCCAGGCGTCGGTGACTGAGAGTCCGATAGCGCTCCCGCCTGATTCAGTGGAGCCGCGGATATGCCGTATGACCAGCGATCGATATCCGCCATCGAACGCTCGCCGCCATACCCGGCAGGGACGCCACCCACCATCGTGTGCGTCTGCTGCGGCGACACCATGAAGCGCGTCCGCACGATCGCAAAACTTGGAATGCGCCCGGAACAGTTCATCTTCCTTTGCCCTTCCTGCAAAGGGATCGATACCAGGGAAGTTAAGCGGGCGGCGTAAGGGGCCGCAGCGGTCGGAGATTGCATGCGTATCCATCTGGGTTGCGAACTCAACTTCGAGTTCCCGCAAGCAACGCCGATGATTTTGACATTGAACGTGCACTCCTCGCGCGTGTCCGAACTGGAGCGTCCGGATTATCTGATAACGACCCCTCCGGTTCCCGTCGAAGGCTACCGCGACAGCTTCGGAAATTGGTGCAGCCGCCTCGTTGCGCCCGGCGGCCATTTCAACCTCGGCACCGACGCCTTTATTCGTGACTTGGGCATGCCGGACCCGATCGATCTGGGCGCCATGCAGCACCAGGTTCAGCACTTGCCGGCGGAAGTCATATTGTTTTTGCTGGGCAGCCGTTACTGCGAGACCGATCGTCTATCCGACGAGGCTTGGCGCCTATTCGGAAACACACCGCTTGGCTGGCCGCGGGTGCAAGCGATCTGCGACTTCGTGCATCGTCACGTAACCTTCGGTTACGAGCATTCCCGCGCTACCAGAACCGCATCGGAAACGTACGCAGAGCGCAGCGGCGTGTGCCGTGATTATGCGCATCTTGCCGTCACTTTTTGCCGCTGCTTGAACATTCCGGCACGCTATTGCACCGGTTACCTGACCGATGTTGGCCTTCCACCGCCGTACCCGCCCAATGATTTCGCCGCGTGGATCGAGGTCTATCTCGGCGGCCGCTGGCATACCTTCGACCCGCGCAACAATACCCCGCGCATCGGCCGCATCTTGATCGCCCAGGGCCGCGATGCCGCGGACGTGCCCCTCACCTATACCTTTGGCCCAGGAACCTTGTCGGGATTTCGCGTCTGGGCCGACGAAGTGCCGGCGGAATGAAAGGGGCCGGTCGGCGGCGAACACAGTTCAATGGCCGCCAACCTATCGGCAGGCCCGATGCGCCGCGCCGGAAAACTTCTTCGCCCTCCCTGCAATTGCGGGGCCGGGAGCCGCAGTGACCTTCACGGCGACTTTCATGGCCAGATGATCCGCCGCGCTACCGAACCACGTGCCTTGCAGAGGGATTGCCTCGCGCGGGTCGCGCGCGACCGCGACACGGATGAGATTTTCATTTCCCACGGTGCCCGCCGACGGATCGAGGTCGATCCAACCTGGACCCGGGACGTAGACCTGAACCCAGGCGTGGGTGTTGCCGCCGGCTGTAAGATCGTGGTCGTCATCGGCTAAATGCAGATATCCGGACACGAACCGGGCGGCAATTCCGCGCGCGCGTAGCGCCGCAATCATCAGCACGGCGAGATCGCGACAACTGCCGCGCCCAAGCTTGAGCGTCGTGGCCGGCGCCTGGATGCCCTTCTCGTGCCGCGAAATATGTTTGAAGGTGCGCCTGATGGTGCGCGTCATCTCGCCGAGCAGATCGCAAGTGTCGGCGGTGCCGTCGTCGCGGAAGAACGCGGCGCTCCAGCGATCAATTGCGGGATGCGGAGAGAGCGGTTCGGTGAAACGTTCGAGGTCCACCCAATCTTCCGCTGCGTAGGCGAACGGATAGGTGCGGGCACAATCCTCTATATCGGTCGCGCGAAAGCCGGCCGGCGCATGGTCGAGACGGATGTTGCTGACAAAGCGAAGCTCGCAGGCCTGGTCGGCAAAATAAGCGGTCGCTACGTGATTGCCGAAGCTGTCCCGCGTCCAAGCCAGTTGCCTCGGCCTGGGCGTGATTTCGATCTCCGTTTCAATCACCTTTTGATCGTCGTCGTCGCGCGGACGCAACATCATCCGGTGTTCGCCGAATGCGACCGGCCGATTATAGTGGTAGGTCGTCTCGTGCCTGACGCTGAGAATCGGCATTGCCGTGCCATGATAATTGATACGCCGGCGACGTGCATGGCGAACGTAATCGTCTCCACAATAGGCAATTCTTGGGCCAGATATGCTGTGCAGGTATCTTCGCAGTCGCGGGCGCCGCTGAATTTCTGCTCACCCAATACTGCGCTCGTCGGCGATGATCTTGCCGTCGTTGGGCAGCGTGCCGGGCGCGACCAATGTCACGCGGCCTTTGAGCTTGGTGACGGCCTGCAAGGTCGCCGCCACGGCGTCGGCGAGCCCGCTCGCCGCGCCGGCGTATTCGGCCGTGAGCGTCATCACATCCTGCTCCGCTTCGCGGGTGACGGAAAGACGCACGCGTCCGAGCTCCGGGTGACGTTTGGCGACTTCGACGATCTGCCCCGGATGCACGAACATGCCCTTGACCTTGGTCGTCTGGTCGGCGCGGCCCATCCAGCCCTTGATGCGGGTGTTAGTGCGCCCGCACGGCGAGCGCCCGGCCAGCACCGCGGAAAGATCGCCGGTCGCAAGGCGTATCATCGGATAATCGGCGTTGAACGAGGTGACGACCACCTCCCCCACTTCGCCTTCGGCGACCGGGTCGCCGGTGCCCGGCCGCACGATCTCGACGATGACGCTTTCGTTGATCACCATTCCCTCCAACGCCGGCGTCTCGTAGGCGATCGCGCCGAGCTCGGCGGTGGCATAGGCTTGCAGAACCGCAACGCCGCGGGACTGCAGCTCGGCGCGCAACGATGCCGGCAGCGCCGCGCCGGAGACAAGCCCGCGCTTGATTGAGGACACGTCCTTGCCGGACTTCCCCGCGGTATCGAGCAGGATTTTGAGAAAATCCGGCGTGCCGAGATAGCCGCTCGGACGCAGATGCGCGATCGCCTCGATTTGCTGCTCGGTATTGCCGACCCCGCCGGGAATAACCGCGCAGCCGAGCGCATGCGCGCCGGACTCAATGATGAAGCCGCCGGGCGTCAGGTGATAGGCAAAGCTGTTGTGCACCAATTGGCCCGCGCGCAGGCCCGCGGCAAATAAAGCGCGCGCCGAATTCCACCAGTCCTTGCCGTGCCCCTCGGGCTCGAAGATCGGGCCGGGCGACATCAACAGGCGCTTGAGCTTTCCCGGCGCGGTCGTGGCAAAGCCGCCGAACGGCGGCCTGCCCTGCTGCCGCTCCTTCAGATCGGACTTCCGCAAGACCGGCAGCTTGGCGAGCGCTGAGCGCGAGGTGACCGCTTTCGGCTCGACACCGGCAAGCTGCTCGGCCCAGCCCGGTGCCATCAGCGCGCGAGCGATCACCTCCGGCAGCGCCGAAAATTGCTCGCGCTCGCGCGCCTCGGGCGGGCGCGTTTCCAGCGTATCGTAGAAATCCGCCATCAGCGGAATGCAGATCGCTAATGCGCGACTGCGGGACAGCCGCCGTCCGCCATCGGGCGGAAGACCGCATCGCCCGGAATCGTGGCGACGAGCTTCAGCAAATCCCATTCGCCCTTCGACTCGGCCGGCGATTTGATCTGCACGAGATAGACGTCGTGCACCATGCGGCCGTCGGGCCGCAATTTTCCGCTCGGCGTGAAGGCGTCGTCCACCGGCGTCTCGCGCATTTTGGCGATCACGGTTTTCGGATCGTCCGAGTTCGTCGCCGCGACCGCCTTGAGGTAGCTGCGGACCACGGAATAGGTGCCGACCTGGAAGCTCGTCGGCGCGATCTTGCGCCGCTCCATAAACTTGGCGAAGAACGCTTTGGCCGCGTCGTCGCGATCGGGCAGCCAGGGCGAGACATACATCATGCCCTGGGCGAGTTGCAGGCTGGTGGAACGGATCGCCGGCAGCGAGTCGAGACCGAACGGCACCACCTTCTGCGTCTCGGTGATGCCGAATTCGCGCGCGCTCTTGACCGAGTTGATGGCGTCGTCGCCGCCGTTGGCGATCGCTACCACGTCCGCCTTGGACGCCTGCGCTTGCAGCATGAAGGACGAAAAATCCGTCGTGCCGAGCGGGTGGCGGACCGAGCCGACGACCTTGCCGCCGTTCTTCTCGATAAAGGCGGTGGCGCCGTCCTGCAGCGAGCGGCCATAGACGTAATCGGCGGTGATGAAGAACCAGTTCTTGCCGAGCTGCGGCACGGCTTTGCCGATGGCGGAGCCGATCTCGTAGGTGTCGTAGACCCAGTGCACCGAATTGTCCGGCGCGCAGGCCTTACCGGTGAAGTCGGCCGATCCAGCGCTGGTCAGCAACACCGCCTTGTTGTCGGTTTTGGCGATCTCCAGCACGGCGAACGCCACCGCCGAGTTGACCAGATCGGTCACGGCGTCGACCTGATCGAGATCGAACCAACGCCGCGCGATCGCGGCGCCGATATCAGGCTTGTTCTGATGGTCGGCGGCCACGATCTCGATCGCCGCGCCGTTGACCTGGTTGCCGAACTCTTCCGCCGCCATCTTCGCCGCCTCCACGGAGCCGGTGCCGGAATTCTGCTCGTAAGGCCCGGAAAGATCGGTGAGCACGCCGATCCTGACCTTGCCTCCGGATATCTGGGCGTGCGCGGCGGCGGGCGCGAAAAGCAGGAACGCGGCCAGAGTGAAGGCGACGAAACGCATATGATCCTCCCGAACGTGACTGAAAGGATATGGCCGTTAACCCGGCCGCTCTCTTCAATCTCCCGTCGGCGGAACATGCACGACGCCGCCCGACGCATCAAGGCGTTTCGGCCGCCGTCAAATCTCGATGCGGAAGCCCACTTCGATGACGCCGTCATGGGGAATCTTGAAATAATCGGGCGCCCGGCTGGAAATTTTGTTGAGGAATGAAAAGATCGCAAACGAGATCGGCCCCATCGAAGACTCTTTCTCGCGGCGGACCACCGTTTCATGGGCGAGATAATAGTGCTTGCGGTCAAGCTCGGAATCAAAGCCGGGCTCCTTGCCCGGCTCATGCGACTGGCCGTGCTGGGATTTGGGCTTCGCCACATCCATCCCGAAACCTCAAGGGTCACGATTCTTTCATATCCCCGGCTCGTGACAATCAAGATTCGGGCCAAAAGGACGACGCATTAGCTGGCGGCGCCGATCCACCGTTTCGCACCACGAGCTTTGTCCCGGCGCTGACCACAATCAAGACCACGATATTGACCGCGAGCGCGACGATCCCGACGTTGAGCTCCTTGATTTGCGCCGGCAAAGCGGGAAACAGCGTGCCGATGGTGGTGTGCGTGAGGCTGACTGCCGCGACCGTGGCGACGCCGGCGACGATGCCGGCCGCGGCGCCCTCGCGCGTCACCCAGTTGTTGCGGGTCAAGCTGAGAAGGAGCGGAGGGAAAAGCTGGGTGACCAAACTGTAGCCCATCAGCAGCAGCGCCACGATGGTCTGTCCGCCGGCAAGGGTGAAATAGACCGCCACCAGCGCCACCAGAGGCACCAGGAGCCTGGCGATGCGCAATACGCGCGCGTCGTCGGCTGAACGGTCGGCCGCGCGATAGAGGTTGTTGGCGGACAACGTCGCCGCCGCCATCAGGATCATCGAGCCGGGCACGAGCGCCGTGAGCACGCCCGCCGCGCCGATCACCCCAACTATCCAGGGATCGAACGTCTTGACCGAGAGCTTGAACAAGGCGAGGTCGACATCGGCACCGTTGAGCCCCGGAACTTGCAGGATCGCCGCGAAGCCGGCGAAGAACACGAACAGCAGGATCAATTGATAGAGCGGCAGGAACACGGCGTTCTTGCGGATGACTCTGCTGTCGCGCGCCGTATAGATCGAAGCGAAGCTGTGCGGCCACATATAAAAGCCGAGCGCGGTCAACACAACGGTGGACGAAAACCACCACACGCTCTCACCATGCGCCGGCAGCACGGTGAAACCGGGCTTGGCCGCTTCGATGGCGGCGAACATCGCGCCGAGGCTGCCGTAATAGTGCAACGGAAAATAGATGCCGAGGAACACCACGACCACGAGGATCATCACGTCTTTGGCGACCGCAGTCCACGCCGAGCCGCGCACGCCCGACACCATCACGTACGCGGTGGCGGCGGCGCCGCCGATCCAAACCGCCGGCGTCGGTGCGATCGCGCCGTAGCCGGCAATCTCGACGATGATGCCGAGTCCTTTGAACTGCAACACCAGATACGGGATCAGCGCCACGATGCCGACGAGTGAGACGAGGATGCCGAGCGCGGGGCTGTCGTATTTGCGGATAAAAAAATCAGATTGCGAATAGAGGCCGTAGTCGCGGCCGTAACGCCAGATCGGCGGCAGCAAAAAATAGGACATGACGTAAGCAAGCGTCGCATAGCAAAGAATGTAATAGGTCGGGCCGCCCCTGCCGTAAGCAAAGCCGCTGCCGCCGAGAAAGGTGAAGGTCGTGTAGATCTCGCCGGCCATGAGCAGGAAAACGAGCGGCGCTCCGAACGAGCGGCCGGCGACGGTCCATTGTTCGAACCCCATTTGCCGGCCGCGCCGCGCCAAAACCCCAAGCCCCAGCGCGAGAATGACGGCGCCGGCGATTCCGACAAGCGCGCCGTTCATTCGGAACCGTCCCGGTTCGCCGGATCGAGCCGGAAGATCACCGCCATGATTGCCGCCGTGAGCAGAATCCAGGCCACGAGCCAAGCCAGGAGAAACGGCATGCCGAAGACGTATGGGGTGACCCGGTTGAGGAAGAACGGGCCGACGAGCATGGCCAGAAACGGGAACGCTGCGAGCGCGCGCACGCTACGCATCGGACGAGTTCCGTAACGCCCGCATGTTATTTTTTCCTATTTTTCCCGCCGCCCGGCGACAGTTTGAGCAACCGATCGGCGTTGCCGTGCGCGAATTTTTCCAAATCGGCGGGCGGCATTTTGAGTGAATCGAGGAAGTTCCTGCCGGTGGGATTGCTGCTGAACGGGTAGTCGATCGAGAACATGACGCGATCGATGCCGAACACCGCAAGCGCGACGTCGAGCGGCGGTTGGCTGAATAATCCGCTGGTGGTGATTGAGACCTGGTCGAGGATGGTCTGGGCGACGGAGCGCGTCAGATGGCCGACATGCTGGGACAATACCCTGTCAGACCGCGCCAGCATCGCCGCCAACCCCTCACCCATATGACCGATGATGAGCTTGAGCTTGCGATGCCGATCGAGCGTGCCGGACACGACGAGCCGCAGGACGTGGATGGCCACTTCGGAATGCCAGCCCCAGGCCGCCGTCGCCAGACGAAAGCCGGAGAGGCCCGGCAAGCCGCCGTAATAGGCTTCGCGGACCGACGGCGGCGGCAGGTTCGGATGCAGATAAATCGGCACGTCGAGCTGTTCGGCGCGCGCCAGGATCGGATCGAAGCGCGGGTCGTCGAGGAAGCGGCCTTCGGTCACGCCGTCGATCAGCGCGCCGCAGAAACCGAGCTCGCGCACCGCCCGCTCAAGCTCGTCGGCGGCGGCTTGCGGACTGCGCATCGGCAAATGCGCGAATCCGGAAAAACGATCGGGGTGCGCGGCGATGGCCTTCGCCAGCAGGTCGTTGATGTCGCGGGCGAACGCAATCCCTTCGGCGCCATCGAGCAAATAGGCGCCGGCGTGTGAGGCGGACAGCACTTGCACGCTGATGCCGGCCTCATCCATTTCGCGAAGCCGCAGGTCGCCGAGATCGGCTAATTGCTTTTCCTGCTGCCCGCCGAAGCCCGGCGGAAATCCATGCCTGGCGATCACACCCGGGTCGATTCTCCGCACCAGCGCCGGGGCAATAAAATGCTCTTCAAGAGCAACGATGCGCATCGAGGCCTCCAATCCCACGCCGTCGCCGGCGGGATCCGGCAGCACAACTTTACCACTCCCTAACCATACTCCGGCACCATTGCGCACCGCCACCGAGCAAGGCGCGAATCATGACCTACCTCCTGCCGCGAGCTGTCGTCGTTCTTATTGCGTGGGGTATGACTTGCGGGCTGATCCGGACGTTATGGCCCGGGGCCGATCCGATGATATTCGGCGTTGCCGGCGCATGCTGGGCGTTGGGCGGATTTGCCTATTTCGGCTATCTGCGCAAGCTCCGCCGCGATATCGAGGAGCTTGAGCGCAACCGGCGCTTCCGCATCAATCCCGGCGCGACCGAAAGCCCGCTCGTCCCGGCCGAGTAGATCGGCACCGCCGCAAGCCCGCCCGACACGGGGCCGCTCGCTTTACGAGCGGCATTCAACTACCGCCGAGCTGCGCTAGACTGAGTGCGGACGCTGATGCGTGCGCTGGCCGCTGCCGAGGAGCCTCAGGGGCGGCCGGCGCGATTCCAGCCGCGGGCGCGATTGCCGTAGACCTCGTGGCCGTTCGGCGTGACCGCAACCGTATCTTCGAGCTTGATGAAGCCGCGGCGCGGATGCAGCAAAGTCGTTTCCACTGAGACCACCATGCCGGCCTCGAGCGGCCGCTGCGCGTCGTAGGCATCGTAGGGCACTGGGCCGGTCGCGGTGAGGCGCGGCGCCTCGTGGCTGACAAGCCCCATGCCGTGGGCGAGAAACTCGTAGTGATTGTGCAGCTTCGATTTCTTTAGAAGCGGCTCCGCCGCAGCGTAGATCGCGCCGCCCTCAACGCCGGCGCGGATCGGCTTGAACGCCGCCTGCTGGATGGCTTCGACCTCGCCAAGCAGATCGACAAGTTCCGCGTCAGGCTCGCCGGCGACGGCCATGCGGGCGAGGTCGCCGATATAGCCGTGATAATTGCCGCCGGAATCGATCGACAGCGGATCACCCTTTTCCCAGCGCTGGTCTGATGGCGCACGATTGAGGCTCGAGCCCGCCGCGATCAGGCAATAATCGAACACCAGCCCGCGCGCCGTTTCTTCCCGGCGCAGCGCTTCCGTCAATTCCGCCTTGGTGGCGCCGGCGCCGTGGCTGCCGATCACGGCGAGCATGGAGTCAATGACGAGTTCGGAAGCAAGCCGCAACTTTTCCAATTCCTCCGGCGTCTTGCGCGCGCGCAGGCGCTCAAGGACGAAGAGCGCATCCTTCACTTCTGCTTGCGGAAGCGCTTTCCGCAAGGCCGCCGCGGAATCCGCCGGCAGGAACGCAAGCTCTGCGCCGATGCGGCCCGGCTTGCCGATTAGGCCGCGCAGATAATCAGCGGCCTTTTGCATCACGTCGACCGAGCCGCCGCTCTTCGTGCTCACTTCGGAAACCCAGAACGGCTTCAGCTGGGTCTGATACGTTTCCATGCCGTGGCCGAAATAGGCGGCCTTGTCTAGAGCGCCCTTGACGTAGACGAAAACCGGCAGGTACCGGCTGATCCCCATCGCGTCCATGTTTTCGAAGAAGAAGGAGCGATGGCCGCCGAGCAGGTATTGGACATTGTGCTTCGACGTTGCGATCAGCACGTCGATCCCGGCGTCGTCCATCAGGCTGTCGAGCCGCGCGGTGTCGAACGGCGCTTTGGCTTGTGGCTTGCTGACGTCCAACATGGTCGGTCTCCCGGTGGCGGCTTCCCTACCGCACCCTAGCAAACCCGGCCGTGAAGATGAACCCGAAGATGAACCCGCATTGGTCCGGAGGCGGCCATCCAAGACACGCACGGCTTCTGGCACGAGCCCGCTAGCGCTAGGCCGAAATACGCTCGAGCAACCGGTTGAGCGCGCGCTCCACATCGACCGGCTTGGCACGGCCGGCGAGATGGCGTTCGACGGCGGCGGAAAGCGCCGCGGAAGCGCAAGTGATGCCGGCAAACCCATAAACGCCGCCGGCGCCGGCGAGCGAATGCGCGATCTCGCCGATGCGCGTCACCGCAGCCTGCGTCGGCGTCCGCGTCAATTGCGCCCGCCAGGCCGCCAGCGCGTCGGCGTCGGCCCGCAGGCGTTGCATAAACCCCTCGCGCACCGGCGAGAGGATGCCTTCCACCGCAACGAAGCGCCGCACTTCGGCGGCTGACGTCAGCGGGTCGAAAGGTTGTGTAATCACACCGGCGGCGCCGAGTGCGGTGAAACGCCGGCGCTCGGCGAGTTTTGCAAGCGCCGTCAGGAATACGACCGGGATCGGGGCCGTGCGCTTGTCGCCGCGCAGACGCCTCACCAAAGCGGGACCGCCCCGGTCGGGCATGCTGACGTCGAGGAGGATAAGATCGGGCCGCCAGGCGACCGCCGCGGTCGGCGCTTGGGCGCCCGACGCGCAGTCGCGCACCGTAAAGAACGGATCGAGCCCGAGCGCCGCTTTGACGGTGCGCCGCGTATCGGCATCGTCATCGACCAGCAGAACGTGAAGATGGATCATGCCGAGCCTATTCCTCCACGACCACCCGGATGGAATAGGAACAGCCGCGCCATCACTGTTGCGTTAACGGCGTCGCGAAATCGCCTACGTAAAAATACCTGCGCTTGCGGCGCGACGGTAATATGCGGCGTATCGGAAACGAAAGCCGGCGGCTCAGGCCGCCGTTTTCGCCGTCGAGTTGCTGCCGGTGGATTTGCCACCGACCGCGGCGATGAGGTCCGCGGCGCCGCGCCTGGCCCGGTCGAGGATCAACTCGATCGAAGCGATCTCGACGCGATTGCGCCCGGAATCCTTGGCGCGATAGAGCGCGTGGTCGGCCTGCGCCAGCAACGCCGAGAGGTCGAGCACCGCGTCGTGGCTGATGACGATGCCGATGCTCACCGTGGCGTCGACCGAACGGCCGTCGACCTCGCGCGTCGCCTCGGCAAAGCCGGCTCGAATCTGCTCGGCAACGGCCAAGGCGCGCTCGCGGGTGGTGTCGCGCAACAACCCGGCGAATTCCTCGCCGCCGACGCGGCCGAATAGATCGATGTGACGCAAGCTGCCGCTCGCCACATCGGCGAAGATTTCCAGCACCCGGTCGCCGACGGAATGCCCGAAGCGGTCGTTGATCGACTTGAAGTTGTCGAGGTCGAGCAGCATCACCGCGGTGGGGCGCGGATCGGTCGCCTGGTGCTTGAGTTGCGCTTCACCATCCTGGAGGAAGGCGCGGCGGTTGGCGACACCGGTCAAGGGATCGACCAGCGCCGCAGTTTTATGCCGATGCTCGGCGCGTTCTTTGGCCATCGCTAGCAGGATGAACGCGATGGCGATCGTGAACAGCAGCGCTTCGAAGCTGAGGACGGTGAGCCAAACGCTCTCGAACACCTGGTTGCTGGGCAGCCACGGCAGCATGGCGCCGAACGGCGTGCGCAACAGATAAAGCGCGCCGT
>Ga0116223_10000702_pt1 | contig 39028 bp, 25 predicted proteins | sample Sb_taG_3_FD_90092 | JGI IMG/M metagenome (GOLD analysis project Ga0116223, IMG submission 90092) | Peat soil microbial communities from Weissenstadt, Germany - Sb_50d_a_PC metaG | ecosystem: Environmental > Terrestrial > Soil > Wetlands > Peat | place: Germany: Weissenstadt | collected 2010-09-21 | reverse complement strand
GCCACTTCGAGCAGGCTCGACCACGGCAGGCGCTGCGAAACAGTGAAGCTGTAACTCTTGGTCAGCGGCTGCTTGTCATCCTTGCTGTCGACCGCACCCGGCGACAGCGCGGCACTCGCGAAGTTCAGCGTGTCGAGTTCTCTCGCCAGCAGCGGCGTGGCGTTGGACGAACCACCCACTACGTACGGCGAGGTGCCTACCCCTTGATTGCTGCTGAGATTGATGGTCTGGACACCGGCGGCGACGTCCAGCCCGGTTGTGAACTGCCCCGAGTGGAAGTAATACATGCCCCACCCGCCGCGCAGCACCGTCTTGCCGTCGCCGAAAAGATCGTACGCCATGCCGAATCGCGGCTGGTAGAACGCTCCCCGAGTTGGGAATCCACCCATCGGAACACTGGAGCTTCTCTTGTTCCAGATGAATCCGCAATACTGCACGGGTGTGCAACTCGTGTTGTACTGGCTGGGATCCCAGATCGAGAACCCGTATCCCAGCCGGTCCAACCAAGGCGTGAAATGCGTAATGCGCATTCCGAGCTCCAGTGTGAGTCGCTTGTTCACCTTCCAGGAATCCTGCACGAAACCTTCATACGTGTTGTACGCGATGTCGTTGACGCGGTTAAACGAGTACTGTTGGAAGGAATTCAGGTTCCCGACCAGCATATCGGCATAGTCGTCCCCAAGGCTGTTGGAGTTGCCGTTGCTGACCCTCAAATTTCCCATTGTGGCGTTGCTGGCCGGCTGCGCATTCCGGATGTACTCGTAGAAAATTCCCGCCTTCAAGGTGTGCCTGGCCCATACTTTCGCTACCGTATCGCTGAAGCTGGGCATCCACTTGTTCGCATACAGACCCGCGGATGGGCCGCCGATCTCGAACCCGCCATAGTTGTTGATTTGCGCCGCTTCCGAGCCGCCGCCGAAATTCGGGATCTGAGCGACTCCATTCTTGTAGAGCATCTTGTAGTTGAAGCCGACCTTGGCTGGATCCACCTTCGACGGATCCTGGAACACATTCGGAAAACCGATGAAGGTGTATGCGAAGACGAACTCATTGGTCATGGTCGGACTGAATACGTGCGTCAGCGAAGCCGTCACCGAGTCGGACCGGTTCTTGCCGACGACCGGGGTCGGGTAGGGAAGCTGTTGCGTGGTGGCGGTCGACCACAACTGCATCGGGAACGGTTGCGTTTCCCGCTGCAGATTGTACCGGACAAACAGCTTGGTGTTGTCGCTGATGTTGTAGTCCACGCGCGACATCCACTGCGTGTTGGGCTGGTTGAAGGTCAGATCGCCGGTCCAGTTGTAGCCACCGTCGGTGTTGGGATCGGAGTTCGGCGCCGGATAAAGCTTCATCAAGGCCTGCATGTTGGGATCGATCGCCGAGGCCGGGATGATTCCGCCTGGGTAGAGCCCGATGTTCCGCGAGTTGATCTGGCCCGGCGCCGCGCCGGAAGCCGTGATGTTGCCCAACTTCGCTACTTCAGCAGGCGAAAAGTTGCCCTGGATCATTCCTGGCGTCGGAACTGTAGAGCGCAGCAGGCCGGTATCCAGAACCTGGTAGAAGTACTCATATCCGGTGAAGAAGAACAGCTTGTTGTGACTCTTGTTGAAGTTGGTGTGAGGGATGTACAAGGGCCCGCCGAGCGTGCCGCCCGGATAGTAATATTTGTTCTGCGGCCGGGGCTGGTTGCTCACGTTGGAAAGCCAGTCGTTGGCGTTCAGTTCGTAATTCCTGGCGTAAAAGAACCCGGAGCCATGGAAATTGGTCCCGCCCGATTTCGCCACCGAGCTCATCACCGCCGGGCCCTTCTGGTTTTCGGCGCTGAAGTTCGACATCGTGATCTTGAATTCGGCCACCATGTCCGAATTGGGATTCACCGGCGTGTCGCAGTTGCAGCCGGGGTCGGAGACGTGCGCCCCGTCGGCCGTGATATCCAGCGTATTGCTGGGAAGCCCATTGTAGGCATAGGCGTTGTTTAACGGGCTCTGGCTTCCGGCGTTGCCGTTGGCATTGATGCCGATGGTCGACCCGTTGTAGTTCGCCGCATTCGTGGTTCCGTTCTGGATGCCGAAACCCGGCATGATCTTGATGTATTCGGCGGCGTTGCTTCCCACCTGGACGAAGTTGTCCAGTTGTTTGATGTTCAGAGTCGCCGATTTCTCGCCCGAATCGACGGTAGTCAGCATCTCCGGCGTGCCCGTGACCTCCACGGTCTCTGTCGTACTGCCCACCTTCAGCGTGACGTTGATGTTGCGCTTTTCGCCGCCGCCAAGGGCGATGCCTGTTTCCCTGTAGGTTTCGAAGCCCGCGATCTCGACCGTCAATTCGTATGTGCCCACCGGAACGGAGGCAAACGTGTAATAACCTTCCCGGTTGGTGACGGTGTCGCGCATAGAGCCCGACCCCTGGTCCCGCAGCCGGACGGTCGCCTGGGCTACCAGGGCCTGCGAAGGATCGGTAACGACTCCGGTTAAAGTCGCGTAAATCGATTGTGCTGGGAGGTTTGCGGCGAACGCGCAAAGCAGGGCGAATGCCGCGAGGAACTTCGTTAGACGAACCACCATTAGCTCACCCCTTCTCCGTCTGTTCGAAGACGGACGTACTCCTTCGGATTTGGATTCTACTGACGATTTTCCCCCCATTTGCCGCCAGATTCAAGACAAATCATGAGGTTTCAGATCTGAAAATAGCGCTGAATGTTCCAACAAGCGGTCGGCCGGTGATGTGGGGGCTCGTTGCCGGCTGGTCGGGAGCTTCCGCCGGCCCTGCCCGCATGATGTATACTGCACCCAGATCGGTCTAGGAGACGACTCTTGAAACTCCCGCTCACTTTCGCGTTCGGCATGGGCCTCGCCGGCCTCGCGTCCCTGGTGGCGCAGAATCGCATGGCCTATTCGCTGGTATCCCAGGACAGCGGCCACATCGCCCTGGGGCTGGCGCTGCGGAAGCTGACCGTCTCCGGGACGTTCATGCAGGCGCCGGCGCATCCCGACGACGAGACCAACGGCCTGCTGGCCCTGTTCGCCTACGGCATGGGACTGCGGACCGTCGACCTCCAGAACAACCGCGGCGACGGCGGGCAGAACGAGATCGGCCCGGAGCTGTTCCGCGACATCGCGGTGCTGCGCACGGCGGAGCTGCTTTCCGCGCACCGAATCGACGGCGCCGAGCAGTACTTCACGCGCGCCATCGACTACGGCTACTCGTTCGACCCCGACGAAGTGATCGGCAAGTGGGGCCGGAAAGACATCGTCGGCGACTACGTCCGGCTGATCCGCACCATCCGCCCCGACGTGGTGGTGACGATGAATATCCAGGGCCGCGGCGGCGACCGGGCGCACGAAGCCACCGCGGTCCTGGTGCGCGAAGGCTTCCGCGCGGCGGGCGATCCTTCCATGTACCCCGAGCAGCTCCGGGAAGGACTCCGGCCCTGGCAGCCGAAAAAGCTGTACTTCAGCGCCGGCTTCGGTGGACCGGGTGGCCCGGGCGGCGGAGGTAGAGGCGGCCGCGGCGCACCCGGCGCTCCCGGCGCCGACGCTCCTCCAGCGCCACCGCCGCTACCGCCGCTACCGCCGGGGGTGAAGCTCACGCCCGTGAACACGGCAGCTTACGATCCTCTGCTGGGCCGCACGTATGGCGAGATCGGCGCCGACGCGCGCAGCAATCACAAGTGCCAGGGGATGGGCGGGCCGCCTCCGCTCCCCGGGAACGCCGGCGGTCGCGGCGGCCGCGGCGGGCCTGGTACAGGCGGCTACCAGCTCATGGAAACCAGCATCCCCGGACAGAAGGGGAAGGACGAGACCTCGCTGTTTGACGGCATCGACACCAGCCTCTCCGCGCTGGCGCAGTATGCCGGGCCCGATCCGCCTCCGGGGTTGACGGCCGGACTAGCCGCGATCCTGACCGAGGCGAAGCGCGCGCAGGCCGCGTTTGCCGCCGGAAATGACGACGGCACCGCGGCGCCCATTGCGGCCGGTCTGGCGGCCCTGCGGGCGCTGCGCGCGCAGCTTCCTTCACTCGGCCTCAGCGACTCGGCGCGCTACGAGATCGGTTTCCGCCTGCAAACGAAGGAGCGCGACTACGAGGATGCCGTCCTGGCCGCACATGGCGTGACGTTTGACGCGGTGGCCGACGACGGCCTGGTGATTGGCGGGCAGGCAGTCAAGCTGACGATACTGGCCGTGAACCGGGGCGCATCGGAGATTGGCGTGACCGGCGTGACTATTGCCGGCTTCGACGCGCCGGGCAAATGCGAACCGGGGGTGGTGAAGAAAGACATGGTCTTTACCTGTTCGGCCGATGCGCACGTCCCCAAGAACGCTACACTGACGACGCCGTATTTCAACGACAACTACTGGAAACACCCCGAGAACCAGGCGATCAACATCTTCGATCCGGATGTGCCGTTTGGCGTTCCATTCGCTCCGACGCCGTTCCGGGTGACTTTCCACGTGAAGGCGGGCAATGCCGATGTCACCATGGAGCGGCCGGTTCAGTTCCGCTACGTGAAGGACATTTACAGCGGCGACAAGCGCATGGAGTTGAATGTGGTCCCGGACTTTTCGGTGAGCGTGGCGCCGGCGCTGGCCGTGATTCCGGCGCCTGCATCGGGGGCCGCGCCGGCCAAGCCGGTGGAGCGCGAGGTGCACGTCTCGGTGACCAATAGCACCAAGGGCGCGGCGCAGGCCAGCGTGACGCTGGAGTTGCCGGCGGGATGGAAGGCCACGCCGGCGAGCCTGCCCATCAGCTTCGCGCACGAGGACGAATCGCTGTCGGCGCGCTTCCTGGTCACCGCTCCGGCGCACGTCAAGACGGGCGAGTACACGTTGCGCGCTGTGGTGACGTCATCGGCCACCGGGGACCGGAAGTTCAACAACGGCTACCAGGAAATCGAGTACCCCCACATTCAACGCCGGCAGGTGATCAAGCCGGCCGAGGCTTCGCTCAAGGTGGTTGACGTGAAGGTCGCTCCCAATCTCCGGGTGGGCTACATCGCCGGTGTGGGAGACCAGGTGCCGCAGGCGATCGAGCAGTTGGGCGCCAAGGTGTCGTTCATCGACCACGACGAGCTGGCCTGGGGCGACCTCTCGAAATACGACGCCATCATGACCGGCGTCCGCGCCTACGAGCGGCGCGAGGACCTTCGCGCCTACAACCGCCGCCTGCTGGATTACGCCGAGCGGGGCGGCACGGTGATCGTCCAGTACAACAAGATGGAATTCAACCGGGCGGAATACGGCCCGTTCCCCGCGAAGGTCAGCGGGAACCGCGTGACCGATGAAACGGCTCCCGTCAAAGTGCTGGTGCCGTCTCATCCTGTGTTCAACTACCCGAACAAGATCGGCTCGGCGACCTGGGCCGGGTGGGTACAGGAGCGCGGCCTGTACTTCCTCGGCGAGAAGGATCCCAAGTACATCGACCTGGTATCGATGGTGGACCCGTTCAAGGATAATCCGGGCGAGAAACTCGGATCGTTGGTCGAAGGCAAACTCGGCAAGGGCCGCTGGATTTACCTGGGCATTGGCCTGTGGCGGCAGTTGCCGGCGGGGACTGATGGCGCGTACCAGCTTCTGGCGAACTTGATCAGCTTGGGGAAGGCTCCGGCAGTACCCGCGAAGAAAAGCACGGTGGCGGCGGTGCGGTGAGAGGCAAGCTCAGGACATTAGTTGGACGCAGCCAACAGCCGCGCTCTTAGTGGACCCAACCGTTGAACTGTATGCTGGTGTTCCCATGATGAGATTCACGTTAATGGACTGCGCCGCATTGAGGCCGCAGAGCTTGACATCGCCCACCTTCAACGGCGCGAGGACCACTGGGCGATTGTCGAGTTGATCGGCAAGGCTCGCTCGGCAAACACACCGGAACAAACGGCCATCCGCTATTCCGGCGGACGCAAGCCATGCGTCGATCGCGGCTGAAAGACCGCCAAACGCCCTGGTGGTCCGATCTGGAAGCTCGCCGGATCAGTACCCACAAACGCTACCGCTCATCGACCACGCCTCAAGCCAACCGCAATGGCGGCCCGTAACCGCGGGCAGCCCCGAGGGGTACTGGGCCTTGTGGCCCCGGTGCAATCAATGTGAAGATGGAAAAAAAGGAGCGCAAGTGCCAGATCCAACGAGGGATGCCGGATCCCCCTTTGGCTCGTCCGATCGCGGAAGATCGTTTCTCAACCAGCGCATCGCCCATTTCGTGATCCTGGAAAAGCTCGGCGAGGGCGGTATGGGCATCGTGTTCAAAGCCCGGGATACGCACCTGGACCGCCCCATCGCGCTGAAGATCCTGCGCCCCGAGTGCGTCGCCAACCCCCAGCAGAAGCAGCGTTTCATCCTGGAGGCCAAGTCGGCCTCGGCGCTCAACCACCCCAACATCATCCACATTTATGACATCGGGACCGATGCCGGGGTCGACTTCATCGCCATGGAGTTCGTTCCCGGCTTGCCCCTGAACCGCCTCCTGCTCAAGAAGCGTTTGGCCTGGCGGGAGGCGGTCCGTTACGCCGCGCAGGTGGCCGATGCGCTCGACGCGGCGCACTCCGCGGCCATCCTGCACCGCGACTTGAAACCGGGCAACATCATGATCACCGACCGCGACCAGACCAAGGTGCTGGATTTCGGCCTCGCCAAGCTCATGGGAGAGGAGGAGCCGGCGACCGGCTCGGCGACCGACCCGGACCCGGCGGAAACCAGAACCAGCAGCGGGCTGGGAACCGGCGCGGGCCTCTCGGTGGGCACCCCTACCTATATGTCGCCGGTATGTCGCCGGAGCAGGCACTGGGAAGGAAACTCGACGCGCGCTCCGACATCTTTGCCCTGGGCATCATGCTGTACCAGATGGTGACCGGCGAATTGCCGTTCCGGGGGGACGCCAGCGCGGCGGTAATGGCGGCGATTCTGCGAGACGAGCCCCAACCGCCCTGCCTTCTATCGCCGGATCTTCCCCCGGAGATCGAGAGGATCATCCTGCGCTGCCTGCGCAAGGATCCGGCCAAGCGCTACCAGACCATGCGCGACATCAAACTGGCGCTGGAGGATATCCTGGAGCACCCCACCTCGCTCTCGGCACAGCCGGCGGCGGTGGCGGCGACGGCGCCGCGCAAGCTCCGGCGATGGGTGGCGGCGGGCGCTGTGGCGATGGTGCTGGCCGCCGCGGCGGTGTGGTGGTGGCCGAAAAGCGGGGCTCCCCCGGCTGAACCGAAGCTGATTCGGCTGGCCAGCGATTCCGGCCTGAGCACTGACCCCGCCATTTCGGGCGACGGCAAGTTGCTGGCCTATGCGTCGGACCGCAGCGGAGACGGCAACCTGGACATCTGGCTGCAACAGATCGGCGGCGGAGAGCCGATCCGCATCACCCACGGTCCGGCGGACAATGTCGAGCCCGATTTCTCTCCCGATGGCACGCGTATCGTCTTCCACGCAGAAGGGGACAACGGCGGTATCTATTTAGTGTCCAGCCTGGGAGGCGACGCGAGGAAGATCGCGGAGGCCGGTTACCGCCCGCGTTTCTCGCCGGACGGAAAGTCGATCGCTTATTGGACGGGGTCCGCGCTGAATGGGCTTTCCAAGCTCTACGTGATGGATGCCGCCGGAGGTCCTGCCCGCCAGTTGCAGCCCGGATTCTTCTCGGCCGGCTGGCCGGTTTGGTCTCCCGATGGCAAGTACCTGCTGTTTTTGGGATCGTTCGGCAGCACAGGCTGGTGGGTAACGCCGATCTCCGAAGGGAAGGCGGTCCAGGTCCAGCCACCGCCAGGTTCCGAGGAGGCGATCCAAGGCTGGTTCCCGTACGCCTGGCGCGGAGATCGCATCGTTTTCAGCTCCAACAAGTCCGTGAAGGGCGCGGAGGACGCCCATATACTCGAGGTTCCCCTGCCAGCAAGAACCTGGAAGATCTCGAGCGCTCCGCACCGGCTCACATTAGGGATCACCACGGAGGACTTCCCTTCGGCCGCATCCGATGGCTCGCTGGTTTTTGCCAGCCTGGCCAGCAATGTGGACGTCTACATGGCGCCGGTCAGCGCCGAGGGAAAGGTCACAGGAACCCTCGAACGATTGACCCACGATGTTGCGGATGATTTCACGCCGTCGATTTCGATGGACGGCGCCAGGCTGGCGTTCGGGTCCACCCGCCTGGCAGAAGGCGGAATCTGGAAGAAGGATCTCAACACCGGCAAAGAGGTGTTGCTGGTGAAGCCGGGGTCAAACCCTCACCTCAGCCCGGATGGATCCACGGTGGCATGGAACGGCAAGGATAACCGGATGATCTTCGCCGAGCCGTTTCGCGGCGGCGCCACACGGAGCATTTGCCGGGATTGCGGTTCGGTCAACGGCTGGTCCGCGGATGGCGACAAGATCCTGTTCACCGACTACTCGCGGCAGAATCCCGTCGGCGTGCTGGACATCGCCTCGGGCCAAAAAAGGCTGCTGCCCCACAAGGGGAGGATTTATCTGCGTTCGTTTTCCCCGAACGGCCGCTGGATCGTAGCTTCCGCCGAGGATCCCCAGCAGTTGTTGGTGGCGCCGTTTCGACCCGGTGCGCCTCTGACCACAGACGACTGGGTTCCTATCACGGACGGCTCCCACCACGACACCTGGCCGTGCTGGTCGGCCGATGGGAACCTGCTGTATTTCACCTCCGATCGGGACGGACCTGCCTGTATCTGGGCGAAGAGGTTCGACCCGCGGACCGGGCGGCCGGCCGGCGAATCGTTCGCCGTATTGCATTTGCACGGAGCGCAACGCATGCGGAGCAACATGCATCACCTGGCCGCGGCCCGGGACAAACTCGTGTTCAGCCTGGAAGAGCGAACGGGCAACATCTGGATGCTGAAGGCGCAGTGAAAGAGGGTTGGGGGAAGGTGGCTCGCTGCGCTCGCACCCTCTTCAGTCCGAGCCACGCCGTGCAGCTGCGGTCGATGCCGGCGGCTTCCGACTTGCCGCTCGCGGACGTGGTGCGCCAGGCGCGGCGGCCGCTGGAGCAAATCCAGCCGGCGATGCGAGCGTTCTGGCAGAGCTATGTTGCGCGAGCGGAGGGTGATGGCTCCGGGATGCTGGACCGCGCGGTGGGGTATGCAGCGGCCTGGCTGATTCAGAGCGCGCACCAAAGTCTGAAAGATGCCGAGCGGATCTCGACGCGTGCCGTCCGCATGGCGCAGCTCAGCCGGAACATTCTGGCGGACCGCGGGGCGGCCGCCCGGGGGTTGCTGGGGTGCTGACCGGCCAGGATCTCGCGGGCATCCTCGCAACCGCCAAGGCTGCCACTCCAGACGAACTCGAAGAGTTCATCTACTGGCAGTGCTACGTCAAGCCCTTCTCCGAACCCACTCCGGAATGGCCGCCACCCGAGGACCTCACCCCCGTGCTCCGCGCGGCGCACGCCGGCAACCCCTGCCGCGAGTTCGGATGGCGGGTTACGCAGGTGCTCGACTCCGGGCGAGTCCTGGCGCGCAAGGGCGGAGAGGTCCGGCGCTTCGATCCCGGCCACTACCTCAATCTCGACTCGCCCTACAACGCGCCCGAGAAAGATCAGCGTATCGCGATCTGCCTGCCGAAGGACTCTACCGCGCTCCAACCCGGCTACTATCACATCTTCGGCGAGGCAATTGGGGAGGACGACGAGGGTCCGCGCGTGCTCCGCTTCTATTGGAACATCACCGCGGAGGGCGCGCCGCTGTTGGTGAGCCTGATCACGCGCGCGCTCGGGCGCTTTCAGATTCCGTACCAGATGAAGCTGCCGCAATGGCGCAAGGCATATTTCCGCCGCGACGCCGCGGTCCTGTATCTCAACCGGCGCTACTACCGGATCGCCGCCGCGATTCTCGCCGGCATCCACCAGGAGATCGCCGGACAACTCGGTCCGGACACGCCGCTCTACACCAAACGGCTGGCCCGCGGACTGGCGATCGCCGAGAACCCCGGCGAGAGCTTCGGCAAGACGCGCAGCCGCATTGTGGCCCAGGCGCTGTGGAAGGCTCGGGAACTAGAGCTCACCAGCGAGGCCGAACTCCTCGCAGCGCTGGAACGCGAGTTCCGCGAGTGCGGCCTCGATCCCGATCGGCCCTACCTGAATACCGGATCGAGAGACGAATACGACTTTCCGCCGGCGGGCTTATGAGTGCGAAGTTCCTGGAAACGGCCGACCGCCTCGGCGCGCGCATCTGCCGCGACGCCATATGGGCCGGCGGCCGCACGAATTGGATCGGCGGCTACACGGAATCCGCTTCGGCGATCATTCACCGCGCCCTGACGCCCGACGTCTACAACGGCACCAGCGGCGTCGCCCTGCTTTTGTTCCAACTGTTCGAGGCGACCGGCGAGAAGGTTTTCCGCATGACGGCCGAGGGGGCGCTGCGGCAGGCTCTTTCCCGGGAAGACGACCTGCGCGCGGGACGCCGCTTCGGCTTTTTCGATGGCCTCTCGGGCATCGCTTACGTGGCCGCGCACGCGGATTCCCAGCTTCCGGCGGCACTGCGGCTGGCGCGCGAGCTGCCGGCGGACGATTCGCGTCTCGACATCATCAATGGAAGCGCCGGCGCAATCGGCGCCCTGCTGTTTCTGCACCGCAAGAGCGGCGACGCATGGTTACTGGAACGGGCGCGCGATCACGCGGAGATCCTGCTTCGGCGAGCGAACCGCAGCGAGGCCGGGTGGTCGTGGAAGACCACGGATGGAGGAGCGCGGGATCTCACGGGGTTTGCGCATGGCGCGGCCGGGATCGGATGGGCCCTTCTGGAGGTCTTCCACGTCACCGGAGAAGCGAGGTTTCGCGAGGCTGCGTTGGAGGCTTTTCGATATGAGAGCAGCCACTTCGATGCGGAGGAACAGAACTGGCCCGACTTTCGCTATGCGCCGGAGAAAGGCAGGAAGAAGCCCTCCGGCGCGGTGATGTGGTGCCACGGGGCGCCCGGCATCGGTCTTTCCCGGCTGCGCGCCTGGCAGATCCTGGGCGAAGATGGTCTTCGCGAGGAAGCGGAGATCGCCTTCCGCACGACCTCGCGCTGGCTGGACGCTACGCCCGAAGCCAACTACTGCCTGTGCCACGGGCAGGCCGGAAACGCCGGACTGCTGCTATGGGGCGGGAAGGTCTTGGGGAATACGGATTACCTGGCCCAGGCGCAACGGATCGGCGAGGCCGGGATCGAACGGTACGAAAATGAGCGGATGCCGTGGCCGTGTGGCGTTCCGGGTGGGGACGAAACCCCGGATCTGATGCTGGGGCTGGCGGGGATCGCATCGTTCTACTGTGGCACAGGCATTCCCGCCTGTGGGGCTTTCAATCCGGCGCCTGAATAAAGCCGGCAATCTCGGGCCAGTTCCATTCGATGACGCGCGAACCTCGAAGCTCGTCGGGCACGGCGCTCTGGTCGCACTTCTCGGTGTAGACGCCGAGCACCGGGATCTGGGACTCGGAGATACACTCCACTTCCCACTTGACGCCGGCGCCTAGCTTGGTCTTCCCGCTGATCAGGACGATGGCCTTGTCGCACTCGAACGCGCGGGTGCGGCACGCGGCTTTCCACCTCGGCACCCACGGCTGCTTGGCGGGCATATCCGCAAACTCGACGGGGAGATGGGAGATCTTGGCCTGGTTGACCACCAGGTCGCGAAACTTGTAGTCCTCTTCGGCGTACGCCAGAAAGATGCGAATCGTATGAGTGGCCATAGCAGAAACCGTGCAATCAATATTCTCACAACTTTCTCACATCAGGGTGATGTTTCGAACGCCCCGTGCCGCAAAAAAATGTCGCTTCCCGACGTAACCAATTCCATGGATTGGAGTATTAGCTGTATGAGGAATTTGTAAATGAAAGTACTATTGCTGTCCTTGCTGCTGCTCGTCCCGGTCCTGGCGGGTTCCGATTGGCACAACTGGGAGGCGCGGATGGACCGAGCCGAGGCTCGCCGCGACCGGGTGGAGGCACTACTGGAGGCTCGCCACGCAAGGATGGAGGACCGGCGGCAACGGCTGGAAGACAGGCGCGAAGCCCGCCGGGCGGGGATGGAAGACCGGCGCGAGAACCTGCGGGACCGTGCCGAACAGAGGCGGGAAGCCCGGCAGGAACGCGAAGAGGCGCGAAGGGACAGGCGGGAAGGGCGCCAGTGGTAGACCGCGCTAGCTAACGGCTGGTAGCCGCCTACCAGTCCTTCTCCCAAACCCGCACGATAGGATACCGCCCGCTGTCCGAGGCCTGGTACGGGGAGCGCTCGAACCACCACTGCAGGCGGGCGTTGCGGTCGGCGGCAAATTGCGGATCGGCCGCCAGCTTCTCCTCGAACTGCTTGCGCAGCTCCGGTGAATCGGCCATCATGCGGCGCGCGATCGGTTCCGGACAGATATTCGCCAACGCCACCGCCGCCGCGCCCTCCGCCCTCGAACACCGCGTACATCAATCCCCAGCGCGCCAGTGAGTCGGGCGCCTGCGGTTCCAACATGGAGAGAATCAGGCGCGCGCGCCGCTGCTTCATCGGCACCCAGTACGAACTGCCCGGCAGCGCGATCTTCTCCTTCACCGGCTGCGCCTCGAAGCTCACCGCGATGTGGCCTTCCTGCGGACCGTTCGAGTAGCTGACCTTGGAGAAGCGATACGTTTCGAACTCGCGTTCCAGGGGCTTCGCCGTGCGCTCCATCCCAACTCCGTGGAGCGCCAGCAGATCGGCCACTTCCTTCCACGCCGCGGGAATCGGGTAGCCCAGCGGCATCTGCGCCTCGCTGGTGGTCTCGATCCGGTCGTGGATCACGGTAGCGAGATCGTCCGGCCCCGCCAGATAGCGGGTGACGCCGGCGCCTGTGATCTCGCTCCGGAACGGCCCGGACTTCAGCGCATGGTAGACCAGCGGACGACTCTGGTCGCTGACCTTTCCGGCCAGGTACACGGGCGCGGCCGACCGGTTGCCCGCGCGCGTTGCCGTCTCGCGGTCGGCTTCGCGCACGGCCTTGCGCAGCGCCTCGGGATCCAGCAGGATGGTCTCGATGGCGTGCCGCATGATGTCGTAATGGGCCCACGCCCGCGTCTTGGCGGCCTTCAGGCTGTGGCTCTCCTCCAGCAGCGAGGGGCGGTTCTGCACCGCGCAATACAGGTGCGAGTAGCGCGGCGAAAAGACCTCCATGAAGAACTCCCGCCGGCCATTCACGTTGCGCAGCGCTCCGTAGGGCGCCACCAGGTGACCGTCCGCCGCCATACGCTTGTCGAGCTCGGGCACGAAGCGCTCGCGCACCCAGGCGCTCGCGGGCTCGGCCAGGTCCTGGTTGCGCGCCATGTCCCAGGTGACGTCGTACTGGAAGTCGGCGCCGTCGATGACGTGGTTGTCTATGTGGAAATCGGGCATCCAGGTGTTGAAGATGCGCAGCCAGGCGCGCATCTCGGGCGTGTCCGCCTTGATGTAATCGCGATTCAGATTGAGGCGCTGGGCATTGGCGCGGAGTCCGGCGGAGCGCGGGCCATTCTGGATGGGGCGGTGGAAGGGGCTGAAGTACTCGTGGCCATCCACGTTGAAGACCGGGACCATCACGAAGATGGCGTGATCCAGCCAGCCGGCGAAGCGCTTGCTTACGGTCATGTCGCGGACCAGCATGAGGACGGTGTCCTTGCCTTCGATTTCCCCGCCGTGGATGCCGCTCTGGATCATGACGATCAGCTTGTTGGTTTCAGCGGCGGCCTCCGGGGTGAAGGCGCGGTCCTTGGACACCACCAGGGCGATCAGAGTGCGGCCCTCGGGCGTGGCGCCTATGTCCAGGACTTTCACGAAGCGGGAGGCGCGCTCCAGCCTGTGAGAGAGATCGACCGCCTCGGCGTAAGGAGCAGTCTCGCTCCAATCCGACTTCTCGCCGGTGGTGAGGAGATCGTGCGGCGAGTCCTTGGTGCTGGCCGCCAGGGATGCGGCCGCCTTGGCGGCGGGGGGTTCGAAGGCGGAGTGCGGCGCGATGGGATCCTGGGCGAGCGACCGCGCGGCGAGAGACAACACGGCAAGGAGGCGGATCATTTGTAGATGGTATCGCGGGGGGTTGGCAGGCGAAAGTGCCTGACTCACCTCCATATACAAACTCAGCGATGGTCAGCCGTTATGGCTAGAGCCAGACTGGGCAGATCGGAATCGCCCGCCGATTCCGGTTGCCACGCGGTGATTTCGACGCGGTTGCGTCCGCGATCCTTGGCGCGGTAAAGGGCCAGATCGGCCTCGCGGACCAGGCTGTCGGTATCCGAAACGGACGGGCGGCCGCGCCAGGATGCACCGATGCTGCAAGTGACGGGCAAGAAATCGGCGCCGGCAGGGAAGGGACTGGCGGCGACCGCCTCGCGGATGCGCTCCGCCTGGACGCAGGCGGCTTCGCCTTCGCAGCCAGGCAACAGGATGAGGAACTCTTCGCCACCGTAGCGTCCGATCGCGTCGTAGCGGCGGATGGCTGATTTCATGCGGCGCGCGATTTCGCGCAGGACCGCATCGCCGGCCAGATGGCCGTGGGTGTCGTTGATGTTTTTGAAGCGGTCGAGGTCCACCATGAGCAGCGAGACGGGCTGGGATTCGCGGCCGGAGCGCGCCAGTTCGTTTTGCAGGGCCTCCAGAATCGAGGCGCGGTTGAAAAGGCCGGTAAGGCCGTCGTGGGTGGCCTGTTCGCGGAGGGCCTCCCGGGCAACCAGCAGTTCTTCCTGCAAGTCGAGGATGCGGCTGCCGGCACGCAGGCGTACCCGGAGTTCGTGGGCGTTGAAGGGCTTGGTGAGGTAGTCATCGGCCCCGGCATCCATACCTTCCACCAGGTCCTGGGACTCGGTGCGGGCGGTCAGCAGCAGGATGTAAATGTACGGTTCGCGGTCGGCGGCGCGGACACGGCGGCAAACCTCCACGCCGTCCATGCCGGGCATCATCCAATCGAGAATGGCGAGGCGGGGCGAGTTGGGCGCCTGTAGGGCTTGCCAGGCTTCGACGCCGTCGCGGGCCATCACGGCCTCGTAGCCCCACTTCGTCAACATGGTGCGTAACATCGATTGAAACACCGGGTTGTCCTCGGCGGCGAGAACTCGCTTGGGTTGGCTGCGGGATCGCGGACCGGGTCCCACAGAAGGGTATTCTGGTCGCGCTTCTGTGGTGTTTGGGCTCACGTGCTCCTCTCAGAGGTCTTATCGGCCTTTTAGAGAAGATTCTGTAGGGGGAACCAGTACTAAGGGTTCAGGGAGTCGGCGGGTCCAGTCGCACCAGGCCCATGCTAAGGCGGTTAGGGAGCCGAAACCGCCCGCCACGAGACCGATGGTCCTGGGACTGACGTACTGGGAGGCGATGCCGGCCGCGGCCATGGAGACGATCATCACGGACCAGCGCAGCGATTCCATGGTGGCGAAGACGCGGCCCCGGAAGCGGTCGGGGGTGTGGCGCAGGAGCTGCGAGTTGTTGAGCACCGAGGTGACGGCCATCCCGACCCGTGAGAACATCATGCAGACAAGCGCCGCGGCGTAGGATTCCACCTGGCTGAAGAGCATGTAGGTGGCGCCGTGCACGATATACGAGATGGTGACCGCGCGCTTGTATCCGGGGAAATCGACGCGCCGTCCGGCGAGGTGGCCGATCGCGCCGCCGAGCAGCAGGCCGATACCGGCGAAGCCCCAGATGGAGCCGATGCCCGAGGCGCCGCGGTGAAACACGCGCTCGCCGAACAGGGCGAAGAGAATCTGGGCGGCCCCGCCTCCCAGCGCCCAGCCCACCGAGATCATGGCGATCCCCATCATCAGCGGAACCGACCGCATGTAGGCCAGGCCTTCGCGATAGTCGTGCCACGGGCGCAGGTTGGTTTGAGGGTGGCCGGAGGCGCGCGGGGCGCGAAAGCCGTGAGGCATCGAGATGCACCAGATGGACCAGGCGGAGAAGGCGAAGGAGAGCGAATTGATGATGAACGCCCAGTGATAGCCGAAGCGCGCGGCGCTGTATCCGGCGAGCAGGGTGCCGGCGGTGAGCGTGGCCCATCCGGTGGTCTGGGTGAGGGAATTGGCGGTGTGCAATTCGTCCTCGGTGGCGATGGTGGGGAGGATGGCGGCGCGGCCGCTGGTGAAAAAGGGCGAGGCGAACATGAGCGTCGCGCTGAGCAGGTAGAGCAGCCAGGGGCGCGGCTGGTGGATGGTGACGACGAAGGCCAGGGCGACCACGGCACGGACGAGATCGCTGCCGATCATGATGCGCTTGCGGTCGAGGCGGTCGAGGAGGACGCCTGCCACCGGACCGGCCAGGACGGCGGGGATGGCGCGGGAGAGCATGACTCCCGAGACCACCAGGCCGGAGCCGGATTTTTCCATGACCAGCGCGAAGACCGCGATGTTGTTGAAGTAGTCGCCGATTTCGCTGACCACTTGCCCCATCCAGGTGTACCGGTAGTTGCGGTTCTGGCGCAGGAGCGCCAGGAGGGTGGTCATGGCGATTTCATGATAACAGCCGGCGGAAAAACCGCTATGATGGGGTCATTCGAGAGAGGAGAAGGCCTGATGTTCATCCTTCGCGGCGCCCTGGTTCTCTTTGCTGCGTCCACCCTGCACGCGCAATCGCCGTTTCAACCCATTCCACCAGCTATTTCCGACACGCTCAGATTCGCAACTCCTCTGGCTGATTTCGAAGCCAAGGACATCGCCGGAAGAACCTGGCGCCTGGCGGATTTGCGCGGGCGGCTGACCGTGATCAGTATTTTTGCCGGCTGGTGACTTCCGTGCCGGGCGGAGGCTCCGTCCATACAGGCCCTGTACGACGAAATGGGAGCGAACGGCAAAATCCAGGTGCTCACCTTCAGCCTGGACCGCGATCCCGAGCTCGTTCGGTCTTTTATGAAAGAGAAAGGATACACGTTTCCGGTAATCGCCGATCCGGAGCTGGAACAGAGGCTGTTCCCTTCGGAAGGCGGCATCCCGCAGTCGTGGGTCATCGACTGGCAGGGCCGCAGGTCTGACCCGTTTCGGGTGTGGAGCTTCGGCCGGATCGTTCTGGAAGTCGAAAAACTCGCCAAGTCGGATTGAGCGGACCCGATCCACTGCCTGCTAACGCGCTACCACGATTGCGGGAGACGGCTGGAATTGGTACGCTCGATCCACCCCTGATCGTCAATCGGCCATCAAGAGGAGGCATAGTTTTCATGTCGGAGGAGCCACACGCACTGTACGGAACCGATAAGGAGAAGATTGGCCTGGCCCTATCGGGCGGAGGCTTTCGCGCTTCTATTTTTCATCTGGGAGTCATCCGGCGCCTGGAAGAATTGGGGATCATGCATAAAGTATCAGTGGTATCCGCGGTTTCGGGAGGCTCCATCATTGCCGCCTACTACGCCTATGCCATGGAGGACCAGCTTCGTCTCCTGCCGCCGGCCGACTGGTACAACGTCGAGGCCAGGCTGAAGGCCTACAACATCGTCGCCGGAAAGTTCCTCGAGAAAGTGCGGCTGAACATGCGAACGCGGGCGCTCCTATTTTCACCGCGGTACCACCCCTGGCTCCTGGTGAAAGCCATCGCTCTACGTCCTTTTCGGGACCACGCCTTCTCCGTTTTGATTCAAGCGGAGTACGACCAACACTTCTTTCACGACTACACGCTCGATCAGTTACCGGCGGTGCATCCGGCCGCCGCGAGACAGGACGCCGAGCGCCGGCCCGACCAGACCGGGAATGAGCCGCACGGCGCGGTGAAACCGGCGCCGGTGCTCACCGGCCCGAGACTTCTTCTGAACACAACCTCGCTGATGACCGGGGAACGAAAGGCGTTTTCGCGCGATGCCAATTCTTATCTCGCCCAGTTGAAGTCGTCGAACAAGAACGTGCTGAAGGTCTCGCAGGTCGTCGGCGCGTCTTCGGGAGTGCCCGTGGTATTTCCGCCGACCTCGATTTGCGGAGAGCTTCTGGTCGACGGAGGCGTGAGCGACAACCAGGGCGTAGAAGGGCTCCTCCCGCTGCCGGCGCAGTATTCACCGGAGAGGCATTCGAGGGCTAACGATAAGGAGGCTAAGAAGGATTGCCCTCCGCCTCCCGACTACGCGCCTGTCGACACGCTATTGATCAGCGACGCGTGCGGGCAACTGGAATTGAGACACACCATGTCCACCGGCGGTCTGGCGGTCTACTCCCGGGTCAACGACATCCTGATGCATCAGGTGCGGAACAAACTCCTGGATCTGGTGGCCCTGGCCAAGAATGCGGACCGGATACGCTTCGCCTTCATCCACCTGCTGCTCAATCTGAAGGACGACGGCCGTGTCAGGAAGCGCGTGTCTTCCGAGTTGGTGGAGCCGCTGGCGCGCATCCGAACGGATCTGGATCAATTCAGCTACATTGAAGCCGAAGCTCTGATGTACCACGGATACACATTAATCGATGCGATGATCAAACGATGGTGCCGCGAAGGACTCATGCCGAATGAGGATTCAGACGTGGCTAAGCTTCGAACACCGCCTCTATTCCGTAAGTCCGTGGGCGACATCGGCGAAAACAGAAAGCTGATCCGCAGCGAATTGGTGGCGGGCAGCGAAAAGATCTTCCTGTTCCGGTGCTGGAAGAAGTTCGGATGGACGCGCATGCTGCCAATTTACGGGCTCGCCGTTGCGATCTGGCTCGGCATCGTTATCTACCTCTTCGCTCATCCCGAACGCCATGTCGATCCGCTGGTGGAATTATGGAAGGGATGGCTGACCAGGATCAACCCGCCCAGCGGGGCCGGGACGGCCATCCAGAGGATCAAGGACGCATTCGAAACGATTCTGACCGGTGTCGCCGGGCTGGCTGGAGTCCTGACGGCGCTGTTGGTGCCAGCCTACGTGGTGGTGTATCTTCTGTGGGAGTTCATGCGGAACCTGGCGCTGAGTCTCGACAAGCGGCGCTACCGGAAACTGACCGGTGGAGCGGACCCCGAATCGCTCGATTGGACAATTGAGCCCGACGACCCGGAATGATCCGTTGACCCCGTTGAACGGACAGTCCTCGAAAGCCATGCTCGAGCTCACACCCATCACGCCTCACGACTGGTCCGCGGTTCGCGAAATCTATCTCGAAGGGATCGCCACTGGCGACGCCACTTTCGAGAAGTCTGCGCCGGATTGGGAAGTCTGGGACGCGCGGCATTTGGCGTGCTGCCGCCTGCTGTTGCGGTCGGAGAATGACACACTCGGCTGGGCGGCGCTGAGTCCCGCGTCCACACGCGCGGTGTACGCCGGCGTCGCTGAGGTAAGCGTGTATGTGGCCGCACGGGCGCGCGGGCGCGGCGTAGGATTCCGGCTGCTGAGCGCTTTGGTCGCGGCGTCCGAGGAGAACGGCATCTGGACCCTCCAGGCGGGGATTTTTCCCGAAAATCGGGCCAGTATCGCCCTGCACCAGAGAGCCGGTTTCCGCGTAGTGGGGACGCGCGAGCGCATTGGGTGCCTGGACGGGCGGTGGCGCGACACGGTCCTGCTGGAACGGCGCAGCTCCCACGTGGGGAGCTAAGTTACGTCGTCTGCCGGATGTCTGCGAATTGTGAGGCAATCGAGACCGTCGAAGTGAACCTGGACTTGATTCCAGGCCAGCGTTCCGTATCTTTGCGGCCCGTAGGTGTAACGGAACCTCCAGGTAGACGCCATGGTTCCGGGTCGAGTCCAGACCCGGATCGCCCGAAACTCATTGCGACATATATAATATGGATTCGGAGCCCGGTAGCTTCGAAGCGGAACGGCACCCCGATGCGCCACGTCCTCATTCGCGCATTTTGCATGGCGGCGCTCGCCTCGCTGGCGGCGGCGGGGAATCTGACGATCGTCCTGGAGTTCCAGGGCACGCCTGCGACGCGCTCCATCACCGAGATGAAGCGCGAATTCGAGACCCTATTCGAAGGCTCGGGGCTGACCTTCGACTGGCGATCGCGCGAGGAAACGTCCGGGCAATCGTACGACAATCTGGTGGTGGTCCGCTTCAAGGGCAAGTGCGTGCTGGAGCCAGTGCCGTTTCTTTACGACGAGCGCGGTCCCCTGGCGTTCACTTACACCACAGCCGGAGCGATGCAGCCCTTCAGCGAAGTGGCCTGCGACCAGGTGGCCGCGGCGGCCCGCTCGGCCATGTCGGGACGAGACTTCGCCCACGCCGACCTTCTGTTCGGCCGCGCCCTGGCGCGTGTGGTGGCGCACGAACTGCTCCACATGCTCTCCAGGTCCGGAGCGCACGGCCACGAGGGCGTCGCGCGGGCCGCTCTTTCCGGAAGCAACCTCATCTCTCCCGATTTACACCTCAGCCCGGCGGACCTGGAGCGGATCTACACCCAGCCATAAGTGGCGGTGCTTGGCGAAATGGCTGGAGGTGGGTATCCGCTTGATCCAGGTAATCGCTGTGGCAGCGGCTTGGTAGGACGGTCCCCAACTCATAAGCGCTCGCTTAACGCATTCCCGAGCGGCGAGTGGAGGTGCAGTTAGTGTATTCCAGGGATAGACGGGGCCGCTACGGCATTCGTTAGCGGGTGCCCGCCGGCAGAGGCGGCAAAAAAGGCGGCAAATGCCCACTTTGGTCCGGGTTGACCCTCCGCTATAATGTGACGGGAGCTTTCCCGGTTCGATGACCGACATCAAGAAGAAACTTCAGGACGAGATCACGGCCCTCGATTACGAGTTGAAGGTCGAGTTGCCTAAGGAAATCCTGAAGGCCAGGGCCCACGGGGACCTGAGCGAGAACGCCGAATACCACGCCGCCAAGGAACGGCAGGGGTTCGTCAATGCCCGCCTGAACCAGTTGAAAAGGCGCCTGGCCGAAATGTCGATGATCGACTACTCCAAGATTCCGCATGACCGGGTCGGATTGGGGTCGACCGTCATCGTGCTGGATACCAAGCGCGATGAAAAGATCACGTACAATCTGGTTACCACCGAGGAGGCCGACGCGGCCAATGGAAGAATCTCCACCACGTCTCCGATCGGCCGAGCTTTGCTGGGGAAAGAGGTCGGCGATGAAGTCCGGGTGCAGAGCCCGGGCGGCGTCAAGGAGTTGGAAATCTTGAAGCTGACCACCATCCATGATGCAGTCGAGTAACATATGACGTACACCCGCGCGATCGGGGTGGTCTTCGGCGCCGCCATCAATCGCATCGTGCGCTGGCTTGCGCTGTCGAAAATCCATCCCAACGTGCTCACGTTTATCGGGTTGGTGATCAATATCTGGGCCGCCTGGCTGTTCGCCCGGGCGGGCAGTGCCGCGGATCCGAGAGTCGATTTCCGCTGGGCCGGGCTGGTGACGGTGGGCGCCGGAGTTTTCGATATGGTCGACGGGCGGGTGGCCCGAGCCACCGACCAGGTTACGCGCTTCGGCGGCTTTTTCGACTCGGTGATCGATCGCTACTCCGATCTTGCCATCTTCATGGGGCTGCTGGTCTATTACGCCTCCATCAACCGGTTCTTCTACATTGTGCTGACGGCTATCGTGATGACCGGTTCGGTCATGGTGAGTTACACCCGAGCCCGGGCCGAGAACGCCATTCCGAAGTGCAAGGTCGGCTTCCTGGAGCGTCCGGAGCGGGTCGTGCTGATCATCATCGGAGCGTTGTTCGACCGGATGGCTGCGGTGCTCTGGGTGATCGCGGTGCTGTCCAATATCACGGTGATCGCCCGCATGATCTACACCTGGCAAGAGGCCAAGCGGCTGGAAGATGCGCAGTTGAGGTTAGCACCGCGGGTGTAGCGGCCAGCCTTTTTTTGGGGGGGTGTCCTTTTGGCCGGATCCGGTGGCCGAAATCCACCACGCCCGGTGCATTCCGGCCAACCGGGTCGGCATTCCAGCTTATCATTATCAACAACTTACGAGCCAAATCAGATTGGCCAAAGAGATGCAATAAAAGGCTGCGAGGACGCCCAATATGACTCGATACCCGCTAGCTTTTGTCTTCATCGCCGCAACCGGCCTCGCCTTGGCACAAGGCCAGCCTCCGGCGAATCCGCAGCCGCAGCCCGCACCCGGCGGATGGCGGCGGGTGGCCGATCCTCCGCCCTCGTTGCCGGTTCCGGCCGCCCAGTCGCCCCAGTCGCAGGATCCCTCGGAGCCTGTAGATCGCAGCGATCAGTACGGCCAGCAGTCGCAGGATAATCCGCAAGTACCTTCCCAGATACCTTCGCAGGTACCTCCGCAGGCGCAGCTCGCTCCTCGCCCCAACGATCGTCCAGCCTCTGTCCGGCCAGCCTACGGGCTTCCACCCCAACTGAACTTGCAGCCCGGCACGTATGTGACGATCCTCACCAACCAGCCGCTGTCATCGGACCGCAACCAGCCGGGTGACACCTTCTCCGGAACCTTGAATCAGCCCGTGGTAGTGGATGGCGTGGTGGTGGCGCAGCGCGGCCAGGCGGTGTACGGCCGCGTGGCCGAAGCGCAGAAAGCGCATGCAGGGAACAGCTCGCGGCTGGGGCTCGAGTTGACCAGCCTGACCCTGGCCGATGGCACGCAAGTGCCGATCCGTTCGCAACTGGTGGCACGGCAGGGCTCGACGACTCCCGCCGGTGTGCAGGCAGGCACGGTCGTCGGCACCACCGCGGTGGGCGCAGCCGTTGGAGGGGCCGCCGCTTGGGGCCAGGGAGCCGCCATTGGCGCCGGAGCGGGCGCTATTGCCGGCATCGCCGGCGTGATGCTGACGCGCAATCATCCTACAATCGTCTATCCGGAGACGGCACTGACTTTCCGGATTGACTCTCCCGTCACGATTTCGACTGTCCGGGCTCCACAGGCCTTCCGCTATGTGGGTCCGGAAGAATACCAGCAAGGTTATAACACCCGCTTACAGCCACGGCCGGCCGGGCCTCCGCCTGCCACTTATTACTACGGTCCCGGTTACTACCCTTACTACCCATATTACCCATACTACTGGGGACCGTCCTTTTCATTCGTCTATGGCCGGGGCCCCGGTTTCTTTTACGGCCGTGGCTTCTATCGCGGCTGGCGGTAAGCGGCAGGTGGGACAGACCATCGCCTTGGGTGTCATCCCTCGCAAAATTGCGGCTGCATGACACTGAACACTACGCCGGAAGGCTGACTTGAACAGCGTAGCCCAGGCGTCTGAGTTCTCGGAGGAGCTTCTGTTTGCGGCGATTGCGGGCCTTCTCGTTGGCGGCCAGAGGCCCGGATTCCTTATACTCGACCCGGCCAGCATCAATTGACGCGCGCGCGGACGCGTCTGCACAGCCAGATTGAGGCGTTGCTGGTCAACATGGCGCCAGCGGCGCTGCTCTGGTTCCGGCACATTGCTCAAGGTCAGATCGGACGCCAACAACCGTTTGACGATCCGCACCGCGTTTCGGAAATCCGTCTTCCGCCCTTTGGGGCCGGTGTTCGATCGGGCTTGCGCCAGGTGCAGTTGGAAATGTCTTTCCAGCGTTAGCCACACCGGCTTATGCCGGCGACCTTCTCCACGCTTCTCATGGCTTTCTCCTCAGGCGGGGGCGCATGGCACACGGGTGATTGCACAGGCACTCTCCCGATCTATCCTCCCCTCCGTTGCCGGAAGTTCGGACTCGCATTGATTGGTTCATTCAGTGCGCCCCAGACCAAACAGACGAACAGTCTGCAGCGGAGTGTCCCACCCGTTTTACCGTAAACAGTTGTATCCAGCCTGGAAATTGCCCAAGATGGTTCCGATGCCCTTTCAAAAGAGTGCCAGCCTTTGTCTGTTCCTGGGATTTCTGCTCGCCCCGGGTGCGTTTCCCGCCCAGGCCCAATCCCTCGTGATGTCGCTCCCGCGCGCCAGCCAGCGCGCCGCCGCCACCCAGCGGATCGGGCTGACCGACATCACCGTTACCTACCACCGTCCGCTGGTGGGCGGACGTAAGGTCTGGGGCGCGATGGTGCCCTACGGTCAGGTCTGGCGGGCGGGGGCCAACGAAAACACCACCATCGAGTTCTCGGACCCGGTAGCGGTGGAGGGCCAGCCCCTCGCCAAGGGTATCTACGGCTTGCACATGATCCCCGGCGCGGACTCGTGGACCATCATCTTTTCCAAGAACTCCACTTCGTGGGGCAGTTTCACCTACAACCAGTCGGAAGACGCCCTGCGCGTCACGGTGAAGCCCCAGCCCGCCGAATTCCACGAGGCTCTGGCTTACGATTTCGACGACGTGAAGCCGGATTCCACGCTGGTGACCCTGCGCTGGGAAAAGGTGGCGGTGCCGTTCCAGGTGGCCGTGGCCGACAAGGAAATCACCTTCCAGAACATCCGCAACCAGCTTCGCAACACCGCGCAGTACACTTGGGCGGGTTGGGACGATGCGGCCAACTACTGCCTGGCGGCCAAAGTCAATCTTGACGAAGGCCTGCGCTGGGCCGACCGGTCGATTCAGGTGGAAGAGCGATTCGAGAACCAGATGACGAAGGCGCAACTGCTCGAGGCGCTGAACTGGACCAGCGACGCTGTTACGGCCCGCAACCGTGCCATGGAAGTCGGAAACGTCAGCCAGATCTATTTTTACGGCCGTGGGCTGCAGGCTCAGAAGAAGAAGAACGAGGCGGTTGCCGTCTGGCGTGGAGTGGCGAAGCGTTTTCCAGAGCACTGGCTGGGACACATGGCACAGGCCCGTGTCCAAGCGGCCGATGGAGACTTCGCCGGCGCGGTGAAGGAAGTCAAGGCGGCCCAGGCAGCGGGAGCGCCGGACCAGCAGAAAGCGAACATGGAAGATCTGATCCGGCGGCTGGAGAATAAAGAAGACATCAACGGTTGAATCAGAAGTGGAGCCGAAGCCCGAACTCCATGTTGCGCGGAGTGTTGGCCTGACTGGTGATCTGGCCGAACGACGTCGGGCTGGTGAGGCTCAGGCTGGGATTCGACGCCTGAAAATGATTTAGCGCGTTGGTGATGGCGATGAATAACTGGGCGCCGGCGCGGCCTTCGTGGAAACTCACATCCTTTACGATGGACAGGTCGAGGTTCCAGGTCGGCAGGCCGCGGAGATTGAAGGAGCCTCCGCAGCTTGCGTCGTATCCCAGCACGCAGGGCCGGAATTCCGAGTACACAGCGGCCGGATTACTGAACATGTTCAGGCCGTAGGATGGAACCTTGGTTCCGACCGCATTGGTTCCGAAAACGATGTTGGACCCAGTGCCGCCATATTGGTTGTACTTCACCGAGGTGGTGCCCGTGTAAGGCAGAAATCCGACAGCTTCTTCCGCCGTCGAGGCGATGGCTGCGGGCGGAGTGGCTTCGCCGAAGGCCTCGCAACCCGTGCAATTGCCTTCGCTGTAGCTCACCGAGGTGGCGGCGCCGCTCTGCGCGGTGAATAGCGGAGAAATCACCCACCCTCCCAACACTTTTCCCAGCACGCCGTGCTGCCCGCGGAATACCGGCGGCTGATAGTACATCGAAAGGTTGTAGAGGAACTTGATGTCGAAGTTCTGTGAACCGTAATTGGCGCCGACATCAAACGGCGTCAACGCCGTGAAGCCGCTGCCAAACTGGGGCACCGTCGCTGTACCGAGCGCGCGGCCCCAGGTGAAATTGGAGATCGCCGTCACGCCGTGCCAGTTGTTGACGCGATAGGTCACGAACAAGGCGTTGTAATTGCCCCAGCCGTTGCTGCCGAGCATAGAGATGGAAGTCGCCTGGCCGGTCGTTCCTCCCGGAACGGCCTGGTCGAGCATGGTCCGTCCGAGGGTCCAGCTCGAAACTTTGTTCATGGCGGACCAGAGGTCGGACACCGCGGTCGCCTTGATGAGAGACGTGTTTTTCGACGCCAGGGCGGCGGTGCAACTGGTGAAGCCGGCGCAGTACGCGGAGTTGGCGCCGCCCAGGGCCGCCTCGAGGAAGGGCTGGGCACTGACATTGGTAGCGCTGACACCCGAGAAAAACATCTGCTGGTAGAGTTGCGAATACGCCTGGGCGAAGCTCTGGCCATTCAGGGTGGTCATGTACGGCACCGCATCCAGGTTTTCTTCCATGAACTCGTTGCGGATGATCTTGCCGATATAGCCAGCTTCAACCTGCATCTTGGAATTGATTTCCCGCTGCAGGGTCAAGGTGAAGTGGTCGGTCCGGTTAGGCCGGAAGTTGGGATCGAGCGCGGCGGGATCGACGGACCCCGGGTTGTCTCCCACGCCCGGGAAGAAGGGTTGGGGCAAGGTCTGGCTGACGGGAGGCAGGGGCGCCGTGAGGCCGTCCGCGCCGATGCGGAAGGCGTTAGCCGGGTCCACGTTGCTCGAGCCAAGGCACTGACCGTTGGAGGACGCGCCGGGGCAGGTAACGCCTTGCAGCAGGCCGGGGCCGAGCAGCGGCACCAGCACCAGGTTGACGCCGTTGAGGCGGCCGAAGATGCGGCCCCAGCCGCCGCGCAGCACGGTCTTGCCGTTGCCGAACACCTTGCCCAGGATGCCGTCGTTGAAATGCGGATTCCAGGCCAACGAAGCGCGCGGACTGAATCCGCCGTAGTACGGATTGTAGGGGTACTTCAAGCCCGAACCCACGTTCCTCACCAGCTCGAAGCCGATCTGGGGAGTGTAGGCCGACCCGGCCAGAGCCGCTTTCTCGCGCTGCGCAAAGAAGTCGTTGGTGTCGATCAGATTGCCGCTGGAGTCGACGAGCTCGACTTGCGACCCGTGGAGCTCGTACGGCGGCATTTCCAGGTTCCATCCCAGCCCGTAAGTCACGGTGAAGCTGGGCTTCGCATGCCAGGTATCGAAGAAGTAAACGCTGTAGTAGGGGATGATGTCTTTGTCAGTGGCGGGAGTGCCCACCGGCTCGAGGTTGAGCTGCGGCCCCGAGCGGGCATACATCACCTGCGGCTGATTGACGATTCCCAGAACCTCGGCGTACAAGGTCTCATAATTGGTAAGCTGGCTGGATGGCACGGTAGTGGGTATGTACGGGGAATTGGTGAAATTGATGCCCGCACTGGTTATCTGGTAGACGATCTGGTCGTTCACCGACCCGTTGTCGGTGCGCGAGAAATAATCGAAGTTGCGTTGCCAGGCGCCGCCGAAACCAAGCAGGTGATTGCCCTTGAGCATGGTCAGGTCATCGCGCAACTGCTTATCCTGGCCGTCCCAAAAGCGCTGCTTGACGCCGTTCGAGTTGACGTTGTAGGGAATCAGAGCGTTCAGTCCGGCGCCTTCACCGCCGATTTCCACCGCGCCGCCCAGACCCGGAAGCTGCGGCGGAGCGTTTTGGCTGCCCCACTGCCAGAAGGTGCGGGTATAGTTGAAGACCACCGTGTTGGTAGTGTTCGGAGTGATGCTGGTGGTCAGCCCGGTGGCCCAGAAAGAAGGCTGCTGCGGCCGAGGGGCAACCGCCGCCGGAACTCCCAAAGTGTCGCCGCGGAACACACCGCCGATATCCACCTGGCTGTTGGTCAGGTTCACAAATTTCAGGTCGCGGTAGGTGCCATACCAGTGCCACTTATCGCTGAAATCGTGATCGATGCGGCCGACGTAGGCGTTCGAGGTTTGCGGCAGGCGAATGGTGGCCAGAAATCCCTGCGTGTTGTATTCGTCGCCGCCCAGCGGATTATTGGGCAGCGGCATTTGTGTGTTCCAGATCTTCGACACGATCGGATTCAAGCCGAGACCGCGCGGATCGCACGAACCCGCGGGACACACCGCCGGCGCATAGGTGACGCCCGCTACCGTCACCGGACCGGGGTTCAGGTTATAGGGGATATAAGCGCCGGCCGAGTTGGGAACCTGAATCACGCCCGCCCGCATCAAGAGCGAAGGGACGCTCCTCCCGGTATACAGCCCGGCGTTGGGGAAACGCAGCCCTTCGTAGTTGAAGAAGTAAAACCATTTGCCGCCCAGGAACTTGCGGGGCGCGATGGGGCCGCCGACCGCGCCGCCGAAGCGATCGCGGTGGTTGGAGATGATGGGGGTATACGGCAGCGACTGGCTGCCAAAGCTGAACGGCGTGTGGTTGTTGGTCCACGAGTTGGCGGCGCCGAGCGTCGTGTCGAAGTAAAACATGTACAGCGAACCGTGATACTGGTTAGCGCCGCGCTTGGTCACTAACTGGACCTGCATGCCGGACGAGTTGTTGAAGTCGGAGGTCTGGTTGCTGGTGGAGACCTTGAACTCCTCGATACTTTCGACGGGCGTGGGGATCACGCCCACGGCAATGCTGCCGCCCTGGCTGCCGCCCAGGCCCGCGTAGCTGGTCTGATAGAGGACGGTAGTGCCCGCCAGGTCGTCGGTGATGTTGCCGCCATCGAGTTGGTAGGTGTTCTGATCGAAAGCTGTGCCGGAGGCGAAGCCGCTCGGGTTTACGCCGGGCTGCAAAACCGAAAACGTCTGCACGTCGCGGCTCAGGTTGGGCAACAGGAGCAGCGACTGGCCGGACAGCGTGTTGCCGACCGTGGCATTCATGGTCTGCAACCCAGCGCCCGCCGTGCTGGTGACTTCCACCGTGGTGGAAATCGGGCCGACCTCGAGCTTGGCGTCGATGGTCAGCACCTGACCCACCAGCACCTCCTGGCCGGTCACCTGGAAATTCGAGAACCCCTGCTTCGAGAAGACAATTCGATAGGGTCCGGGCGCGACTTGAGGGAACACATACCGGCCCGCATCGTTCGTCGAGGTGGTGAGTGAAGTGTTCGTGGATGTATCGATGACTCTGACTGCGGCGCCCGGTATGACTGCATTCTGCGGATCCACAACCTGGCCGGCCACGGTTCCGGCTGTGCTCGATTGAGCCCAGGCCAGCGAAGCGCAGAGACTTAGTAGGATTGCCAGGCCCCCAAGGAAACTCTTCATATCCTCTCTAACCGATTACGGGATTATATCTTATTCCCGTAGAGTTCCGCCGGCTACCGCCTACGGATGGAGAGCGACGTTGATGACGCGCGATTCCGGCTGGTCGATCGCCTGGTCGAACAGGATCCGGGAACCGTCGCGGGTCGCCGCCAGGGTGAAGTGATTCGGAGAATTCGGTGCAATGCGGACCGCAAACAGACGCTCGGGAGGCTGGAACTCGCCGCGCGCCGGGTCTGACCGGACGGAATACACCCAATTGTCCGCCCCGAGATAAAGGATTTCCTTGCCATCGCCACGCCAATAGGGCATGGCGCCGCCACTGGTGGAAATCTGCCTCCGCGGGCCCGAGATAGGAAAGGCCTGCACGAAGAGCTCCTGAGCCAGGGCGGACGCATAGACCACCCAATGTCCGTCGGGGGAGAAAGCGCCCTGTCGGGTCTGTTCCTCCGAAGCCAGCAATGGCCGCGGCGTGCGGTCTCTTTCCGGTTGCACCACGTGCAGCGTATTATGGATCATTCCCAACAAAGTCCCGTCTGGAGCGATATCCAGCAGGGTCATGGCCGGTACTTTCCCGAGTTGGCGCACCTCGGAACTCCCGGTGGCGGACCGCTCCATCAGAAAGGACTCCCCGGAGTCCATCGACGCATAAAGCAGATGAAGACTATCGCGGCGCCAAACCACGGCGCCGACATCACGAAGGGCCGGGTTCAGGATGGTGAGAAAGGCGCTCTGCCCGGTTTCGAGGACGCGAAGCTCCAACCCTCCCGGTGTCCAGACCACGGCGGCAATGCGCCGCTCATCGGGAGAAGGGCGGGCTATCAGATAGCGGGTGGGTGGGCCGACTGCGTCCAGCGCGTTTCCGTGGCGGTCAAGCCAGGTCAACTGCTCCATGTACACCCGTCCAGGCCGCCACGCCAGCACGCCGTTGGCGGAAACGGAGAAACTGGAGTTGTCGGGATAGATTCCACCACTGCCGGCGACGGGCGTCTCAACCAGTATGGGGCTCCCCTCCAGCCGAGCCCGCGCGAGGTTGAGCTTTTGGGCGTAAAGGTTATCGTTTTGCACGAATAACACGGAGCCGCCGTGTGCGGGCGAGTAGCGGGCCTCTCCGCAATTTGCTCTGAGCAGCGCAGACGGAAGGGTGGATTTGCCACCGCTCCAGCCGCCGAGGTAGAGATTGCTTACCAGCGGTCCGCCTTCGGATGACGGGGCTTGGCGGAAAAAAAGGAAGTGCTCACCGTCGGGCAGAAAATGGGGGTAGAAGGCGCCAAAGCCCTGCTCCGGCAGCGACAACGTAGTAGCACTTCCACCGGTGGCGGGGATCGCCTGCAAACCCCGTGCACCGGAGACCAGAATCGTGCCGGTGCCGCCCCATGTGCCGCCCGAAACGCCACCTTTCCAAAGCAGCTCCGGCGCGCCATCGGGCACCTGCATCTTCATCAAGGCACCGTTGACGTTGAATCCGATCCATTGGCTGTCGGGCGCCCAGAAAGGCTCCAAGGCATCTTTAGTGCCTCGCAAGGGGATGAACTGCGTAGAGTTGAGCTTGCGGAGTTGTAGCCCTTCGCCGAGCCTACAGACGATCATGGTGCCGTCCGGGGAGATTTCGGGAGTCGCCTGGCGGTAGGAGCCAGTCGAGGGCAACTCGGTTCCCGGCGGAGGGACAACGGAGAGCTTCCAATCGGCGCCCGGCGCGCCCGTGCCGGCCCGCAGGAATGCAATCCAACCGGCGGCAGCCGCGAGCCCCAACAACGCGGCCGCTCCGATCCAGAGCCTGGTGCGGAGCGCGGGCTGCGGCAGCGTGGCCGGCTGGCTGGGATCTGCCGAATCTGAGACCCACCGGAGGGGCGGGATCAGATCCTGCGCCGATTGCCAGCGCTCATCGGGATCCTTCTTCAGGCAGCGGGATACCACGCGATCCAACGACGCCGGGACCAACGCCGGGGGTTCGCGCTCCAGGATGGCGGCCATGACGCTGGCCGCGGAAGCGCCATCGAACGCCCGCCGCCCGGTGACCATTTCATGCAGCACCACGCCGAAGGAAAAGATGTCGCTGCGCGCGTCGGTCTCATTGCCTTGCGCCTGCTCCGGCGACATGTAGTGGGGCGTGCCGAGCACCGTCCCGGCCATCGTCACCGTCGCTTCCTGTGGCGCGGCCGCCCGCTCCATCTTCGCCAGCCCGAAATCCAGCACTTTTGCGCCGGATCTGGTCAGCATGATATTAGCCGGCTTCAGATCCCGATGGACCACTCCCTTGCGGTGCGCTTCGGCCAGCGCGCCCGCAATTTGAATCGCCAGCGCCAGCGCTTCGTCCAGCGGCAGCGCGCCGCGCTCCAGCCGTGCCGCCAGCGTATCGCCTTCCACCAGCTCCATCACGATGGCCGGCTGCCCCGCGAAATCCTCCAACCCGTGGATGGTGCAAATGTGCGGATGGTTCAAGGCGGAAGCCGCGCGTGCTTCCCGCTCGAATCGCTGCAGCATAGCTTCGGGCATCTCGCCAATCGGACAGGGCAGAAACTTCAGCGCCACCGTCCGGCCGAGCTTGAGATCCTCGGCGCGGTAGACCACTCCCATGCCGCCCGCGCCCAACTTGCCGAGGATCCGGTAATGCGAAATCACCTGGCCGCTTAGGTCGCCGGGGTCTACCGCCACGGGCTGGGCGGCAGGCTGTGCCGCCGCCTGTGGCTCGCCCACCCTTTCCACTTCACCCAGGAACCGGTAGCCCCGCCGCGCCACAGTTTCCACGTACCGCGGCTTATCCGCCGATTCTCCCAAGGCATCGCGGAGCTTCTGGATGGCGGCATTGATGCCGTGATCGAACTCGACAACGGTGTTGTTCGGCCAAAGGCGCTGGCGGATCTCCTCGCGCAGAACGATTTCGCCGGGATGCTCCAGCAGCATGAGGAGGATCTGGAACGGCTGCTCGCGCAGGCGTAGCCTGGTGCCGTGTTTGCGCAATTCTCCCGCGCGAACATCCAGTTCGAACGGTCCGAATTGAAACAGGCGCGTCTTGGGAGCGGCTAAATCGGCCATGGCCCCTCGGGTTTCTCAGAGTCTAGCATACCCCAAGCCCCACGCCAAGTGCCGATTTATCAAAGGAATACATGACGACCGCGAGATTACCTGCAAATCGCCCGGCGCGCATTTAGGTAGCAGCCGCCAAACCGCACACTCGCCCTCAGCCGCGGAGTGCCCTCTGGACCCCGCGGCGGGAGGACGAGATGAAAACACGGCGAATCCACACAACCCTGGCGTTGGCGTTGGCGACGATCTGGGGACCCGGCCCGAGCTTCGGCCGCGACCGGTCCGGTGCCGCCAAACAGCCGAGGCCAACCATCACGTTGCGGGTAGTCAACGAAGCCGGCACCGATGACCGAACCCTGTTGCGGGCGGAAAAGGAAGCGGCGGCGATCCTCGGCCGGTCGGGGGTCGACCTCGTATCGCTGGCTTGCGAGGCTGGCCGGGCGGACTGGGCAGCCAACAATCCCTGCGAACGCGACCCGAAGCCCACCGAGTTCTGGCTGCACATTGTGGCACGCAAGCCGGCCGCCGCGCCCGGCGACACGCTGGGCTTTTCGGAGTTGGACGAAGCGTCGGGTTTCGGCTTGGCTGGAGTCTATTACCCGGCGGCGGTCGAAGCGGCCAAGACATGCCGCGCCGATCTCTACGAGATTCTCGGAGCCGCCATCGCGCACGAAGTGGGCCACCTGATGCTCGGCGCAAATGCACACTCCCCGCAGGGTGTGATGTCGCCGCATTGGAGTAAAGCGCAATACGTGCTGATCAGTATCGGCGAGTTGAGCTTTACGTCGGATCAGGCGAGGCTGCTTCAGGGCGAGATCCGAAGAAGGCAACCGGTCTGTCCGCCACGCGCCGTGCCCGCCGGAACACGTCCCGTAGCATCTTCTCCGTCAGCTTGCCCGTGGACGTATTCTGCTGGCTCGGGTGATAGGAACTGATCAGGACCGGCAGTCCCGGCGCGGTGACGAACTCCCGATCGTGGCCGAAGACAAACGGCGCGCGGCTACGGATGGCGCCACGCGATTTCAGCAGGTCCAGGTAGGTATCGAAGGCGATCTTTCCCAAAGCCACCACCACCTTCAGGTTGTTTATTAAATCCAACTCCCGTTCCAGGAACGGACGGCAGTTGCGGATCTCCTGCGGCGCCGGTTTGTTGCCGGGAGGCGCACAGCGCGCCGCCGCCGTGATGAAGACATCGCGGAGCGTGAGGCCGTCGCCTCGCGATTGGCTGACCGGCTGGGATGCGAAACCGGCCTGGTGCAGAACGCGGTAGAGCATATCGCCCGAACGGTCGCCCGTGAACATGCGGCCGGTACGGTTGGATCCGTGCGCCCCGGGCGCCAGTCCGAGAATCAGAATCCGAGCCTGGGGGTCGCCGAAGGCCGGGACCGGCCGGCCCCAGTATTCCTGGTCGCGATAGGCTCGCCGCTTCACGGCAGCGACCTGCGCACAGTAGTCCCGAAGTCGGGGGCATAAGCGGCACTTCACGATCTCGTCTTCGAGAATCTCCAACGCCCTGTTCATGACTTATGTAGAAAACTTCATGTGGTAAAACGCACCTGCATGTTACAATACGACAGAAACAGCTTGACGAACCCGAGGTGGAGTGTTCAAATGGCAAATAGTCTGGCTACTCCGGCCGGACGCGTTGATTCCTGCTCTGGATTATTCCCCCCGATCTACACCGCATTGGTGTATCGCGACCACTTATGAACAGGTTACCCCTATCCCCAGTGTCCCGGACTCTTGGCTTCGCGTTGGTGCTTCTTCTTTTCTCCAATCTTTCTTTCGCCACCACCGCCATCCCTGCGAAGAAACACAAACATCACCCCACAACCGCGCAGCGGGCCGTCGTGCACGTATCGCGACCCGCCGCCGCACCGGCCGCTCCCATCATTGCCGGCGGCCCCTGGACGGAACCGACTTATGCCGATTCCACCCTCGGCGACAATGTGGATGGCGAAGATCTGCAGATTCGCCGGGTGGCCGTAGAGGCACTCGGAGACTATAACGGTTCGGTGGTGGTGGTGGACCCGGCCGACGGGCATGTGCTCACCATGGTCAACCAGAGGCTCGCGCTGAGCTCCGGTTTCCAGCCTTGCTCTACCATCAAGGTGTCGGTGGCGCTCGCCGGTCTGAGCGAAAAGGCCATCGAGCCGGCCACCAAGCTGCGGCTGGGCGGCATGCGCATGGACCTGACCTACGCCCTGGCGCATTCCAACAATTTCTATTTCGCCACGCTGGGTGAGAAACTGGGCTACGAAAAGGTCAGCTACTACGCGCACCTGTTCGGCTACGGAGAGAAGGCCGGCTTGAATATTCCGGGCGAGCAACCCGGACGCTTTCCTTCCGCGCCTCCCAAGAACGGCGGGGTCGGGATGCTCACCAGTTTCGGCGAAGAGATTCAGCAGACGCCCCTCCAGTTGGCCGCGCTCATGAGCGCCGTCGCCAATGGCGGCACGCTGTACTATCTGCAATATCCGCGAAACCAGGCAGAGGTCCAGCAGTTCATTCCGCGAGTGAAGCGCCGCCTGGAGATCGGGGACCTGATCCCCGCGATCAAGCCCGGAATGCGCGGCGCGGTGGAGTTCGGTACGGCACACCGCGCAAGAGAAGATGGGCCCATTGCGGGAAAGACAGGCACGTGCAGCGAGAACCATACGCACCTGGGCTGGTTCGGCTCATTCAATGACGTGGGCGACCACAAGCTGGTGGTGGTGGTCTTGCTGACCGGAGGGCGCCCGGCCATCGGCCCCCTGGCGGCCGGTATCGCCGGCGATATCTACCGGAAATTGGGCGAGAGGAACTACTTCGCGTCGGCGCGGCCCATCACCTCCGCAACCCTGGTGTCCAGCCAGATCTGCTGCCGGTAACGCCGGACTAAGTACGTCGTATCGCAAATACGGCCACATATATTCCCGGGGCGGAACAAGCGTCGACACGAGTGGGCGCCGGTCCCTGGCGGGAATCTGGTTAGCGGCTGATTTCCACGCCCTTCGTGCTCACGAAATACTTCGATAGCATGTTGGGATTCTCAGATGCGGGGAACTGCCTGGGGTGCTTCAGGTACTCGAAGAAGCGGTTGGTCACCTGGGCGAAGTGCGCCTCGTGGCCCACGCGGTACTGGTCAGGAATGGTCACACGCACCTCCGCTCCCCGGTCCTCAATCGCCACACCGGGATACTGCCGGGCGAGTGCGCCGGCCTTTTCCGCAAGCGCCCGTTTCACCCCGCCTTCGCCCGGAATCACGTACAACTCCGGCCGGTAGTTCTCTTCCTTCCCCTGCCGGACTTCGATGCGCGACTTCGAACCTCGATACACCGCGAAGTGTGTATCGCCCGTCCCGGGGGGCGCCTCCCACCGCCAGAGCACGTCCAGTTTCGCGTGGATGCCGCGCAGCGCATACGAGACCCGCGTATTGCAGTAGTAATCGAGGCCGTCGCCGGCTTCGCCCGTGACCTGGCGGAACTGCGCCGCGGTGATCGTGGTGGGCCAGCGGCTCGCTTCGAGCATCCGAACGTCGGCGCGATAGTCGATTGCGCGATCGGGGTAGAGCGTCCACTGGACCAGGTCGACCAGGTGAGCACCTGCACGTTCAACTGATCGGCCCGCGCGAAGTACAGGGGAGCAAAGTTGGTATTCAATCCGTCACAGTTCTGTAAGAGCCTTTTGGTTTAGCCGGGACGCTGCCAACTCGCTCGTCCACCGGTCCCGGGCTTCGGCCCGTCGCATTCTATTTGCCTGCCGCAGGTTGAAACCCGGGGACTCCAAATTGCCAGAGTAGAAAGCTCCATTGGTCGGCCGTCTGCTTTTCCCGCTGTTCCTTTGTGTTTCCGATGCCGTGCCCAGCTTGATAGTCCACGCGCAGCACGATCGGCTTGCCGCTGGAAGTGGCTGCCTGGAGGCGAGCCGTCATTTTCGCCGCTTCCCACGGTGTCACCCGCGGATCGTTGATGCCCGTGGTCAGCATTACTGCCGGGTACGGAGTCTGGTCGCGCACGTGGGCATAAGAGCTCATCGCGTACAGGTCCTCGAATCCTTCCTGGGTCTTCACGCTTCCGAATTCGGGAATGTTGGCCGGTCCGTTTTCCGAGAACTCGGCGCGCAGTGTATCCGAGACCCCGACCGCGTCAATCGCGGCCCCGAACAAATCGGGCCGTTCGGTGATCGCCCGGCCGATCAAGATTCCGCCGGCGCTGCCGCCCATTCCCGCAAGCTTGCCGGGCGACGTGTATTTCTGCTTCACCAGGTACTCCGCACAGGCAATGAAATCGCGCCACGTATTTGGCTTCGTGAGTTTGTACCCTGCCCGGTACCACTCTTCGCCGTATTCGCCTCCACCTCGCACGTGCGCGACAGCGTAAATGCCGCCAAGCTCGACCCAAGCCAACAGCGCAGGGTTGAATCCGGGATCCATGGTCATTCCGTAGGCGCCGTATCCCATCATCAGTGCCGGACTGGATCCATTCAACTGGATCGTTTTCCGGTGAATGACGGACAGCGGAACGAGCGCGCCGTCATAACTCGGTACCTTCAACTCCTCGGAGACGACGTCCTGCGGATCGTCGTACTTTCCCAGGGGCTGCAAGCCGGTGTCGGCCAGTTGCTTTGTTCCCGGGTCGTACCGGTAGATTCGGGCCGCCTTGACCCAGCTCGAAATGCTGACAAAGACGCCGGGGACCCGCGGATCGGCCGCGGAAGACGACATATCGCCATAGAAGGACATATCGCCGTAGAAGGGCAACTTGATTTCCTCCGGTGCGCCCCTGTCGTACGGTATCCGCACCAGGCGTGCGATCCCGCCGTCGAGCTCGCGAACGTAGAGCGCGTCTTGCGCCGCGGCAATTCCTTTGACGGCGCCCTTCTGCTGGGGCAAAATGATGGCGGCGTGCTGCAGGTCAGGATCAGAGAGACTCATCATCATGACCTTCGAGCGCGGAGAGTCTTTGTGACTAATGAAATAGACGTCTTCACCATGGAAGGCCATGTCGGTGATTTCGTCGTCCACATCAACCACTCTTTTCCACGCGATACCTCCCGCCATGCTCATAGAGGCGAGCGGCGCCACGTAGAGGGTGACTTCGTTCTTCACACCGTGGGCCAGGATTCCGGCCGCAAAGGACGAATCGGGACTGGTGGCGAGCACGGGAAAGTCGATCGGGTCGACGCGCACGGCGGGCGAGCGGTCGTACCCCAAGATCGGGACATCGTTTTCCACCTTGTTGCCGATCATGTGCAACCAGGCCGTGCTCTTGAGTTCCTTCTCCGTTTCCGGCATTCCCGGAAGCATCTTTTGCAGGCGATTGTAGAAAAACGAGTGCGCGTCTTTCCAGGCCACGATTCCGAACGGCGCGCGGTCGATGGTCTCAGGCGATTCGCGGCCGGATGCCGTCTCCACAATGTGGATGACGGCCTGTTCGGAACCTCCTTCCGAAATGCCAACGACGACATACTGGCCGTTCCACGATGGGTTGTAGTAGTTGATGACGTGAGGCGGGCCACCCGGCTTGTCGAGCTTCGCGGGGTCCAGAAGCAGGCGCTCATCGCCCCGAATACCGCGGCGCACGTACAGCTTGGCGACATTTTCGCTCGCGAGAGTCTTTTCATAGAAGAGAACCAGTCCGGGCAACGCGCTGACGTTGACGACTCGGGCGGTTGCGGCGGTGTTGAGTTCATGCACCCGAGCCAGGAGCTTCTCGCGTCCGGGAATCAGGGAGAGGACGCTCGACGTGTAATCCGCCTGGGCCTTGATCCAGTCTTGAACCGCGGGATCTTTTAGGTTCTCCATATAGCGGTAGGGATCGACGATTCTGTGACCAAAATAGTCGTCCGTTATCGGCTTTACCGATGCAGCGGGGGGTTGGCCGGGCGAGGAGGCAGGCAAAGTCCTGGCCGCGAGAGCGAGGGCGATTACGAGAGCACATCGGCGAAGAGGCTTCACTTGAGTTCCTCCAGGGAATATTAAAAATTCATACAGCGCATTGTTCAGTTTGACCATTGAGGCGTGGCGCGGGGGCCGGAGGAGACAACCACAAGCCTGCTTCGCGGCAGCTCCAGAATGAGCCAGGGTCTCCGTTTTGAAGCGCTGGGTTTTCCATGCGGAACGCCTGGATGGAATTGTAAGCATGTTGAGTACTCATTTCAAGACCTTTGTCAGTCCAGGCGGTGAAACGACAGTACCATAGCGAATTTTACGATTCTACACAAGTCATTCCCGGGAGTCAACCGAAGTTTTGACGGTCACTTCTCGTGTTAAAGTACTAGTCCATGCCTGGCCTTCAGGTCTGCTCCATAAGGACCATCTGAGCCAAATAACGTAAGGGAAGCTGAAATGCAAAGAGGCCACCTTCCGCCGCGCCATCCAGTCAGCGGGGCGCTGTAAGTCCACCGGCATTCAATCACCTCCGCGCCGGAACCAGTTCTAGTATTAATTAATGTCGCCAATTACTTAGTTATGCTGAGCCGGTCTCACCACCAGGGCGCATGTGGGAAAATTCTACAACCCAATGCCCCGCCACTTCTTTGGCCGCTTCTTCGATCGTCGAATCTCTCTGTGTGTTCAATACTATAAGCGGAGTTGAAGCGCAAAATAGCCATGGCCGTCGGGCTTTCGCCTGCCTACAGGCGCACCCACCGGAACGAGTTCCACCCCCATGTCGTCCAACCAGTCATGATGAGCCGGCCGCAGTGGATCCGCGAGTAGAGAAACTCCACATCCTATTGGTCGGCACTTCTTTGGCCGCTTCTTCGACACCGAGTCTCTCTCGCCGCAGGGAGACCCGCAAGGCCAACCTCACTCAAACCAACGACCTCCTGGCCGACCCGACTGCATTTTGTTCGGTCCTGGTGAGCTACCTTCCGGCGCATACTTCGGTTTTGGGCGAGGCCACCGCTCGGTCGCGGCTCCGTGGGAAGGCCTGAGCGTGCGACAGCTACTTCAGAGCCGCGACCGTCACAAGCCGAGAAACAAACGAAGGTGGGCCACCAATGCACGATGGACCAAGACGAATAACTGGCCTGTTTTCATTCGTGTTTATTCGTGGTCAGCGCTGATTTCCACGCCCTTCGTGCTCACGAAATACTTCGCGAGCATGTTGGGATTCTCAGATGCGGGGAACTGCCTGGGGTGCTTCAGGTACTCGAAGAAGCGACTGGTCACCTGGGCGAAATGCGCCTCGTGGCCCACGCGATACCGGTCCGGAATGGTCACGCGCACCTCTGCTCCCCGGTCCTCAATGGCCACACCAGGATACTGCCTGGCGAGTGCGCCGGCCTTTTCCGCAAGCGCCCGTTTCACCCCGCCTTCGCCCGGAATCACGTACAACTCCGGCCGGT
>Ga0116223_10000688_pt1 | contig 39399 bp, 37 predicted proteins | sample Sb_taG_3_FD_90092 | JGI IMG/M metagenome (GOLD analysis project Ga0116223, IMG submission 90092) | Peat soil microbial communities from Weissenstadt, Germany - Sb_50d_a_PC metaG | ecosystem: Environmental > Terrestrial > Soil > Wetlands > Peat | place: Germany: Weissenstadt | collected 2010-09-21 | reverse complement strand
GGCATCACCTCCGATGTCTGCGCGCTTTGGGAGCGCTAGCCCCGGGGGCGAACTTCACGGAGGTTCCGGTCAACCCGGCAGCGTAGCTCTACTCGTGCCCATTTTCGAGACAAAGCATGCCCCGCCCGGGCGTGCTATAATTCTAGAGTCTTTCCTGACGGAATCCAGGAAATCTTTTTATGCCCAAGCTCAAGACACATAAAGGTGCGTCTAAGCGGTTCAAGAAGACCGGCACGGGTAAAGTCGTTCGCAATCACGCCTTTGGCCGCCACATCTTGACCTCCAAGCCGCACAAGCGCAAGAAGAAACTGCATCGGAGCGTGGTGGCCGACAAGGCCGATCAACCCGCTCTGAAGCGTATGCTCCCTTATTAATAGGGATGAGCGGATGGTGCGGACGGAGCGCGTGGCACGTGCCCGAGCCGCCAGTCCCCTGAAGTCGTGAAAGGAGAAAAACGTGCCCAGAGTCAAACGAGGTACCCACCGCCGGGCTTCCCGGAAAAAGACGCTGGCTCAAGCGTCCGGTTACTTTCTTACCAAGAGCAAACTCTATCGCGCGGCCCAGGAAGCCGTGGAGCGCGGCCTCAAGTTCGCCTACGTCGGCCGCAAAAACAAGAAACGCGATTACCGTTCTTTGTGGATCGTCCGCATCAACGCGGCTTGCCGCGAAGCGGGCATTTCCTATAGCCAGTTTGTGCACGGGCTGAAGAAGGCCGGCCTCGACCTCAATCGCAAGGTCCTCGCCGAAGTGGCCCTGCACGATGACGCCGCGTTCCGCCAGTTGGTGGAATCGGCCAAGACCGCCCTGGAGCATGCATGAGCCCCGTGGAACAGGAAGATTCCCTCAGCAGTCTGGAAGACCGCATCCAGCGCGCCGTCCAGTTGGTGGCGCGCCTGCGCCAGGAGAAGGAAGCCGCGCTCGAAGAGGCCGCCCAATTCAAGGCCCAGGCGGCGCGTTCCGCCGACGAGGTGAAGGCCCTTCAGGCCGAACGCAAGCACGTCCGCTCCCGGATCGAAAAGCTCCTGGGACAGATCGACCAGTTGAACGCCGGCTAGCATGGAAGGCAGCACTCCCGATCGACAACAGGTCCGTGTCACCATCTTGAGCCGGCCGTACACGCTGCTGGCCACCGGCGATCCTCGCGATATCGAGGAAGTGGCCGCCGAAGTCAATGACCTGATGCTCTCCATCGCCGCTAAAGCCCCCAATGCCGATTCCACGCGCATCGCCGTGCTGGCCGCCCTGCACCTGGCCGACAAGCTGCGTACGCTGGAGCGCGACCTCAACCAGCTGAAGCAGCGCGTCGACCGCAAGTCCGAGGAGTTCGGCTTGATGTTGGAGCAGTTGATCGCATCGGCCGGCGACCAATCCGGCGACCAATGATGATACTGCTGCGCATGACCGCGGTTCTCATGGGCGGCCTCGCGCTGGCGGCGGTGACATCCTGGCAGGCCGAAATCGCCGCGTGGAAAAAGGCGAGAGAGGCGTCGCTCAGAGGGAACTGGCTGCAAGTGGCCGGCCTGTTCTGGCTCCGCGAGGGGCCGAACCGTTTCGGCAAGGACGCTTCCAACGATATCGTGCTGCCCGACGGCCCCGCGCGCGCCGGCGCTTTCGAGCTGCGCAATGGCGCCGTGACGGTCACCGTTGATGGCGCCACCCGCGCCGTGAAACCCGATTCAGCCGACGTGGTCACCGTGGGCCGGCTGAGCCTTCTGGCGATCGAGCGCGGCGGAAAGTTCGGCATCCGCCTGAAGGACCCCGGGAGCCAATACCTGCGCAACTTCCACGGGCTCGAGTACTTCCCCCTGAACCAGCAGTATCGCCTCACCGCGCGGTTTGTCCCGGAGCCGCGCAAGATCCCGATCCTCAACGTTCTCGGCCAGACGGAGCAGTCGGAATGCCCCGGCTACGCCGTGTTCCGCCTGAATGGGCAAGAGCTGCGCCTCTACCCGATTCTCGAGGAGCCCGGCGCGCAGAAGCTGTTCTTCATTTTCCGCGACCAAACCGCCGGCAAGGAAACCTATGGCGCGGGACGCTTCCTGTACTCCGGCCTGCCCAAGGACGGCAAGGTGGTGCTGGACTTCAATCAGGCCTACAATCCGCCCTGCGCGTTCACCGATTACGCCACCTGCCCGCTGCCTCCTGAGGAGAACCGCCTGCCCGTGAGGATCGAAGCCGGCGAGAAGAAGTACGGCCACTAAGTCTACGGCACGCTGACCGACCCCAACGCCTGCCAGTTCGAACTCAGCGTGTTGCTGCGCGCGGCGAGGAAGAAGACGTGGTTGCCGGCGAAGCTGGGATTGAATGTCATCGCCAGCGTGAGGATCAGTGTGTTTTCGATGCCGGCCACCGAGCTTCCCACGCCGCTGATCGAGCACTGGCTGTTACTCACCGTGCCCGTGCCAGGCAGCACCATCCCGGAGTAAGGACCTCCCGCATCGCCGGCATCATCCACCAGGAACACCGAGCTGGAGCCCGGTAAGTACGCCAGGTAGCAGCCATGCCGCCCATCGATCGCGGTGTTGATCAGGATGTTCGCCACGGTAATGTCCTGCCAGCCGTTGGTGTCCGTGAAAGTGAACGTGTAAGTTTGGGCCGCGCTGGTGCCGCGCGCCGGATTCATGCCGCTCACGGCCGGACCCGGGGTCTGCGATCCCGGGACTCCCCAAGTGCCCAGCGCCTGCCAGCCGGAGTTCGCCGCGATATCCTGCGCGGACATGTAGAACACCTTGTTGCCGGCAAAACCCGGCGTGAACGTTATGGCCAGTGTCAGCATCAACGTGTTCCCGGTGGAGGACACGAAACTGCCCGCCCCCGTGATGGTGCACTGGCCGTTGCTGACGGTTTGGTTTCCCGGCAGAGTCATTCCGGAGTACGGCCCGCCCGCATCGCCGGCATCATCCACCAGGTACAGGGCCCCCGTGTTCGCGCCCGAGGGAACGAAGGCCACATAGCAGGCCTGACGCCCATCGAGCGCGTTGTTGATGAGCACGTCCAGCACCGTGAGGCTCGCGAAGCCGCCGGTATCGGAGAAGGCGAAGGTGAATGCGCCGGTCGTTGCGCTGCCCGCGGCGGGATTGGCCGACGTGGGCGAGGGCGTAGTTACGGGAGGCGGCGGGGCTTGGAGGGCCAGACCCGCGGCCCCGGGGCCAACCAGCTTGCTGCCTTGCTGGCTCCAGGTGTTACCGGTACGCCTGAAGATCCACGCCGCTCCGAGATTGTTGCTGTCCCCGGGTCCCCACTCGATGACCGTATTTCCGTCCGCGGAAATCTCCACTGACGAGCCTTGCCGCGCCAGGCCCGCGGCCCCGGAGCCAACCAACTTGCCGCCCTGCTGGCTCCAGACACCATCGGTCCGCGTGAAAATCCACGCCGCGCCCACCCCCGAATTGTCACCGCCTCCGCCGATTATGGCGGTGTTGCCGTCCGCGGATATGGCGACGCTGTTGCCATGGTAGATATCCAACGCGCCGCTGATGCCCGTGCCAGCGAGTTTGTTGCCTTGCTGGGTGAACTGCTGGGCGTTGGCTGTTAACACGAGACAGAAGATGCGAATCAGTCGTAGCAAGGTCGCCCTCTCAGCGCGGCCAGCCCCGGTTCTCGGCATTTTTGAATGCTACACCAGCATGCGCGGACCTGCAATCCCGCGCGACAACGTCTATCGGTACTTCCCCGTCAGGTCGTTCCACCGGACTTTGACGGGGTCGAGATATGCCGCCATGCCGCGCAGCATGCTGACCTTGGTGCCGGCCACGTCGTTCCACCGCACCGCGACCTCCAGCGTGCGGAAGCCCAGGCGGCGGGCGATGAACAGCACTTCGACATCGAAGCCGAAGCCCTCCAGCCTCTGGCGTCCGAAGATTTCCCGCGCGGCGCTCGCGGCGAAGAGTTTGAATCCGCATTGCGTGTCGCGAAACGGCAGGCCGGTCACGAGCCGCATCACCAGGTTGAACAACCTCCCCATGGCTTCGCGAAACCGGGGTTGGTGGACGCCGACCAGCGAGCGGTCGATGGCGCGCGATCCGAACGCCACCTGGGCTTGCTCGCGTTCGGCGGCGGTCCAGAGCCTCTCCAGGTCGTCGATGGGCGCCGAAAGGTCGGCGTCGGTGAACAGCGCCCATTCGCCCTTCGCGTCGAGCATGCCGTGGCGCACGCTGTAGCCTTTGCCGCGATTGCCCGGGTTGCTCAGCACGCGGGCGCCGGCGCGCCGCGCGACTTCGGCCGTGGCGTCGCGCGAGCCGTCATCCACCACCACGATCTCGTCGAATTCCCAGCGGCTTCGATCCAGATACGAACGCACCGCCTCTAACGTGGCGGGCAGGCGTTTCTCTTCGTTGTAGGCGGGAATGATGATCGAGATGGATCGGGTCAAAGGAAGCCTTATAATAACTAATTTCCCCCCGGGCAGCGTCCGCTCCGTTACGGGGCGCCCTCTGGGCCCGGAGCCTTAGGAGATCATTTGTCCCTGGAAGACGAGCTACTCAAGCAGCGGCTGGCGCGCGTCGGCGAGATCGAAGCGCTGGGATACCGGGCGTACGGCCGCCGGTTTGATTTCACCCACACCATCCCCGATATCCTGGCCTCCTGCGGCGCGAAAACGGCCGAGGAGCTTTCCCCCGAGATGCGCGTGCGCATCGCCGGACGCCTGATGACCAAGCGGCTGATGGGCAAGGCCGGCTTCGCCCATCTGCAACAATCGGGCGAACGCCTGCAGATCTACGTGAAGAAGGATGCCGTGAGCGAGCGCGATTTCCAGCTCTACCAGATGCTGGATATCGGCGACATCGTGGGCGTGGAAGGCTATCTCTTCCGCACGCGCACGGGCGAGCTGAGCGTGCACGCGGAGAAACTGGAGTTCCTCTCCAAGACGCTGCTCTCCATGCCCGAGAAGTGGCACGGCCTGGAGGACGTGGAAACCCGCTACCGCCAGCGCTATCTCGACCTCATCGCCAACCCGGAAGTGCGCAAGGTCTTCGTGACGCGCGCGCGCATCATCGCTTCGCTGCGCCGCCAGCTCGAAGCGCGCGGCTTCGTGGAAGTGGAGACGCCCATGATGCAGCCCCTCTACGGAGGGGCCACGGCGCGGCCGTTCGTGACGCACCACAACACGCTGGACATCGACCTATACCTGCGCATCGCGCCCGAGCTGTACCTGAAGCGCCTGATCGTGGGCGGCCTCGAGCGCGTCTACGAGATCAACCGCAACTTCCGCAACGAGGGCCTCTCCACGCAGCACAACCCCGAGTTCACCATGCTCGAGTTCTACCAGGCCTACACCGACTATCGCGGCCTGATGGACCTCTCCGCGGAGCTGCTGGAGCAGACCGCGCGGGACGCCACCGGCGGGACGGCGGTAGAGTTCGAAGGCCACCGCATCGATTTCGCGCGCGTGGAACGGTTCAGCATGCGCGAGGCGGTGGTGCACTTCTGGGAAGGCGACGGACGGCCCACGCTGGAGGACGTGGCCAATCCCGAATGGCTGCTGCGGCACGCTTCGGCGGCGACCCCCGGCGAAGCGCTGACCGAACTGTTCGAGCGGCGCGTCGAGGAGAAGCTCATCGAACCCACCATGATTTACGATTACCCGGTGGAGACTTCGCCGCTCTCCAAGAACAAACCCGAGGACCCGGCGTTCGTCGAGCGCTTCGAAATCTACGCCGCCGGAATGGAGATCGGCAACGCCTATACCGAGTTGAACGACCCGCAGGAGCAGCGGCGCCGCTTCGACATGCAGCTCGCCATGCGGGAGCGCGGCGACGAAGAAGCGCACCAGATGGACGAGGATTACGTGCGCGCGCTGGCCTACGCCATGCCTCCGACCGGCGGAGAGGGCATCGGGATCGACCGCCTCACCATGATCCTGACCGGCTCGCGATCCATCCGCGACGTCATCCTCTTCCCGCTGCTGCGGCCCGAGGGGCCCATTGACCTGGTCGCGCGCCTACGCGATCTCGATGGCGGACCGCGAACCCCGTGAACTCGCGCTTCGAGCTGTTCATCGCCAGCCGCTACCTGAGCGCGCACCGCAAGCAGGCGGTGATTTCCATCATCACTGTGATCTCGATTCTCGGCGTGGCCGCCGGGGTGATGGCGCTGGTGGTTGCGCTCGGCGTGAACAACGGCTTCCGCTCGACGCTGCAACGCAACCTGCTGGGCGCCATGGCACACATCGACGTCACTCCCAAGGAGCCGGGGCCGGGGATCGAGAACTGGCGCGAACTGGCGGATCGCCTGCGCAAGCTGCCGCACGTGACCGCGGTGGCGCCGGCGCTGTACAGCGAGGTATTTCTGACCGGCCCTTTGCGCTCGACCGGCGCGCTGCTGAAGGGAATCGACCCGGATGCCGAGATGAACATTCTCACGTCGCTCCGGCATCTGAAGGCCGGATCGCTCGACCGACTGCGCGACGCCGGGGCCAATCCGCCTGGCATCATTCTGGGCGCGCGCCTGGCCGAGGACATCGGGATGCCGGTGGGCGCCAATCTCAACGTGGTGAGCCCGCAGGGCGAGTTGGCGGGTCCGCTGGGCATCCGGCCCGCGATCCGCCGCTTCCGCGTGGCGGGGATTTTCGAGACGGGATTTTTCGAAGTGGACGATAAGTGGGCCTTCACTTCCATCGGCGCGGAGCAGCGGATGCTTTCCATCCCGGACACGGTGAACCGCATTGAGCTGAACGTGGACGATCTGAACCGCGCGGGGGAGTACGCTCCGGAAGTGGCGAAAACGGCCGGGCCGCTTTACACGACGGATACCTGGATGGAGCAGAACCACCAGTTAATGGCGGCGCTGAACATGGAGCGGGTGGTCACCATCATCACCATCGGGCTGATCGAAATCGTGGCCGCGCTCAACATATTTATAACGCTGGTGATGATGGTGATGGAAAAGTACCGCGATATCGCGGTGCTGATGTCGATGGGAGCGCGCCAGCAGCAGATCCGCCGGATCTTCTGGGCGCAGGGCGTGCTGATCGGCATGGTGGGCAGCGTGATCGGGCTGGCGGTGGGCTACGCGTTGTGCTATTACGCCAACCGGTACCAGTGGGTGCACCTCGACCCGACGGTGTACGCTTTGAGCTTCGTGCCGTTCGAACCGCGGTGGCTCGACGGGTTTTGGATTGCGGCGCTGGCGATCGTGGTGAGCTTTCTGGCCACCATCTATCCCGCGAGAAACGCCACCCGGATCGCGCCGGCCGAAGTGCTGCGGTACGAATAGCGGTCAATTCCCGATGGGCACCCGTTCGGCGTGATCGACGGCGAGGACTTCGACCGGCCCCTTGCGCGATTCCAGCTTCAGGCCGAGCTGGTCCTGTATGGCCGCAAAGATCGGCTTATCGACGTATTGCATCGGCTCGCCGTTGACCAGCGGCGGCGACACCACGTTGTCCGGGGTCCACTCCAGCCTGACCTGGTACCATCCCGCGAGCCCGGTCAGGTCCACCACCGGCTGGCGCAGAAATCGCGATAAGAGGGTGGTCAGCATCGACATCATCATCCGGTTGGAAATGATTCGGCCCGGTATGGACATGTTGCCGGAAGCGGCCGGGGCTTCGGAGGACTCGCGCAATTTCGAGCCCTGCTTCCCCGGCACGAGTGCCAGGTATGCGAGTTCCTTCTGCTCGTGGTGAGTCTCCAGTCGGAAGCGCTCCACGAGCAGACTCTGGAGCATCATGAGGAGTTGCTCCCGCGGCGTGTCGGGCGGAGCCTTGGCGTCGATCTCGAAACGCACGTCCTTGTTCTTGATCCAGTCGGGTCCGGAAACCTGAGAGTCGTTGCTGATTCCGTAGGCGAACCTGAGGCACTCGCTGAGGGTTGTATTGGACAGCCGCACCTCGCCGTGGACCGTTGAGCCGAGATTGGCGCGATAAGTGTCGCCGGGGGGCGGCGGCGAAGGTTTGACGGATGCGACATCGAAGGATGGCGCCGCGGGCTGGGCGGAAAGTTGGGCCGCGGCTGCGATGCCGGCCACGATCAGCACGAGCCTGGGCGCGACGCCATCCATGGTGTTTCCTTTACTGCGACAAGGTGAAATTCACATCGATCTGGGTCATCACTTCCACCGGGTTGCCGTTCAGCAGCGTGGTCTGATAGACCCATTGCTTCACGGCGTCCATTGCGGCCGGCGCCAGCAGCGGATCGCCCTCGATCAGCTCGAGGCTCTTTATAGTGCCATCTTTGGCAATCACGGCCTGCAAGCGGACCACTCCCTGGACGCGCTGCGCCTTGGCTTCGGGCGGGTAGACCGGCTTCGGCTGCTTGATCAGCTTGGTCTGCTGGACGGCGCCGCCGATCTTGATCTGAGGCGGCGGCGCGGGGGCTCCGGGCGCCGCGATCGTCAGCGTCTCCTCATTGGAGCCCACGTACGAGGAGGACACCGTCAGGTGCTCGTCGAAGTCCGTCACCGCCTGCATGGTTTTCTGCAAAAGCTCGGTGCTGAAAATGTCGCCCTGGTGAACCGGAAGCTTGGCCAGCAGATCGGCCGTGGCCTGGTCGGAAAGGCCGATCACGGTGATGCTCCTGATCGTGCGCGCCGGCATGGTTGGCGCCGTACCCACCGGCTGGCGGGAAGCTTCGAGGCGGAGCTGCGCCTGGAGCGCCGCTATCTTGGCGTCGCGGGCCTGTGCCTCCTGAGATGCCGAGGGCGTGCCTCCAATGATGCCGCCAATAACCGTGCTTCCCACTACGCCCCCGATCACCTTGGGCCGTTCGCTCTCGGGCGGAGCCTGGAAGCTGACGTTGACAACGTGCGTGGCGCCGGCGGCGCCCGCGGTGAAATGCCACTGAAGGACCGATTGAATCACCGGCTTGCGCAGTTCGTCCGGGCCGCTGAGGACGCGCGCGTCCATGACGTTGCCCGCGGCATCGAGCTTCACTTCCACCGAGACCAGCCCCTGCACGTGGCTATTGCGCGCGGCCAGGGTATAGGCCACGGGCGCGCGATGCATCAGGGTGGCGCCTCCCAAATCGACGGTGACGCCCTCCGAATCGCTTACCACCTGGGGCGACGCCGCCAACGGGAACGTCGCCGTGACAAACCAGCACGCCGCCACCAGGATTCCCACTGACGCGGCGAGCACCGAAATCCATCTCGTTTTGGACATACGAACCTCTTTCAGAATAGACACCACTCGTTGTTTCAGGTGCCGCTTGCGGAGAAACAGCGGCGCCGGCGCCAGATCCGGCTGAGCGCCCGCGCCGGCGATGGCCAGCAGCGTATCCACGTATGTGTCGCGCGCCTGCGTCCGCCGCACCACTTCGCGATCGACCGCCTGCTCGCGCGCCAGTTGAATTTCGCCCAGCAACCACCAGATTGCCGGATGGAACCAGAAGACCGAGCGCACCAGCTCTTCGAGCAAGGTGAAGAGCCAGTCGCGCCGCTCGACGTGCAGGGTTTCGTGGCACAGGATGGCCTCCTGCATCCGCTGGTCGAGCGCCGGAAATCGCGCCGGCAGCAGAATCACGGGCCGCCGGAAGCCGAACGTCACGGGGCTGACGACCTCGTCGGAAATCCTGCACAGCCCGTCGGCGGGACGCGACCGGCGCCGGTAGCGGCCGAGCCGCCACAGTCCTACCGCCAGCCACCCGAAGCGAATCGCCGCGCCCGCCGCCAGCAGCGCCAGCGCGATCTGGGCCGGCGTGAAATGCGGTACCGCGGGCCCGCTCGGGGGAGCCACCGCCAGCACGGTAGTGGTGATCTGCACATTGGCGGCGATCACTTCCTGACGCCACGGCCGCACCGCGGGCAGGAGCAGGCAGGTGGCCAGCAGAATCTGCCAGTAGGCCAGCTTGGCGCCCGGCAGGCGCAGCCGCAGCAGCGCCGGCACGAACGCCGCGAGCCCTACCAGCAGACCGATCTGCAGGCTGTAGGTGACCAGGTTGTCCCAGATCAGCTTGGCGCTCATGACTTCCTCCGCAGCCGCGCGATCTCCTCCAGATCCGCGCGCGTGAGATTGTGCTCTTCCACCAGGTGGACCAGCAGCGGCTCGGCCGAGCCGTTGAAAACCCGGTTGACGAATTCGCGGACCATGTCGCCGACCACCTGCCGCTTGGGCTGCGCGGCGCGGTAGACGTAAGCGCGGTCCGTCTGGTTCTTTTTGACGTACTGTTTCTGCTCCAGGATCTTGAGCATGGTCATGACCGTCGTATAGGCGACCTTGCGCCGTTCCAGCAACGCCTCGTAGACGTCGCGGACGGTCACGCTTTCGCGTTCCCAGACGATCTTCATGATCTCCAGTTCCTGCCCGGTTAGGGTGCTGCTCCGACGTCGCATACTAATTAATTAGTACTAATCGGATCGGATGTCAAGAGAAAAAGCGAAAAAAGTGCGAGGGGCCTTTGCCGGCGGCTACCGCTCCTCGAAGCCCGACGCCCTGGTATGGGCGGGGCCGCGGAAGATGGCGTTGAGGAACAGCACGTTCATCCCGTCCTGGATGGCGCGGAAGTTGGGGTCCACGGTGAAACCGATCACCATGCCGCGCCCGAAGTTGTTGGTCACCACCAGCGGCTTGAAGGGCATCTGCTTGCGGTTTTCGCTCCACAGATATCCGCTGGCCACCAGCTTGTCGGCGGCCTCGAAGAAAGCCGCGTTGATGCCCTGGTCAGCCTTGAGGGGCGAGTAGATGGCGCGGCCCTCGACCATGACGTTGACCGACTCGCCCAGGCCGGCGGTGAGCCAGAAATCGGGGCGGATGCGCGCGCGCAGGATGGCGCCCGGAGCGCTGTCGGGCGGTTCGGTGTTGGCCCGCGTCACCTTCTCGAAATCGGCTTCGGTGGCGATGGAGGTGCCTGGCACGCGCTCGCCCGGCGCCACGGCAGCGCCGCGGCCGCCTCCTCCCGCAGTTGCGCCGCCGCCGGCGCCGGCCGCCGATGACGACGATGTTGGCGGCTTCTTCTCCTCACTCTCTTTCAGGGCATTCTCCTGCGTGATCTCGAGCAGGCCCAGGCGGGCGTCGGCAAGGAAACTAACGGCGCTGCCCAGAGCGACAATCGTGCCGCCCGACTGCACCCATTCCTTCAAGCGCTGGATCCCGGATGCGCCCAGGGATTGCGCATAGCCCGTGCCTTCGGGCAGAATCAGCACCTGGAAACGCGCCAGCTCCGCGGAATTGAGCGCCGCCGCGCGAACCGGCGTGACGGGATACCCGTACTGCCGCTCCAGCACGAAGCGCGCCGCGCCCGCCGACGATGACGATGTCGGCGTGTCCCAGGCCATGGCGATGGCGGGCCGGCGCACCGGCACCACGTAGCGGCTGCCGAAATTCACGCCCTCATCCACCCAGCCGGAATTGGTCCCGAAGACGTTCGCGCCGGTTTCGCGCGCCAGTCGCGCCAGGCGATCGGCCAGGTCCGCGGGGTTGCCCGCGGTTTTGAAAACCAGAGTTCCGGATGGAAATTTCACGCCCACCTGTTCGAGCGGCTTGTCGCTCGAATGGACCTTCAGGTCCTGGCGCAGCGCCGCCGTCAGCAGGCGTCCCGCCGCCGCCGAGCCCCAGGGGACCAGGTATGCCACGGTGGCGGGCGCCCCGTGCATCTCGCCGGGCACGACGCGGGCAGCCTTGGCGGCTTCGAAGCTGCCCTGCGAAACCGCGCTGGCCGCCACCAACTCGACGTTGAACAGCAGCGGCAGAGACCACGCGGTGACGTCGTAGATCTCGCTGCGCTGTTTCAGCTTGCGCCGCGCTTCCTCGGCGGCGATGAACTTGTCGTCCATGGAGACCTGCGGATCGAGCAGAGTGCGGATCAGCCGCTTGGAGGGCTGAGCCATGGGCACCACGTAAGTTCCCACGGCGTACTCGCGGCCCTCGGCGTGGAACGGTGCGGTGGCGCGCTTCACTTCCACCCCGTGCTCCACCAGGATGCCGGCCAGCTTGTCGGTGGCCGCGGCGTCGCGGCCGCGCGGCAGGATGTACTCCTTTACCGGCTCGCTCGAGCCCTCGTCGATGGCGGTGACGCGATACCGGTAGAAGTCGTTAAGGAGCTTCTCGCGATTGGCCGCCGCGGTTTCGAGCGTAGAGATGGAAGCCACGAAGTGGTGCCGCACGGTGTCGCGGAAGGTCAGCAGCGTTTCGTCGGAGCGCCGCACCACCAGGCCGCGGACGGAAGCCTGCTCGTAGGTCATGGCGATTCCGCCGTAGTAGAAGGGCCAGCTCGCGCCGTACCCGGGATAGAAGGCGTCGTAGTTTTCGCGCGTGAAGTAATCGAAGCCGTATTGGTCGAACCACTTCGCGTTGTTGTGGCCGAACAGCTTCAAACTCTCGCGCTGGCCTGAGGTCAGGTGCGGGTTGAAGGGGTCGGCTTCCGGGCTAAAGAAATAGGTGCTGTCGGCGCCCATCTCGTGCAGGTCCACATACACCAGCGGATACCACTCCCGCAGGACCTTTACCTGGTTGCGGATCTCGGGCTGGGTGAGCGCGATCCAGTCGCGGTTCAGGTCGAACAGGTAATGGTTGGTGCGGCCGCCGGGCCAGGGCTCCTGGTGTTCCACGGCGGCGGGGCTCGAATCCGGCTCGAGGCCGCGCGCCGCGTCGAAGTAGTGCACGAAGCGGTCGCGTCCATCGGGATTCTGCGTGGGGTCGATCAGCACCACTACCTTCGCCAGGATGTCGTCGGCCAGCTTGTCGTTGTGCGCGGCGAGGAGATGGTAGGCCGCGAGCAGGGCCGCGTCGGGCGAGGAGATCTCGTTGCCGTGCACCCCGTAGGAGAGCCACACGACGGCGGGCAGCCCGGCCATGATGCGGCGCGCTTCGGCCTCCGGAGTCTTGCGGGGGTCCGACAGTTTCTCGATGTCGCTCTTGATGGCGGCCAGCCTGCGGAGGTTGGCTTCCGACGCTACGGCCGCGTAGATCAGCTTGCGGCCTTCCCACGTCTCGCCGTAGTCGAAGACCTTGATGCGGTTGGGCGCCGCCGCGGCGAGCGCTTCCATGTAGCGGACGATTCCGGCGTGGCTGGTGACGCGGTCGCCGGGGTCGTAGCCCAGCACCTGGCGGAGCGTGGGGACCTTGGGGTCGTAGGTGGTTCCCGGCCAGAACTCGAAGCTCTTCTGAGCGCAGAGCGGGGCGGAGGAGAGCACGCCCAGCAGGAAAAACGAGATAACCCGGTTCATTATAGACAAGTGTACAAAACGCAGACGGGCGCGGGGTTGCCGGCGGCTCGGAGCGGCGCAGTCAAGGCGCCGAACGACCCGTGAAGCGGATCGGCGGTTTGCTTCTTCGGGTGCAGGGGGTTATCCTGAATCCAGACCGCAGAGTCTGAAGTAGTGGGGAGGACACTTCCCTCCAAGGAGGTTGTATGATTTGGGCCATCTTGCTTATGGCGCAAGCCGCCGTACCAACGCAGGTCGATCGCGGTGAGGCCTTGTTCTTCGGGTCGGAAGGCGGCTGTTTTAACTGCCACGCGCTCAAGGGCAAAGGCACGGCCGTGGGACCGGACCTGAAAGGCATCGGGGTGGTGAGTCCGGGCGGGATTGTTATGGCGATCCGCTCCAGCGTGACCCAATATGTGCAGGTGGTGAAGCTGAAATCCGGCGAGTCGTTTCCCACCATGCCCCCAACTGGGAATGATCCGAAAGTGAAGCTCTACGATCTTTCGAAGATGCCGCCGGAGCCTCACGACGCCGATAAAGCCGATATCTCGGGGATGACCCCGAACGCCGCATGGAAGCACCCGCCCAGCCTCCACAAGTTCACCGACCAGCAGATGGCCGACATCGTCGCGTACATCAAGTACGCCGCGACCGGCAGCCGGAAGGCGGTCGATCCGGCCGACGTTCAGTAGGGATTCGGACCGCAGCCCTGTAGAAGTCCAAAAACACCGCTTACTGACGTGCGCGGCTCGGCAGACTCGTGCGCAAGCAAAGGCCGGCCTGGAAGGCCGGCCGCGGGAGCCGCCCCACTGTCTTGGATAGGTGGGGAAGTTTGAAAATCGTGTCAGGTCGTGCGTTCGAACAACGCGACGGGCTGAGCCAGGACGGCGGCCTGCGGAGCGCCCTCCAGGTCCGGCCGCCCGGCGGCATGCATCGGAAGCGCGGCGGGCTCGAAGCTGAACCACTGCGCCAGGGCCTCGTCGCTCACGCGGCGGCGGCTCATGATTTCGCGCCGCTGCCGGAGGGCCCGGCGAAAGCATTTGGCGAGCCGCCAGTAAGCCGGCAGCGACGCCGGCTCCCAGAAGATCGAGCCGCCCAGCACCACCAGGTCGCGCAAAGTCATAGGCAGCCAATGCCTGCGATAGATTCCGCCGGTGGCGTTCTTGATGCGCATCAGGAACCGGTTCTTCACCGAGTGCATGTTGATCACCGCCGGCAGCGAGCGGCGATTGGCGGGAGTGACGGTCCGCACATGGTAGGCCACGGCGGCCGGGGTGTAGATGGAGCGCCAGCCGAGCAGCACGGCGCGCCAGGCCACGTCGGCATCCTCGCGGCACACGAAGAAATCCGGGTCGAAGAAGCTGCCGTAGATCGAAATATCGTCGATCATGCGCCGGCGGAAGAGGGCCGCGGCGGCGCTGGCTCCGAATACGTACTCCAGGTTTTCGAAGGACGCATGATCGGGTTGGTGCCAGCCGCGGTCAAAGTGGCGCATTGCGGGAGTAAAAAAGATACCGGTGGAATCGATGCGCGGCTCCGCGAGCTTCCGGAAACCGGGACCGATGGATAGGAGCTTGCCGCAGACCGAGCCGGCGCCGGGGTCGGCTTCGCCGGCGTCGCGCAGCTTGCGGATGAAGCCGGGCAGCAGCAGGACGTCGGGATTGATGGTGAGCACCCACTCGGCGGTGCTGGAATGGATGGCGCGGTTTTGCGCCTCAGCGAATCCCACGTTGCGGTCGTTCCAGTGAACGTGGATGCGGTTGCGGAAGTCCTTCAGAATCTGAGGGGTGCCGTCGGTGGAGGCGTTGTCCACCACGACCACTTCCAGACTAACCCCCTCCTGCCGCAGCACGGCATCGAGGCAGCGCCGGATATACCGGCCGCTGTTGCAGGTGACGATCGCCACACACACTTTACCTTCGGGCACTGGTTTCACTAGGTTGCCGTTCCAAAGACCCCCGAGGGGGCCGGTTCAACTACAGTAAAAAAAGAAGCCGGCACATTTTTTTTAAAATTGGCTGTAGTTGAAATCCGATTTCGGCGGTCTTTGAAATGGCCAGTAGCGATGCCGGTGTATTCAGCAAGTGAGAGGCTGGTGGGAATGCTCCGGCAGGAACGGACCGGCAACGCGCTGCAGGACCGGGTCGCGCAGTTGTTCGAGGAATCGCGCGAGGATGTTTTCCGCTACCTGCTGACCCTGGGTTTGGATCCGCCGCGGGCGCAGGAAGCGGTGCAGGAGGTTTTTCTGCGGCTCTACGTCGCGCTGAAGAAGGGAGAGGACATCGAAAGCCCGAGGGGCTGGGTCTTTCGTGTGGCCCACAATCACGGGTTGAAGCTTCGCGCGCGGCAGGCTTACGAAACGCCGTTCGATCCGGGACTGGAAGCCCGGCTGGCTTCCACGGACGACCCCGAGCGCACGCTGCTGGAGCGGGAACGGATGATCCGGTTTCACCGCGCCGTCGAGGGGCTTTCCGAACAGCAGAAGCGGTGCCTGTTTCTGCGGATGGAGGGTTTGCGCTACCCGGAGATCGGGTCAACGCTGGGAATCAGCCCCTCGGCGGTGGGAGAGTTTCTGCGCCGCGCGGTGGTGAGGTTGAAGAAGGTGCGGGATGGGTAGCCTGGGAACACAGCATCCGGATGAGTGCCTGCTGCTCCGCTACATCGATGGCGAGCTGCCGTCGCGCAAACTGCGCCAGGTGGAGCGCCACCTGGAGGCCTGCTGGCAGTGCCGCACCGAAGTGGAAGAGCTGCAGGCCACGGTTGCCGACTGCGTGCGGTACCGCAAGAACGTGCTGGCGGCGCATCTGCCGCCCCCTCCGAACCCATGGCCCGATCTTTACCGCGGATTCGACCGCATCGATGCGGAGCAGGCCGGCGCATCCTGGATTTCGCGGCTTATCGCTCCCGCGAGGAACCGATGGGCGATGGCCGCGGCAGCCGCGGCGGTGCTCGCTTGCGGCGTCTTCTATCAGCTTCGCCAGACGCCCTCGGTGGAGGCCGCCGCGCTGCTGAAGAAGGCCGTCTCGGCCGCGGAAGCGCGCCCCGCCACGACCCGCCGCTACCAAATCCGCACCAGGACGCAGAAATTCATCCGAACCGCCGGACGGCGCACGGCCGATCCCGCGGCGGCGTCGCTCGACGCGCGGTTCGAGGCCGCGCACTACGATCTGGAAGATCCGCTCAGCGCGAAATCCTTCCAGGGGTGGCGCGGCGCTTTGAGCTCCAAACAGGATGAGGTCACCACGGTGGCCGATTGCTACCAAATCCACACCACAACCCCGGAAGGGGAACTGGCATCCGCCAGCCTGATGCTTCGCGAAACGGACCTGGAGCCGGTGGAAGCGCGGCTCGAATTTCGCGATCGGGAATGGGTGGAGTTGACCGAGATAGCGGATGGCTCCATTCGCGACGGCATTCCTCCGGCCGTTACGGATCTGGAGCCTCGCGTGCGGCGGGCTGAACCAAGCCGGCCAGCCGCAAACACGTCCGGGGAATCGGCCTCGATCTCGGAAGAGTTGCAGGTACTTGCCGCTCTTCACGGGATCGGGGCCGACCTGGGCGATCCGGTCGAAGTGACGCGCTCGGGCGGCAAGTTGCTCGTCAGCGGCGTCGGCATACCGGTCGAGCGCCAACAGCAGATTCAAGAGGCGCTGGACGGAATGCCCCATGTGGCAGTGGAGTTCACGAGTCCGGCCGCGGCTTCAGTGCCGGCAGAGCCGGCGGGAGCGGCCCCAGCGTCGGGCGGTGGGGCCGCCCCGTCAATTCAATCGCGCATGGAACAGCAGTTGGGGGGCCGCGCCGATTTCGAGCGGTTCAGCACCCAACTGCTGGACCGCAACGATGCGTTGATGTCCCGCGCCTACGCCTTGCGGGCGCTGGCGCAGCGCTTCCCCGCGTCCGAGGAAAGCGGCTTCAGCGCGCAGGACCGCCAGGTGCTCCGCGACATGGCGCTCAAGCACGCCACCGTGCTGGGCAGAGAGGCCGCGACCATCGCGCGCGCGCTCGAGCCGGTGCTGGTCTCGATGGGCGGCTCGGCCGCCGCGCGTCCCGCCGCCGCCACCGCGTCGTGGCAGGACTGCGCCGAAGAGTTGTTCCACGCTTCGCACCGCGCGGAGTTGCTGCTGTCGGAGGTTCTGGGCGCGTCGCCAGCGCGCACGCCGTCCGACCGGCTGCCTTCGGAGCTGCTGTCGGCGATGCGCGATCTGCATGCCGAACTGGATCAGTGCCAGAAACTGCTAGCCGGGCAGTAACCCGGCGGTCAGTGCCGGATCGGCCTGATCTTGATATTCCGGAACTCCACCTTGCCTGCGCCGGTGTTGTACTGCAAGCCGATCACGCCTGAGGAGTGCTTGGAGTCGTGACCGTCCAGGACTTTCTTGCCGTTGAGCACGACGACGAAATGGTCTCCGTCGGCGGTGACATCGTAACTGTTCCATTGATCCGCCAGGATCTTGGTGGGTTCCGCTTCGATGGCATTCACCAGGGCGCCGGTTTTGTAAGTGGGCCGAAAGTCCCAGATCTGCAATTCATAACCGGTGTCGGCGGGGCCGCCCTCTTTCTTGGAGCGCAGGAAGACGCCGCTGTTGATTCTCTCCCCGGCCCGGAAATCGACCTTCAGGTTGAAGTCGGTGAAAGTGTCCGCAGTGCCGAGCCATCCGGGATGATCGTCGGCGGAGAAGATCGCGCCGTCGGCGACGCCCCACTTGGCCGCCGGCTGCGAAGCCGAAGCCTGGTGGGGTTCCCATCCGTTCAGGGTGGCGCCATCGAACAGGAGCTTCCAGCCCGCGGCGCTTTCTTCCCTGGCGATGGTGTTCGGCGCCTGGGCTTTCAAGGAAAGGCAAGCGGCGGCTAACAGGCATATGACAATTCCGAAATTTTTCATTTGAGTTTCCTAGGCATCTACTATTCTCACAGACAGCTACCGACCCGCGCAGGAACCCGTGAAGAAATGGGGCCACCGATAAACGCAGAGGAACGCGGATGACCAAGACGATGGAGTTATCGGCGTTCGACTCACTACGACCCGCCAGTCTTGTAGTGGCAAAGGCCGCAATGGCTGAACGCTCTCTTGCTATCGTGGCAGGCAAAACACTTTGCGCCAGTCTTGTGATCCGCCAAAGTGATGAGCCCTTGTTTCCGTGTAGCGAACAGCGGCTTTCCCGTCCGCGCGAAATCGGTGTGGCAATCGCCGCAACGGAAGCCCTTCGACGCGTGCGCCTGGTGGTCGAAGACGACACTCCCCTGCGCGCCGCCGCGATATCTCAGAGCGGCCAGGCGTCCGCCCGCTTCGACCGGTCCCAGCGGCCGGCACAGCCAGATCAGCGCGACCAACGCCCCCGGAGGCTTCCCTGGAATCGCATGACTCACCCGATCAGACGAAGAGAATGCCGCTATTGATCTTCGACACGGTGGGAACACCCGTCAGCACCATGGCGCTCTGAAACTCGGATCGCATCCGGTTCATGAAGAGCGCGACTCCGCCGGGACCGCCTCCATACGCGGCGCGAAGGATGTGCCGGCCGACCATGACGACGTCCGCCCCCAAAGCCAGGTACTTCAGCACGTCGGTGCCGGACGACACGCAGCCGTCGGTAAGAATCGGGACCTGGCCTTTGACTTTCGCGGCAACGGCCGGCAGCACCTCCGCGGTGCCCGGCGTGTGGTCCTGCCGGCGCCCGCCGTGGTTCGACACGGCGATTCCGGCAACACCGGCGTCGACACATCGCAACGCGTCGTCGGGTGTCATGATGCCCTTGATCACGATGGGGATCTTGAAGGCCCGAACCAGTTCCCTGAGTTCCGGCACGCTCTTGGGCCCGGAATCGACATCGATCGAAAGCCATGCGGCGCCGCTGTCCTCGATCAGCGGCAGCCACTTCAGGATGATCGGGTTGGGGGCCGGCTTGCTGTTGTAAAGAGACTGCCCCTTGTAGCGCTTGATGACGGACAGGTTTCTCTTCACGTCCGCCTCGGGGTATCTCGGATCGTCGCCGACAGAGCCTAAAGTGCCGGCGGCAACGCATCCGCCGACGAGCGAGTCGAACCATTCCTCCTGCGTCATCCCTTTGCCGAATCGGGTGCCCGCTGGCCCCATGGGCGCGGCCACGGCGGGGAAAGAGATTTTGTGGCCGAAGATCGTGGTCGACGGATCGGCTTTTGCCACGTCGTGCACGTTTCGCATCAGGACCTTCACGCGCTGGAGCGCGGTGAAGTTGTTCTGGAACGACATGCCCGTGCCGGCGCCGGCGATTCCACCGCCATCTCCGGAGCAGGCCACGCCGTCACAGACCGGGCAGACCCGGCACGTGGGGTAGAGACGCTCGCGGGCTTTTGCCAAGACGTCGCTCACACTGAGGCGGCCCGCCGCCGCGGGTTGTGCGGGCCCCTGCGCCGAGGATTTCTCCGCCACCATCACCTGGCCAACCAGGCCCCCGCCTCCGAGAAGCGAGGAAACCTTCAGCAGATTCCGCCGGCTATGTTCCACAAGTCCACCTTATCCAGAGTAATAGGTCTCATTTACTCTTACGACACTCGATGGTATGACCATGGGACCACCGTGTCAAACGGGTGCGCCGCAGTTTTCGATTGGAGACAATAAAAAGAACGAGGAGCGTGGCTTATGGCGGAAATCAATCGACGGGAATGGATGGTGCGGACCGGCGCGCTGGCGGCTGCCGGCGCGGCTTTGGGACAGGACAGCGCGGCCAAAGGGTGGTACGACCGGCCCATGCGATGGGCGCAACTGGCCTTCGTCGAGGACGATCCGGGACGCTACAACCCCGCCTTCTGGCTCGACTATTTCAAGCGCATTCACGCCGACGCGGCGTGCCTCAGCGCCGGCGGATGCGTGGCCTTCTATCCCACCAAGGTGCCGCTGCATTACCGCAGCAAGTTCCTGGGCGACGGCGACACGTTTGGCGAAATGGTCGCGGGCTGCCGGAAGCTCGGCATGAATGTGATCGCGCGCATCGATCCACACGCCGCGCACCAGGACGTCTACGACGCGCATCCCGACTGGATCGCCGTGGAAGCCAACGGCCAGCCTCGCCGCCACTGGGCCATGCCGACTTCGTGGGTAACTTGCGCGCTCGGCCCCTATAACTTCGAGTTGATGACCAGCGTGGTCCAGGAGATCATGACCCTCTACAAGGTGGACGGCATCTTCGCCAACCGCTGGAGCGGGTCGGGCATGTGCTACTGCCAGCACTGCCAGCGGAATTTCAGGGACTTCAGCGGCCTGGAACTTCCCCGAACGGCGGGCGCGCCGGCGGAGGGCGGAGGCGTTACAGTGGGTGGCGCCGGGCGCGGAACGGGCGGCGGACGCGGCGCAGGTGGACGCGGGGCCGCGGGCACGCCGAGCGACGCGCAGAATCAATTCGCCGCGTGGCAGAGGAAACGCCTGCTCGAGTTGTATTCGCTTTGGGATGCCGAGATCCGGAAGCGCAACCCGCAGGCTGCGTTTTTCCCCAACGGATTCGACCAGATCCGCGACGGCGCGCAGGTGCCGATTCTGTTTGCCGACCGGCAGGCGCGGAGCGGAAACGCGCTGCCCTGGCAGAACGGCAAGTCGGCGAAGGATGCCCGTTCGACGTTCGGCTCGAAGCCCATCGTGGGGCTGTTCAGTGTCGGGCTGGAGGCGCCTTACCGCTGGAAGGACTCCGTTCAGAATCCCAACGAGATCCGCATTTGGGCGGTGGACGGCATCGCCCAGGGCTTCCGCCCGTGGGTCATCAAGTTCAATGCGAAGCCGCTGGACAACCGCTGGTTCAAGCCCGTGGAAGACCTGTTCGTGTGGCACTGGAAGAACGAAAAGTACATGCGCAACGAGCGCCCGCTGGCTCGCGTCGGGCTGGTGTCCGCGCCGCGGGCCGTGCCGGATCACACGTCCGGTTTCTATCACGCGCTGGTGGAAGCCCGGATCCCCTTCGAGATGGTCCCCGACAGCCAGTTCGACTCGGAGCGCGTGCAGCAGTTCAAAGTCCTGGCGCTGCCGAATATCGCCAACCTGTCCGACTCGCAGTGCGCGCAGTTGAAGTCGTTCGTCGAAAAGGGCGGCGGGCTCGTCGCCACCCACGAGACCTCGCTCAACGACGAGCGGGGCAGGCGCCGCAACGATTTCGGCCTGGCCGGCCTGTTCGGCGCATCGTTTGCCGGCAACGTGATCGAGCGGCAGCAAAACGCGTACCTGAATCTGGAAGACCGGAGCCATCCGCTCCTGGCCGGGCTCGAAGATGCGGGCCGCATGATCCACGGCGTGATGCGCGTCGAGATTCGCGCGGCGGCGGGTTTGCGCGCGCCACTGATGACGGTTCCCACCTATCCGGATCTGCCGATGGAGGAGGTATACCAACGGGAAACGAAGACGGACATTCCCGGTGTGATGGTTCGCACGGCGGGCGCGGGCCGCGTGGTCTATTTCCCGTGGGACATCGACCGGACGTTCTGGGAAATCATGAACCAGGATCACGGGATTGTTCTGGCCAATGCCGTCCGCTGGGCCGCGAACGAAGAGCAGCCCCTGCGGGTCGAAGGCCCCGGGGTGCTCGATGTGTCGCTGTGGAAACAGCAGGCCTCCGTGACGGCGCACCTCGTCAACATGTCCAACCCAATGTTGATGAGAGGGTCGTTCCGCGAGATCCTGCCGGTCGGTCCGCAGAAGGTACGGGTCCGGTTGCCGGACGGTGCGAAGGCGCGCAACGTCAGATTCCTGGTGAGCGCGGCCAAGGCTCAGTGGCGGCAAACCGGAGCTTGGATCGAGACTACTACGCCACCTATCGAGCTGCACGAAGTCGTGGCTATCGATCTGTAGTGAAAGGCCGCCGAAAAGGGTGTAGTTTAAGAGTGGATGTCCATATGCCGGCCCCTCGCGATTTTTGTGTTGCTCGCGGCGGGCTGCCCTTTGGACGTGGCCGCGGAGCGCTACGCGCACCTCTACGGGCGAATCCTGGACACCTCCGACGGCGGCATCGCGCAAGCTGCCGTTACGGTTGTTAACCAGGACAACGGATTCCGCCGGACCACCGAGTCCGATCCCGGCGGCGCGTACGCGGTGGGATCCCTTCAACCCGGCACCTATAAAGTCACGGTTCGCAAGGAGGGTTTCCACACCGTGGAGCGGTACGACGTGAAGCTGGAGATGGCGGCCCTCACGCGCGCCGATTTCGTTCTGCCGGTCGGCCCCATCGAAGAGAGCATCACCGTGTACGGCGATGTGCCGCAGTTCGAGCGGCAGGACGCCTCCACCACCACCCGCGTGGACCGCGACGAATTCGAGCACCTGCCTCTCAACGGGCGCGGCGTACTCACGCTGCTGGAGATGGCTCCGGGCACCAACGTTACGCCCGCCACGCGCGGCGAAGCCGGACAGTTCACCACCAGCGGCCAACGGCCCAACACCAATTACTTCACCGTCGATGGCGCCAGCGCCAACACGGGCGTGACGGCGGGCGGCCTGCCCGCGCAATCCACCGGCGGCGCGCTGCCCGCTCTCAGCGCCTTCGGCAGCCTGGACTCGCTGATCTCGCTCGAGGCGGTCGAGGAGTTCCGCGTCACCACCTCCACTTCGGTGGCCGAGCTGGGGCGGATGCCGGGAGCCATCGTCGCACTGAGCAGCCGTTCCGGATCCAACGCGCTGCACGGCGCCACCACCTACGGCATCCGCAACGAGCTGCTGAGCGCCAACGACTGGTTCGCCAATCAGTCGGGCTACGGCCCCTTGCCGCTGCGCCTGCAGGATTTCACGCAGACCTTGGGCGGCCCGGTGAAGCGCAACCGCACGTTCTTTTTTCTGTCGTACCAACGCATGGCGTTGCGGCAGCCTTTCGTGTGGCTTCAGCCCGTGCCTTCGCTGGACGCGCGGCAATCGGCCGCGGACTGGGCGCAGCCGCTGCTGAGCCTGTTTCCGCCGCCCGCGTCCGGTGCGCTGGGGGCCGATGTCGGCGAGTGGGTCGGCCGGGGCGTCCGTCCGGCCAGCCTGAACACCGGCGGCGTCCGCATCGACCAGTCTCTCGGCGCGCGCGTTTCCTTGTTCGCACGCTACAACGATTCGCCCTCCAACAACCAGTTCGGCACCCTGGCGGTGAACGGCCTGGACCTGCGCGCGCGGAGCTTGACCATAGGGGTCAACGCGCGGCCCAAGGCAAGCGTGGCGCTGGATCTTCGCCTGAACGAATCCCAGGCGGAAACCCATTCGGTGTGGAATACGGAAGGCACGGCCATGTGCACGCTGCAACCCCTGATGGTTTTCCTGCTCGCCAATGTGAATACGCCGTGCGACTACCTGATGCGGTTCTCCATCGGCGGCGTGGGACAACTGGTGTCGGGCCACGAGGGGGACCGGCGGCAGCGCCAGTTCCAGGCGACGCAATCCGGCTCCGTGCACCTGGGCTCGCACAATCTGGGCTGGGGCGCCGATTACCGGGCCATCGTGGCAATCCGGCGCGACCCGACTGGCAGCCTCGGCGTAATCGCCGACACCATGGCCGACCTCAACCTCACGGACCAACGCAATCTCTGGATCGGGAGCACGCAGGCGCAAAACGGGTCGGTCCACGTCGATGAGCTGTCCATCTGGCTGCAGGACACGTGGCAAGTCTCGAAGCGGCTGACGGTGACCGGCGGGCTTCGCTGGGAGTACAGCCCGGCGCCCGTGCCGGACAACGTCTGGTATTTTCTGAACTCCGCGACCAACCATTTGGACCAAAGCCGGCAGCCGCTGTGGCCGGACAATTATCGGAACCTGGCCCCGCGGCTGGGTCTGGCTCTTCGTCTTTCCGCCGACGGCCGAACGGTATTGCGCGCCGGCGCGGGCTTGTACTACGACTCCAGCATCAGCATTGCCACCGACATTCTGAACGGCGGACCGCTGAGCGTTTCGAGCTTCAACAGCGGGCGCCTCGGGCTGTTCAACAGCCAATTGACGTACGGCTTCCTGCCGGATCTGCGGTTGCCCAGGGTGTCGCAATGGAACCTGGCGCTGGAGCACGCCTTCGGAGTGCACGATGTTGTGACGCTCGGCTATCTGGGCGCGTCGGGCCGCCACCTGCTGCTGCGCGAAATGGGTGGCCCGGGAACCACTCCGACGACTTTCGTGGCGCTCACCACCAACTACGGCTATTCGAACTACCATGCGCTGCAGTTCGAGTACCGCAGGCGGATGGCGAGAGGGCTGGAATCGTCGGTGGCTTACGCCTGGTCGCACTCCATCGACAACGATTCGAGCGACTCGTACCTGGTGTGGGCGGCGCCGGGCTCGAGCGACAAGGGCTCTTCGGACTTCGACGTGCGGCAAACGCTGACCGCCACCGTGAGCTACGAGTTTTCGCCGAAGACCGCCGCGGCGTGGCGGCGAGGATGGACCATCGACAACGTGTTCCGCGCGCGCACCGGCTTTCCGATCTCCGTGCTGGACAGCGAGGAGTACATCGGCATCAACCTGGCGAATGCTTTCCGGCCGGACCTGGTATATGGCCAGCCGCGGTGGCTGGGCGGCGCATCGCTGGCCGGCGGGCGGCGCTTGAATCCGGCCGCGTTTGCGGCCACCGATCCGGGCACACAGGGCACGCTGGGACGAAACGCGATCGGCGGCTTCGGAATGTCGCAACTGGATATGGCCTTGCGGCGCGAGTTTCGTTTGAGCGAACGTTTTCGGCTGCGGTTCCGCCTGGAGGCCTTCAACGTTCTCAACCACGTGAATTTCGCGGATCCGGTGAAGTACCTGGACAGCCCGGTGTTCGGCCAATCGACGTCGATGTTGAACCTGATGCTAGGCACCGGCAGTCCGGGCAGCGGGCTGGCGCCGATCCTGCAGACCGGCGGCCCGCGCTCGCTGCAGGTGTCGCTGCGCTTCCAGTTCTAATATGGCGCGCCAACTCGCCGCCCTCTCCCGCTCATTCCGCCGCCGCCGCATGCAGCGCTTCGCGCGGGAATTCGGCATCACGGGGGAGACGCGCGTGCTGGACATCGGCGGCACGCCGGACAACTGGCTGCTGCTGGCCGAGCAGCCGCGCCTCGTCCTGCTGAACACGCCGCGCGCCCGGGAGGAACTGGCGGGCGCCGCAAGCTGGGTGGCCGGAGACGGCCGCAGCCTGCCGTTTCGCGACGGCGCGTTCGACGTAGTCTTCAGCAACTCGGTGATCGAGCATGTCGGCGACCGGGCCAGCCAGCAGCGATTTGCCCGCGAAGTAGCGCGGGTGGGCCGCGCCTGGTGGGTCCAGACTCCCAACCGCTGGTTCCCGGTGGAACAGCACTTGCTGACGCCGTTCGTTCACTGGCTGCCTAAGGCCTGGCAGCGCGCCATCGTTCCGCGATTCAATATTTGGAGCGTGCTGGTGCGCGTGACGCCCGACCGGCGCCGCTTCTACATCGAGCACTATCTGAACGAGGTGCGGCTGCTGGGGGCCGGCGAGCTTCGCGCGCTGTTTCCCGGCGGAAGACTGATCCGCGAGCGCTTCTGGGGGATCACGAAGTCGCTGATTGCGGCCGGGCCGTGACGCGGTTGCAAGGGGGACACTTCTACGCGGCTACCGCTTCGGCCATCCCAAGCCGCACTTGCCCCAACGGCGATATTTCCGAGGATGGTCGTTCGCCAGGTCAATTCTCGGACGGTCGTTCCACATGATCGATCACCAACGTTTCCACTTGGCCCTTCGCCGGCTCCAGCCGCAACCCCAACGCCTCCGGCAGCGCCGTGAAGATCGATTCATCTTCTAGTGGTGGGGATGGCGCATCCAACGGCTGCGACGCCACGGGAGGAAGGGGCGGGGGTGGCTTCAGGGCCGACGATGGCAGCGCAAGGTCGTAGTACCCGGTCAAGCCCGTCTTGTCTACGACTGGTCTGTCCGCAACGCTCGGTAGTATAGTGTTCGCCAGGATCGCCATCGAGATGGCGTAGAACTGTGTCTTATCGGGGCCTTGCACAGCCATCGTGCCGCTGCCCCTCATCATCCCTCCCGCGGGGTGCTTCCGCCTCAGTTCGGCCGTATCCACAGTCTCCGCCTGTTTGAACTTCGGCCCGTCCTTCGCTATCACCAAGTCATAGACCGGCACCTCTTTACTTCCATAGTGCACTACTACTTTGCACCGTTCGGCCAACATCGCCTGCAGCATCGCGCGGAGCATTGTCTGCCTCATCTCCGGCTTCTGCCAGTCGGCAAGGTCCGCCTGGTCAACCTTCGCCACCACGTCATAGAGTTCGCCAGTCAACCAGCCCGGATCTCCCACAATCTGGTCTCCACGTAGCAACCCACGCTGGTTCGGAAGCGCATACGCCCACTGAAAAATGGCGAACATGGGCAGACCAGTCGAACGAAACCCGTCCGGCGCCGGCCCAGCCTGTACAGGCCCACTAGTGTGTCGCCTGATCGAAATCACTTCAAACGCCGGATGTTTTTCGCTGGCGCTTGCACCATGGGCAGAGGCAGGCGTCCTGGAGACCTGAGCCAAGCCGACCTGAGCCATTCCAGCCACCGCCGCGTACAAAAGAGTAGCCGCAGTCGCCAACCACAAAATCCCGCGCAAGTAAGCTTTCGCCTTGGATCGTACGCGAACTCGACAGTCCGTCACGATGCGACCTCCTCCTATTTTGGATGGCAATATTCGAATCGGGCCACGGCCCAGTTGCCGGCAAACCAGCAAGTACTCGAAAACTCTTTACTCGTTCCCAGTATGACACCAGCGTCGTAGGCGGCAACCGCTCCCGTGACTCGCGGCGAAACGGCGCTCTTTCCGATAATCATTGAAAAACGGCGTTTCCGGAAAACACCATTTTGGTGTCGCGGTTCTGGCATCCCTGGATGGCCCTGGCCTTCTTCGCGGCTCTGTTGTGGATGCTGCGCGCGTGGCTCGCGGACATGCGGATCACGCCCGCGGACCGCGCGTGGGGCCGTGCGATGGACCGCTAGGTGCGCAACTAGGACGAGCACCTGCCCCCATCGATCGCTTCAATCTCGGCCAGAAATATTTCTTCTGGGTGATGCTCTGGGCGGGCGCGGTACTGCTGCTCTCGGGCCTGGTGCTGTGGATCCCGGAGCGCATTCCGTGGAGCCTGCGCATCTTGCGGCCGGCCGCCATTCTGCTGCACGTGTCGTCCGCGCTGATCACCATCGGCGCGTTCATCATCCACGTCTACATGGGGACGGCGGTAGTGCGCGGCGGGTTCACATCGATCATTCGCGGCGAGGTCTCTCCCGCCTGGGCGAAACAGCACCACCGCCTCTGGTATCACCGCGTCACCGGCCGATGATGCGCTCCGCCTGGGACCGCCGCATCGAGCGCGCCGCCGAGTTGGAAGCGCAATATCCCGCCGCCGCCGAACTGCTCCGCTTCTATCGCGAAATCGCGGCCTTCGAGCGCAAAGGCGTTGCGGATTCCGCGGCGCTCCTCGACCTGGTCCGGCGCCATGGCCCGCCGGAACTCGCCCAAGCCGCGGACGACCCCGGCAGTCCGGCCCACCTTTTCCTCGAGCGCGTCCTCGAACAAATGCGAGCCACGGGCATTCCCGCCCCGGTTGCGAGTGGCGCGACGCAATCCACCTGTCCTGGCTGCGGCGAGAAACCGGTGGCCGCCGTTTTGCGCGTGGAACGGTCTCGCCGTTCCCGAAGTCGACGAGCTGGCATCGGTTTCGCTCGACCTCTGGGCGGCGGAGAAGGGATACAACAAGCTGCAGGTAAATCTGCTGGGGCTATAGGGATCAGCGGAAATCGGGCAATTCCGGGTCCGAGCTTCGAGAAAAAAAGTTCGGACCCGGCCCGCGGGTCCGGGCCCGCGCCCGCTAGACTCGTCTCCCGATGTGCATCACAAAGCTCACGAGAAACAACACCAGAAAGACGAAGAAGAGGATCTTGGCGATACCGGCGAATGCAACCGCAACACCGCCAAATCCCAGCAGCGCCGCCACCAGCGCAATGATAGCGAACACCAGCGCGTAGTACAGCATGTCAGATCACCTCCTAACTCACGATGAACTCTATAAGTGGATGAACCCCAGCAGCATCAGCACGATCAGGATCACCAGAACGGTACCCAACCCGCCGCTGGGATAGTAGCCCCATCCACGGCTGTAAGGCCACGCCGGAATGGCCGCAAAGAGCAGAATCAGCAAAAGAATCAAAAGCAGCATGTCGTTCCTTCCTCTCCTCAGTTGTCAGTGCACCCTGGGTTCCACCGGGAGAAACAGCACTGCGGCCGCACGGGACGCCGGTTGCCACGCGACCGCATTGAAACGGTCAGCCGGCGCGCCGCGTCCGTGCGGCCTTCCGTGCTGCCCTCTTCAGATTTGCGCTACCGCGCCGCCGCGCGCTGCCGTGCGCCTGGCGCGAAAGCGCTTCGTGCGACGCCGCCGCCGTACCCTCGCGCTTCAGAGCCCGAAGGCTCGCGCGCGACCGCGTGGGATTCGGCTTGCGGCCGGCCGCTTTCGGCGCCTTTTTTCCCGGCGGAGGTGGCAGTTTCACCCCCGCCCGCCGGGCCTTGGATAGTCCGATGGCAATCGCCTGCTTAGCCGAACGCGCCCCGTGCTTGCCTTCGCGCACGTGCTCGATCTCTTCGCGCACATACTCGCCGGCCTGCGTCGAGGGAGTCTTGGCCTTTTGTGCCCGGCGGCTGGTTTCCTTCTCGGGCATGGCTACGCTCCACCCCCGCCGCGCAGAGTCTTCGTTTTCTCGTCTTCCCAATACGGGGTGGCTCCGTAGTAAAGAAACACCTCCGATCCCCAGGTGTGATCGGCCATATCGGGCCAGTCAGTCTTGTCGAAACCAGGAGCGCTCTCCAAAGTCTGCTTGTCTACGTCAAGGATGAAGCACTTATCGTCTTCGTTCACCCTGAGCGTGCTCCACGGCAGTGCGAACAGCTTGTTTCCGATGCCCAAGACGCCGCCGAACGACAGCACCGCGTAGGCCACCCTGCCGGAAGGGATGTCGATCATGATCTCGTCGACCTTGCCGAGGTCCTCTCCCGCCGGGTTCCGCACGCTGTCCCCACCCAGTGTGCTCGCGGACAAAACGCGCCGATACTTTTTGTCTGGATCTGTCTTCTTGATTTTGCTTTGTTGCATAGAAATGCTCCTTATGCTGGAGCCTTGCACCTTTGATTCCTTTGATGCCTTTCGACCTTCGCGGCGGCGCGGCCGTGCTGGTCTTTACGTTCGCCGAACTGCCCCTAGCCTGTTACTCGATCCGGAAACGGATCGCGGAGCCGTCGGCGCCGCCGAAGTAGACGCGCTCGGTTGCCTTGACGAAGTCCTCGGCGTGAGCCTTGGGGATGTCCAGAAACTTCTGCGGATTGCGGTCGGTCAGCGGGAACCAGGAGCTTTGCACCTGCACCATGATGCGATGGCCCGCGCGGAAGGTGTGCGCTACATCGGGCAGGTCGAAGACGACGCGGTCGGGCTTGCCGGGCTCGAACGGAACGGGCTTCTCGAAGCTCTTGCGGAACTTGCCGCGAAAGGGCTCGCCGCGAATCAGTTGCTGGTAGCCGCCGATCCCCGCGGAGCCCGCGGGAGCGGCATTGTTATAGTCGGGGTAGTCGCCCGGGTACACGTCGATCAGCTTCACGTCGAAGTCCGAATCGGTGCCGGTGGTCGAGACTTTCAGATCGACGGAGACCGGTCCGTAAATCGTAATGTCGCGATCGAGCGGCTCGGTGCGGTATACCAGCACGTCCGGGCGTGTGGCCGCGAAGCGCTGGTCCTCGGTCATGTAACTGGCGAGGATGCCCATCACCGTCCGGCCCACGTAGGGCACGGGCCGGTTGGGGTCCGCGAGGTATTCGTCGTAACCCGGTTGGGCGGGGCGCTGCCACGAGAGTCTGCCTTTGGCGTCCAGGAAAATGGTGGTGGCTTTGGCCGCGGCGGGTGGCCACGCGTCGAAGCGGCGCCATTGGTTCATGCCGGTCTGAAAGACCCAGGCCTTGGGGAATTTGCCGTCGCCTTTGCCCTTCAAATAAAACTGGAAAAACGGAAACTCGATCCGCTCGCGGTAATACGGGCCGGTCTTCGCGCCGAAGTTGACGTTGCCCAAACGGTCGCCGTCGCCGCGCGCGAAGCCGCCGTGGCTCCAGGGGCCCATCACCAGCATGACGGCGGGTGGCGCATGTTTTTCCATGAAATCGAACTGGCGCAGCAGTCCCTGCGGATCTTCGTTGTCGTACCAGCCGCCCACCAGCATCACCGCGGGCTTGATGCCAGACAGGTGCTTCCAGATGGCGCGCGATTGCCAGACTTCGTCGTAAGTGGGGTGATCCACGTTCAGGTTCCAGAAGGGCTGCTTGTGCTTGAAGTACTTTTCGTCGGCGTTGGCCAGCGGCCCCATGTCGAGATAGAACTCGTAGCCGTCGGTGGTGCCGTAGCGGAACGGGAGCGCCGGCTTGGGCGGCTCGGGCTCGCCTTCGCGCGGCTGAAAGCCCATGTAGAAGCTGAACCGGTGCGCCAGCATGAAGGCGCCGTTGTGATAGACATCGTCGCCCATGTAGTAATCGGTGACCGGCGCCTGCGGCGAGACGGCCACCAACGCGGGGTGCGCGTCGATCATGCCGGCGGTGGCGTAGAAACCCGGCTGCGAAACGCCCCACAGGCCTGCCTTGCCGGTGTTGCCCGGAACATTTTGCAGGAGCCACGCGATGGTGTCGTACGTGTCGGTGCTCTCGTCGGTGTCTTTCGGCCCGTTCTTCGCCGGCTTGTGAGGCCGGTTGATGGTGTACTCCCCTTCGCTCATGTAGCGTCCGCGCACGTCCTGGTAGACGAAGATGAACTTATCGCGCGTGAACAGCTCCGAGGGACCGAGAACGGCCGGATACTGATCGACGCCGTACGGCGGAATGCTGTACGGCGTGCGAATCATCATAATGGGGTAGGTCTTGCCCTCCGAGAAAACGTCCTTGGGCACATAGACGGCGGTGAAGAGCCGGACGCCGTCGCGCATAGGGATGCGGTGCTCGTACTTGGAATAATTTTCCCGGACGAATGGCACGCCTGGAGTCCCGGAGGGTGACTGGTTTGCGGCAGCGCCCTGGCCGGAATTGGGCTGGGCGGCGGCGCAACCGGCGGCGAAAAGAAAAGCGGCGAACGAGCGCATGGAACCTATAATAAGAGAAATGCCCCGGAAAATTCCGCGCGCGCTGTGGCTGGCCCTGCCGCTGGCCTTTGTGCTCTACTTTTACGATTTGGGCGCGGCCGGAATGCTGGGTCCGGACGAGCCGCGCTACGCTTCCATCGCGCGCGAGATGGCGCGCTCCGGCGATTGGGTCACGCCGCGCCTTTGGGGCCAGCCGTGGTTCGAGAAGCCGGCGCTGCTGTACTGGATGAGCGGCGCGGCGTTTCGCGCGGGCCTCGGTCCGGATTTCGCGCCGCGGCTGCCGGTGGCGCTGCTGGCCGTGGCGTTCCTGGGCTTCTACTGGTGGATCCTGAATCGCGAATTCGGCTGCCTGCCGGCGTGGTTCGGCACGCTGATTCTGGGCACCAGCATCGCGTGGCTGGGGTTCAGCCAGGTGGGCGTGACCGACCTGCCCATGGCGGCCACATTTTCGGCGGCGATGCTGCTGGCCTTGCCCTGGGTGGCGCGCGGAGATGCGCGGTTCCTGCCGGCGGCTTCCGCGCTGTTGGGACTGGCGGTGCTGGCCAAGAGCCTGGTGCCGCTGGCGCTGGCCGCGCCGCTGGTGGCGGCGCGCTATCGCTCGTGGCGCGATCTCGTCCGGCCGCGAGTGCTGGCGCCTTTTCTGATCGTGGCGCTGCCGTGGCACCTTCTGTGTTATTGGCGAAACGGCCGCGTGTTTGTGGACACCCTTTTCGTGCAGCACCAGTTTGGCCGGTTCACTTCGACGTCCCTGATGCACCCCGAGCCGTGGTGGTTCTATTTCTCGATTTTTGTGGGATTGCTCCTACCCTGGGCGCCGCTGCTGATCCTGCTGGCGCGGCGCGGTGCGTACGGCGACCCGCGCCGCCGGTTCCTGCTCGCCTGGGTGGGATTCGGGTTGCTGTTCTTTTCCGCGGCCGCCAACAAGCTGCCCGGCTACGTCCTGCCGCTGCTGCCGGCCGCCGCGGCGCTGATGGCCGTGACGCTCGGCGAGGTGCGGGACGCGCGGCTGCCGCTGCTGGCCGCGGCACTGCTGCTGGTCGTCTTTCCGATCGCCGCTCCGATTCTTCCGGCCGCCGTGGCCAACGGACTTTCGCGCGCGCCCCGCCCGGCCTTTCAATGGACCTGGTTGCTGCCCGCCGTAGCCGGCGCCGCTGCCTGGATGCTGGAGAGCCGCTCGCGCCGCCTGGCTGCCGTCCTGTCGATCGCGTTAGGAGCGGGCGCCGGGACCATCTACCTCAAGAAGGCCGCCACGCCGGAACTGGACCGCATTGCGTCCACGCGCATCCTGTGGCGCGAGATCGCCGGCAGCACGGAGGAGATTTGCGTCGACAACATCAGGCGCGATCTGCGTTACAGCCTGAACTATTATTCCGGGACGCCGCTTCCCGAGTGCTCCGACCAGCCCCGGCCGCTGCGGATCCGGCAGGTTCCGGGCATGCCGCCGTTTCTGGCGGCGCATATCGGCGGGCTGGTGCGCGGACAGGTTGACCTGCGATGAGCCAGATTGTACTCTCACGATTTCGGGACTATACATGATTCTGCCGAACACCTCCAACGGCGCCCTCGTCCTGATCGTCATCAGCCTGCTTTGCCTGGGATCCTGGGCCAACTTCTACAAACTCGCCGGGAAATGGCGGTTCGAACTGTTCTACTTCGATTTCGCCATCGGGCTGACACTGGCCGCGGTGATCGCGGCCTTCACTCTCGGCAACATGGGATTCGACGGCTTTTCCCTGAGCGACGACCTGATCCACGCGGGCCGGCGCCAATGGCTGTTCGCCTTCGTCGCGGGCGTGGTGTTCAACCTGGGCAACATGCTGATGGCAGCCGCCATGTCGGTGGGTGGAATGGCCGTGGCATTCCCCGTGGCGATGGGGCTGACGCTGTGTGTGGCCATGCTGATGGGCGACTTGAGCGGCGCCAAAGTAAACACCACCTACGTGATGCTGGGCTGGCTGGTGCTGCTGGCGGCCATCGCCGCGGATGGCCTGGCGTACCGTTCCGTGACGCGCGCGCGGCGGGCGGCCGTTACGCCCGACCCTAAGACGGGGCGAAAGCCGCGCGTGGCCGGCCCGGCGAAGGCCATGATCCTCGCCGTAGCGGGCGGGCTCGCGATGGCTGGATCGTACCTGCCGTTGGCCATCGCGACACCACCCGAAGTCGGTTTGGGCCCGTATTCGCTCGCGCTGTTGTTCTCGTGCGGGATGCTGTTTTCGACGTTCGTGTACAACATCTTCTTTATGAATCTCCCGGTTGAGGGCGAGCCGCTGGAGATCTTCGATTACCTGAAGGCCAAACCCTCCCTCCACCTGTACGGGCTGGTGGGTGGTATGGTGTGGTGCGCCGGCAACCTGTCGCACTGGGTGGCGGCGATGGCCGCCGCTCCATCGGCGCAGCTCAGTCCACAGCTTGCACTTGGACTGCCGCAAGCCAGTATGCTGGTTGCCGCCCTGTGGGGAGTGGCGGTCTGGCGGGACTTCCGGGAAGCGAGCTTCGGTGGCAAGCTGATGGCCGTTCTGATGCTGCTTCTGGTGGCCGGCGGCATCGTGCTCATGTCGCTGGCAGTAGCGCCACAGCGGTAAGCCGGGCCGCGGACAGCGATGGCCGGCCCCGCCTACGCCGCGGCCGAGCCTCCCAGCTTCGCGTACCAGGGGGTTGCGGACTGGATGGCGTCGTTTACCGCGTTGATGTTTCGGACGCCTTCCCTTCCCAGCCACTCTTCCAGCGCCTTGAGCCCCTGCTTGCCGTACACCGGGATGCCTTCCTTCCAGGTGGCGCGGCCGCACAGCACGCCGGAGAAATCGGTGCCGGCTTCGGAGGCCATCTTGAGCGACTCGATGAACTGCGCGTTGCCTACGCCCGCACTGAGGTAGATGAACGGCTTGGAGGCGATCGCCGCGGCCTCGCGAAAATGTTTCAGCGCCTCCGCGCGGCTGTAGGCCGCCCGGCCTTTGTACACGCTGGAACCCTCCACGTATTCGGCGTTCACCGGAACTTCCACCTTCAGCACGTCGACGCGATACTGCGGCTTGGAGAATTCCTCCATGCTCTTCTTGACGATGTCGGGCTTCGCCTTCGCGTAGTCGAGCCCCTTTTCGTCAGCGCCCTTGGGATCGTAACCCACGAATTCCAGGAAGAAGGGGATTTCGTAAGTCTCGCACTCCGCGCCGATGCGCTCGATGAAAGCGTGCTTGACGTCGTTGACCGCGGAGTCCTCGTACGGCGTGTAGTAAATCAGGATCTTGACGGCATCCGCGCCCCAGTCCACGATGCGCTTCACCGAGACGTGCGGCAGGAGGTCGGGCAGGCGGCCGGGCCGTGTGTTGTCGTAGCCGCTCAACTCGTAGGCCAGCAGCAGGCCGGCGTTCTTGGCGCGGGCGCGGGCGGCGTCGAGTCCGAACTCGGGGTCCAGCAGGATGGCGCTGGCGTGGGGCGTCAGCGCCTTGCTCACGGCCACTTTGAATTCACTCATCATCTCGGGAGTGATCTCTTTCACATCCACGCTGCGCGCCGAAGCCAGCGATTTTTGAAGGCTGCCCCGCTGGTCCATTGCCGCGGCGGCAATCACGCCCCGCTGGTTGGACAGGGCTTTGAGGTGTTTCAACTTGCCCTCTGAGAGTTTCATGGCCACATTATCGCGCAAAACAGGGGCACGGGTGACCGGCCGCGTTTCCGGCCCGGGCCGCCGCGCCGTGTCCAGCGGAGCGCTCACCGCGGCGGCGAGGGTCTGATATCAATCCGATTCTCGCACGTATTATGATGAAGATCTCCCGCGATGATTGTCGATGCCAACATTGTAAGGTTCGATTCCTTGCCACTCGATTGCGGCGTCACGCTCGCGCCGGTCGACGTGGCCTACGAGTCGTACGGCGAGCTGAACCGCGCCAGGTCGAACGCCATCCTGGTGCTGCACGCGTTTTCGGGCGACGCGCACGCCGCGGGCATCAGCCACGAGACGGGCAAGCCGGGCTGGTGGGACAACATGATCGGCCCCGGCAAGGGCTTCGATACCGACCGCTATTTCGTGATCTGCTCCAACGTGCTGGGCGGATGCCGCGGCACCACCGGGCCGTCGTCGGTCAACCCTGCCACCGGCTGCCCGTTCGCCATGTCGTTCCCAGTGATTACCATCGGCGACATGGTGCGGCTGCAAAAAATGCTGGTCGATTGGTTCGGGATTCCGCGGCTGCTGTCGGTCACCGGCGGATCCATGGGCGGCATGCAGGCGCTGGAGTGGGCCGTGGCATATCCCGACCGCGTAGTCTCCGCCATCCCCATCGCTTGCACCACGCGCCACAGCGCGCAGCAGATCGCCTTCAACGAAGTGGGCCGCCAGGCCATCGTGGCCGACCCCGATTGGAACGAGGGCAACTACTACGGCAAGCAGCCGCCCGCGCGCGGCCTGGCCGTGGCCCGCATGGTGGGCCACATCACCTACATGAGCGACGACTCCATGCGCGAGAAGTTCGGCCGCCGCCTGCGCGGCAAGGAGAACTTCGGCTTCGGCTTCGACGTGGACTTCGAAGTGGAAAGCTACCTGCGCTACCGCGGCAGCCAGTTCGTCAACCGCTTCGACGCCAACTCGTACCTCTACATCACCAAGGCCATGGATTATTTCGACCTCACCAACGGCAGCGGGTCGCTGGCCGCCGCGCTCGAGCCGGCCGGGGCGCGCTTCCTGTTGATCAGCTTCAGCTCCGACTGGCTCTACCCGAGCTACCAGTCGCAGGAGATCGTGCGCGCCCTGCGCTCGCGCAACTGCGACGTGGCGTACGTGGAGCTGGAGTCCAACTACGGCCACGATTCCTTTCTGGTGGACGTGGCGGAGCAGACCGGCCTGGTCCGCGGATTCCTGGCGAGCACGTTCGAGAAAGTGGCATGACCCCTCAGACGGCGAAGCGGCCGGCATTCGTGCGCGACCTGCTGGGCCGCAGCGACTACGCCATCATCGGCGAGATCGTGGAGCCCAATTCCAAGGTGCTGGACCTGGGCTGCGGGGAGGGCGAGCTGCTCGAATGGCTGGCGGCCAACAAGGGCGTGCAGGCGCGCGGCCTGGAAATCTCCGGCGCCAAGGTGCAGCGCGCCATCGCCCGCGGCGTATCGGCCTACCAGGGCGATATCGACGAAGGCCTGGCCGATTACCCCGACCAGGCGTTCGATTACGTGATCCTGAGCCAGACCCTGCAGGAGACGCACCGCCCGCGGCAGGTCTTGCGCGAAATGCTGCGCGTGGGACGGCGCGGGATCGTGGCCTTCCCGAATTTCGGCCAATGGAGGGTGCGGCTCTCCATGCTGGCCAGCGGCCGCGCGCCGCGCACCAGGCTGTTTCCCCACGAGTGGTACGAGTCGCCCAACATCCATTTTCTGACGGTGCACGATTTCGAAGCCCTCGCGGCCCTGGACGGAATGACAGTCGAGCGGCGATATTTCCTGTCGGGCCACCGGCGGGTCCAGTGGCTGCCGAATCTGCTGGCGGAGGTGGCGGTGTTCCTGGTGGCGCGGGGCTGACCGGCGGGCCGTGGGGCCAAGGCGAAATCGCCATCCGCATCGCCCTGGAAGCCCAAGCCGGCCGCGTAATCGCGATGGTCCTGCGCGAGACCGCCGTACTGGTCGTTGCCGGGCTGCTGGCCGGCGCCGGCGTGACCTACGCAGCTTCGCGCTGGATCGCCAGCCAGCTCTATGGCGTCGCAGCGCAGGATCCGCTCACACTGACCCTGGCGATCGGGCTGCTCCTCCTGGAGGCGCTCAGCGCGGTGTACCCTGCCGGCGCGGAGGGCTTCACGACTGGATCCGATGGCGGCGCTGCGGCAGGAGTGACCAGGAACTCCTCGATCTTCTCGCCCAGATACTCCAGCACATTGAGCAGCTCGTGCCCCGAATCGAGGATCTCCAGCCGCACGTTCGGATGCGTGCCGGCGAACCGTGTGGCGAGGGCCGCGGGAACCACGTCGTCGTGTGCGCCGTGGAAGATCAGCGCGGGCTGCGAAAAGTCCGGCCATGGCTCGCATCGCGCGGCGTCCTCCATCAACCCGTACCGCAGCAGGCGAGTGCGATTCTCGCCGTAATGGAACACCTCCAGCGTTCCGGTGCGGCGCCATTCGGCCACTTTCTCCGGACCCAGGTATTCGGCCCAGCGGCGCGCAAAATCGAATGCCGGTGCCATCAGCACCACCCGCGCCACCTCGCGGTGCCGCGCCGCGTACAGGGCCGCCAGGTATCCGCCCATGCTCGACCCCACGAGCGACATGGGCCTGCCGGCGGCCGTGCGCTCGATGACCGCCAGTTGTCCGGTAAGAGTGAGGTGCTCGAAATCGCCCGCCGACAGGTCGGGAACCTGGACCTCTGCGCCGGCTTTCTCCAGTCGCTCGCGGAGAAAGCGCGCCTTGCTCGATGCGGGTCCCGAGGCGAACCCGTGCAGATAAAGGACGGGGGTCATTTCTTGGCGGGCGGCGGGAGCGCGGCCGGGTCCGGCAGTTCCGTGAACTTGATGTCGGTATCGGCGCCGAACAGCTTGAAAGGCTCGTACCGGTAGAGGTTCTCGGTCACGAGCTGGTCGTCCACGCGATGCCTGTGGACCACCGAAGCCGGGGTGAGGAAGCCGTGCGGCGATTGCACGTAGTCCACGGTGGCCTCATCGCGGATCTTGTGTTTGGCGATGTCCACGTGCTCGGCCCAGGCCTCCACGCGCAGCGGCAGGCCGTCGGACTTCCGCACCCACAGAGTGCCTCGCAGGGCGCGGTGGGCCACCTGCTTTCCGTGGAACTCCAGCTCGCCGGCCGCGTCGGATATCTGCTGCCAGGCCAGGAGCAGCGCCTCGTCGGGGCCGACCTGCCCTTCGCCCGCGGGCTGTATGTGCATCTGCTGCTGGCCGCGCGGCGAAAACGCCAGCAGGATGAGGCCGTAATCGGTGGCGATATCCACCAGGCCGTGGTGCGCGAAGTCTTCCAGCATGCGCTTGCGGACGCGGTCGTCGGCGGAATGCACCCCCAGGGAGAGCGCGTGGCGGGCGGTCTCGGCGGACTGGATTTTGCGCCCATCCACCGAGACCACCTGCCGGAATTCCAGCAGGTCGCGGGATTCGGAATCTCGCAGCGTGCCCACGCTGTATTCCGAGACGATCTCGCGGACCTGCATGTGGGTCTTCGGCTTCTCGTCGGCGGCCTTGCCGATGCGCGGCCGGAAGCGGGAGGGCGGCATGGTGGCTCGCTGTTCGAGCGTCTCCTGAGTCAGGGACTTGGAAACGTTGTCTTGGAAAACTTCGGCCTCTTCGGCCACCCGGGAGAGAATCTGGGCCGGAGAAAGTTGGGCGTTGGCGCGATGCGCGGCAAAGGCCACCAGCAGCGCCGGTAGGAGGAATCGCATCTCGATCTATTTTATTGTGTATCAGGAGGTTGTGGCGCAGGCATCGGGGGGATGCCGGATGTACGTTTTCGGACAAAAGGCCCCGAAAACTTTCTTCCGGAGCCCCTTGCGTACTCCGATTGGATAGTGGTATTCTGGGCAAGTCGCCGGAATACGGGGTCCTGAGGTATCGCGCGCCCTGCCGGGCTTGCCTTGCCGGAGCAGCTGTGGTATAAAGGAATGGACCCTTGTAAGGAATGGTAACAAAACTCTGCCCGGGCCACCGGGTGGAGCGGAATACGGCCTTCCTGTTTGGTTCTTTTTCAAGTTCTAAAAGTTCTTTTCGGCTGCACCCACGTCTGGTGACGGTGTGCGGGCCGGAGCGAGTTTCGAGGCCTGCAGCCGCTCCGGGCATTTCGATGATGTCCGGAAGGCTGCGCAGATCTTTGAAAATCTGGTTGGATGCAGTAAAGAAACACTTCGTCAGAACTCTGAGTTAAAACTGGAGCGATTTTAAACTCTAATTGTTCAAATGAGAGTTTGATCCCGGCTCAGAATCAACGCTGGCGGCGCGCCTAACACATGCAAGTCGAACGAGAAAGTGGAGCAATCCATGAGTAAAGTGGCGTACGGGTGAGTAACACGTGGGTAATCTACCCTTTGGTGTGGAATAACCCTGGGAAACCGGGGCTAATACCGCATAAGCTCGAGAGAGGAAAGCAGCAATGCGCCAAAGGAGGAGCCCGCGGCCGATTAGCTAGTTGGTAGGGTAAAAGCCTACCAAGGCAAAGATCGGTAGCCGGCCTGAGAGGGCACACGGCCACACTGGCACTGAAACACGGGCCAGACTCCTACGGGAGGCAGCAGTGGGGAATCTTGCACAATGGGGGAAACCCTGATGCAGCGACGCCGC
>Ga0116223_10000679_pt1 | contig 39711 bp, 33 predicted proteins | sample Sb_taG_3_FD_90092 | JGI IMG/M metagenome (GOLD analysis project Ga0116223, IMG submission 90092) | Peat soil microbial communities from Weissenstadt, Germany - Sb_50d_a_PC metaG | ecosystem: Environmental > Terrestrial > Soil > Wetlands > Peat | place: Germany: Weissenstadt | collected 2010-09-21 | reverse complement strand
TACCAAGGTGTTGCGGGAGACTTTTCCCCAGTTGGTGAAGGCTGTACTCAACACCTACTGGCCGCCACTGGTGCAAAATGAAAGCTGTCAAGTGCCTGCACCAAGCGAAGCCTATAGCGGCGCCAAGTGCACGGGAACGCTCCTGCAAGGTCCCATTCTTCCCGAAGATCCTGCTATGCACGTCGGAGAGGACTACCCTGGCCCGCAGAATTTCAACGCTCAGGTCGGTCAACGTCTGGCCCTCGTCGTTCACATGCGTTTGACGCCGGGCGCCGGACAAGCAATGGGAGGCGGAAACTAGCCGTCTCTCCCTCGGAGGAATTCGCCGCGCCTCCATTTCCGCCAGGTGCGGCGATTCTTCCTTCGCAGAAGGAGTCTGAGGAAGTCGAGTCTCGCAAATGCTCGCGATGCCACGTCGCGACCCGTTGCTTGCAGGTCTCGAAAAAGTACGCCGCGACGGGCGGCTGGGGGTTGGCTGACCTTAAGCCTCCCTGGCAATCACTACGGTAGTGCAGGAACTGCTCACCTTGGGCAGATCGCGGGCGGCGGCCATGCGGACCGGCAGGCTGCGGCGTTCCCCGCGAACGATCGGACAGTAGTAGTCGGGCTCTAGCAGCGCGCCCTGGAGGCGTCGACGTCCGGCACAGCCACCATGGCATGAGTCCCGGAACTCGCAAGGCTGGCACGCATCGGGGAGCGTGCGGGCTTGGTCGAAGGGCGGGGAGTCTAGAATGTCGAGCCCCATCGAGATCAAATCCGACAGCGGCTCCCCCGATCCCGGCCAATAAACGCAGGGCTGTGTGGTGGCGCGCGGCGTAACCCTCACGGTGCTTACGCCACATCCTCCCCGGAGCGGCGGGAGGCCTGCCATCGCTCGAACCAGCGGCTCGCCAATGGCGATCACGTCCGTTTCCGCAAAGAGACGCCGGAACCCCTCCCAATACTCTCCGTAGGACAACGCGTAGATGTCGGATCGCACCGCCTGGTACACGTTCACACGCAGGGGAGCGTCAAACTGTTTGGCTACTCGCGCGACCTCCGCCAGACGCAAGTAGTTCGCCTTCATCATGACCGCGATGATGGTTACGGGCACGCCGAGCCTTACGCAACGTTCTGCTTGCCGGTGGATCAGCTCCCAATTGCCGTTTCCGCGCTGTGTATCCTGTTCCGCTTGCGTCGGGTAATCAAGAGAAAACTCAATATCGTGAAAGGCGCGCAACTCATCGTCTTCCAACACAGCAACACTATGGCCGTTGGAAGTGATCGTAAGCTTGATGGGTTTTTTGCGCAGGTACGCCACAATCGCTTTAAAGTCCGGATGCATGCCGTTCTCGCCGGTGCCCAGATTCACCGAACGGATCGGCAGTCGTTCCATGACGGACTTCACTTGATCCAGAGAGAGGCGATCAGTGCGGGTTGGATCTCGGTAGCAGAAGGCGCAGGAGAGGTTGCACTCGTTGGTGAGCCCGAGCCCGAGCGCAATCGTGGCATCAGGCGCCCTCGCGCCGGATGGGATGGATGAAGATTTGCCGGCGACGTTATTCATGGACCATTCTCCGTTAACCATCAAGGCAGACGCGCGAAGCATTGTGTGTAGCGCGCGATTGCGACATACTCTGGCCGGCTGCTCAGTTTCCGCTCCAGTTCAAAAATCCGTTCGTAGTCTGCGCTGCGAGAAATCCGCGGCGGCAAGTAATCCGCAAGGACGCGTACACCCCGCTCGGCGATCACTGCCAGCGACGCCGCTTTCAGCATGGCTTGCAGGCTATCTGACGTAAATAGTCGTACCCGGCCTCCGTACAAAGACTCTTGTCCCCACTCAGCGGTGAGGCTATTTTCCGCAACCGCCAAATCGCCGGCTTGGATAGCGGCCTTGAATACTTCGCCGGCCCGGTTCCGCACAAGGACTGACAGTATCGCTGATGAATCCCGCAAGGCGCGCGCCGCTCCGCGCAACACAGCAATCGGGTCGTCGAGATATTCCAGTACGTTGTGGCACAGAATTACATCGAACGATCGAGTCTGAAACAAGTTCGTCAACCGGGTAGCGTCGCCGATTTGCAATATGATTTTGTCCGTAACTCCTGCTTCCAGTGCGGTGCGTTTCGCGATATCGAGCATCGCCGGAGACGAATCCAGCAGCGTAACGCGCATGCCAAGACGCGCCAGGCGAACCGCCGTCGCTCCTGTGCCGCACCCGACATCCAGCGCACACAATGACTTCTCGGCCTGCGACCGGGGAAGAAAATCCTCCAGGTGGGCGAATGCCAAGTCGGTGCGCAATCGGCCCTCGGGTGTCTCAAGGTACGCGACGTAATCTTGCGCACCCTTCTGGAATCGTTCGTTGCCGGCCATGGTGGTCATCTTTATGCGACGCTCATTCATGCGACATTCAAGCGCGGCCGTTCCCCGATCCAGTCACTGGTAAGAACCAATGCCTAGATCGAGAGGTTAAGGGTAGTCAGGCCTGGGTAGAAACCGAGCTGGACGTTGTTGTAGATTGCCTGCTCAAGTCCGTCCTCGCCAACCAGGCCTAAAATAGTTGGGGCCCGTAGATTGGTCTCCCGACGCAACACAGTGTAGCTGATCAGCAGAGAGCGGGCTTGCGGCCAGATAGCCCAGAGCAATACTTGGACAGGACTTGCCCCGAGGGAACGCAACGCTTCTACCGGCCGAAGAGGCACCTCCTCCATCGTTTCAGAGTACAGTTTGCTCAGCACGCCAGCCGTGTGGAGCCTAAGAGCAATCGTGCCCGCTCAGGGCAAGCGAATGGACGTCGGGGTGGCATTGTGGGAGAACTTCGACCGGTTCTCGCAGTCAATGTAAAAGGGCTGTTCGTTTTGTTGCAGCAAGAGTTCGGTGAGCTCCTCGACACTGTTGGCATCGGACGTTCCCATTAATGTACCGGAACCCTGCCGCCTTCGCCCGGCTTGTTCTTCTTCAACCAAAAGGAGAGGACAAACATGACTGCTGTCGCCACCGCTAAAATCCAATACAGGTCGATGTACGAAAGGACGGCCGCCTGCGCCTGGATCATGCGGGTGAGGCCAGCAATGGCACTTTTGTGAGCGTCGTGATATCCGATGCCTGCATGGTTGAGGTGCAGAGCCATTCCATTTGCCGCCCCCATGAACCGCGGCGATCGGGTATGTTGCGCGAGAATCGATTGATGGAACTGCGACCTGCGGGCAACTACCGTGGCAACAATCGAAGTTCCGACGCTCCCGCCCATGTTCCGCATGAAATTCACGAGCCCAGCTGCGGAGTTGCTCTTCTCGGCGGGGAGCCCTACGTACGCGGCGAGCGTGATGGGAATAAACACGAAGGCGATTGGAAGGTTTTGATAAATGCGGAGTATGGCACAGGCGGAGAAGCTCATCTGCAGATCGGTGGCTCTGGTCGAAACGAACATGGCCATCGAGATACCCAGCCAGCCGACAGCAACCAGGTATTTCGCCGGATATTTGTTGGTCAATTTGCCTACTAATGGAAGTATCACCAGCAGGACAGCGGCCCCACCCGAAAGCACCAGTCCGGCCAACTCTGCCGTATAGCCCATTAGCGTCTGGAGCATTTACGGTACCAGCACGCTGCTCGCATAGAGGACGATTCCAACGATGAACATCATCAGATTTGAAGTTGCGAAATTAAGGTTTTTGAACAAACGAATATCAATATCTACGATGGGCTCATTCTGACGCCATTGCCAGATGATCAGTGCCGTCAGGCAAACAACTGCGGTGATGCTCAGCGCCATGATGAAATGAGAACCGAACCAATCGACCTCTTGCCCTTTGTCGAGAACGATCTGCAACGCGGCAATGCCGATTGCAAGGAGAGAAAAACCGAGATAATCAAATCGTGAAAGGTCTGAAGCCCGCTTCGCCGGAGCTTGGCGGGTCCTCCACCAGTTGGTATACGAGTAGCAGAGCCAAGATCCCCACCGGCACATTGATGTAGAAGATCCAGCGCCATGAGTAGCTATCCGTAAGCCAGCCGCCAAGAGTGGGCCCGATCGCCGGACCACACACGGCGGTGCCCCCGTACAATGCGAATGCAAGCCCCGCTGCTTCGGAGGGAACGTGTCTGCCAGTATCGCCTGCGCCATCGGCTGTAGCCCACCACCGAAAGCTCCTTGCAGGACTCGGAACAACAGTAGAAGTCCGAGGCTTGGCGCTATACCGCAGAAAAACGAACTGGCCGTGAACATTGCGATGCAGAGCATGAAGAAGCGTTTTCTTCCAAAGACCTGCGTCAACCAGCCGGTAATCGGAAGGACGATGGCATTTGCTGCAAGATAGCTTGTCAGGACCCACGTGCTCTCATCGTTGCTCGCGCCCAAATTGCCCGCAATGTGCGGAAGCGCGACATTGGCGATGCTGGTATCGAGTACTTCCGTGAAAGCAGCGAGCGAAACCACCACGCCAATGATCCACGGGTTGACGGCGGGCTTCCAGACCGCTTCTTCGACATTAATTGCCTGTGCTGTACTCATCGAACCCTCACTTCAGGCTCCACTGACAATCCTGGCTTCAGCAAACCCTCGGCATTGAAGTCTTGCCCTTGAGTGCGGTCGAAATCGATGCGAACGGGCACCCGTTGCACAACCTTCACGTAGTTGCCTGTCGCGTTCTCAGGGGGCAGCAAACCGAAAATCAAGCCCGTACCTCCACCGAGGTTGGTAATGTGTCCCTTCCACCTGCGGCCGTAAGCGTCGACCTTGATCTCGACGGACTGCCCGGGCCGCATCTGGGCGAGTTGAGTCTCTTTGAAATTCGCCGTTACCCAGATGTCGTCGAGGGGAACGACGGTCACAAGTTCCTGTCCGACGCTCACGTTCTGACCGATTTCGACGCTCTTCTTTCCGACAATGCCAGGTACAGGGGAGCGAATGATCATGTAGCTGAAGTTGAATTGGGCTTGTTCCAATTGCGCCTTGCGTTGCAGCACGTGAGCGTCGGCTGCCTCCGCCTTGGCACGAGTCAGAGAAACTTCCTGGGGCGCAGTCTGCGCACTCCGCAAATCATTCCTTGCCTGCAGGAGTTTCCCTTGAGCTTGCTGAACCGATTGCTGGGAGGCCCGCAGGCTGGCCTCTGCTGACGCGACTGCGGCTCGGTTTGCTGTTGCTGTGGCGACTGCCCGATCGTACTGTATGCGAGAAATATCTTCCTTCGCCACGAGCTGCGTGCCGCGTTCGAGGTCCGCGTCACTCTTTGCCGCCTTAGCCTGGACCTGGACGAGCGCGGTTTTAGCGGATTCGTAATTCTGCTCTGCCGCTCTAAGGCCGGCCTCGGCGTTAGCCACCGCAGTTTGTGCTGAATCTAGACTGCTGTGGGCGCTGGCGGAGGTGATTGGGACGTTGTAGTGCGAGCTTGCGGCAGTGGCTTCGGCCTCTGCCAGATTAGCAACTGCCTGGTCGGTCGTAACCTTGTAGTCCTTGGAATCGATGACCGCCAGTACATCGCCAGCACGGACTAGCTGGCCCTCGATGACGTTCACCTTCTCCACCTGCCCATTGATTCGCGCACTCAGTGACATGATGTGTCCGTCCACCTGCGCGTCATCTGTGCCCTCATAGAGAAACGCGTTACGAATGAAGTAGGCGGCTGCGATAGCAATCAGCATGCCGATGCAAATCAGGACGATCTTCTTCCGGCGCTTATCGGAGCCTTGCCAACCTCCTTGCTTTCGTGATTGTTTCGCCGAATTGGCCGACTCCTGTTCCACAACCGTTGATGGTTGCTCCGGATCGGCGTACGCTGTGCGGTTTGCATAATCGTCTGACATTACTCTCCTCCGAGATATTGGTTGTAGTTCGTACGTGCCACTCCAAGAGCACGTGCCAGCGAGAGCTTGGCAAGATTGTGGTTGTACAGGCTGGTGATGTATTGGTCGTTGGCGCTGGCGAGAGCTTACTCGGATTGCACCACCTCGACGCTGTCGGTCACGCCGGAACTGAAGCGATCTTTCGACCGAGCAAGGCTCTCATTCACAAGTTCAACATTCTGCTTGGCGACCTCGACCTGCTCCTTGCCGGCATTGAGGTTCAGGAAGGCTCTGCGCACGTCGTAGTCGATCTGGCCACGAATGTTTTCCGCTTCTGCTTTTCTCTGCCGAAATTGGGCGCCGGCTTGGGTGATGTCACCTTTGATTCGGCCACCAGTGAAGATCGGGATCCTGACGCCTGCCTGAAAGCTGAATTCCCCATGCGAGTGACCAAACGTTGAACCGATATCGCCGTAGTCACCATTGACTGCCACCACTGGATAGCGTTCACCCTTTGTCGCGGAAAGGGTCTGCGCAGTGGCTTTTTCAGAATCGAAAGCGGCGCGGAAGTCGCTGCGCGACTTGTACGCCATGTTCAACGCCTGTTCGACACTGAGCGGAGTGATGTCGGAATAGGGAAGCTTGTCCGTAAGGTCAAACTGCTGTCCAAGCGGCAAGCCGATCGCACGGCCAAGCGCGAGCTTTGCGATGGCGAAGTTGTTTCGCGCGATGCTGAGGTTGTACTCCTCAGTGTGCAATTGAACTTCGGTACGCGTGGCGTCGATTCGGGGAGCCGTACCCGCCTGGACCTTATCCAGCGCCCGATCGTAAAGAGCTTTCGCATTTCATACCCGGGCTTCTTGCGCGTCAATGCGTGAGCTGGCCTCTATCACCTGCAAATAGGCATTGCCGACGGTCAGGGTTAGTGCATCCAGGATGTCTTGGCAGCTGAGTTGGGCTGCCTGTTCGGCGGTACGTGCTGCACGAAAACGCTGGATGGATTCGAAACTGAACAGCGTTTGGCTCGCGCTTACATCCGCTGAGCTGTAGCTGTAGGGTCCAATGACATTCGGAATGCCCGGCATCTTTAGACCGAAAGTTGCAAGGTTGACTTGCTCCACATTCTCTGAAACCCCTGCGCTGACTTCCGGCAATAGCCTGCTCAAAGCAAGCAGTCGTTGACCGCGTGCTATGCGAGTGTTCTCTCCTGTCTCAATCGACCTCAAGTTGTACTTCAGGCCGCTGCTGATGGCATCGCGTAGAGTTAAGTGCAAGACATCATCAGTTGCGGGACCGCTTGGGACGCTTGCGGTGAGTCCGCTCGCTTGACCTGCAGCGGAGCTTTGACTGGTCGCATAAGCAGCCGTGCCCCCCATGCCGTCACTGTATTGACCCGCTCCGGGCACTGCACCGCAGAAGAAGAGCGTTAGAGTTGCCAACACTGCCGCGTGCAAACGCGGTCGCCACGCACTCCTCATCAATGTTGCTAGAGACCAGACGGCGAGTGACCCGAGGAGAACCAAAAGTGGAGCTGAAGCGTAACGCACCGCCGCTTCGACGTGGTTACCGACAAGGTAGCCGATCGCGATGTAGCCGCCCGCCCAGAGGAAAGGGGCAATGCTGTCAAAAACCAAGAACCGTCCTAATGCCATGCCTGCTCTCCCCGCCATCAGCGCAGCGAGATTCGAGCAGGAGACGAACTTTGCCGTCAACAATGCACCAGCCGAATGCTGGCTGATGAAGCCGAGTACGCGGCTTGTCCAAGTGCCGGTGCGGGGCGAAAGATAAGATCTTGACCAGCCCGAGCGTCCGACTTGGTACCAGAATCCATCAGCCGCTAGGCAGGCACCGAAACCTGCCGCCAGAAAAGAGCGGATATCTATACGTCCGGCACTTGCAAGAGATCCAACGGAAAGCAGCAGTAGTGCACTCGAAATCGGGGCGCCAGCTTGCTGGGCCAGGATCCAGGCGAAGAGCGCTAGAGCGCCATGCGTCAGCACATATTGAACAGCGTGGGTCATCTTTTCATCTCCTGAACATCTTCAAAACTGCTTTCGTGCGACAGAACCATGCGGCCCGAGTTCACGATCCGCTCAAGAGCCCGACTACGAGCTTTCCGAATGTCCTGAAGCGAGCAGCCAAGAAGGAGGGAGCAGTCGTGCTCGGTGTAGTGCTCCAGCACAAACATTACGAAGACAAATCGCTCGAAATCCTGAAGCGCCAGAACACTGTCGATTTCGAAATGCGCATCGTGAGCATCCGGCGGCTTGCGGCTGTGGGCGGATACAGTGGCGAGCAAGGATGGGTGGGCTTGGCTCGGATGCGATTGCAATGCACGAATTGCATTTTGGATTATGGTGCGCTTCGCCCAAGTACGAGCCCACTCCCTGAATACGCGGCTTGCTTTAACACAGTCATCGACCCCGGCAACAAAGCAATGCTCTGCCTCTTGGTGATCGCGCGTCAGGAGGAAGGACAACTGGTAAAGCCCACTCAGGTCCTCAGTAAAGACGCTGCAAAAGTCCTTGGCCGTTGCGTATTGATTTGCTTCGTCTCTGTGAATGCGATCTTGTGCAAGCCAAGTCATCTCTTCACCTCCTGAACCTTCCTGTGAAGTCGACGGCCGAGTTGCCTCAAAACATGTTTCGTAAACACGCCACAGCAGCGGAATTTGACACCTTCGTTCATCAACTCCAGCAGTGCGTTTTCTCCGTCCTCGCTGATGGCGGTGAGGTTCCTGAGTTCGATCACAAGTGCACGACCATTCAGGTCTGCTGCCGAGTTGTCACACACTCTCCTCAGCTCAGAGGCCCACGGGGAGATCAGCTTGCGCTCCAACACCAACCGGCGCTGACTGGGGGTATCGAGAATCGAGATCTTCAACATAGCCTTTGCCCTTACGCATACGACTAAGCGCAACGCCAATGCCAAAGTCTAGAGAGCTGTAAGTTGATGAGTTTTCAGCGCCAGAGTGAAAGGGAGTTGTGTTGAGAGTCGAGACTGTCGAAGGCAGTTCGACAGCTGAAGCGACGTGTTCAGCTGTCTTTTACAGGTTCATCGAGCGGCAACTGGGCAGAGAAGAAGCCGATTCCCGCTTAGGCGTAGTGGTTGGGATCTATGCCGAACTTCTTCATTCGGGAAATGAGGGTTGTGCGATTGATGCCCATGCGTGCGGCAGCTCCATCAGCGCCACCAACGCGCCCCTTACTTTCGGTGAGTGCGCGGACGATCTCTTCGCGCTGCTTCTTGGCACGGTCGTCGTCGGAACCCTTCTTGCCATCTAAGGCGGCGATGGTTTCCTTGACGATTCGGGCGATGTCTTCCTGGCCCGGTTGCGCTGCAGCGCGAACTGCTTCGTCGGTGTTCAACTTGCGCAGTTCTGCGAGAGGTGCGTCAAGCGACTTGCCGCGCGTTAAGATGACAGCTCTCTCGAGAAAATTTTCCAGCTCGCGAATGTTGCCGGGCCACTCCCACGCTGTGAGTCCCTTCATCACGGCTGGAGAAATGGCTTCAATCTTCTTCTGCATTTGTTTTGCAAACTTCTGGACGAAATAACTCAAGAGAAGAGGAATGTCTTCTTTGCGATCGCGCAGGGGCGGGATGCGGATCGGAAAAACGTTCAAGCGGTAATACAAATCATTACGAAATTCGCGGGCAGCGATCATCTTTTCAAGGTCGCGATTGGTCGCCGCTCTGAGGCGAACATTCACTTTTCGGGTATGCGTGCTGCCCAGCCGTTCAAACTCACGCTCCTGCAAAGCGCGCAGTAATTTCGGCCGAATCTCGATCGGTATGTCGCCAACCTCGTCCAAAAACAGTGTGCCGTGATCGGCGAGTTCCAGTCGCCCGACCTTCTGGCTGATGGCTCCCGTGAACGCTCCCTTCTCGTGCCCAAACAATTCGCTTTCCAGCAGGCCCGTTGGAATAGCAGCGCAGTTCAGTTTCACGAATGAACGCTGTTGGCGACGGCTGTGGTCGTGAATCCCGCGAGCAATCAGCTCCTTTCCCGTTCCGGTTTCGCCAAGCAGCAGAACCGTCGAATCCATCGGAGCGACCGTTTCCACCAGTTCCAGAACGTGCTTTAACGCCGCGCTGTTGCCAATGATGTGCTCGAAACCCATCTCAGCGCGAATCTCTTCTTCAAGGTAGAGCTTCTCCTGGGCGAGCTTGTCTCTAAGCTCGGAGATCTCGCGGTATGCCAAGGCGTTCTCGATGGCAATGGCAATCTGTCCCGACGCTTGGCTGAGGAACTCGACATCTTCTGGCGTGAAGGAAGTCTCTGTCGTGCGGTTAATCGACAGCACTCCCAGCGCTCGACATTGGTTCACGAGTGGAATGACACAACGGGCTTTTAAGCCCTCGGCAGCCGCACGGTCATACGCCTCAGGGGAAAGATCGTGATCCTCTTGCCACTCGAGGACGACCGGTTTCACGGTGTCCAACGCTTCCTTCGCGGCACGGGTTGGCGTAACGAGCTGCTCTTCTCCGGGGCTGCCCCTTGCGTGCGGAAAATCCACGGCAAACACCCTGAGTTTTCCTGACGCTGCGTCGGGCAGCGAGATGGCGACAACATCAGCCTGGATGACTTCACGGATGTTCGCAGAGATAGCACGCAACAGCTCGCGAAAGTCAAGGTTGGATGTGATTCGGTTCGTCAGATTCAGGAGCAATTGGAGCCGGTCATTCTGACGTTTTGCTGCGGTGATGTCCATCACGGCCCCGACGAACTCGATGGCGCCTGATGAATCATGCAGCGCATCAGCTACGACGTGCAGATGCTTGACTCTTCCGTCCGGCATCAGCAATCGATGCTCATAATCGAAATTTGTGCCGTCGTTGGAGGCACGATCGAGAGTCTGCCGCACGAGAGCGCGATCATCAGGATGAGTTCGCTGAAGCACCAGTTCCAAACTGGGCTTAACCGCACGACCGTATTCAAAGATTCGAAAAGTCTCGTCGGACCAGGTATTTTCTCCGCTTTGAACAACCCAGCCGAAGCTGCCGGTGTGGCTCAATCGTTGCGCCTCAGTTAAATACGCCTCGCTTCGCTGCAGCTTTGAGCGGAGATGCTCCAGTTCCACAAGTCTAAGACTCGGGTAATGAGTTTTGCGGACGGAACTGTCGCCCAACCCTAAGACTTTTCGGCGCAGCTCTTCCCAATTGTCAGAGTAATTCTTCGTAAATGACCTCAATGTCCCGCTGATTTACCTGCCGTGGATTGGTGACCACACAGGGGTCATCCAGCGCGGCCTCAGCGAGCTCATGCACTTCGGTGCGATGGACCCCGCTTCGCATTGCTTGCAACGCATGATTGTCCGTTAGCGGCAAGTGTCCGAGCGACACATACGCCTCCGGCGCGTGTATCAGCGCGTCCATTCCCGTGCAAGCGGTAAGGAACGCGTCCATGGTGGTTAACGTGGCAGGGTCGGTCAGGGAGATGTCGGGGACAACCGCCTTACTGATGATCAGGAGTTTGCGCTTGATCTCGCGGTCCGCGATCACTGCAAATTGCGAGACATCGGCAGACGTCCCTGCCGTTGTGGGAATGCATGTGGTCGGTGGCATTGGCGCGCCCACGTTGTCAACACCCACAAGAACCCGGAGACCGCCTGGATTTGCCGAAAGCAGACCGATGCACTTTGCGCAATCGATGGCACTGCCGCCACCCACCGCAATGATGACATCGCACCCTTGTTCGGCATATACCGTTGCCCCGGCGGTTACTTCGTCGAAGCGCGGATTGGGGGTGACTTGAGTGAAATAGCGTGGATTCGCGACCAGCAGTCTCAACGCTCGCAGAACTTGTTGCGCCCAGCCGGCAGCGACAACACCCGGATCGGAAACGACAAGCGCTTTGCTGCCGCCGAAGTTGCGTCCATATTGTCCAGCCAGGTGTAAACTTCCAACGCCAAAGACGACTTCCGGCGCCAGGAACTTCCGCAATTCCGGTCCGCGCGAATGCATCATGCCTCACAGTGGTAAAGAACAAGCCCGTGTGCTTGAACTTCAAGCAGATCATCGCACCAGGATGTTAGCGGTGGAAGAGAGCTGCCCCTCGCGTGCGGAAAATCCACGGCAAACACCCTGAGTTTTCCTGACGCTGCGTCGGGCAGCGAGATGGCGACAACATCAGCCTGGATGACCTCACGGATGTTCGCAGAGATGGCGCGCAGCAACTCGCGAAACTCAAGGTTTGATGTGATTCGATTCCTCAGCTTCAGGAGCAGTTGGAGCCGGTCATTCTGACGTTTTAGTTCCGCTTGTGCGTGCTGGCCCTCCTGAGATTGAGGCCATCATCGATAGCGAACGTGACCACTCGCGCTATCGGCCGCAACAAGTCGAGGTCTTCGGTGCCATAGGTGATCCCGACACGACTGGCGATCCCGAGCGTGCCCAGCCGCCGGTGTGGCGTAGTCAGGGGAACACGAGCGACTGAGCCGATACTGACGCCAATTCTCGCTGCCCACTCTTTCAGGCCCGGAAACCTTTCATCCTTGCTCCACTCAGCAATGTGAAGCAGTTCCTGGCTGTTGTAAACGTGCCAACTAGGCAGTTCTTCGATTCGCAGATCCGGGAAAGGCAAAGGGCCCTTGCCCCACGCGTGCCATTCGATTTCTTTGGAATTCTCCTTGAAGACCACTACATCCAAGGTGGTCGAAGGTAAGGAATTCGCTCAGATGCTTGGCGAGAATTCTCGCCAACTCCTCAGGCTCTTGACACGCAGAAAGGGCCTCGCTGATACGAAGCGCAGCTTCGAAGCGCTGTGCGTTGTTCCCCGCCGCGGTAAGCACGTCTGTGCTCATGTCCTGTTACGAGGCTGGCCTGCCCAGATCTCCGGGCCATGCCAAAGGCTCATCTCTATTTTAGTCTCTGGCGCGGCACTAGGGAAATTAGGTGCGAGGTCACGATCGTTGCGCGTCAGACGCAGTTAGTGGCACTCGGAATGGTGGTAATACGAGTGCTGCAACGAAATTCCTTGGTACCGGCCCAATGGATCACGCAGTGTGCGGTTGCTCCTGACCAGGGAACAGCGCATCTTTTCGTTCATTCGGGACAACCAGACGTTAGCGCCGTTTTACCCATGATCTCGCGCTTTTGCCCGTACATGGCCATTAGAGTGAAAGCACTCAAGCAGCTAGGCTGCAAAGTTGTTGGCTGACCACACGTCCAGAATCGTCGCATCTGCCGCGGACTATGCAACTGATTTCACTCTGCCGTGTGACCTCCCGACACGGTTCGCGAGCTCTCAGCGTTTGCTCCGTGGCAAGAGATTTTTGCGTCTCAGCCGGACGTATTTGAGCTACAGTCCGTAAACCGGTTTCGAAGCTTCGTTTACCTTCCTGCTGCGCCGTTGATTTACCTCTGAGTACATGAATGCAGTGGCTGTATAAGAAAGCTTGCCCTGCAAGTGTTACAAAGGCAGGTTTTCTGAGTCCGACGCGACGGTGTCAGAGCCGTCATTCGTTGACGGGATAGTCGGTAGAGCAAGCTTTGCCCTCGTTAGGCATTTCATTAACAGGTACCGGGCTCACCGCAGCCAACCCCGGCTCTGGGCAATCGAGTGCATTGGAAATGCACAAATTTTCACTGGTCCAAATTATGCGCGCTCACCCTCTTCATTCATTAATTCTAAGGTAATTCCCTTGACAGGCGGGCGATTCGAGAGCGAAAATCCCTTTGCTTTGCTTGCAGGGTCTTGCCCGACGAGGGTTCGGACCACTGGCTGCAGAATGCAAGTGTGGTTTCGGCTCGCGCCAGGACTTTTCTCAACGTCAGGCTCCCCCTTCCTGATCGGAGATTCTTGTTTCGAGTCCAAGTGGAAATTCCCGGGAGGGACTGCGCCCTGACGGCAAATCTTCCCACCCTGACAAAAGAAAAGAGAGGCTACAAATGAAAAGACATCTTCTGCCAGCCACTGCTTTGTCCATGAAGAGAGTGGCTTTTACTGTCCTCTGCTGTACCCTGCTGATGCTTTTCGCCGCCCCAGCCTGGGCTCAGGCTGACCCATGCAACGCGCCGACGGTAGGAACACCAGCGGGTGCCGTTGGGACTGACTCTACCGGCTCTTGCGGCCTAGTGATCACCATAACAGGTACGTCGGGAAATCTCGTGGCTACGCTGACAGGGGGCGGAATTGCGAATGGTAATCCCTACGCCGGCATTGATGATCTCTTGGTTGGAATCCAAAACAATTCGTCTGTGGCCGTGGGTGCCATTGTGCTTAGCGCACCCCCCAATGATGTGGATAACGTGTTCAATTTCGACGGCGATGGACCCTGTGACCCGTTCTACCATTCGCCCGTCTATTCGTGGTGCCCTCCGGGCTACCCCGTCATGCCGCAAGATCCTAACCCTGTCGGTTACGAAGGTCCGGACAACACATTCGTCGGCATCAGCCCGGACTTCACGACCGGGAAGGTTTTGTTCACGACCCCACTCCCGGGGTCGCCCGACGGAGGGGTGACGCCGGGCGGGAGCACTTGGTTTGCGTTGGACAACACGCCTACCAACGTCGTGGCGATCGGGGAGAACAAGCCGCTGACGGCGGGCTCGACAACCACCTTCCCATTTGGCCCATTTGGCAGCAGCAATGACAACACTTCTATTGACACTGAAACTAGCGGCCAAGACGACATTCAGATCACGCCCTTGAACAGTGCCTCCGGCGACACGCTAACAGTCACTGCAGTGCCAGTGCCCGCAGGGCCGCTGGGGCTAGACAGCTGGGGCTCGGGATTTTTCGGGATAGAAGGGCCGCTGCTGCCGGAGCCACCTTCTGGACAGTTGAGGTTCAGCGCTCCCAACTACTCGAACCTGGCCTGCGTCCCCCTCGCTGATTTCAGCACGTCAGGGAACCCAGTTTGCGTCGAGCTCGAGATGGACTGCCCTAAGGCGAATACTGACGCCTGCCAGTACGTTTATACGGCGCAGAACGACTTCAACATAGACAAAGGCAGTCTTCCCAGCGGGATCGGCGGTGCTGCTTTTCTGGTCCAGCACAACGTTGACTGTCCCACCACCGGGTTCAATCAGAATATTTTCCTTTCCTACACCGGGTCGGTCATCGGCAACGGCGATCCTGTAAAGGGCAGCGGGGCGGGAACAGGTTCCTGCTATGCGGTAGCCTTCGACCCCACTGCCACAGCCGTCCCTACCGGCACGACTGTCTCATCCTTCGCTGGATTTTTGCCTCCCGTGTTGGGTGAACCTCCCGTGTTCGATAACAAAATAAACCCCATTCTCCCGCTGGAATTTCTTAACTGGAGCTATGACGACAGCTCTGGCAATCCGATCAAAAACCTCCATTTGTGCAAGAACTCAATTGGCACCGGGTGCACCACGCCCTGGGTATACCTGTCGTTGACTGCGTTGTCTTCGACCTCTGCTTGTAAGTCCGTCGCGGCGTTGTCGTCCCCCCTCCCCGGGGTTTTCTTCAATGGGGGCCAGCTGGGGTTCAAACCGGGAACGTACCAGTTCGTTTGGGACACGTTGATAGCTCCATCGCTGTTTGCTAAACTGAAGGGCTGTCAAGTCAGCGTGGTGCTGCAATTTGGCAGCGGCGGCCTGATTGTGGCCCCCGCGACGTTCCAGTATTACCCCTGAGGTGTTGTTTTGACTGGAAAAAGTGCAGGCTGCTGCGGCCTGCACCCTTTCTTTTTGGCGCGTCCTGCGATAAGCGCGTAGGGCTGGCAGGACACGTCCCTCCGATTCCGATCCGGGTATAGGACAATCGCCCCTGTCTTCTGTAGCCATCGGTTGGCAACAGTGGGGTAACACGTTCTGTTTTGGGGAATGAAGGTGGGGGGAATTACCCGGTGTTCGAGAAAAATCGGCTCGGAAGAAAGGGCAAGTTTGTCGTGTGCCGCCCAACCTTCCGTGCGGCTCCGGCTCAACCGCCGCTCAGTCTCTTTATCCCTTCGCGGCCTGCGTCCAACGCGTCGCTTCGTCGTACATCGTCTTGAGGTCCACGCGCTGCAGGATTTTATCGCCGCCCGGCTCCCTGACCATGTCGTCCAGCAACTTCAGCGTACTGCGGTACTGTTGCTGGGATTCGGGCTGGTTGCCCGATTCGCGAAGGGCATTTCCTAGCACGAAATGCGCTTTGGCGCTCAGGGGCTTTAGTCCGATCTTATCGGCCCGCAACAGAGCGCGTCCCAGTTCCGACTGAGCGCGGGCGCTGTCGTGGCCCCGGATCATGGCCTCAGCCATGTAAATCTGGCACCCAACAGAGACCCTCGGCACCCCCTGGTCGTTCGCTTGCTGCATCAGTTGACGCAAGCTGGAGATGGCCTGCTGCGCCTGTCCTTCCCGCAGGGTGGCTTCGGCAAGGTTGACCTTCGCGGTAAGAATTCTGTCGGGTTCTTTGCTGCGGGTCGCGGCCTGCAACGCCTCCTCATAGAAGGAGCGCGCCGATTTCGAGTCGCCGCGGTAATAGGCGGCGTCTCCGTGGAACCCGAGGGTTTGCGACAATAGGCCATCGTTCTTCAGTTCGCGTGCCAGGTTCAGCGCGTCACTAAGATAAGTTCTCGCCTCTTCGCTGCGGCCCGCGAGGATGAGCGACTCTCCGAAGCCGCTCTCGATATCGGCCATCCAGGTAGTCTTGTCTTTCAAGTTCTGGAAGGTCTTGAGGGCGTCCTGCTTGGAGTTGACAGCGGCGCCGAAACGCCCCTGGTAATCGAACATCTTGCCCAGGGTGTAGGAATCAATGGCGGCGCCACGCGTGTCGTCCATCTTGCGATGCAATTCCAGAGCGCGCATATACTGCGCAACCGCCTGGTCGTTCTCACCCATCCGGACCGAAACCTCGGCTAGGTTGTCGATGCTGTTCACAATGTCGCCGGGCACGTTCGATTTTTCGCGCAGTTGCAGCGCCTGCTGGTAGTAAATGCGGGCGTCTTCGTATTGCGCCTTTTCAAAATAGACCGCCCCAATGTTGTTCAGGCAAACGGCCTGCAAACTTTCGTTGCTGAGATCGCGCTGGATTTGCAGCGCTTCCTTATACATTTTCAACGCCTGGTCATGGTCGCCGCGGTCATCCACAAAGTTGCCCAGATCGATGAGGGTGTCACCCAGGCCGCGCTTATAGCCGATGTCGCGCCGGATCTGCAGGGCCTCCTGGAAACTGGCGAGCGCCGCTTTGTTGTTGCCCAGCAAAGCCTGCATCTTCCCGCTTTCGTTGACGCTGAGTGCGATGCCAGCCTTCTGCCCGAGTCGTCGCCAAATGGCTAGCTCCTCCTGGAAGTTGCGCAACGCGTCTTCAGGCTTGTTCATCCTCCAGTACGCGGAACCGAGCAAGTGCAGGCTGGTGGCCTTTTGTTCTTGATTGTCCAATTGAATCGAGAGGCTCAGAGCACGGTTCAGCGGATCCAGACTGGCTTGCGGGTTGCCGTTTTTGATGGCAATGCGCCCCATCGCTAGGGTTGCGCCGATGTCTTTGGGATTGGATGCCAGAATTTTCTGGTTATATTCGCTGGCTTTTGTAAAATCTCCGGCGTCCTCATAGAGGCCGACTAGCGCCGACTGCACGTCGGTGTTGTCCGGCGAAGCTTTGGCGAGGTTCTGGTAGGCTTTAATGGCTTCCGGAAAATTCTTGGTGATTTGAGCATGAACAGCGGCAAGCAAATACTTCTCCGCCTCAGGGAGATCCTGGCTCAGATCCATGGCTTTGTTAGCAGACTGCTCCGCTTCGCTGTCATAGCCTAAACTGCTGTAGACCTGCGCCAGCTTGGAAAATGCCAGCGCGAAGGTGGGGTCTTCCTTGGTCGCAGCCTCGAATTGCTTCTGCGCTTCCAGATTCTTCCCGTCCCGCTGCAACCCGATGCCCTGGTTGTAGTCGCGCAACGCAGCAATAGACTTCGAACTGGGTTGGAAGGAGCTGGCCTTCAACTCCTTAAGTACATCCTCTGGGAGCGCAAGTTTCTGGCGGATGGAATCGGCCAGGCGATCGATCGCGCCTGGAATTTCTTTCTCACTAGGCACGTCTATTTTCACTGGAACCATGGTGCCGTTCTTGAGGTCCTGAAGCGTGGCATCAATGCGGATCTGGTCGCCGAACTTGGCGTACTGCCCCCAAAGCACGCGATCCGCGTTGCTGAAATCAGACACGCGGCGGATCATCGCCGGGTCGAGCACGGTCGTGGAGGAAATGTGCAGGTCGGCAAATATCTGGTGCAGACTGCTAGGGCTGACTGTGCGCAATCGCGGTGACTGGCCAACATCAGTGCTGAGCATGTCGGCCAAGCTGGGGCCAAGCCAATCCAAAGCTTGATCGCCGGATGCATTTCGGAACGGCAATATCGCCAGCGACACTGCGGGCCCCGCAGGAGCAGATCGTGCGCTGGGCGATGACCTGAAAAGCCGGTCGCGAAGCATGTACCCGCTGATCGCCAGGACCAGGACAGTCACAATCCCAGTAATCAGTGGCCACGGAACAGTCTGGCCCCATGGTTTGACGGTTGCGTCGAAATTGATTGTGCCTGCGGCTCTCTTGTCTTTCCACGTGTTCAGGTCCGCAAGAATGGCCGAGGCACTCTGGTATCTCTGGTCCAGATCGCGTTCCAGGCACTTGCCCACGATCCCGCTCAACGCCCCGGGAATCTGGGCATCAATATCCGACACTGGAGTCGCACGCTCCTGGGTCCGTTTGATAAGGCTGGCTATCGCGCTCTCGGCCACAAACGGCGTTTTGCCTGTCAGCAATTCGAAAAAGATCAGACCGAGAGCGAAGATGTCCGAACGTTGATCGAGATCCTTGCCTAGAGCCTGCTCCGGCGACATGTACTCCATGGTGCCGACAAGCGCTCCGGTTTGGGTCATCCCGGCGCCTTCCACTGTGCGGGCCAACCCGAAATCCATCACTAGGATTCGACCCGTGGCGTCCTGCATGATGTTTTGCGGCTTGAGATCCCGGTGAATTACCCCGACCTTGTGCGCCGCGTCCAGAGCCTGGCACACCTGTTGAATGACATCTACGGCTTGTTCTAGAGTAAATTTCTTCTTCTCGCGGATGAGGGACCGTAGATCTTGACCCGCGATGAACTCCATGGTGATGAACTTCACGCCCTCGGCTTCACCGAGGTCGTAAATGCGGATTACGTTGCGGTGCGTGACTTGGTGAGCAAGCAGCAACTCTTGCTTAAAACGGGCCAGGATCGCGGGATTCGAAGCTAGTTCGGGCCGGATGACTTTTAATGCGACGAACCGATCAAGTTCGCGGTCAGCGGCCTTGTAAACCGCGCCCATACCGCCTTCGCCGAGGAGTTGCAGAATTTCATAACGCCCGCCCAGCACGTCGCCGATCTGGAAGACGGCGGCGCTGGCGTACCCACCGGAAATCCGACTGGATGTCGGCGCCGGAGTTCGGCGAAACGAAGTTCCTGGCGCGATCGTAGCATCGGCATCTACCAACGTGGCTTCGGAGTCAAATCGCGGCGGTCCAGCATCCACGAACGTGGCTTCGTCTTGAGGAGGAGCAGGGATGTTGCTGCCGGAACTCTCACCGGCAAACGGGGTCCTGACACCGGGAGGTGCAGGCTTCTTGGTGAAAGACTGGTCGTCAGGCCGTGATCTGGAGTCATCCATGTTGCGATTCAGGAACGGCCCGGAGGCTGACGAAACCAAGACCCCATCGGAGAAACCCGGGCGCGCACCCGCCGCTACTTCTCAGTGCACGCAGTATATACGATTATCGGGCTGGACGGATAGGCTCGCCAGTCACTTCTCAGTCTATCCTCAACCATCGGTTGAGACTCCGATAGGTCTCGGATCCTCGCGGTCCAGGCGACGTGACCGGCGATTTTATACCGGAATGTCCGTCAGGGCTCCGGGCAGATGATGGGTGACATTTCGACAATCATACCGGTATAACCAGCATTACGCGGATGATACTGCACTCCAAGCTAGATGATAATCACCCGCCAAACCGAGTGTCTGCGCGACATCGGTACTGGTGCCCAAATCTGCCCCCTCGATGCGGAAAGCCTATGGTTCGCGCTCTGTTGTGTAGCGGATTTTCGCGCGAGGGCAGTGAAGTCGTGCACTTGGCTACGAAAGGCATACGAGTTAGATCCCTACTCCAAGACTGTCGTACAGTATATCTGCATGAGTCACCTCGCAGCGCTTTCCCGGATGAATGAAGCGGACCGCAGAGGCAGCAAAGGAAACGAGCAACGCCGGTCGCTCAATTAGATCCTCGAAACCACCCAGCCGCTCTTTCCGCGCGATGATGCCTGGATCAGGACGGTCAAGGCTCTCCCTGGAAAGCTATCCTGATTCGCACTGGATACTTTCCTGCAGGAGTCGCCGAGACATCCCATGGCTGATGACGTGCGGCGTCTGATCGCCGAAGTCCATCAGCATGAGGCCGGCGCCTCACGGGCTGGGGATACGGCGAATACTGATATTCAACTCGCGGGTATCGACCCGCTGCAGGCCCTCGCAGCGCCGGGATTTTCCGTGAAATCCTGGCAACCGCCCAGCATCGACCAGACGAAAATTGCTAGTGCGCGGCATCGCCTGCCCGTCGGAGAGAGTAGCCGAGGAAGCCGGAAAGCACGTTGTGGACCTGGTGAACGACGTGGGGCGCTTTGCGGCAATTGAAGATGTGTTTCACGAAAGCCTGGATCCATTCGGCATTCCCCTTCGCACCGAAACTCGAAAATACAATTATGTGGCCTCGATCTCCGAGCCCAAGCCGGGTTCTCTTCTGGTCGAGGAGTACCGTACCGACAAGTCGCTACAGAAGGACTATCCCGACCAGATTGCCAGCACCGACTTTGCGGCGTTGGCGCTGGTCTTTCATCCGCACATGCGCGACAACTTCGAGGTACGTTGTGAGGGCTTCGGCGACTGGCATGGTCAGGCGATCTGGCTCATGTCCTTCCGGCAGCGCGACGACAAACCCAGCCGAATGCACAGTTATAAGGTCGATAATCTGGTGTATCCGGTTAAACTGAGGGGACGCGCCTGGATTAAGGCGGACAAGTTCCAGATCGTGCGCATCGAGTCCGAAATGGTGAATCCAATTCCGGAGATATCACTCCTTAGCGGGCATTGGGCCGTAGAGTACGGGCCAGTGCGGTTCGAAAAAAAGAATGCGTCGCTTTGGCTGCCGAAAAGCGCGGAGATCTATTTCGATTTTCAGCGGCACCGGTACCATCGCCGGCACAGTTTCGATCACTACATGCTGTTTTCGGTGGACGTGAACGAAAAGTGCAAAGACCCGGGCAGTAAGGCCACCGACCGGCCTAACCAACCCAATAATGGAGACAAGATACTCGTTCAGCAGGGCACTCTTGTGCAGACATCTCCCGTCTGCGCACCGTCATCGAGTGCCTTGAGAGGCATCGCTCCGTAGGGCTGCTGTTTTTGAAGCGATGCGATGAACTACGCGTGGGCAGGAAGACTATGATAGTGACACCCGGGCGATTGATTGCGGCTTGGTGTCAAATCACTTGTTTGAAAGGGCATTTCGATGTCGAATCGTTTTCGCGCTTTATTGGCCTCGCTGACGCTTTTAATTTCCTGTGCCCCCGGTTGGACCGAGCAAAACACGGAAACTCCCACGTACCGCTCGAAGACCGATGTCGTGCTGGTTCCGGTTGTGGTGCGAAGCACGAACGGTCCCGTGGAGGGGTTGAAGCCCGAGCAGGTGTCCGTGACTGAGGATGGCAAACCGCAGAAGGTCGCATCCGTGGAATTGATCAAAACGGGAACCAGGGTGCGCCGGCCTGAAAAGCCGGGCGAGTTCTCGAATGAACTGGTGGCGCCGGGGCCGGCACGGTTGACGATTATCGGTATTGACATGATCAATACGCCGTTTCTGGACCAGGCATTTGCCCGCCAGGAAATACTTAAGTATCTCGCCGGTTCGATCAGCCCCGACGATCAGTTTGCCATCTTCGGTATGTACCGCGACGGCTCGGTCCGCCTGCTTCACGACATCTCCAGCGACACGACAGCGCTGGCGGCAGCGATCAAAGGCACAACAGGCGAGATTCCGAACTCCGCGGCAGATACGAAAACGACGCCGATACAAAGTCAGGCAGAAGCCGCGCAAATAATAACTGGCAGAATCAAGACGGATCGTCCCACCGACCCCGGCCTCAAGAACGCGCAGGACGAAGAGCAGGCGTGGCAGCAGTTTAAAGAGACGACGGGTGGGCCTGCGGCGTTCGACCTGCTCCGTAACATGGAAGCGACCTTGTCGAGCATGCGGCAGATCGGAGAAGCATTCTCGGGCGCGCCCGGGCGCAAGGCGTTCATCTGGATTACCGGCAGCTTCCCTTTTGATCTCAGCGGATCCGGCGATTTGGTTTCTCCACAGACCTTTTTCGCGGGCAGCTCCATGGAAACGGCGGCATATTACACGACCCACGGTGGCGCGCTTCCGCCGATGGCCGAGACTTCGCACCTGGTTAGCGACGTCGATCTGTCCCCTTTGCGACAGCAGTTCCGGACACTGTTGCAACAGTTCGCCTCCGGAAACATTGCTCTGTACCCGGTCGACGCGCGGGGTGTGATGACGCTGAATATCGAGGCCGCCGACGCACATACCAACAAAGTGCTGTTGCAATTCGACAAGGAGCGCGCCCAGACATCGCAGCTGACCATCGAGACCATCGCACAGATGACCGGCGGCAAGGCCTGCTTCAACAAGAATGACATTGTGTCCTGCGTCCGGGATGCGTCTCGCGACTCGGAGCAGTATTACCTGCTTAGCTACTATCGCGATAAGAAAAACAACAAGCAGGGTTGGCGCAAACTCTCGGTGAAGGTGGACCAGCCGGATGTGGAAGTCCGCTCGCGTACCGGATACTTTTATGGGAGCGATGCCGGAGACAAAAATGCACGTAACCGTGCCTTCAACACGGCGATGAAGTCCAGCGTGCCCTTCAGCTCGGTTCCCTTCTCGGCTAAATTCCTGGCTACCACCCCAGAGCGCAACAACAAGCTGGTGAAGTTCGAAATCTATATCCCGCCGAAAACGGTCGAGTCGGTGGATCAGGGCGACAACAAACTTCAACTGGAAGTGATCGCAGTCGCCAGCACTGCGAAAGATCCCCACGTTGACCAAGTTGCGGAAATGCTGGGCAGCAACTTACCGCCGGAGGCGATTGCCGCGATCCACCAACAAGGTATCGCTTACGATAACGTATTGAAGCTCCCTCCCGGTGAATACAGCGTACACTTCCTGGTTCGCAATGTGGCGACGAATGCAATCGGTAGTGTTATTGCGCCCCTGAAGGTTGAGTAAAATGGACGTAGGCTCATAGTCAGGAGATCGCATGAGTGACGATCATCTGACGCGGAAGACCTCTATTGCAACGCAGGTGCAATTGCCTTCGCCGCCACCACGACCGTCGCCAAGGCCCCAGGTATTTCCACCATCGATGGACTTGTTCACTTGAATTTTGCCCGTGGATGGCATCAGCAGCCAGGTTGGCGAAGTAGAAGACGCCGTGCTCGACGCCCACGGAGGGGTCACCAAAGGTCTCCGTAGCGCCGACTGAGGGCGGCGTGAATCCTCTCTTCCAGGTCTGGCCACCATCATTCGATGTTCCGAATGCGGAAATTAGGACGCGGTCTACGATGCAGGCCCGGCCCGCTGGGTTGGGGCTGACGTGAATGCCGGTCGAGTGGTTGTAGGTGACGACGATGCTGCGGCCAGATGCGGCAGCAGATACCTCGCTCTGGGCGGCCCTGGCGAAGGGGCAGAATCCAGAGAAGATCTGAAAGAAATCCTCAGTGGAACTGTTCACTTGCAGCTTCCCACCGCGGAGTTGGATCTGCGGGACTGCCGGGATTCCGGCTACGGGGCCGGCGAGGTCCGACAGTGTTCGAACGATCCGGTCTGCGCCTACCCATGTGCCTGGTGAGAGTTTGGAGAGCCGCTGGCTCCATGGTGCTGCCTGTCACGGCTGCGCGTAGCCGAGACCTTCTGCGAAATGCGGAATGACTACCTGGACCGTGCACTTGTTGTGCCGGTACTCGGTTTTCCCGATGCTGCATTCTTCGGAGCCGTTGCATGAGCGACATCCTACTCGAACTGCCGTCCCATCTACGCGATCGCTTGGTGGGTGCTCTTGCGCCCGGCCTTCTGGGCCCGTCTCCCACTCCCGTTTCGCTCCGCTTCGGTGGGGAATAGAGAGGATGCGGAAGATCTGAAAATTGAAAGAGTACGTCCCAACAGGATCCCTGCTGAGCGCGAAATGTCGACCATAAGTCTTCACCGGAAAGAAGTTATACCCGCGTACAATTTCTTCCGTATGAGCCACTTTCAGCTTTGGGCGCAACCACCATGGGTCAACCTGCTGATCCTGATTCCATTGGCAGCCGCCTTCAGCTTTCACCGGGTAAGGCACCTGATTAGCGGGCGGCAGCTGATTGTAATCACTCTCTTTGCGGGCGCATTTGGTTTTGTGGAGGCTACGGTAGTGGTGTACCTGCGGGCTGCGACAGGTTTGCTGCCCGGCTACACGGAAAGCCTGGCAGAGGTTCGGCGATCCCAAGAGATCTATCAGCCGGCCAAATCCATTTCCCAAATTCCCCCGAGCCTGGTGACGATTGAGGTCTGCCGCGAGGTTGCCACTATGATCATGCTTACGATGGTCGTGCTGCTTGCTGCTTCCACGAGACGAGAGCGATGGGCGGCATTCCTGTGGGCGTTCGCATTCTGGGACCTCTCCTACTACGTCGGGCTGTGGACAACAATCCGATGGCCGACATCGTTCCTAGATCTCGATGTGCTTTTTCTCATTCCTGTTCCGTGGATCGCACAAGTCTGGTTTCCCCTGTTGGTGAGCCTTTTGACCATACTGATTATTGCATGGTCTCGCGGAGAACAACCTCGCTAACCTGGCGGGTTTGGTGGTTCCTGTGTACTACATAGACGAAACAGCCTGGCCAGCGCTTGAGCAAGAACTCTGCCGTCACTCCTCGAATCCAAGCATCCGCCACTTCCAGCGTACGAACCACCGGTTCCTTGCAAATTTTCGATTCGATGTATCGAAAACTCCTCTGTCGAGACGTGGAAATGTGTTTGGAATAGCTAGAGTGGGGCGCATCTGAGTTCATCACGCGGCTTCATGTCGCTCCGTCTCTCGCCCACTGCCCAAACCCCGCCAGACTTGTTAGATTAACAGTACCCATGCGGCTCGTCGTCAAAGTCGGCACCAGCCTGATCGCCCCGGGCGGGCGAATCGATACCTGCGGCATGCGAACGCTGGTCGATCAACTCGACCTTTCGCGGCACGAATATTTGATCGTCACTTCAGGGGCCATCGCCTCTGGCATGGCCAATCTCGGACTGACCACAAAACCAACGAGTGTGCCCATGATGCAGGCATGCGCCGCCGTCGGCCAAAGCGCGCTCATGCATACTTATCAACAGCTTTTCTTCGGCAAGAAAGTCGTGTCGCAGTTGCTGCTCTCGAGCGATGACTTCACCTCGGCGGTCCGCTACCAGAACCTGCAGAACGCGCTCCACGAATTGCTGAAGCTGGGCGTGGTTCCCGTGGTCAATGAGAATGACACTGTGTCCGTCCGTGAATTGTCGGGTGCTTTCGGCGACAATGACGAACTCAGCGCCCTGCTTGCCAAGGCGGTCAAAGCCGACTGGCTGCTTCTGCTGACCGATGTCGACGGTTTTTATGTTCCCGGCGGCAAGCGTCCACGCCTGCTGCGTACCGTGCGCAAGCTGACCCCGGAGATGGAGGCGGTGTGCAACGGCAAGAGCAAGCTAGGCACGGGAGGCATGCGCTCGAAACTGCGTGCCGCCAAGTCAGCCAGCGAGGCTGGAGTCAACGTTGCCATTGTGAATGGGCGCCACGCTCACGCGATTTCCTGGGCCCTCGAGCGTAAGATCGGCACCTATTTCCCACCGCAGCGTGGAGCTTCATGAAGGCGAGTTTGTTCAAATGATGACGACCATTGTGGCTACTTCTCTCTCCACTCGCGACAAGCTTCTGCGCGCGCGCGAGGCTTCTTCGCGGCTGGCACAGCTTTCCACTGCTCAGAAGAACGCCATCCTCATGGTCATGGCTGACTCTATCGAAACGAATGTCGAAAACATTATTGAAGCCAATCGCAAAGATCTTGAATCGTCGGGGCTCGCCGGTGCCATGCGCGACCGTCTTCTGCTGGATGCCGACCGCATTCGCTTGATGGCCGCAGGCGTGCGCGACGTGGCCAAGCTCCCTGATCCAACCTTCGAGACCTTGGGGGAATGGGTGCGCCCGAATGGACTTCGTATCCGCAAGATCCGGGTGCCGCTCGGGGTCGTGGGCATCATCTACGAATCGCGTCCCAACGTCACCGTCGACACCGTCGCGCTGACCTTCAAAACCGGCAATGCCGTCGTGCTGCGGGGAGGCAAAGAGGCGGCCCATAGCAATCGGCGCCTGGTAGAGATCCTGACTCAGGTGGTGGGTGTGCCCGAGGGTGCGATCGAGCTGCTGGATTCGTTTACGCGCGACTCCGTGCATGAACTCATCAAGGCACGCGGCCTGATCGATGTGGTGATTCCTCGCGGCGGCCCGGAATTGATTTCTTATGTAACTGAAAATGCGACCGTTCCAGTGATCGAAACGGGCGCCGGAAATTGCCACATCTTCGTGGATTACTCGGCTGATCTGGGGATGGCCGATCACATCGTGATCAATGCCAAGATCCAGCGGCCATCGGTATGCAACGCGGCGGAGAAGCTGCTTGTGCACGAGCGAATCGCCGCGGAATATATCCCCAGAATCATAAGAAAACTGATCGACCATGGCGTAGAAGTTCGCGGCGACGAAGCCACTGTTCGGCTCGCGACGGGAATGAGTGTGGTGGCCGCGACAGCTGCCGATTGGGGAGAAGAGTATCTGCGGCTATGCATGGCAATCCGGGTTGTCTCTGGAGTGGCCGAAGCCATCACCCACATCAACCGCTATTCGACAAAGCATTCCGAAGCTATCGTCACGAATGACGAGCAGAACGCCCAGCTCTTTCTCCGCCAGGTCGATTCCGCCGCGGTGTATTGGAATGCTTCGACGCGTTTTTCCGATGGAGGGGAATTCGGCTTCGGGGCCGAGATGGGTGTGAGTACGCAGAAGCTGCACTGCCGGGGCCCTTTTGCATTGGCCGAATTAACTTCTTCCAAGTATGAAGTGATTGGCCATGGACACGTCAGGCAGTAATTTGGACTTCCGACCCCTTGGTCCCAGTACAAACGTTGGGGACCGAATCCTTCTCACGCTGGTAGCCCAATGTAATGGCCGGCGGCCTGTCGTAAGCGTCTCGCCACCGCTGCTCCCACACACTCGCGTTTTTTCTCTTTTCTTGCCGCGCTTTTGTAGTAACGTGGAATTACGGGGTTCTCCATCAGAGATTTTTTATGGGTTATGTATGCATTCATGGCCATTTTTACCAACCTCCTCGAGAAAATCCTTGGCTTGAGGCGGTTGAACTCCAGGATTCGGCTTACCCTTATCACGATTGGAACGAGCGCGTCACCGCAGAGTGCTATGCGCCAAACTCAGCTGCTCGCATCCTCAATACTGAACAGCGAATCATTCGGATCCTGAACAACTACGAGAAAATCAGTTTCAATTTCGGTCCCACCCTGCTTTCCTGGTTGGAGATAAAGTCGCCTAAAGTTTATCGGGCCATTCTCCAAGCCGACCAGGCCAGCCAGGAAAGGTTCTCGGGTCACGGTTCTGCTATCGCTCAGGCCTACCACCACATCATCATGCCCCTGGCCAATCCGCGGGATAAGCACACCCAGGTCCTGTGGGGCATCCGAGATTTCGAGCATAGGTTCGGGCGCTTTCCCGAGGGAATGTGGCTCCCGGAAACAGCGGTCGATATCGAGACTCTGGAAATCCTCGCGAAGTTGGGGATCAAGTTCACAATTTTGGCTCCACGCCAGGCGCGCCAGGAAGGCAAGATCGGCGGGCGATCGTGGAAGGACGTGAGCGGAGAGCGGATTGATCCCTCGATGCCTTACAGTCTGAATCTGCCCTCGGGCCGGAAAATCAGCCTATTTTTCTATGACGGCCCAATTTCGCGGGCTGTCGCCTTCGAAGACCTGCTGGCCAATGGGGAGGGATTCGCCAAGCGACTCATGGCCGGCTTCGCGGAGGATTTGCGGCCGTGGCCGGAGCTGGTGCATATTGCAACGGATGGAGAGACGTATGGTCATCACCACCGATTCGGAGAAATGGCACTTGCCTCCGCCCTTGCTTACATCGAGTCGAACCAGCTTGCTCAACTCACCAATTACGGAGAATACCTGGAACGGCATCCGCCGATCCACCGTGTCGAGATCGTCGAAAACACTGCGTGGAGTTGTATCCACGGCATTGAGCGCTGGCGAAGCAACTGTGGCTGCAATTCAGGCGGTCACAACGGGTGGAATCAAGAGTGGCGCCAACCTTTGCGCGAAGCTCTTGATTGGCTGCGGGACACGTTAGCTCCAAAATATGAACAGCGGGCCCATGAGCTATTGAAGGACGCATGGGCGGCCCGCAACGAATACATCGATGTAGTTCTTGATCGCTCGAATGAAAGTATCGGGCGCTTTCTCAAGAAGCACGCTTTGCGCGAGCTCGACAGCGATGAACGAGTTGTGGCGCTGAAGTTGCTGGAATTACAGCGCCACGCCATGCTCATGTACACCAGCTGTGGCTGGTTCTTCGATGAGGTCTCTGGTATCGAGACAGTTCAGGTGCTGCACTACGCCGGACGCACAATTGACCTCGCGCAGCAGGTGTTCGGAGATCAGTTGGAAGCCGATTTTCTTCAGAGGCTGGCAAAAGCGAAAAGCAATCTTCCACAGCACGGCGATGGAGCGCGAATCTATGAAACTTTTGTGAAGCCCTCCCGGGTCGATTTGCTTAAAGTGGGCAGTCACTATGCGGTCAGTGACATGTTTGAAACCTACGGTGACCACGCGGAATTGTATTGCTATGCGGTTGACCGTCAGGAGCACTCTTGTCGGCAATCGGGGATTGCCAAACTTGTTATGGGCAAGGCTCGGTTCACGTCCACCATCACGCAGGAATCCGCCACGCTTGATTTTGGCGCAGTGCATTTCGGTGAGCATCATCTGGCAGCTGGTGTCCGAGCCGACGGCAGCGCAGAAGGCGATTGCGCAAGATTGATCGAGCTGATCGAGGCGTTCTCGCATGATGAAAGAAGAAATGATGAAGCAGAAATACGTTCCTGCCTGAGACAGATCTTCGGTAACGTGCATTCCCTTCATGCACTCTTCCGAGATGAACAGCGGAAAGTTTTGGGTGTTCTATCGAATTCGGTTTTGGCGGAAGTCGACGCCGCCCATCGTCAAGTCTACGAGCGTCATGCGGAGTTTATGCGATTTCTGACCAGCTCGGGGATGCCACTTCCGAAGAGCTTCCAAGCATCTGCGAGGTCCGCTCTAAACAGTTTTCTTCGAGATGCCCTCGCCGTGGACGAATTAAGACCTGACCATGTTCAATCTCTGTTGGCGGAAGCCAAGGCGCTGGATATCATTTTGGATGCTGGCACGCTCGAGTTTGTGATGAGAAAGAGAATTGAAAAGATGGCGGAGGCCGTGGCCACTAATGTCACTGACGTTCTCTCGATTGAACAACTCCAGAAGGTTGTCGCCTTCGCGCGCTCGTTGCCCTTCGCTGTGGATCTCTGGTGGGTTCAAACCCTTTGCCACGAATGGATGGGACAAGCTTATTGCGAGTTTCTTTCGAAGGCGAATGCAGGTGACAAGAATGCGCAGGCATGGATAGCGGAAGTGTCCGCGCTTTCCGAACAGTTGCTCTTCTTGCATCCGGGCGGAGAAACCATTCAAGTTCTACCCGATAGTCTGCTCTCCAATGGCATGCAAAATGGCGTCTAGCACTCGATCACGTAGTCGCCACTTATTCGCGAGGTGAAGAAAGGCTTTAGTGGATCAGTATGCGCGAGAACTGAATGATCAGGAAGATCGGGTGCAGTCCTTATAGCATGAGATTTCGGGTTTGCAACAAAGGCGCGACGCGGCGCAGAAGGCACTTACAGAGATGATTGAGGGCTTGGAGTTGGAAGCGACATTGTAGAGCGTTTGAACACAACCAATAGTGGTGCTGAAACCCCTAACTAACTGTGCATGAAACCGGCGGTGAAAGTTGTCGGCTGGTGACACCATGATCTCTTGTTTGCGCTGGACACCAACGGACCAAGGCAATGAATTCGCAGATGCAGATCGTATCCAAATTTAATGATTGATGATACGGAGCATAAACCGCATTGCAAATGGAGTGCCAGTTCAGCGTGCAGTACGCGAGCTCTCTTGCCGGATCAATAAGGCAAGCCGCGGAAACAGGAAGTGACCGCCGGCGTCATCGATCATATTTACCTGGCAAGTATAAAAACCGGGCTTGAGCGAGGTCAGCGGGATGTCTAGCTGGAAGACGGCAGCCTTTCGCTCTCGCGCGTTTAATTCCGTCAGCTCCACCAGCGAGCTTTCGTAGGCTTTGGCTTTACCCTGAAAGAAGGCAACGTTGGTCAAGAGTCGGATGCCGGTCTTGTTGTCTTGGCCTCTTGCAGAATCCGCGACAGCTGGCCGCGCTGGATCATACACCTCATAGTAAAGAAGCAGGTGCTGCGTGGCCGAGAAAACATGCGTGATGTTCGGGATTATCTCGGAACCGTCGTGCACCAGCGGATTGAGGTCCGCACTATTCTTTGCTTTTCGCGGTTGAATCTGGCTGGCCAGAACCACTGAACTCATCTTCAGCGGCAGTGCCTTCAACTCCGGCACCTCGATGTCGGTTTCGAACGATCCCATACGGCCGGTCTGATTCTCGCGCACGACAAACTTCAGGTGATACTTGCCGCTTAGCAGGCTCATGCCGGTGTCGTACTGCACATTCTTTTTTTGCACCTCGGCCGAGGTGCTCACCGCGAGTTTCACGGTGTCGCGAATTCTATTCAAGGGATGGTGTTCGTTATCGAGCACCATGCCAATCACATCCAGCGTTGCCTTGTCGCGGTCGCTGGTGCGGACGAAAGGAATCTGCGAGCCCGACACCACTAGCGAGATGGGAACGAAAAACTTATTGCCCTCCAATCGAAAGTAGGCGACGCCCAGATACAGCGGGAAATCCGTGGCCGGCAACTCGGAAGCAAGTTCCTCCTCCAACTGCCGCTCCTTGTCGTCCTTCGTGGAATGCTGATAATCCGCGGGCGCGTAATAACCGCGCCGGTAGTCGATCTTCACTCCGGGAAGATTGCTCTTCACGACGATGTGACGGTAACGCCCGTCGCGCGCGGTGTTCGTGCTGTGATAGCCGAGCAGATAGTAAGTCGACGTATCCTGCTGCACTCCCTTGAAAATCTTGCTGAAGTCGTTGGAGTCGAGAAATGCGCGCCCGCCAGTATCGCTGGCCAGCGTCACCAGCGTTTCCTGCGTGGTGAAATTGGAGTTCAGCGCATTCAGTGTCGCCTGTCCGGAATACGCCGAAATGCCGCGCAGACTGGCGTTTTGCGCTTCTCCGCCTGCCACCAGCGCCTGCAGGCCGCGCATGTCCATGGTGTAAATCGCCAGGTTGGAACGTACCGCCGCATTCACCGCCGAGCGCAGTTCCGATTGATTCTCGATGCCGGTGCGGTTCATGCCACTGGAAAAATAAATCAGCGATTTCTTCTGCTGAACATGCGCCAGCTTTTCCGCCACCGAGCGCAATGCCTCCAGCCGCCGGTCGGTGTTGAAGATGTTGTATTCCGTATCGTCGGCGGTAAATGGCTGACCGGTGTCGGGCGTTCCTTCGGTCGTACCCGTGGTGCCTTCCTCGAAACCCTGGCCGCTGCCCGTACTGAATGCGTCCAACTGTTTTTTCAGCAGCGCGTGATCCGTAGTAAAGTCCTGATTCACCAGCAGCGAACTTCCCAGCGAAACAATCGACACCAGGTCCGCGGGCGCCATTTGTGTATCGACATAGCGTTCGGCTGACGTAACCGCGCGGTCGATTTCATCCGGTTCCATGGCAGAGAGATCGAAGAACAAAACAATCAGACGCCGGTCTTTGAACTGGGCCGTCAGGTCTGTCGCGGATGGCGCAGGACTCGCCGGCCCAGGCGCCGTCTGCGGGAGCGGCTTCGCCTGCGCCACATCCAGCGCGGGCACGGCATCGACATTCTCCACATCAAAGGAAACAATCTTCTGCGGTTTGTTGTCCTCGGAAACCGTGAAATTCTCCGGTTTCATTCCCGGCACAAACTTTCCGCTCTTGTCTCTGACCGTCACATTGACCAGCACGAGATCCGATTCGGCGTGAAACACGTAATCCGTTTGCTGCTGCGAAGGCAAAGCAGCACACAAGAGCATAAGCACCAACAGAACTGCTACACAGGCCGCGAAAAAACTATCTGTTGCGCTTGATTTTGGGTGGCGCAGCGCTGAAGCGCTGCGGTTGCCGCGTTGTTGTGAATGCGGCTTTAGCCGCCGAGGTCGCACTTTCTGCTCGAGATCTAATATTTCCGCGGCCTGTACAGATTTGCCAGCGAATCGGTTTGGAGTGAAAGTCATGGTGATCCTCTTCGAGTGCGTCTCCCGCAGCGTCCTCCTCAAAAACGAAAGCGCGACGTAATCGTAAACTGTCGCATGGCCCCAGCCGCCGTAACCCGGCCAAAGGTGGGCGAGGTCACGTTCGTATCAATTGACGAGTAGTTCACTAAGTTGAAAATGTTGCTGGCTTGGGCCCGGAACTCCAGCACGCGTGCTTCCTTCAGGGGAAAGATTTTCGTGAATGCCATGTCAAACACCTTGCTGTCCGGTCCGATGATACTGTTGCGGCGCGCATCGCCATAGGTGCACCCGGTCGGCGCGACAAATGCGGCGGTATTGAACCACTCCGCGATCGAGGGATACGGCAAACTCACCGCTTGCCCGGGAACTAGGTTCGGCCGCAGCGTGCCGTTCGTTCCCCCGTTCACGTCACACGGGTTATTCAGCAGTCGCGGCGTGAACGGCAGCCCAGATGCGATCGTCCAATCGCCGCTCCATTGCCAGTCGCCAAAAATCGCGCGCCACGGAGAATTTCCCTTGAGCCAACGCTTGTCGTGGCCAAAGGGTAGCTCCAACAAATAATCCGCGGTGAACTTATGGGTCTGGTTGAAGCTGGACAGTCCACGCTCCGCAGGCAGATCGAAGGGATTCTGCGCAACGTTGGCCGCGCCTCCTCCCGACGAACCGCTGCCGCCGGCGCCAGTACCGCCAGCACCCAGTCCAGGGGTATTCGCCCCCGAGGTTGCTCCCGCGCCGATGGAAGATGCATCATCCAGCGACTTGGAAAACGTGTAGATGCCGCCAATCGAGAACCCGCTGGACAACCGCTTGCGCAGCCGCACCGATGCCGCGTTGGCCTCCGAATCCGCCACCGAGCTTTCGTAAGTAAACGATTTGACTCCCGTAATTCGAACCCCGTTTGCGGTTCGGTTCGGCGCTTCCAGAATGTCGAGATCCGTTCCCTTGGTTCCGGTGTAGTCAATATTCAGCAACAGGGTGGGGCGAATCTGCTGTTGGATGTCGAGATTGCGAATCTGCACATAGCCTAGCCGGTAATTCGGATTCACCGCATAGTTATTGGTGATGCCGGTAACCGGCGGGAACCCGATTTGCAGAGTCAGGTCTGGCAGAGAGGGAAAAGGCGCCTGAACGTTGGTCGTGGTGGTCGAGAAAGGCGGCTGCAAGGCAAGTTGCTGCACGATGCCCTGGTACGCGCCCGTGTTGTAGTTGATGCCATATCCGCCGCGCACCACTGTTTTCGAAAATGGCTTCCAGGCAAAGCCGATCCGCGGCGCGAAGTTGTTGCGGTCCGGCCGCACCAGGCTGGCCGGCAGGCTGCCAATGTACGGCCCCGCTTGCCCCGGCTGAATCGGTGTCACCGCGGGCGTAAGCGCCGGATTCTGCACCAGCACCCCGGGAGAAAGGTCGAGGTTCACAATGTGATTGTTTATTTCCGTGAGCGGCGAAACGTACTCATAGCGCACCCCGAGGTTGAGCGTCAAATTCGCGCGCACCTTCCACTCATCTTGCGCATACAAATCCCAGAAGTTGCCGCGGAAGTAATCACTTTCTCCAAACTGCACCGACGTTTGTTGCGGCAATCCGAGCAGAAAGTCGGCGAAGTCATATCCAGTGCCGGGCACGGGGTTGCCGCTGCTGTCGAGCTGCGAGGTATTGAGGTCGGTGAAGATAAACGAGCCGCGCGGATTGCTGTCAGTTTCCGTGTTCACCTGTACGCGCCGGAAATCTCCGCCCCAGCGCCAGGTGTGCTTGCCGTGATTCCAAACCACATTGTCGGAGAAGCTATAAGTCTGGCTTCGGTTAAGCCGCGGATTCGTGTCCTGAAGACTGGCGAAGTTTGTAAAGGAGAGATTCGGCAGTCCCCAGTCGAACGGATTCTGTGAAACTCCCGTGATTCCCAGCGTGCCCGTAATGTCGTTGTTGAAAGCGTACAGATTCTGCGTGCGTGTCCGGTTGCGGTTAAAGTCGGCGCGAACAATGTTGGTCAGCTTTCCGATGCTGCGCGCGTAAGACACGGGAACGTCAAAGCTGCGAACGGTGGTGCTGCCGCCTACGCTGGGAAACGGATTCGTTAGCGTAGCGCTCGATTGGTGGTAGTGGAAGCCAAACTGCAGGCTGTTGCGCGGAGCGTTGCGACCTCCACCGCGGCGACCGCCCGCAGGCGCTGCGCCAAAGCTGTGGTTCAAACGTATATTCAGATCGTCGCTGTCGCTGTTTGCGGAGGTCACGTAGTGGAAGTTCTGATGAGTGCCCGGCAAGTTCGGGCACGGAATGTATTGCAACAATCCCGCCGCGATACTATTGGACGGCCCGGGCCAGGGACACGTTTGTGAACTGAAGCCCGGAATTGTGTTATTCGCGTAGGGCGTGCGAACACCGGTGACCAGGTTAACTGCATAAATCTGGTCGATTACGTTGTCGTTGCCGTCCCTGTCGTTGCATACGCCGCCTGCGAACCCGGTCTTGCACAGAGCGGAAAAGTTTCCCTGCCGCTCCAGCAGCGTCGGCATCGTCGAAAACTGATCGAAAGGATTTTCCCCGTGCTTGCCGTTGAAGTTGATGAAGTAAAAAGTCTTGCTCCCGCCGTGGTAGATATGAGGAATGTTCAGCGGTCCGCCCACGGAACCGCCAAAACTATTCTGCAAATACGCCGGCTTTTCCGTTTGCTGGCCGGTGAGGCCAAACGGCGAAGCATTCAGAGCCGAATCGCCGACCCCGTAATATAACGATCCATGCGGGCGATTGATATCAAAACCCCGCCGGCCAAAAACCATCGGCCCCCCGCCACCGAACCCTCCGCCTCCGCGACCACCTCCAGGACCACCAAATCCGCCCCCACCGCCGAAGCCTCCGCCCTGCTGGCGAGCATCGTCGAAGCGCTGCTGCAACTGATCAGCGCTCATGGCATTGAACGGATTGGAGGTGTTGCCCGAAACCGCCACAGATTCCGTCGCGGTCTCGGGCGCAATCCCCGGAATTGGCATACCGGAAGGCGCGACGTCGCTCATAGAACTACTGGCCGAACTACTGGCCGAGTCCTGCCCCGCGTCACTCTGAAACACGGATAGACTCTGAAAACCACGTCCGCGCGTATTTGCTCGCTGTTGTTCGGTGCCGGCCTCACGTGCCCGCGACAGCAGCACTAGTTCAAAATTCGCCTGCAAGTCCTGATGCGTTGCGTCCAACACCATTTCCCGCGCATTCCCGGCAAACGCGGCCATCTGCACCCGAACGGTATAGTGCCCATCGGCGGGAATACGCAACAAGTAACTGCCGTCCACATCCGTCCACGTATTGACTTGTTCCTTCGTGGCCCCATTCGCCGCGGAAACTCCAGCGCCGGGAATCGGCATATTCCCCGACTTCACGACGCCGTGAATGGTGCGCCCCCCATTCGCTGGCGCGGCCGCCTGCCCCCGCAACAGGTGCGGGTGAAACACGACCATGTGGAATAAAAAGACAAACTGAAAGACGAACTCCGGGCGCAGGCTGCCCTTGACCACCAGAAAGCGAAGACCGGAACCCCTCATAGCATCGCGCACATGCGGTACTGCCTTGCTCGAATCATACCGCTATCACCCACTCTGAACTGTAGAGTTTTGTTCTACTTTCCCTAGAGTTTCTCATCACGAAGCGCGCGCTACCCCGAAGGAATGGAGAGCTACCGGCTTTGGGCAATGACTCCGCCGATTCCACAGACTTCACACACTTATTCACCGAACTACACGGGCACGCACAATCCCGCAGCCCGCATTAAAGCCCTGGAACGAGGCTTGCAGACCGACTTGACTATTCTTTCCACGGGGTAGGTTCTGATCGAAAACTCAACCCTGAGGCTTAGTTGGACGTCTATTCAGCGAATGCACAGGATGAGGTGATACACAAAATTATGTTGCACCAAATGGGTTAGCAACGGAGTGAACCCACCCATTTTGCGCCATCTGATGTGCTATTGCCCACGAAAACTTTAGGGTTCTTTAGGGCAGAAACGTGGAAAAGCACATCTCACTATAGCGAACAAAACGCGAATATGTTACCATTCGTCGTGATGGACGAGGGTCGCAAACGCGTGCTGGCAATTGTGGCGGGAATCCTCGTGGCGACACACCTGAAAACCACGGACGATCTCTCTGACAGCCGCTCCACCCCAAGGACGGAACTCTGAAATGGATTTTTGTTTTTCCTAGACATCGAGACGTCAGGTTCCCGATCGGGTCAACTGCATGAAGAGTGCCGCAGATTTTCTCGAGTCGTTTGAAATGGGTCTCAAAGGACCCGGTCTCGCTCCTCCGCGCCTCTGTGCGAGAATCGCCCTCTTAGCCGAGAGTCAATTGCCAACCGCGGCCTGCGCGGCATCCGAGTAGCGTGACGGCCGGTGATCGTGAGTGACCAATCGTTTCGCCTATCTCTCAGTATTTTCAGCGCGTTGGTCAGATGCGAGGATGCGCGGAATGTGGTGATTATATTTCCGCCCCCGCATGTGTGCGACCCTGGGTTCGAGGCTGAAGATTTTCCCATGGCGCATTTGTGGAAAAAGGGCACAAGTGGTTGGGCAGCAGAGAAGCTCGATGTCGCGCAGTTCGACCTTGCCGCCACGCCAGCCCCGCAAGCGGGCGATGCACAACCGGGCACGACTAGTGAGAAGGTGGCGCGGCTCATACGGGCGGACGCCGACGGATCGCGGGTCTGGGCGCTGGTCGCCTCCAGGAACTCCGATGTCCGGGTCAACGGTCGTACGGTGCTCGGGGGGTTGTGCCTTCTCGCTGATCGCGACGAGATTCGAACCGACGGCGGGGTTCAGTACTCTTTCTCCACCGAGACGGTGGCGGAGTTCCCGTCCTCAGACCGACCGGTGTTCTGCGGCCGCTGTCGCCAACAAATTGATGTGGGATCGCCGGCCGTGTGTTGCCCGGGCTGTGGCGTTTGGTACAACCAGTCCACCGACCTTCCTTGCTTCACCTATGCCAACAAATGCACGTTCTGCGGCCATCCCACCGCTCTTGACGCAGGTTTTTCGTGGATTCCGGAAGAATGAAAAATAACATGGAGAATCGACACATCGTCGTAGCCGGTGCCGGCAACACCGGCTCTCATCTGTTGCCGCACCTGGCCCGCACGTCCGGGATCGCGCGGCTCTCATCGCGCGGCTCTCACCCTCGTGGATCCGGAAATTTACGAACCCGCAAACCTCACGGTGCAGAACATTGAAAGCCTGGACACCGGGGAACCCAAAGTTGTGGCACAAGCAGGCAAACTGCGGCGCATCAATCCGAGCCTCGACGTGGCTGCCCTGCAAGAGCGTATTGAGGATGTCCCCTGGGGCCTCTGCGGTGCGACCTGATCGTAAGCTGTCTCGACACGAAGGCGGCGGGCCAACACGTGAACGAGATTGCCTGGCGGCTCGAAGTGCCATGGATCGATTGCGGAATACTGGGCAGCCAGAATCTCGTGCGTGTGAACGCCTACGTGCCCTCGCAAGATGCGCCCTGCCTCGAGTGCCCCTGGAGTCAGGAAGAGTATGCACTCCTAGAACAGGAGTACCTGTGCAGCGCCGGAAGCGGCGCCGCCTACCAGCATATTTGCAATTCCGCCCTTGTCTTGCGAGTCAAATATGTCTTATCGCCAAGAGACAAGTTAAAAATCCTTGCTTGTTGTTCTTTCCTCGACTGTGGGTGCCCGATCCGGAGAACTGGGACGTGCGGCAACTGCTGTGGCATCGGCATCGTCTGGTGCAGATGCGGACGCGAGTGAAGAATCGCTCAATTTGGGTCTACATTGCGGGAATAATTGTTCGATCAAGAAGCTTAGGTGAGAATGACGGATAGATTGCCGGGCCTTCGCCGATCCAGCGTCGAGGTTGGATACGAGGTCGTTTTGTGTCCGAGCATTCGGCAAAGTTCAGGTAGTGGGTCAGTATGACATACTGACCCACTACCAAAGTTCAGCGCGATTTTGCGAAACGGTTCGAACGCGGTAAACTGAGTTTTACAGGTGACGTTTTATAGGTGATTTCCGTCGTCGGCCGTCAGCAAAAGTTTGGTAAACTATTGAAACGGCTCACTGTAGGCGCGTAGCTCAGTTGGTTAGAGCGCTACCTTGACACGGTAGAGGTCTGGGGTTCGAGTCCCCACGTGCCTACCATTCTTTTCTGTGGGTTAGGCGGAAACGCTCCGAAAAAATCTACCCACAATTTTACCCACGTCAAACTCCCACGGCGTCAACGTAGCGATCCTGAGCTTCGATCATGGAGTCAAGATCACTGTCGCTGTACAGGTCGAGGGTCGTCTGGATGCGGCTATGACCGAGAATGCCCTGCACTGTTTTCGGGTTTTCCTTCGCCTTGTTCACGAGCCAATTGCTGAGGCTGTGACGTAGGTTATGCAAGCCGAAACGGTATCCCGCAGGAATCTTCACTCCTGCTTTCAGAGCAGCCGGACGAAGATGATCCTTGACGAAGGCCGGTGAACTGATTGGCACTTTGCCCCTCATCTTGAGTGACGGAAACACAAAATCCTCCTCCTTGCCATAGGGGGTTTGCTTTCGCCACTCCATCAGGTAATGGGTCAAGACCTTCCCCATCCCAGCATCGCGCTTGGAGGATTCGGTCTTGGTGTCACCATCCACGCCTGACTTCTTTCGTGCCTTCTCGACCCTGATGAATCGCCCATCCCAGTCGATGTCCAACCATCGCAACGAAACCACTTCGGAACTGCGAACGGCTGTTGTTGCGACCGTAAACACGAGTATGAAGTGAAGTGGATTTTCCATCAGTTGCTTCAGCACAGAAAGAGTCTGAGCCGGAGTCAGTTTGATCGCCTTGTATTTTGACTTGCTGCTCGTTCGGACGCCCTCCACAGGATTGATGGTGACCCTCTTGTGCAAGCTTCCTGCTTTGTAGATTTCGCTCATCGTGCCCCTCAACTTCGAGATTGTGGGCCACGCAAGCCCGCCCTTTAGCACCCTGCCCGTGGCATCCTTGATCGGGGTTGTTCGCAGAGACACCAGCCATTTCTGAATTTCTAATGGCTCGATCTCTTCAGCGATATTGCTCCCCCATTTTGCGATCAGGTAGTCACGGACATTGTGTTTGAGAATTGGCATCGTGTTCTCGTCCATTGGCGATGCCGTGATTGTCGGATCGGTCACGACCATGAGATAAAACTCCGCAAGCTCGGCAAAGTTCATGCGCCCCTGCGAAATCCTACCCCGCACGTTGATTTGTGTCCGAAGGCCAAGGCGATCAACCTCGACATTCGCTTCATCTTCGGTAGCGAAATCACTGACCAAACCCACGATTAGCGGCGTCTGCTCTTTCCCGTTGATCCGGTAGCGAAGCACCCAAGTCCAGCCCTCCTTTCTTCGCATTCTTTTTAAACTCCCCCGCTGGTATGCCATTTAGCCTC
>Ga0116223_10000677_pt1 | contig 39793 bp, 32 predicted proteins | sample Sb_taG_3_FD_90092 | JGI IMG/M metagenome (GOLD analysis project Ga0116223, IMG submission 90092) | Peat soil microbial communities from Weissenstadt, Germany - Sb_50d_a_PC metaG | ecosystem: Environmental > Terrestrial > Soil > Wetlands > Peat | place: Germany: Weissenstadt | collected 2010-09-21 | reverse complement strand
ATGGAAGGATTAGTGGAGGAATTCGCGATCCCCGTCGCGGTCGCCTTCAGGGTGTAGGTAGTTGCCTTATCCAGCGCGCAGCCGGCAAAGGTGGCCACACCCGAACTGGGCGTGACGGGATTGGTGGTGCAAGTTAGCGTCCCGGTCCCACTGTTGATCGCCAGCGTCACCCCGGTGGCGAATGTGGTCACGGTGTTGCCGCCGGCGTCCTCCACCGTCACCACGGGCTGCTGCGCCCAAGCCGTTCCGCCAGTCCCGGTGCTGGATGGCGCGGTGGTGAACACCAACTGGGTGGCCGTACCGACCGTGACAATGAACGGGTTGCTGTCGGCAGCAGTGAGCGAACCGTCGGTGGCGTGCAACACGTAGCCGGTCCCGGCCTTGTCAATCTTGCAGCCCGAGAAGGTTGCCACGCCCGAAACGGCCGCCACTGCGGGGCAGGTGAGGATCGCTCCCGAGGTCCCCGTGCCCGATTTGATGGCCAGCGTCACCGTGCTGGTGTCCGTGGTCACCGTGTTGCCGTTCGCATCCTGCACCGTCACCACCGGCTGCGTCGTGCAGGCCGTGCCGCCCGTGCAGCCGGCCGGTGTAGTTGTAAAGGTCAGCTTGGTGGGTGCAGAGGCAATGAGCGGCACCGCGCCATAAGCGGAATTACTTGAAGCGGCGAACGACCGAGAGACCGATGAGACGTTGCCCGCATAGCTTCCTGCCCCGCCAACCGCGCAACCGCCGGTGAGGCAGTTGAAGCCAATCACGGCTGCGTCATTGATATTCCACAGCGAAGTCCCGGTTGCGCCTATCGTGGTGCTACTGTTGAGTGTTTTGACCGCTATGGTGTCGAATACGGCCCCTCCCGCTCCCGGCGCAGTGACCGTAACACTGTCGGTAGTAGCAGATCCGGCGTTGCTCGCTGTGATCACACAAGTTCCAAGTGATTTCACGTCAGTAAACACAGCAGCGCCGGCTTGGAGGTAGTTACTTCCGGACAGTGTGATGGCGACGTTGCTGGAGACAGTGCTTGGGTTTTGGAGTGCCCATATCTCTATGTGAGTAGGGTTACTGACACCGGCATCCGATTCGGAACAGAGCCGGGTTAGACCGTTCCCGTTCCACGTTATGCTGCTGACCGTGGCGGCGGTTTCGCTGTTGCTGGTCGTTATACCTTCGTTTGAAACGCCCACCAGTAGCCAGTTGTTATTGTTACTAACGAGGCCAGTCAGGTTCAGCGCAATGGTGCCGGTTGTGCTTGCCGTCGTGCCATTGTCGACAGTCCCCGAAGTCTGCAGAGTTACCTGGGCTCCCGCCAAACCGGTGAAGACCACGGCGAGAACAAGAAGCATGGAGAAGAGGCGAACGCAACGCCCGCTCCCTTCCGTACAAAGTCCTCGAACCCATCTCTTCAGGCAAGAAGCATAGGTACTCATCAAGAATCTCCTTTTTATCCGTCACCCCGGACGAGGCCAAGCGCCACAGCGCCGCCACCAGGCGGATTCAACCGGCCTCGACGATTGCCTCATTTGTTTTCTCTGAGGCAGCGAATTCTAGTCGGCGGATCTTTCGCTCCCGACCGGAATCAAGCGCCGCCGGAAGGCGGACTTCAACGAGCCGCCAGCGATCGCGATACGCCTCATAATTCGGGATGCGCTCCGGCCCAATTTGCGGCGCGCAAACGCGGCGGGTCCGCGCAGGCTAATCCGCCGGCCGTTCCGTTCCAGGGAAATTACTCGTCCAAAGACCTTTTCCGCTGGGACGCGCTCGTCGTCTCCTCCCGCGTCACCGCGGAGGATGAACACCAGGCGGCGCTGTTCCACGCCCTGGATGCTCGCTACGCGATGGGCGCGGAGGCCTCGCTCCCAGCGGTAGAGCAGGATGTCGCTGCGGCGGATCTCGCCCGGCCGTATGGGATGGACGTGGATGGTCTCGCCGTTGCGGATGGCCGGCTGCATGCTCGTTCCAGCCGCGCTGAAGCGAATGGCGTGTCCGCGGCGGAGCAGGTCGCAGGCGACGTCGGTGAACAGGTCGGGGGAGGGCCGCACGATGTTCGCACTGGAACTGCCGGACTCCATGACGGCTCCCGGAACGCCACCCGGAAGGGCGACGGGAAGCTGGCCATGCGTCCCGAAGAGTCGGGACGCGGCAGGCAGGAGTGCCTGCGCCACGGGGCTCGGTGATGCGGGGTTAGGCATTCGTCTCCGCAGTCCGGCGCACGAAATCCACCGCGCGCCCGTCCGGAACAAACCGGAACTCCAGACAGGGAACGGCCTCCGTTACCTGCTGCAAAAACGCCATCGTGAAGTCGAGCCCCGCCGCGCTATGAAACGGCAGGAAGCTGCGCGTTAAGAGCTGCGCCACGGCCACAGGCGGGGCGAGCGGAGCTAGTTCGTTCTTCTGCCCACGGCCAAGGAAGAAGATCCGGTCGACCGGAGTTCGGCGCGCGGCGGCCAGCTCGGCTTCGCCGTGCCAGGGGGTACCATACATATAGAGGCGGCCATCGAGGAACCGCAAGATGGTGCGGTCGTCGCTGAGAACCTGCGCACTCCGAGGCCAAAGTCTCGCCATGGTGGTCTTTCCCGCGCCGGAGTGACCCAGGAACAAGTAACCCCGGCCATCGGAATCCCGCACGCTGCAAGAGTGAACCTCGACGCCGCGTCCCTGGGCGAGGAGGTTCACCATGAGCAACTCGTCGAGCGGGTACTCCAGCGGGTAGACCGCTTCGTCGCGGCGCGAACAGGCGGCATGGAGGGAGATTTCGCCGGTGGTGAAATCGCCGCTGAAGCGGGCGGTCTTGTAGGGTAGCGGCCCAAAGGCCGGAGCGGTGAAACGGAAGAGATAGCCGCCGTCCTGCCGGTACAGTTGCCAGAGGGAGCCGGCCTCGAACAGTTTCTCGCCGGTGGCGGGTTGGTGAGAATTGCACCGAACGACGCGCATGCACACATCGGCCGCGCCGCCGGCGACGACGAAGTGTCTTGCCGCACCCTGCGCTTCCAGCTTCAGCGAGGGATCGCCGCTGGTAAGCGCGAAGGTCAGGTCGCCCACGCGGAGATTCAAACTGTCCACTTCGGGATTCGTCATCGCTGACCGCCGCTATCAGGAACCTGAGCCCTGACAGATCCCCGGTATGCAGATGTTCCTGTTGCCGGGGCCCCCTGCGTTCGTGCTCTTGCAGAATCCCAGGACGGCTTCGTCGGGCCGCAAGGGAATCTGAATTACTTGAGGCTTCTGATAACCTTTCCTCTCCTTCGTGAGATTCTGCTGCTGGTCATTATTCATCGTCATTCTCCAACCTGCCGTTGGACTACATGGCACACGAAGAACAGCCGCCTTGATCGTTCCGCCGATCGCTCAGGACCGGCAAGAGCGGAGCGGAGACGCCCGCATCCATCCATCTTTCAGTTCGGCGCTTCTCGATCGATTCGACCGAATCCAGCAGGGCGGGATAGGCCGAACCTCCGTCGCAATACTCGCACTCTGCGTGCTCCGGCACCGGCATGCCCATGACCTTTGCCCGGAGATGCGCCACATGGCAGAGGAAATCCACGGGTGACTCGGGATCGCCGTTCTCGAGCTCGCCGTTCGCCGGACACATGCCGCACATCGATTTGATCTGGCACGCCGTGCACTTGGTCACCCTGGTGATCTTCTTGCAGCGCACGTGGTGGAGAAAATGATCCCAGCCATCGCGAAAACTTCCGGCGCGCAGGTCGTAGGTGTCGAAGCGGGAAAGCACGCAAATGCTCATCTGCCCTTCCGGGTCGATGGCGAAACCGTTGATCCCGCCGCCGCACTGGTAAACCTCCGCGGTGCTTTCAGGTGGGCGGTTGAAGCGCTCCGCGAACCTCCTCCACTCGGCCACGCGCTCCGGGTCTTCGAGGTCCAACTTGACGATCTCCCAGGGCTGGAGTCTCACGGCCAGGGGGCTCCGGGAGCAATCGATCCGCGGATTCATCATGCCCTCAAATTTGAAGCTCACCCCCAACTCCTCTGCGATTTTCTTCATCTCCCCGACCTCGTGCTTGTTGAGGGAGATGGCCACCGTCTTGAGTGCCAGGGGAAGATTGCGCTCCCGCAACAGCCTGACTCCGCGCAGACAACGATCATAAGAGCCGGGAATGCCGGTGAGCCGCTCGTAGGTCTCCCTGGTGGCGCCGTACAAAGTGATCTCGATGCTGAATGGACGCCACTCTACGAGGTAGTCGGCGATCGCTGGAGTTATCAAGTTGCCATTGGTAAACAGAGTAACGACAAAGCCCTTCTTTTTAGCGTAGGTGTAGATATCGAGGAAATCCTTGCGGGCGAAGATTTCACCCCCCGAGTAAAGAAGCCACAGGCAGCCCGCCTCGGCCATTTCATCCAGGATGCGGCAGTGCTCTTCGTAAGTAAGCTCGCCATGCTTCGCCTGGAGATCCCCCATGGGGAGGTTGTTGTAGCAATGAACGCATTCGAGAGGGCAGCGGCGGGTCACCTCGATGGTTGCGTTGGCGGCAACCCGCTGGACCGCCATTCGACGATGCAAATCGGCGCTGAAGTCCCTATAAGCTCCCGGCGCTGGAATCTGTGTTGACATAGGGGTTAAGCTGCCGACGCGGACGACTCGATGATTCCGGCCGATTCCAAAGCGCCCACAAATTCAACGGTGTCTTCCTGGGCTGCTTCCGGCGTGACCTCGAATTCCCGGTAAACGGCTTGCACGAGATGGGAAAGCGTGGTCCGGCCGTCGATGAGATTCCAGATGAAGGAGCCGACCTCGTTCAGGTTGTAGATCGAGTTGAGATCGCCCGTCTGACCTCTTATGGGCACGATAATCGTGTCGCCGGCAATGGAGCGGGCCACGAATTCACCCTTTTTGGCAAAGCATGTTGCAGTGGTTGTCATAGATTTATCCCAAAGACTTCACTCAATTCCGCAAGTGCGGCGAGCGGCCGGGGCGCGGTATCTGGCCATGAGCCGTAGAGGCCGGAAGGCATAGTAAAGAGGGAAGAGCGGCGCTGGCAGCGGCAGGGATTTGTAGTCTTCTGGTCCGGGTTCGAATTGGGCGCAGCAGAATCTGAATTTGTCGGCGGCGCGCTCTAGCAGCCCGAATTGGAACCCCAGTTGCTCCTGCATGGTCGACGCGATTGGCAGGTCCGCCAGGAGCCGCTGCCGCGCGCACGTTGCGATGCTCGATGCAGCCGTATGCGCTCGCAGACGTTCAACGATTCCCGCCGGCACGCCCGCTCCAAGCACGTCCACCGCGATCAGCAGTCCCGCGAAAACAGCCCGCGAGATACGCCGGGCGTGTACACGTGCAATCAGGCCATCCCAGTCGAATTTGGAGCGGCCGATCAGCCGCGCCAAGTCCGCCAGCCACTGGAGCGAGGACCAACAGTGCTTCGCCCCGTGGACGCATAGGAAAACGAGCAAGTCTTCATTTGCCAGCGCCGGCACGGCGCGCCCCGCAATTTGCACCGTTGTCAATCGTGCCCAAAGCCCTTCCGCGTCCAGACCGTGGCAAAGATACGACGGCGACAACTGCCAGTGAAGATCCACCGCCACTCCACTCTCAGCCGACAACAGGCGCGCTTCACAACCTTTCCGGTAGAACCGCATGCCCAAAGAGGAAGCTCCCTGGTACCCCGATCCAATCAACAGATCGATCGCGCGCATCGCATCGCGCGGCCGTACCAGCAGGTCGAGGTCGCCCATCTCGCGGAGAGCGGGGTTCTCGTAGAAGGCCCATGCGAGTGCCGGACCTTTGAAAATCACGACCTCGATACCGGACGAATCGAACTGGGAGAGCAGCCTGAGAAGCTCCGCGTCGAACTTGAGATTGCGATGGGCCACAACATGTAACTGCCGGCGCAACTCCTCGAGAATAGCGAAGGGCACGCTTCCAGGGCACGCCTGTTTCAGGCCCCAGTACAAGAGAGGCGTCATGCGGTGGCGGCGGGCCGCTTCGAGAAGCCGGTCCCAATCGGCAGTGGCGGCCGCGCAATGCCCGATCGCGGCGAGGTCGGGCCGAGCGCGGGCGCACTCGATCAAGAGCTTCATGGGGGTAAGGGGGGGCGAGACCTAAGTGTCCGAAAATGGGACTAGGTTCGTTTGGTATAACGAGGTGCGCGCGGTGCGCCGGAGGGGGTGGGAGGGGGTGGGAGCCTGGGCGCCGCTACATTTCCATGGTAGCATAGCGGCCCCGGGTTTCTATGACGCGCTTCAGCAAGTGGGTGCTGGGGCTATAGTCGAGGACGATCTCTTTCAGGGCGACTACGAGGCGGCCGGCGTCGCGCGTCTCGCAGATCTCCCGCAGGCAATCGAGCCACGCCAGCATGTCGCCTTCCGGCATGCCGTTGCCTGTGTAGATGCGGATCTTCTCATGGGCGGTGGGGGCGGTGTCTTCCAGCATGGTGCTGAGCTCTTCGTAAAGCTTCTCGCCAGGGCGCATGCCGGTGAACTCGATCTTGATGTCTTCATCCGGCCGCAAACCCGACAGCAGGATCAAGTTCCGGGCCAGGTCCACGATCTTGACCGGCTCGCCCATGTCGAGGACGCAGATCTGGCCGCCCTCTCCGATGGCCGAGGCTTGCAGCACGAGCTGGCAGGCTTCGGGAATGGTCATGAAGAAGCGGCGCATGTCCGGATGCGTCACGGTCACCGGTCCGCCCGACGCGATCTGTTTTTTGAAGATGGGGATGACGCTACCGTTGGAGCCGAGGACGTTGCCGAAGCGCACGGCCACGTACTTGGTCCGCCCGTTCTGGAGGGCCAGAAGCAGCAGTTCGGCTATGCGCTTGGTGGCGCCCATGATGTTGGTGGGCCGGACGGCCTTGTCGGAAGAGATCATCACGAAGTCTTCGACTCCGTGGTCCGCCGCCTCCTCAGCCACGTTGTAGGTACCGAAGACGTTGTTCTGGATGGCTTCGAAGACGTGCGCCTCCATCAAGGGGACGTGCTTGTAGGCGGCGGCGTGATAGAGGGCCGACGGCCTGTATTGGCGCAGGACCTCGCCCAGCCGAGCGCGATTCTGGATGCTTCCGATCTCGGGGTAGAAGGGGACCCGGGGGAAGGCCTGGCGCATTTCGCGATCGATTTCGAACAGGGGTGATTCGGCGATTTCGAATCCGACGATGGCGGCGGGGTAGAATCGCGCGATCTGGCGGCAGAGTTCGGAGCCGATGGACCCGGCGGCGCCAGTGACGAGGACGGTTTTGCCTTGGATGGAGCCGCGGATCTGGTCTCCTTCCAGGCGCACGGGAGTGCGGCCGAGGAGGTCTTCGACCGCCACGTCGCGGATTTGAGTTGCGAGGCCGTTGCCTTCAATGACTTCCGCAAGGGCGGGTATGGTGCGACACTTAATCCCCGCAGCGTGGCAGCGGCCGAGTATGCCGGTCATTTCAGCTCCGGTCGCGGAGGGGAGGGCGATCAGGATTTCGGAGACTCCGTGGCGAGCCGCGAGTGCAGGGAGATCATCTCCAGAACCCAAGACCCGGATGCCTTGAATCGTGAGGTCACGCTTATGGGGATTGTCATCGATAAGGCCACAGACGGCGTAACGGAGTTTGGGGTTGGAGTGGATCTCGCGAAGGAGCGTGACACTGGCCATACCTGCCCCGTAGACGAATATTCGGGATCCGAGGGCTGAATCCGCGCCGTGGCCGAGTGAATCGACGATGATGCGGAGCGCGACGCGCTTACCCGCTGTAGCGAGGATGCAAAGGATCAGATCGAGGATGTAGAGCGAACGCGGAAATCGCTGCGGACCGAGGGAGAGGATGAGAGCGGCGCCGGCGAGGGATCCGAGGAGGTTACCGACGACGAGGCGCACCAGATCGTGAATGGAGACGAAGCGCCACCAGCCGCGATCCAGATTGAGGAGCCGGAATACGATCAGCTTGGCGGGGACCCAAAGGAGCAACGCGCAATAGAGATGTTTCCGATGGACCTCGGGGATAGAGAATTCGAACCGCAGCAGGAACGCAGTGACGGCACAGACCGCGAAGATCAGCGTCTGGGCGAGCCAGATGGCGGGACGGTGCAGCTTGCTCCAGCGTTCGGCTCGAGCGAGGGATTGAAACCATGCCATGGAGGACATTGGGGACCTTACGGGCACTGAGTGACGATTTCGCGGGCTCCTGGCGGAGGATAGGCGAGGAGAGACTCCTGGCGCGCGGCCATGCGAGTGACAAGCGGGTCGAGCTTCCAGGCGAGGAGCAGAGATCCAAGCGACCGGAGAGCGGCGGGCTTGGAGACGATGGCAACCACAGTGAGAACAATCAGCCAGAGGTCGATCCAGAAATTCCGGTGGTCGATGTAGGCTAACGCAAGCCGGCTCTTCCAGGGGCGAATGATCTGGTTGTAGAGAAGGTCCGGGTCGGTACTGCCTTTGAGAATGTCCCCCTCGTCGGAGAAAACGATGGATGCGGGGTCGGTGATGCCGGGACGGACCGAGAGCATGCGCTTCTCGGTATCCGTATAAAGCCCAGCGTCAGCCAGGACCTGGGGCCGCGGTCCGACAAGGCTCATGCCGCCGTTTAGGACATTCCACAACTGGATGAATTCATCGATCTTGTATTTGCGGACGAACCTGCCCACAGCGGTGATACGCCTGTCGTTGCCCGCGGTGGATACGCCGCCGATCTTGTCGGCATTCACGACCATGGAGCGGAACTTCAGCATTCGGAACGTGCCGCCTCCGCGCGCCATGCGGGGCGCAATGTAGAACGGGGACGCGAAGTCCTGGAGCCAGATGGCGAGCATCACGGCCAAGAGGAGGGGCGAGAAAAGCAGCAGACCGCCGGACGCGATCAGGATGTCGAAAGCTCGTTTCAGGATCATGCGAGAGCAGGAGCGGAGACGCGCAGCCGGGTGGATACGGTTCGAGCTATGGCCGCGGCATCCAGTGAGTAGACGTTGCGGAGGTATTGCTGGCTGCCGACGACCGATGAGAAGGTGTTGCGGAGCCCAATGCGCAGGAAGAAGGGTGGGAATGCGCCAGCCTCCATGAGAGCTTCCGCGATGGCGCCACCCAGGCCTCCATCGACGGCATGTTCCTCGATGGCGACAATGCCGCCCGTTTCGGAAGCGGCGGCTATGAGCGTATCGGCGTCGAGGGGCTTGACCGTATGGACGCTGAGGACGCGGCAGAAAAAGCCCTCCTCAGCCAGGGCATCCGCGGCTAGAAGGGCCTCTCCGAGGATTCCGCCGGTGGCGGCGAGCGTCACGTCCGATCCATCGCGAAGCGTTCGGATGCCGTCCGGCCGAAAAGCCTCCCAAGGCTGCACCGTGGCCGGCGCGGCGGACTTGTCGAGGCGCAGATAGGCAGGGCCGCGATGCGACACGAGATAGCGGCCACATTCGGCGGCTTCCCAGAGATCGCCGGGAGAGAACACGAGCATACCCGGAAGAGAGCGGAGGATGGCCAGGTCCTCGGTGGCATGGTGGGACATGCCAACGGGTCCATAGCTCATGCCGCCGCCGACGCAGACGATCTTGACATTTGCGTGGTGATAGCAGATATCGCTGCGAATCTGCTCAAGACAGCGGAGCGTCGGGAAGTTTCCGATGGAGTAGGTGAAGACGGTGTGGCCTTCGAGGGCCAAGCCGGCGGCGAGGCCGGACATGTTCTGCTCCGCGACTCCGACGTTGAGGAACTGGCGAGGGAAGCGAGCGCTGAAGCCGTTCAGTACGCCAAAGCCGAGATCGCCTGTGAGGAGTAGAAGTTCCGGATGCTGGGGAGCGAGCTCCGTCAGCGCGCGGATGAAAGTGTCTCTCACGGCTGGGCCTCCAGCTCGGCGAGCGCGGCGTCAAACTCAGCGCCACGGGGAATGCGGTAATGCCAGAGCACGGTGTTCTCCATGAAGCTGACACCTTTGCCTTTGATGGTGTGCGCAATCAGGCAGGAAGGCTTACCGGGTGCGAACGGCACGGCGCTGAGAGCTGTACGGAGGGCTTCGTGGTGGTGGCCGTCGACTTCGCGGACGGTCCAACCGAAAGCGGTCCACTTATCGGCAAACGGCTCCAGTTCCAGAACGTCAGAGACAGGAGCAATGCCCTGAATCCGGTTGTAATCCACAATGGCCACCAGGTTCGAAAGCCTATGATGGGCAGCAAAGAGGGCGGCTTCCCAAGTGGAGCCTTCGTCGCACTCGCCGTCACTCAAGAGGCAGAAAACCCTATGGGAAGCGGACTTGAGGGTGGCAGCATAGGCCATTCCGGCGGCGACGGAAAGCCCGTGGCCCAAAGCGCCGGTTGAAAGATCGACGCCGGGCACTTTATGTGAGACATGACCCGAGAGATCGGAGCCATCCTGGTAGTGAGTCTGGAGTTTGGCGACGGGAAAGAAGCCGCTTTCGGCCAGCGTGGCGTATAATCCTCCGCCCGCGTGGCCTTTGCTGAGGACGAAACGGTCGCGGTCCGGGGCTGCGGGCACCTGGGGATCGACGTTCAGGACGCCTCCATAAAGGACGGCGAGTATATCGGCGCAGGAAAAGATTGCGCCGATGTGCGCTCCGCCGCCCTGGCTGGTCATCCGCAGCGCGTGCGTTCGAATACGTCGCGCGAGGTTGTAGGTGCAGCTCGAAATTGCGGCCCTCATTGAGCGTATCCGTAGAAGGCGCGAACGATGTCACTTACATAGGTGACATCTTCGTCGGACAGCGACATGTTCATCGGCAGCATGAGCAACCGAGTAAACAGAGAATCCGTATAGGGCAGGTCCTGCGTGAAGCCAAGGGCCTTCAACTGGTGCACCGCGAGTCCTCCCCACTGTATCAACGTGCCGATCCCATGATCCTTGAGATATTGCTGCAATCCGTCGCGGTACTCGGCTTCGATCTCGTAATTCTGGAAAATGTCAAAGTGATCTGGAGAAGTATCGGGCGCGGGAGGAAGCACAATCTCGCGAGTCTCGCAGAGGCGCTCGTAGTACAGCGAAGCGATGCGCCTACGCCTCTGAATCACACCAGGATATTTCGCCAATTGCAGATCCAGGATGGCAGCCTGGAGATTGTCGAGCCGGCTATTCAGGCCCCATGCAACGACGTTACCCTGTTCGTCTCGTCCGTGGTCGCGGAGCAAAAGAACCTGTCTGTAAATCGTTGAATCGTTGGTAACAACAGCACCTCCGTCACCGAAGCATCCGAGTACTTTCGCGGGGTAAAAGCTTATAGCGCCGCCCAGCCCGAACGTCCCTGCACTCTGGTCTTTATACCGTGAACCGAGCGCCTGTGCCGCGTCCTCGACAATCGACAGTCCATTCTCATCCGCTATTTCAGCAATTGCGTCCATGTCGCAGGTTCGCCCGTTTAGCTGAGTTGGCATCACAACCCGGGTCCGGGCTGTCACCGCTCGCCGGACAGCGCGAGAGTCCATCAGGTGATCGGCGCCGCACTCGACGGGAACGGGCACTCCACCGGCAAAGTGCACGGCGGCCGCTGTGGCGATCATTGTATGGCTGCTAATAATCACCTCATCTCCAAGTTGCAGGCCGGCAGCCCGGAGCAAGAGGTGCAGGCCGTCAGTAGCATTGGCCACACCGATAGCGAACTTCGCGCCGACAAACTCGGCCAAGTGGCGCTCAAACTCTCTCAGATCACCTTGCAGAATGAACGCACCTCTGCGCCCGACATCGCGAACCGTGGCGACGAATGCATCCTCGTTAACACTGAAGATGTCAGAGTACTTGAAAAACGGCACCAATTGCATTATGGATGTACCTGGCATTGGCTGAGTCTCACAGTAAGCGATGCTTGTGTAGCTCACCTAGAAAGTCTAGTACGCGATCGGCTTCATGCTCCTGCGCGCGTGCACGGATCGGCAATGTAAGTATCTGGCTTCCGGCCAGCTCCGCAGCCGGGCACATGCCCTTTCTATAGCCCAAGTCGTCACATTGTGAGTCTGAGTGGGGATGAATGGCGGAAACAAACCAGTCGCCAACCTCGATCCGCCGTTTTCGCGCTAGTTCCAGAACTCTTTCCTTTTCGCGACTGAGGAGAGGATACCGAAGAAACACAGGGTCGCACTTCCTATCGAGTACGCAAGTTCGCGCACCGTATTCACTCAGCGCGGTGGCGTACCGTGCGGCTATGCGCCGCCGGTATTCCGCAGCCTCGAATACTGAGCCAATCCGCTCCGCGAGCCGCTCCGCTTGAAACGGCGGCATAGCGATATCACCGTCCGCGAGAGCGCCCTCCAATTCAGCCTTTGGGAACGTGGCGACTGCCAGGCCGAGTCGCACCAGCCGCCGATAGGCATCGCGGGCGACCCAGTACGTGGATGGATGTAGCAGCAATTGATGACCGATGTACTCTACACAAAACCGGGCAGTTTCGAGTATTCCAGGGATTCTGGCGGCTTGGTGAATTGCTTGTAGCCGTTTTCGGGAGGCTTCGGGGTGAATCACCGCAGTGCCGCCGATACCCAGGACGAGCGGCTTTCCCCACCGATAAGCAGTAAATGCCGCATCCCCGAAGTGGCCAACTAATGTTCCGCCGTAAGAACTTGCTAACGTGTGGCAACAGTCTTCAATTAACAATAACCCCCGGCTCCGCGCGATCTGGAGGAGGGCGTCCATGTCGGCCGGAATTCCGAACGTATGTTGAACGACTATTGCCTTGCTCCGGCTCGTGACGCGAGCAGCGACACTAGCCGGATCCAGGTTAAACGTCGCCAGATCAACGTCCGCAAACACCGCTCTGGCGCCAGTGCCAAGGATCGGCAGCGGTACAGCACAGCATGTAAAGGCCTGCACGATCACCTCATCACCGGCGCCGATTCCAAGCGCCTTCAAAATGGCGTACAGGGCGACACGCCCCCTGAGAAAATGACAGCCATTTGCGAACAGCCCTGTTGGCTCTTGATCGTTCAAAACTCCGTGACTCACACTTCCAGACGACCTCGACTCACACGCTTCAACAGCCATACGGTTTCCTCGTTGGTTAAGCAAGCATTTCAACAGCCGAACACTGATCGTGCCCGGCTCGGGCAGAATCGTTTAATAAAAGCGACAATGGATCCGATGCCATACGGAAGGTGCATCGTCGCAAACACGAGAGGAAGAACACCTACTAGAGGAATGGACCGCCTTCGGACGCCGAGGGCGACGGCGGTAGCGAGGGATGGCATGACATATAACATCAAGATCGAGAGAAACACAGGCACACCTACCGGCGATACCAACGCCCAACCGAGCGACAGAGTCAGGACCAGGACCAGGAAGCAGGGTGCCAAATGAGATAGACACAGATATGAATTGCCGAGCAGCGCGGAAGGGTATACAGCCCAGAATCCTTCTGTGAAGTAATACCGCACAAACGGCCATCCCCACTGTGACCTGGCCCGATAGCGAACAGAGGCACTGGGTATCAGCATCAGGCGCCCGCCTTGCGCCCGCAACCTCACGTGGTATTCGAAGTCTTCGCCTCTGTTTAAGCGCTCGTTGTATAGCCCTAGCGTGCTAACGGTCTCCCTCCTATAACATCCGCAGAACACTGTCGAGACAAGCTGCGCCCGTGCAGTACCAGTTCTAAAAGGCGAACGCCCAACTCCAAACGGTGACGCCAAAGCTTCGGCGATAATGGCCCCTACCCAAGTGTCACAACGTGGAATGGTGACCATGACACCACCCACGACGTCGATCGACAAGTCAGCTTCGAGTGCACGCACGCATTGCAGAATATAGTTCGGGTTGATTTCGGCGTGCGCATCGATACGAAGAATGTAGTCACCCCCCGCAGCTTGTGTGCCGATGTTCATAGCGGCGGCTGTTATCCGCGCCGGATTGGAGAGTAGATGCACCCGAGGGTCGCGAAGAGCGATCGCCTTCACGATAGCTGGGGTGCGATCTTCACTCATCCCATCGATGACGTAGAGTTCTAGCGTGTATGGTTCGGAAGCGCTTTCAAGAACGCTCTCGATACACGCCCCGATATACGCCTCTTCATTGCGGCAGGGGATCAATACAGATATCGCGGGCATGGCTCAATGACCGTATTATGGTGACCTAGCAAGGCGGGCCGTGGACACAGCAAGGGGCGGCTCTGGGATATACTGGTGTGATTCCAGTGATCGACTCTGAGGAGGACGGCAAACGAAATCCAGAAGATTTCGGTAACGCGAGGGGCGATGAACGTATCCTGGGCAAGTGATGTGATACACAGGAAAACAGCATAGAGAAACGAGCAGAGCGCTACAGCGCGCAATCTGGGATCGTGCGCTCGAATTGTGGCTCTGTAAGATATAGTAAGGACCTTGACCATGAGTGCCACGAACAGGACCAACCCCACAACGCCCACCTCCGCCAGAAGCCGCAGGCAGTAGTTGTGTGCCTCAATCGGCAGATTGGTGCCCGTAATCGATTTGCCGAGGCCCGAAAACGGATTCGAGGCTATGGCCTTGAGGTAGTCAGCGTAAACGGCATCTACGCGAGCCTTAGTGTAGTTGGATCGGATATTGTCGCTTGTAAATGCAGCGGGCGCCACCCGGCTAACCATAAGCTGTCCTCCCGATGCGCTCATCTGCCCATAAGTGCCCATGAGGGCAGCGATAATAAGCGTGACGGCTCCAAACGCATAAGCCAGTCTTTTGGTACTAAAAGTCCTCATGCAGAGGATCATCCACATCAATCCTACCATGCTCATCGAGATCAGGGCTGTTCGTGACAGCCCGCCAAGCAGGCATGCCGCACCCAGTACGGATAACACTCCGGACAGGAGTTTGCTCTTCAGACCGGGAACCTCCAAGAGTCCAATGCCGATCAACATCACGAAACCGCCGTAGGCAGACACGTTGAATGAAGCGTATTCTCCAAAGAGGATAACCCCATAGTCATTTGTGTCACGACCGAAGTACTGGCCCGTTCCGAACTGATAAAGAATGAACGTCCCGTTGATCACGGCGCCGATTAGAAACCCGGTAACGAGTCCCCAGAGGTCGCCAATGACTCTGACGTTGTGCAGGGTCAGGACGAAGAACAGATAATACTCAATCTCCTTTGTGATGTAGAAGATGGCCCTGATTGGCTCAATCCACCCGGCGAAAGCGCCAACGAATGTTGAAAACATTGCCGAGAAGATTGTTGCAGTCATGAGAGCAATGACACCGTTGGAGCGCGGCAGCTTTGTACGGACAGCTAAAGAGTACGCGAGCAAAACGAGGATAAAGAAATCCTCCAAGCGCAGGTCCAAACGTTTTCCAAAGGCTAAGGTGCCGAAGTGAAGCCGAGGAGAGATCGACACCATCAGTGAGAGGGTAAACAGAGCGATCCGTCGCCACGTGATATTGCGCGTCTGTTTCTCAGTGGCCTGATACGAGGGGCGACGCCAGGACGCGGTCATGTCCGTGTGGCTCCCTGGAGGCGTTCGACAGCGCGGAGTTCGACTTCCATTCGTTCCGCCCAAGTCCAAACGTCTGTCCGAAACGTCTTTCTTGCGCCATCGCTCAACGCCGACCACAGCAGGAGGTCGAATGCGAGGCGCTGGATCGCTTCCGGTAGCTGAGTGTCAAGGTCGCCTTTGGGGACTAACAGAGCGTTGAACTCATTCCTGAGAAGGTCATCCGTGCTTGCGTCGGCTAAGGTGATGATTGGCAAGCCGAATGAAAGTGCTTCGATGACAGGGTTCCCGAGGTTAGAGACGTCGTACAGACTGAGGAACGCGTGAGCGGAGGAGTAGTACTTGCTGGTCTCACTGTGGGAGACGGCGCCGGCGAAGTGCACCCGATCGGCAACCTGGAGGTCCTTTGCTAGTTGCTCAAGCGCAGGCCGTTCCGGGCCATCACCGACGATGGTCAGGGTCACCCGGGACCTTAGGGAAGAAGCCACCTGCGCCAGGGCACGAATACCGCGATCGACCCGTTTCCACCGGGCGAGGCGGGAGAGCATCAGGAGATGGAGATCGTCGTCCGCGGATCGCCGCGCCACGGCTCCGCCCTTGAGAGCATCCTCCTTGGAACGGCCTCCAAGCTCGAGCCCGTTCATCAGGAAGAGGATTTCAGACTGCTGGTGGCCGAGTTTCCGGGCGACGTCCGCGCCGCGGGTGCCATCATTGGTCATAATGAGGAGGTCCGATTTCGCTTTCACACCGGACACTTCGTCGAGGTTCCACAGGCGCCGCCGGAGCGAGCAGAGGTCCGACTGCGTGATACCGACGCCGTAAAAACGGGTAACTACCGGGATCCTGAAAAGTGGGCCCACCAGGCTTGCAACGATGGCTCCGTGGCAGTTCAACCCGTAAATGATGTCAGGACGCGAGCGGATGGCGTGCCAGAAGATTCGCAGTGCCTGGATGGGAGCGAGAACCAGGTAGAGAAAGACTAGATAGACCGCTCTTCCGAACCAGTTGAACTCGCCATAATACTCCACCTCCTGCGAGCTGGCTGCGCCCATCCGGCGGGCGCGGCCGAGCCGGTCCCGAAGCGCGGCGCCCGCCCGGAGGAGCGGATCGAGGAATGCCGGCAGCCTTTTGATTCTCACCTCCGGTCCCAGAGCATCCGGAGGTATTAAGTTGGGGTAGTCGCCAGGCATGAACGAGAACATGTCCACTCTCCAAGACGCTCGCCGGTAGCCCTCGATGGTCCTGCGGAGCGTCTGATTGCCGGCTTTCTCCAGGTCGTAGAGCCCGGTGACGATGAGCAATCTGTGCTGTTTCGGCGTTACTGTCGCTTTTTCCATGCGGTGACCAGATGTTTGGCGATGTGGTGAGCGGCGCGGCCGTCCCCGAACGTATCCGTGGGCGCCGGCCGCGGCCGGCCGGTCATCTCAAAGACGCTTTCCACGATCTTTTGTGTATTGCTTCCGGCCAGGATGTTGGCCCCCGCGCTGACCGTCTCGGGCCACTCGGTCTCGGAGCGGACCGTCACACACGGCACGCCGTTCCAGAGCGCCTCTTTCTGCACCCCGCCGGAGTCCGTGATAATCACGGCCGCCTGAGATTCCAAGGCCACCATTTCGAGGTATCCGACTGGTTCGGCAAGCGTCAGAGCTAGATGAGAATGGTTGCCATTGAGGGCCTGACTCAACATCTTCTTCGTGCGGGGATGAACGGGAAAGACGACGGGCAGTGTACGGTTGATCAGCTCAAGGGCTGCAACAATCGCCAGCAACCGGCCGTCCCCATCGGTGTTCTCGGCCCTATGTACGGTGGCGAGCGCGTATGCGCCGGGTGACAAGTGAAGGCGGTCCATCACATCCGACCGGGACAAGGCAAAGTCCCTCACTCGAAGCAGGGTGTCGTACATTACATCCCCCACCCAGTGCACGTTGGACGTGATTCCTTCTTGCTTGAGATTCCAGCAAGCCCGCTCGGTGGGGCAAAAAAGCAAATCTGAGATGTGATCGGCGACTATCCGGTTGGTCTCTTCGGCCATAAGCCGGTTATAGCTTCTGAGCCCGGCCTCGACGTGGGCCACTGGTATGTGGAGTTTCGCCGCGGCCAATGCGCCGGCGAGGGTGGAATTCGTATCTCCGTAAACCAGTACTCCATCCGGTTTTTCCGCAACCAGAACCTCTTCGATGCCTTGGAGCATCCGCGCTGTCTGAACGCCATGCGATCCGGAGCCGACTTGCAGGTTGTACTTGGGTTCGGCCAGATGGAGATCCTCGAAAAGCACTTCACTGAGGAGCCGGTCATAGTGCTGGCCTGTGTGGAGCAGTATTTCGGTGACTTCGCCACACTCCACCAGCGCCTGGAACACGGCCGCAGCTTTAATGAACTGGGGCCGAGCCCCAACCACCGTGAGAACGTTGATCATGATAATGAAGCCTGAAAGCCATTGCCCTATGCCTCAACGGCGTCCCGGGACCTCGATGACACTTTGAAACGACTCTGTGACATTCCGCGCAGGTGATGCATCGAACGCCCGAGCACGAAACACGTGCCAGCCAGGCATGAGCCGAATGGTCGCCGTAATGTCGTCTCGGGTGGATTCGTCGATCTGGTTGCCGTCGCACAGCAGGACGATACGAGAGATTCCCGAATGGTCGCCGGCCCAAGCATGCGCCTTAACGACACCTTCTGCAGGAACATTCTCAGCCTCTACGCTGACCGCAGGACCCACCCGATCCGTTTCTATGGGCGAGGCTTCCACGACGGTATCCCCTTTTAGATGGAGTTCGTGTTCCCGTCCACTCCAACGCGTCAAGATGGCTCTCGTGCGCGCGTCGCGCTCAACCATCTGGGGAAGATTGCCGGAAGATCCCCAATATTCGACTCTCACTGTGGCACTGGCACTGTGGGGTGTCAGTTCGATCGTTCTGGCGTCCAATCTTCGGCAAAGCACTCCCTCCCCATCCGCTTTGACATACCACTCAATTTGCTCCGCCAGCGTTTGGGAATGACCGATATGAACGGGTATTCGTGCCGTGGCGGCTGTGACGTAACCTGGAATGCTCAGGACGGGACCGCCCTCAGGTGCTGTCAGGGCGACGGTCGCATTATCCTCGGCGCCGAAGAGATTTGACAATGCCAAGTACCGGATGTGCTCGCGCGCTGCCGCCGGAGCTATGACGCCGCGCCAGCCCGGGGCGGCCGTCACAGGCAACGCCTCTAAGCTGGCCTTTCTGATCTCCTCCGCCGTCCGGTTAGCATAGATGACGACCTCGGAGTCCGCCACCAGCCCTCCCGCCTTCACCTTCCGGGGCCCGCTACCGTCAAGCGAGACACCCACGGCCTTATCGCGGTATGCTTCGCTGCGCGCCCAGTTGAAGCCCGGTTCCGTCCAGACTCGCACGCCACCTCCGCCCGAGACCGACACCGCTCCTATCTTATCGTTTACCGGCCACCAACGAGAAGGCGCAACGGTTGGGACCAACAGCCCGGAGCCCTGTGCGTATTGCACGTGACGATCACCTGTCACGCCATTGCGAGAATAGAAATACACCGGGACGCCTTGCCACTCAGCCACCGTGTCTCGCTGTGCGACCAAAACTGTCAGCCTGACGACGGGACCTCCAGCGAACGAAACAAAACTCAAGTACCCTCTCACGTCACGCCACTCGGCGGTTCCTGCGGTACTCAGACGGTCCTCGCGCGCATGATATGTGTACCTAGAGGCCAGTAGTCTGTCGCTAACCCGGTCTTGGACAACTGCAGTTACGACAAACCCCACAACCACCACCGCCAGAGCGACGCCAACGCCCTCCGCGGACCACTTGATGCATCGCTTCCCCGATCCGCGTAAAGCCAGCCGCAGATCAACGAGAAAGGCAGCTAATGCAAGCGCCCCAAGAATGACACCAAACTTGCGCGCCGCGGGAGATTCCCCCGCGTACCAACTCCCCAGTGCCACCCATGTTGTCAGCAGGCCACTTAGCCCCAGCAGAGTGAACAGTGTCTTCGTGAAAAACCAGCGCTGGCCACTGCTTAAGAAGCCAGCAGCGAGACCTACTGCAAGGAGCAGGCTACCAGCCCAGATCAACGCCGCTCTCCACGTTGCCGGAAGCCGGTCGTAGCGCTCGACGGGCGGGACTAAAAGCCGGTACTTGAGATGCCACGGCCACTCCGACGTAAAACGGGCGGCCGCGCCCCGAATCGATTCGCTGACTACGCGGCCGACGAGGGACGACGGATGAGAATAGATCAGGGGCTCTTCATCCAGACTACGATCCGGCACCACAAGACCACCCATTCCGGCAGCCTCTTGCTTCCATCGCCGGGTGGAGGATGTCGAGCCCCAGGAAAACGCCGTGAGTTTTTCTGCATCCCTGAATAACAGGAACCGCTGCCGTGAGTAGTGTCGCGTTCCCAGCCTTTGAGCTCCGTCCCCGTTAACCGGGGCGGGACTACGCCGATACTGGTGCATCAGGAACGCAATGGCCGCTTTCGCTGATGAGCCGCGATGATAATCATATTCCCTGACCGCCGACGTGTGGCGTTGCAACTGGCGCGCCGCTGCCGCCTCAAGCGCACCGGCGCTCTTGTCGCCCATCACGGTAGCAGCGAAGCAGAACGGTAACACCCCCTCACCGTAGTAGGAGTCATACTCAGCTCCGTGCGGGTGCAGGAGCGCGCCGTTTCTCAGCGACAAATCCTTCGCCCATTCGACAACGCCCTCGAATCCGTTGCCGGGGAAAGTAAACGTCGCTGGCACGGGGCGTCCGGCTAACGTACAGACGAGTTGTACAAAGCAGCGGCCTTCAAAGAGCGCGTCCACGCCGTACCACACTGAGGCCTTCCCGTGGTGATCGCTGGAGTAATCCTCGTACAGATTCGCTCCCGCAGCCCAGTGACTTAACCTCTCATTCGCGACCACCTCAGGTCGGGTGCGGTCCTGCAACGTGCTGACCAGATCGATTCCGTCAGCGGTCACAGCCGACATGTATGACGCACTGTCCGCACAGGCGGGGCAGAGGTACGCCGCGCCCAAGGTGCTCGCGAGGTTCTTCTTTACCTGGTCGTGATTACCGCCCTGGCCGGCAGCCCAGGTCGTGGCCGCTCTCCCCTTCTGAGCAGTTCCACGAGCCATGGCGCAAAACAGTCCCCGTGTCTCCTCGTCGAGACTTAGCCAGAGAACGGCAGCCGCTAGTGTCAGGTATCCGATGACGTCGGCCCGGTAATTCGTTACCCGCTGCCATTGACGGCCCGACGCGAACTCAGCCCTGTTGCCCTCCAGGTAAGGATACGGATGCGGTACGTACGCGCTGGTCAGGGCCGCCCACCTCAACGCTTTGGTGCAGCGTTCCTGAAGCGTCTTGCGCGGAATGGCTGCCTTACCAAACACCGCTTGGCCGGTGTACCTCAGGAGAACGGCATAATCCAGTACCACCATCCCGGTTCCGGGCAGTGTAACCAGCGCAGCATAGGAATTATCTACCCAGTTGTTTTGTCGCCTGAAGTCCCAAAAGCCGGCGCGCGGGACGGGAGTCTGCTCGGTCCATAGCGGCTCAAACGAGTCGACCGCTTGCTCCATCACGCTGAGATAGAGCACCTTCAGGTCCGAATCAGCGCGACTGCTATGTTCACTGTCCGCCGGCTGGCTGACAGCGCTGGTCGAAAGCGATAGCAGGCAGAGCAGTGCGGGAGTTTTCAAGTATGCTCCAATAGGCCCACTGTGGAAGCATTCCCAAGACTAAGGATCTGGCGATTGTCGGATTGCGCAGCTTTGGCCACGTAACGGCTCAGTAACAGGAGCCACACGGCATATGCACCAAAAGAAATCATCGCGTAAATCATGACAGCGGTCCGTGGTCCGGATCCCACTGCAGCACACCACCAGAACGCGAGTACGGCGCCAACCGTCCGCACGACCTCCCACACCACCTGTTGCAGTTGCTTCCCTAAGATGAACGCGACGGTGGACACGGGACTACACACCATACTCGCCAGAAAACGGAGGGCCAGCCAGTGCGCATAAAATCCGGCTTCACTCCATGCCTTGCCAAAAACGAGCGTGACCGCAAACGGCGCAAGTAGCCAGATGCCGGCCGAAATGACTGCGCTTGGAATCGCCAGCGCCACGACGGTCTTGATGAAGAGCGAGCGCAGGCGCGCAGGATCCTCTCGAAAACTGGCAGCAGCTTCACCAAAGAATACCTGGCCGACCGCATTGCCAATCAAGACGTCCGTAGCGGAGATGAGCCGCATCGCAAGGAACAGGAAGCCCGTTTTGACCGGACCAAAGTAGGCGGTCATCAACAGCAGAGGCGCCTGATTAGCGGCGAGGTTCATGGTGCCCGACAGAGAAGAGGCCGTCGCCGTTCGCGCGTGGTGGGCCGCGTTTCTTTTGAGACTGGCCCACCGGAAGCGATCGCGAGTCAACCAGTTGAGAAGCTTGGAGACCCTTGCCAGTCTTAAAGCACCCACTCCGCTACCTAGGGTGGCACCAAGCAAAAGACCGACGGGTCCAATCGCAGGGACCGCGGCCAGACACATAGGCACCACGGATGTGACCGCCGCCTGATATATTTTCGTGCCTGCCACCGAAGCGTATGACTTAGTGCGAATGGCCCAGTAGGTTGCGATCTGGTAGGACGACGTACCGAACAACGCCAGAGGCAAGAGCCACGCACACAGTCTGGGGGCTTGCGGCGCAATGCGCGGAGTCAGGTGCGCGCCGAATAAGGAAAGCACTAAGCAGATCAGGGCTATGACTGACCCCAGGACGATGATACCTACCGCCGCCACCGATGCGCCTTCGGCATCGTCGTTGGCCAGAGGTATCGCGGCTTCATACCTCGCGCACCCTATGCTGCTCACGATTCCCAAGATGGCCGTGAACTGCGCAAGTACGCCAAAGTCCGACGGCGAGTAGAGGCGGCTGAGAATCGGCGAGCTTGCGACTAGGACTAGTTGTGCAAGCACGGCGCCGCCGCCGAGCTTCCCGACATCTCGAATGAAGCTGCTTTTGAGTTCCGGCCGGAACGAGGCGAGTGTCATATTCGGATGCCGATGCCCAAAAGCGTTGCCATACGACTTCCCGGAAGGGCTATACCTCATTGACATGACGAAGGAACTGCGCAGGGTGCGCATCACGGCCGGCAACTTCATTCGACTCTTGGAGAGAAGAGTAAGATCGTGCCGGTGTTCACGCTAACTTATGCTCTTCCGTACGCGCCGACGTCCGGTTTTATGCTCCGGGGCCCGAGATCCAAACCCGCAATATGGGTTCCGGCGTTGATGCACGGGGATGTTGTCGTGAGCCGATAATCATGGACGTCTGGGTAGGTATGCCTCCATGTAAGGTTGTCGGTGGTCGTGTGATCGGCCCGAATCTTGGCGACATGGTTGCGGAATAGGTCGAAGTCGATTCGCGGATCTGCCGCCCACTCGCTAATCATGTACCCGGCGTGGATTGCCGGGACCTCGCTTTCATTGTGCGAATATACGGAAAGCACGATGTTGCAGGCCACGCAAAACTCCGCGAAATGCCTGGCGTTTGCCCGGGTGATGGACTCGTCGGCGCCAAGCAAATAGTTGCCCCATACGCCCCAGATTGCATAGAGGGGGATGCTCTCAAGATGGCCGTTGTTGATTGCCGCCGACTCCTGGTCGGTTGCGCGAGCACCAAGGATTCCGACGCCTGCGTCCCGGACGAAGCCCTCAATTTGCGCGCTGAACATTCCACCTGGGTACGCCAGCACCGTGGGGACGAAACCCGGAATTGCGTTCTCGATCCAGGCTACGGAGTCCCTCATTTCCTGGTTCACCAGGACTTGCGTAACGATCGGCAAATTATAGGCCGCCGTTTTGATGTCTTGATTTGACATGGCGCCGAGGGCCGATGGTTTCATAGCCGCGGCCACGCTGGGATTGAGCGTGCAGGCGTAGCCGGGAAAACCCGAGATAGCAGCTCGAATCTGGTCGATCGTGGCATAACTTGGGCTGGTCAAATCCAACGTGTGATCGCCACTGTGGTCTGACGTGGCAAGCGTGATGCTGACGTCTGGCACGACCGTGGCTTCACAGTTCGCCGCTGAGCCCGTGTAACCGACCGTCAGAGCGTATACCTCAGTCAGGTGGCTATGCGACCATGTGTGCGAACCGATGTCGTGGCCCCTTATGACCAATTCCTGCAAGTTGTTTTCGAGGCCCGCCCCACTGCTGGCGATGATAAAGCCGGTCACGCGCTTCCCTACAGCTTCTGCTTCGAATGCCACGTTCAGCCAGTACACAGTGTCGGTGTCGTCGAGGGTCCAGGAAATCATGGCCCGGTTCTGCGCATAGCTCACTAGCTGTGGGCTGCGCGTAAAAACGTTATGTCCCCCGTCGGTGATTGTCCCAAAAATGTTGGTTACTGGAGACCAACTGTTTCCCAGACAGCAGGAATAGTCGATGTCACACTTTCCGCCGGAGGTTACGTAGATGCCAGCGCCCAGATTTCCGGAGACGATGCAGTTTCGGAGTTTCACGGAAGCGTCGCCGTACACTTCCAGACCGGTGCTCTTGCCCTCCACGATATCGCAGTTGTAAAATTCAATGGCACTCGCGTTCTGAACCCAAACGTTCGCATTACTGGCGGCCTTCCGAAACGTGCAGAAGGCAAAAGTGCAGTTCGTCGTGTTGAGCACGATGCAGGTTTGGGAATTCACGTTACTGCCGTCAAAAACGATACAACTCCATTGCCAGTAACTGTATTGCTGGCTTAGGGCGCGCGGCCCGGATGAGGGCTTCACAATGACGTTGCCGTCACCATAGGCTTCGATGGCGATCGGCTGAGACGCGTTTCCTGCCTGGATCGGCAACAGGTTTTCCACATACGTGCCAGCCTTGATCTTGACTCGCTGTCCGGCAGCGATAAGCGCCAGAGCCTTTGAGATCGTCTTGAAAGCCCGCGACGCGGCCGTGCCATTGTTGGAATCAAACCCGTTTGCCGTGTCGACGTAGTAATCGCCGGGCACCCATGGCCCACGACGGAGTTCCTGCCAGACTCCATTAATTTTCTGGAACACAATCTGAGCGGCGGTCAGGGGCGTGGCGTCAGCCTTATCAACCGTAGCCCACGCAGTTGTGGGAGAGAGCCCGTTATTATTGTCGTTTCCGGCGAGGGAATCAATAAAATACGCACCGGGCTGCCGTCGGGCGGGCACGTTCCGATAGGCCAGCAGTGGGGCCAGTCCGGGCAAAACCGGCGGTGCCGCAGTCAAGGCCAGAAAATCGCGCCGCTTCATATACATCGTTCAGCGAATCGAGCTTATCACAGGCTCGGGTCGGGCTTGCAGGGCCGGCTGGACTTTGAATTCGTCGTAACTTCTCGATCCGACGCTCAGTTCTTTCGGCAAGGGCGACTCTTCATCGAGATCGAGGCAGCGGAGCACGCCGGGCCGCACTTCCTTGTAGCGAAACCCGCTTTCCGGACAGCGCATGACACCGTCCGCATCGGGATCGGTGAGGCGGTTGCCGTGGCGGCTCATCCACCCTACCCGGCGCGCTGGATTGCCCACCATGAGCGCGTAATCGGGAACATCCTTCGCCACCACAGCGCCGGCACCGATGAAGCAGTAGCGTCCGAGCTCGGTGCCGCAGACGATCGTGGCGTTCGCGCCTACGGTCGCACCGCGCCGGAAAATGGTCTTCTCGTACAAAGAGTGACGGTTCACCTGGGACCGGGGATTCGTGACGTTGGTGAGCACACAGGATGGTCCGAGGAAGACGTCGTCCTCAATTTCGGCTCCGGTGTAAATCGAGACGTTGTTCTGAACCTTGACGTTGTTGCCGATGATGACGTTTTCGGCGATCTGGCAGTTCTGGCCGAAGACGCAGCGCTCGCCGATCTTGGCGCCTTTTAGGACGTGAGAGAAGTGCCAGATCTTCGTCCCCGGTCCGATTTCGCACGGCTCATCAACAATGGCTGTCGGGTGAACGAAGTAGGGTTTCTGCGGCGGTTCCGGCTGAGCGGCAACAAACACGGCCTTGTGGCCCTCCAGCGATTTCTGGCAGGCGTTCAACACCCTCAGGACGCGAAGGCCCTCGCGGCCATCGGTAAGCGGGCTGCGCCGGGAAACCATGCAATCGAGGAAGTGGCGGCACTCGTTCCGGAGAGGCTCCGCAGTTTCCAACGCGACCGGTTCAGCATCGGCCTTCACCGCGTTCGGGATGCGGTCCTTCCACTCGACCCGATGAGGATAAAGGACCAGCTTATCGGAGGCCGTATCATCAAAGACGGCCATCTTTGCGGAGCCGACTATGACGAGGCGCTGTTCCTTGAATGGGTGAAGCCAACTCACGAAGATGTGGGCACGAACGCCGCTTGTGAAGGCGAACTGGCTTAGGGTGACATCGGCGACGTGATTGGTAAGGTAATAGCCGCCTTCGCAAGTGACCGATTCCGGTTCCTCACCCAGTAGTCCGAGTACGACGCTGATGTCGTGAGGAGCGAAGCTCCAGAGGATGTTCTCTTCGGTCCGGATCTTGCCCATGTTGAGGCGGTTGGAGTAGACGTATTCGATGCGGCCGAGCGAGCCGCTATCGATCAGTTCCTTCAGCTTCCGGACAGCAGGGTGGTACTGGAGGATGTGGCCGACCATCAGGATGCGGCGGTTCCTGGCGGCGAGCTCGACCAGCTCCGAACCTTCAGCAGCGCCTAAGGCTAGCGGCTTCTCTACGAACACGTCTCTGCCGGCCTGGAGTGCGCGCCTGGCCATATCGAAATGGAGGGCAGCGGGCGTCGCCAGGACGACTGCATGGATGCTCTCGTCGGCGAGGACTTCTGAGTAGTCCCGACAGAAGGCGAGTTGGGGGTACTTCTCCCGAACGTTCGCCTCGACGAGTGGGTTGCCGTCGCACACCGTGCGCAGCGCTCCAAGTTCAAAGAAATTCCGGACCAGGTTCTTGCCCCAGTATCCGTTCCCTACAACCGCAACATTCAGTGGCACTTTGGCTCCAATTTCAAGCGAGAACGATCTTGTCCCGGTGGGCGGCGACGTTGCGTGTGGCGTTCCGGGTATCGATCACGGACGCGGACAGACGCACGATGCGGTCATAATCGAAGGCGTCGTGATCGGTGAGGATCAGGGTTGCTTCGGCATCCAGGAGCGCATCGTCGGACAACTCAGGTAGCTCGACCCCCGGCAGCGATCCGTAGCGGTGCGACACGTACCCGCTCACGTGAGGATCGAAATAGGAAAGCGTAAAGCCGCGGTCTGCGAGAAGTTTGAGGATCTTGATGGACGGCGACTCGCGGCAATCGTCCACGTTCTTCTTGTAGGCCAGCCCGAGCACCAGCAAGCGCGCGGAACTCGTGGGGATGCCCTTCGCGTTCAAGTGTTCCGCAACGCGGGCCACCACCTCGTAGGGCATGTTGGTGTTGACCTCGCCGGCAAGCTCGATGAAGCGAGTGGAGAAATCGAATTCGCGGGCCTTCCAGGAGAGGTAGAAGGGATCGATCGGGATGCAATGGCCGCCGAGACCGGGCCCCGGATAGAAAGCTTGGAACCCGAACGGCTTGGTCTTTGCGGCGTCGATGATTTCCCAAATATTGAGTCCCATGCGCTGGCAGAGGAGCTTCAGCTCGTTCATCAGCGCGATGTTGACGCAGCGGTAGATATTCTCGAGGATTTTCGCCATCTCGGCCGCCTCACAGGAGGACACCGGGACGATCTGGTCGAAAACGGCGCCGTAAAATGCCTCGAGGGCCAAGCGGGACGCGGGGTCGTTCGCGCCAACGACTTTCGGAATGGTTCGCGCGGTGAAGCGCGGGTTGGCGGGGTCCTCGCGCTCGGGAGAGTAACCCACGAACAGCTCGTCGCCGATTCTCAGCCCAGATTGTTGCAGGATTGGAAGGACAACCTCCGTGGTGGTGCCCGGATAGGTGGTGCTTTCCAGGATTACGAGTTGGCCCTGGCGGAGGTACGGCACCAAGGACTCGGCCGTCTTCCGGACTGCCGTGAGGTCCGGCTGGCGTGCCTTATCGAGAGGTGTGGGAACGCAGATGCTCAGCGTGTCGGCCTGGGCAACGCACGAGAAATCAGACGTGGCGACCAAGCGATCACCCTCGCGCATGCTCTGGACCACGGATGCGGGGATATGGCCGATGTAGCTTTCGCCCCGCATGAGCTTCCGGGTCTTGGTCTGATCGATGTCCAACCCGAGGACCTTGAACCCCTGGCTCGTGAAGAGTTGAGCCAGGGGCAGGCCGACGTAGCCAAGCCCAACGATGCCGGCCGTGAGGCTCCGCGTTTGTACCCTTTGGATCAAGGTGTCCAGATGGGAACAGGAGACTTCCGAAATCATGTGCGTGTTCCTTGGAGTTTATGGGCGGCGAAATGTCAGCCTGGCGAGATTACCTAAAGCTCAGGCCTTCGCCGTCTTGTAATACTTCGAATAATACTTCCCGTAATACCCGTAGTAATAATAGCGGTCGCTCATGTCCTCCCGCACCTCATTCAGCGCCACCCCCACTACATTCGCCTTCACTCTCTTCAAGCTGCTCAGGACGCTCCCCACCGCGCTGCGGTTCGTTTGACCCGCCAGCGTGATCACCACCACGCCATCCGCCACTGAAGCCATCTGCAAGGGCTCCGCGAACCCTAGCAGCGGCGGCGAATCGATCACCACCAGGTCGTACTCTTTCTCCGCCTCGACGAGCACCTTCTTGAGAGTGCTCCCCAGGCGGTCCGCCGCCCGGCGGGACGCGTCGCCTCCCACCAGGATGTCGAGGTCCGGATGCCCCTCCGGCTTCTGTAGAACGTCGTGCCACTCCGCCTCGCCCAGCGCCACGTCGCGCAGCCCGCGCGCGTTCGAAAGACCGAACATCGCATGAATGCCCGGACGCCGCAAGTCGGCATCAATCAGAAGCGTTTTCCGCTTCTGAAGGCTGTGCGCAATGGCGAGATGCACCGCCGAGGTGGTCTTCCCCTCTCGCGGCGTCGCCGAAGTTACCAGCAGGCTGCGCGGCCGGTGAGACAGGTCGGAAAGCAGGATGGAATCACGCAGCGTCCTCACCGCTTCTTCAAATGCCTCCGATTGTCCGCGTCTCCCGCCGGATTTCACCAGAGCCTTCACCAGAGCCTTCCCGGCGCCGCTCGCCGCAACTATGTGCAGGTGGCCGCGCCAGTGACTCACTACCGGCAGCGCGCCCACCACGTCGGTCTTGAACCCGCGCTGGATCTGCTCGGGGTCGCGGACGGTGTTGTCCAGGACGTCGGCCAGGACGGCCGCACCCACGCCGAGGAGAGTGGAGAACAGGAACGCGAGCATCGCGTTAAGCCGGACATCCGGGAACACCGGGTCCAGCGAGGGGCGAGCGGAATCGGCGAGTCGGATGGAGTTGTTCTGGAAGCTGGAGTTGATTCCGGCTTCCTTGATTTTGTGCTCCAACTCCTGGTAGAAGCCCTTATCGGCCTCGGCATCCTGCTTGAGCGCCTTGTACTCGACGGAGCGGGCATTCAGGCGGTCGAACTCGGCTTTGGTCTCGGCCACGGAACTCTTGAGGATTCCCTCGCGGTTGACTGCCTCGCGGTACTCCGCGCTGGCACGGAGGGCAATGTTGTTTTTGAGGGTTTCGAACTGGCGCTCCAACTCGGTAAGCTGGGAGAAGGCTTTCTTGTACTCGGGGTGGGCGGCGCCGTACTGAGTTTTGACGACGGCGAACCTCTCGCGCGATTCGTCCACGCGGTCGGCGAGTTTGCGGAGCTGCTCGCCCTGGGTGGATACCTGGGCGGCTTCGACAGAACCGCCGGCAACCGACTCAAAGGCGGCCTGCTTGCGGACGCGGTCTCCCTGGGCGCCGGTGAACTCGGTGTTGAGCTGCAGCAGGCGCGCGGAGAGGATGCTGGTCTTCTCCTCCGGGTTGATGACGCTCAGGTCCCGTTCGAACTGGGCCAAGGCGGCCGAGGAGCGCTCCATTTTGGCTTTCAGCTCCTCCATCTGCTTTTCCATGAAGGTAGAGAGGCCGGCGGCGGCGCGGAAGCGAATGTTGTAAGTGTGTTCGATATAGCTCTGGGCGACGGCGTTGGCGACCGCGGCGGCCAGGTCGGGGTCGGGCGAGCGATAGCTGATGAGCAGCAGGTAGGTGTTGGCCGGGCGGGTCACCTTGAGGCTGAGCAGTCCCACGGGGGCGTTCTCGACGCGTGCCGAGGGGAGCCGGGACGAGTTCGCAGGGGCCTTTCTGACATTCAGCCGGAAACGCTGCGCGACCGGGCGCAATACGGAATCCGACTCGATGAGCTTTACCTGCGTGGGGAAGAACTGATCGGAGTCGTACGGCGCCCCGCGCTCGGAATCATGGCCGATGATGCTGGTGGGGACGTTGCGATCGATGTCGATGGTGGCGGTGGATTCGTAGATCGGGGTGAGGCGGGAGGAGACGACTACCGCGCCGGCGACGCAGACGCAAACGAAGGCCATGATCCGCCATTTGTGGCGGCGGAGGATCCAGAGATAGTGCGAGAGCGGGACGACTGGCTCTTCGGGCTCGGGTTCCGGATAGGAGTATGGGGGGTAAACTGTGAGACGCTCGGGAATGGCGGGGGCGGATGCGCCGTTGCCGTTGGATTCGGGAGCGGGAAGTGCGCGGATTTCTTTTTCTTCGGGCATGGGATGGTTGCTCGCGATAGGGTTAGTGGTAGATCACGGCGTAGGTGCCGGCGGTGGTGCCGAACGCCAGGATCTTTTCCAGTGCGCCGATGGTCATGCGGCGGCCCTTGTTGTCGGGGATATAAAGGATGTCGTTGGCGGCGAGGGTGACATCCGGGGCTTTGCGCTGCATGATCTTGTCGAGGGCGACGGGGATTTCGTTCTTGGGGCCGCCGGCTTCCCGGCGGTAAATGAAGGCCTGTTTATTGGCGAAAGGCATAAGGCCTTCGGCGAGGGCCAACATCTGGAGGACGGTGGTATCCGAGCCGCCGTCCTGCACGGGGAAGGCGCCGGGCTTTTTGACGTTGCCCACGATGTAGATTTTGCTAATTTCGGGGACGCGGATTTCTTCGCCGCCGGTGAGCTTCAGGTTGAGGGCGGGATCGGCGTCGTCGATCAGACTGCGGACGGGGATGCGGCGGGTCAGCAAGACGGGCTGGCCCTCGGGGCCCGGCTGGGAACGGCTGACCAGGATCTCCCGGCCGGCGTCTTCGCGGAGGCCTTGGGCGCGCGCGATGGCCTCCAGCAGCGTGGTGGGGCCCTCCGCCTGGAACACCAGCGGCACTTTGACGGAGCCGGCCACGCTGATGGGACGGCTGTGGTACTGGGCGATGGTCACGGTGACGAAGGGAGCGACCAGGATCTGTTCCTCCCGCAGCGCCTTGGCAATGGCGTTCTCCAGGTCGGCGGGGTAGAGTCCCTCGGCTTTCACGCGCTGCTGGAGCATGGGGAGGCGGATGAGGCCATCCGAGCCGACACGGATGCTGCGGCTCAATTCCGGGGCATCGTAGACGGAGACCGCGATGAGGTCGTTCGGCCCCACGGGCTGGGCGGGAAGGTTGGCGCCGACCTCGGGGACGGGGGCGGGGCGGGCGGATTGGGCCAACGACAGAGGCAAGAATGCCTGTGCCGCCAGGAAGATCAGCGAGAACGAGAGACGCATGGGAGGCACCTTCAATTGTCCGAGCCGGCAGTCTGCAGCTGAGCGCCGGCCAGCGCGGCGACGAGACGGGACATGGAGCGCTCGAGAGCGGTCAGGCGCCGGTCAAATGACAGGAGCCTGTCATCGGAAGAGACGGGGTGGGGGTCGGCCTGGCCCAACATGACGGAGCGCGCGAAGTCGGAAAGGCAGCGGGCGCCCAGACGGTCCGATGCGGTCTTGAGCTGCTCGAACTCCTCATCCGTCACACGAAAGTTGACCAGGCGCGTTCGTATCTTACGCATTTTGTGGACCCCGCTGGCTGGTTTATGAGGAGGAGACATTACTGAGAGTTTCAACAACCGGGAGCGACAGGGGCGTAGCTCCGCCGCTAAAGTCACATTCAAGCGCCTTTTATTTGGCGTCTGCCAGAAGTCAGACAACCGTGAACGTCAGGCCGCCCTCAGGTCACAAACGTATCACGCATAGTGCGCTAATTCAATATAACCAGGGCGTTTTATCGTATTAATCTTTCGTCCACATACCGAAGGTATTACTCCAGTATTACGATTCGGCTATAACCCGCTCTGGAATGCAGGGGGCTCAACCGGGACGATTATCGGATTCCGAGATAGCGATTAGCCGAGATTGCCGCTGGCAACAGATCGACCGATGGTGTTGGTAGCACAAGCAACTGCTGCTGGCTAGTTTCTGTCGCGAAACTCGGTCTCCCCACGTAAGACCGCTCCCTGACGGTCGCGGCTCCGATGGGAGGTCGCGGCTCTGATGGGAAGTCTCGTGCGGTCGACGGGGCTATCAGAGCCACGACCGTAAGGGGTTGCTTGTTCGCACCATGGCAGTTTCGCGGGACGGTGGGCTCTTGGGTGTCACTGGCCTCGCTGTCTGTTCGTATAAAGTCGTTTGTCTACTGCCATAAGAGATAGGACGAGGATGGGCCAGGATCCCAGGGCAGGGCGAGAGAAGGGATAGTCCACGCTGGCGTGAAGGAACACGGACACGACACCGAGCCCCCAGACGGAGCGGAAGGCCGGGCGGAGGGACCAGAAGAACAGGGTGGCGAGCATCAGGGCGAAGGGGATGCCGCCCTCGGCGGCCCACTGGAGCCAGTCGCTGTGGGCCTGGTTGGCGAAGGCGCCGAGGTCGACGATGGCGTAGCGAGGATAGGCTGTGGGCCAGGTGCCGAGACCGGAGCCGAACCAGGGATGAGCGCCCACCATGTGGAGCGAGGAGACGGCGAACTCGCGGCGGCCGGCGTAGGGGTCGGGGGTCCAGAAGCGGGTCCAGACGGTTTCGGGGCCGACAATGGCGGTGAAGACGGCGAGGAGCACGGCCATGCGGAGGAAGGAGGAGCCGACGGCGGCGCCGCCCGCGCGGCCGCGCCACCAGAGGAGCAGTGGGACGGCGATGATTTCGGCAGTGGCGAGGATCGAACCGGCGCGGGAGGCGGAAGCAATGACCGAGGCGTACATGGTGGCGGCCATGCCGGAGTAGAGGAGCGAAGCGCGCTCAGGGCGCAGGGCTTCGTAAAGCGCCAGGGGCAGGACGGCCTCGATGAAGGCCGCGTAGTGGTTGCGGGAGAGGATGGGGCCCATCAGGAAATCGGTGTATTCGGTGGGGAAGAGCCAGAAGACGCGGCCGCCGGAGGTGAAGGTCTGGAGGGTGGCGAGCACCGATACGAGAAACCCGAACCAGAGCATCGCGGCGCGGAACCAATGGCCGACGGCGGCGGAGCGGAACAGCGAGAGTCCGAGGAAGAACACGGCGAGAAGGGCCGTCCATTGCACGATGGCGTTCCTGGTATCGAAGGCGTAGACGGTGTGGCCCGTGAACAACTGAAACAGCCCCCAGAGAACGGCGAAGGAGAGGGGGATGAGCGGCCAGGAGAACGGGGGCGGATCGCGGCGCGCGCGCAGGACGGCCACCGCTGCGAGGGCGAAGACGCCGATTTCGAAGACGGTAACGGGCCAGAGAGCGGGAACCCACAGGGTCAGGATGGCGAAGAAGAAGAGCCCGGCAAGAAACACGTGCACGCCCACAGCTTAACAGTTAGGCGCGCGCGGGCGCGGCATCGGCCATCCGTGGCCGGGCTTATTGGGCGCTCGCCGGAGACACGCTGCTGAAGGTACCGGCAGTCGCCAGACCGACTACAGTGCCGGCGACCGCTACACCGCCGATGATGGCGGCGGTGGCGGCGTGGGAGAGTCCCGCGGGGCCCGCACCCGCGGCGCCCGCGCTCCCTGCTCCAGGGGCCCCGGCTGCGCACGGGGCGACCTTCACTCGCGTTATGGTGATAGTCTGGACCACTTGCAACGCCCCACCCGAGGCCGTAGCACCAGGGATTCCGGAACCGGCAACGTCCACCCGCTTGCCCACGAACTGCCCGAGATCCTGTCCCAGCAACTCCACTTTGACTTTGGCGCACCCGTCGGTGAGATAGAATTTGCCATCCTGCGTGGTTACGTCGCCGGTCATCTTGACGGCAGTGGAGGCACCGGCCTGGGGTTCGAAGGCCAGCGCCATGCCGGTACGCAGGCTGGCGACGAGCATGCCCGAGGAGTTGCGCACTTCAGCGCCGCCCTCGCGGGCGGCCACGGAGACGCGGTTGGGCGCGGAGATCTCCACCTGGACCACGGAGTTTTTGGTGGACTGCACGATCCGCAGGGTGGCGGCCTCGACGGCGTGAGTTTGAGCGCCGGCAAGGAGACCGGAGCCCTTCTCGAGGACGGTGCGGTCGCGGAAGATGTGCGCGCGCGATGCCGGCAGCAGGGTGAGCTGGGTGGCGCCCAGTTGGACCACGGAACGCGCGGCGGAGGTTTCGACCACGTCGCCCTCGAAGAGGGTGCTGTTACCAGGGACGGTGGAACCGTTGACGCGGTACTCACCAGTGGATTTCACAATCCCGATAGAAGGAGGAGCAGCCGCCGACACCAGGAGGCAGCCGCCGCTAAGGAGCGAAAAAAACAGTTTCAACATATGTGTTCCAACCGTATCGAACTTGACTTAGAGTATACCTAGGCGACAAATTATACAAGTTATCCAAAAGATGTAGGAATCTGAAAATATTGTATTGCGGGCGTCTTACGGTGGGCGGCAAGCTATCCGAGTGACGAAGATGAATCATTACGAGGAGTTAGGCGTCGGTCGCGATGCGCGGACAGAGGAGATCCGGCAGGCTTATAAGACGCTGGCGCGGTTACTTCACCCCGACAGCCAGGCAGACGAGAAGCTGAAAGCCATGGCCGAGCGGCAGATGCAGCGGTTGAACGAGATCTTAGGGACGCTCACGGACCCGCAGCGGCGGCGCGCCTACGACGAAGGCTTGGCGGGGCCGCGGGCTGGGGTTGCGGCGCCTTGGGAAGGAGAAGCGCGCAGGCCGGGACGACCGCTCCCGAGGAGTGCTATGGGCCCGGCGTCCCCAATCTCGGGGCCGGTGGTGTCGCGTGGAGCGGAATGGGTGCAGTCGGCGGCGCGGTACTGGTTCTGGGTGCTCATGGGAGCGACCTGCGTGGGCACGGCGGCCATGTGGTGGGCGATGCCCCCTGAGCGGAACGTCCCCGAGGTGTTGCCGGCGCGTCCCGCGCGGGCGCAGGCACTGGAAAGTGAAACCTCGCAAGACCGGCCCAAGGCGAAAAGGAGCACGCCGCCGGGCTCTGGGGCGCGCGCGGAACAGCATCCCAAGGAGGCGTTTATCGATCCGGCGGTCCGGAACCAAGCGGCGGAGCCGGGGCTTGCGGATCCGGTGGCGTCAGTGGGAGTACAATGGCAGGCTCCGGAGGCGCCGGGGAAGGTGCTCGAAGGGCCGGCTGAATCCCAGGCGAGCGCGCATCCGAAGTCCGGGGAATCGCCGTTTGCCGGGAACTGGTTTTACCTGCCGCGGGCGGGGGAGGCGACCGATTTCGGGGAGTATCCGGCGGTCTACATCGAGTTTCTGCTGGCGCAAGAGGACGGAGAACTGGTGGGAAGTTATCACGCCAAGTACCAAGTTCGGGACAAGGCCATATGGCCTGAGGTCGTGCTGCGAATTCGGAGCAGAGCGCCGCTAGGTGAATCGACGCGAGCGGAGTGGACCGACCGCAGTGGAGCGAAAGGCGTTCTGGAGATGGCGCTGCGGTCGCCGGGGCTGATGAGCGTGACGTGGTGGACCACCGAGTTCGCGGCGCGGCCGCAGTTGACGTCCGGGAGCGCCCTACTGGTTCGGCAGCAGGCGCCGTGACGGGTATGCGGGCCGCGGGCATGATCGCCACCACGGCGGCGCTGACCGGCCTCGCAACGGGGGCGGTTTGGTCGCTACGGGTGGGATGGGCGGACCTTCTGGCGCGGCAGGAGACGCTGGAGGCAACCGAGGAAGCACTGCGGTGGACGCCAGACCGGGCCGAGTACCATTTCCGCGTGGGAATACTGACGGCGGAGAAGGACCCGGCGAGGTCCATTGCGGCGCTGGAGCGCGCCGTGGAGCTGAATCCGGGGGATGCGCGGTCGTGGATCGAATTGGGGTTGCGGTGGGAGGAGGACGGGAAAGTCAATCGGGCGGAACAGTGCCTGCTGCGCGCGGCCGAGGCGGACCGGCAATATCTTCCGCGATGGACGCTGGCCAACTTCTACTTCCGGCGCAAGGATACGGACAAGTTCTGGGCATGGGCCAGGGTGTCGGCCGAGATGGTCTATGGGGACGCGACATCGTCGCTCTTCCGGCTGTGCGGGCAGGTGGCGGAGGATGGGGATCTGATCGAGCGTATGGGGATCGCGAGACCGGAGGTGCGGGCGAGCTACGTATTGTACCTGATGGATCGGGGACGGCTGGATATACTGATGCCTGCCGCGCGGAAAGTGCTGGAGGAGGATCGAGAGCCGGATGTGGCGGTGCTGATGGCAGCGTGCGACCGGCTGCTGGACGGCAGGCGCGGGGAGGGGGCGATGGAGATCTGGAACGGCTTGGCAGAGCGGCACAGAATTCCATTCGGAACGGTGGGCGGGATGGGCCCGATTCTGACGAACGGGACGTTTTCGACGGCGCCCATTTCGCACGGTTTTGACTGGAGGCTGCCCACGCTGGAGGGCGTGAGCGCATCGGGTGAGGAGAGTCCTCCCGGGTTGCGGCTGACGTTCATGGGGCGGCAGCCGGAGAACTGCGTGGTACTGGCGCAGTTCGTACCCGTGCGGGAGAAGACGGCGTATGAGCTGAAGTTCGCTTACCGGACTCCGGGCATAGGTCCGGGCACGGGGTTAAGGTGGCGGGTGCTCGACGCCAGCAGCGGCGAGACGCTGGCCGAGGGGGAGAGCCTGTCGTCGGAAGAGGACCAACAGGGCGTGGTTTCGTTTCGGACGCCTACCGGCTGCAGGCTGGCGCGGATCGCCCTGGAATACAGGCGAACGGCGGGGACGACGCGGATCGCGGGTTTCGTGGTGTTGCGCGGGATTGACATAAGGCCGGTGGGCTAATCGCCGCCGGAGGAGCCACCCCGGTCGCGCGTGACGTAGTAGAGGAAGAGGAGGAAGAGGAGTAGCGCCCAGCCGTAGAGCAGGAATTCGCGGCGTCTCCGCTTCCACTTAAGGGCAGCCCGAGTCGCTCGGATCTCGGTCTCGGTAGATGACGGTTTTTCCGCGGAGTTGGGTGGCGCGTGGCAACGCTCGAAGAAGTGATGTCCACACCCGTTACAGCGGTAGGGATAGTACTCGAAGAGGCTTACGATGTGGTCCTTCCACCCTTGCCGGTGAGACCGGTGAGCGTGATCGGTTTGGCACTTGGGGCAGATCACAGATTCAGATATCCCTGCCTGATATTCTAATCTCCTTCAGGCAATAATCAAAACTGCCACCACCGCTTTTTCGGCGGGCCGGCAAGCATCTGCTTTCCTCCGGGCAGAGGACGTCCCTGAACGATGCCCTGGGGATTATCCGTGAACAGGAGATCCGCAGCGTCCTCGCCAAGGCGTATGCGCACCGAGTTGTATGCCGCGGAAAGTCTAGTAGTACGGTGCTGAGGGTCGTGCGCGTCGGTGGCGACCACATGGACGAGGCCGCGGTCCAGCAAGCGGAGGGCGGCGGAGCGTGGAGGGCCGCCGAAACCGCCCGTAATGGATAGCGCCGTCACCTGGGCGAGACATCCCAGTTCAATCCAGGATTCCAGCCGGTCGAGGTCCCGCAGGAGGAGCGGGTTGCGTTCCGGGTGAGCAACGATGGGCACAATGCCTGCGTTGAGTAATTGCCGCAAGATCGACTCGATGTGCCTGCCGATGTGGAAGTCGGGAAACTCGAGAAGCAGGTAGGGCCCGGCATTGATGGTGTAGGAGGAGGGGGTGTCCAGCAGCGGGCCCAGGTTGTCGATGGTGACCTGGAATTCGCAGCCAGGGTGAATGACGGGCTTTCCCTCGCTGAGGGCGGCGAGTTCCTCCATCCGGTGCTGCAACAGACCGGGCTGGAACCGGTACTGCGCATTGGAGTGGGGAGTGGCGACGATATCGGTGATGCCGTCTTCGGCAGCGGTGCGCAGCATGCTGAGGCTGTCCTCGACGGAGGAGGCGCCGTCGTCGAGACCCCACACGACATGGCTGTGGATATCGATCATGCCTTTTCAAGAATTCCCGTGGCTCGCCGATAAGCATTACTGACGTGGGGCCACGACTTATGAAGCGCCGAAGAGGTTGGATGTTGCTGACAATGGCAGGGCTGCTGATCGCATGCGATGCCGGTCGTGCCCAGGAGTTTGTTTCGCCCCAGATGAGCCCTGTCCGGAGCGTGGCGCCGGCGCCGAAGGAAGGATCGGGATCCGGATCGTGGCTGTGGATTCACACAGGTGTCGCTGTGCAGGTAGCGGGCAGTTTCGCCGACTGGGCTACGAGCTGGAAGCAGCCCGAGGGGAATCAGGGGCTGGCGCAGTCTGGAGGGCAGTATGCAGGCACGTTTTACCGTTCCGGCACGGTGCGCAAGGCAGCCCTTTCGGGCGGCCTCGCGGTGGTGAGCTATGTGATGGCGTGGAAGTGGCCTAAGGCGCGCAAGTATATCGGAGTATTCAATATGGCTGTGGGCGGCGGCTTTGGCGCGGCGGCTGTGAGCAATGTCGTACGGAATCCGTATTACAAACCGTGAGTGACCTGCCATTTCGCCGGGCGTCAAGTCGCGATCAGGAAACAGGCGCATGTTCGGGTGCCGGAAGACGGGATAGTGACGGGTCACGAAGCTCGGGCGCAGCTTCGCGGGAGGCCTGGTGACCAGAGGACCGCGGAATCTGTGCCACGCCGTCGGAACGGTAGTGCGCTCCTGACGACCTTTCCAGGAGCACGCGCACAAGCTGGCCGCGGCTTCGCACCCCTTTCTTAAGAAACACCCGCTGCAGGAGCCCCTTGATGCAGCTTTCGGAGACTCCCATGCGTACGCCGATCTCTTTGTTGGCCAGGCCTTCCAAAACCAACTCGGCTGCTCTTCGTTCCTGGACGCTAAGCGTTCCATTGGAACTACCGCTAGAACTACCGCCGTTTGAGGGCAGGTTGTCAAACCAGGTTTGACCGCCAGCGACGTCACGGATGGCGCGGACCAGGTCTGCCAGGGATCTCTGCGCGGCGAAGATACCGGCCACGCCGACCCTGGCCAGCCGGCTGTGCTCCAGATCGCTGAGCCACTGTGTGATGATCAAGACCCGGCCCTCCAATCCGTTCTGATTGGTAAAGGAGAGCAGTTCGTCCGCGTTCTCATCCCCGGCGCGTTGCTTGAGCAGCACAACGTCGAACTGACCGGACGATCCGTTGAGCAATTCGATGCCCTCTTTCATGTTGGAGCAGCACCTCAGTTCCATGTCCGCGGTAGTAGCGAGTGCCAAGGCCAGGCTTTCGCGGACCACCGCAATATCTTCGATCAGCAGAATCCGAATCATAGATCTAACCAGCACTAAACCTCAGTTCTAAGCGACCCTTGACGAACGGCCCAAGCGGTAACCGAGAGGTACGGCGTCAGGTACTCTCCTAGTTTGCGAGAGAGGTCGCACCCACTCGCGCTCGATCTCAACGGCGACTGCCCGCTGGAGCAGCGGCACGGAGACGATCAGTCTGGATTTCCTGTTGACGTCGAGAACAACGCCTTCCACGCCGGCCAGAGGGCCGCGTTCGACCAACACAAGGGAACCGGCAATCATGCCTGGCCAAGGCATCGCGGGAAGGCCCGAGCGAACCACGGCTTGAATCGCCTCTATCTCTTGATCGGACACTGCCGTGGGGCACCTGCCGGCGCCGACGATCGCGAGCACCCCAGGAGTCATCACGATGGGCAACAGCCGCTCCGCAATATCGATCCGGCAGAAGAGATAGCCCGGAAACAGCGGCAGATCCAACTGTTTTACGCGGTCGGACCATTGGCGCTTCGCACGATAGAGGGGTAGAAACTCCTGAAAACCCTTGTCCTGCAGGACGGTAGAGGCAATCCTTTCGAATTTCGATCGGACGTGGATCGCGTACCAAGGATGATGCATGGGCGCATTGCCTTTAGGAATTGCGGCTAGTGACTTAGGTTCGTGGTCATACATGAAGATTCACCGTCCTGTCGAGCTACTTCGGCCGTACTGAGTAAAAAAACAAAACTCCTTGCCACTTACACTACGGATGTCGCACGATTGCAACACACTCATGGTATCAGACCCGGAGGTGAATTTCTAGAAAAATGTCTGAAATAGGAGACGGACCAGCTCGCACATAGTGAAAGATAGCATTCAGACGTAACGAAAGATAGCATTCAGCGAAGTGCCCCGACGTAGCTGAAAGTTGAGCGGGCGGTTTAACTTGATTCGTCCGGCGCGTGTCAAGCACTTTGAGACACCCGGCATGGGAATTTAGTGACGTTGTTCCTCTGTCTTTGGGTCGGGTGGCACCGGCTTATTGATCCAAACCTCCTT
>Ga0116223_10000674_pt1 | contig 39942 bp, 44 predicted proteins | sample Sb_taG_3_FD_90092 | JGI IMG/M metagenome (GOLD analysis project Ga0116223, IMG submission 90092) | Peat soil microbial communities from Weissenstadt, Germany - Sb_50d_a_PC metaG | ecosystem: Environmental > Terrestrial > Soil > Wetlands > Peat | place: Germany: Weissenstadt | collected 2010-09-21 | reverse complement strand
CCGCCAACTGGAATTGCTGGAGCATGCCGTGGCCGCGGCCCTTACTGCGCTGAATTCAGAACACGCAACAGCCCATTTTCGCCACTGCGGCTATGGTCTATAAATACTCAGAAAATGGTCTAATTTCGTAGCGTCGATGACCTGCTCTGCGGTTTATGAACCGCGAGAGTGCATTGGGACGCCGGGATAGGGAATACATCGGTGTTGCGCGGATCGGGCGGGCTAGATGTGCTGGAGTTCGCTGAGCAGCGTGGCCAAGGCGCGATCGAGCGTCTCATACTGGCCGTGGAGTTCCTCGATGCGGCCGTCGCGGGCCAGTTGCTCGATCTTCAGCGCGGCATCCACGGCCGGAGTCGCTCCGAAGTTAGACGTCGAACCCTTCAGGCCATGAGCCACGCGTCCGGCCGCCGGACCGTCGCCGCGCGCGATCGCTTCACGCAGATGCTGCAGCGCTTGGGGGCATTCCTCCCGAAACAGCACCGCGATTTCCCGCAGCAACTCCAGATCGCCGCCCACGCGGGCCAACGCGGTGGGTTGATCGAAGAGTTTTGTCGAGGAGGGTTGATCCTGATTCATCGCTCGTGAAGCGTATCGGCAGAAATCCGCCGTTTCTGAGTCTCCATTCTAGCGCTTGAGCCTGGCGGATGGCTTGCGGCAGGCGCTCGGGCTGGGGTACCATCGTGCCCGGTGAAGGGACTTCCCACATTGCCCCGCCGAACGATACTTATTTCCGGCCTTACGTCCGGGCTTGTCTCCGGCGTAGCGGCTGGACTCGCGGCGGCCGTGAAGGGAAAAGACCCGGAACTGGAAACCTTGAGCGACTGGTTGCGCGCGGGGCGCGGCGCCCGGCAGGCCGGTGTGGAGGGGTGTCTCGACCGCATTCGCGCTTCTGACGGCGCCATTCATGCCTGGGTGCAAGTGGCTCCACAGCCGTCCACGGGTGTGGGCAAGTTGGCGGGGATCCCCTTCGGCGCTAAGGACCTCATGGAGACTCGCGGCCTGGCGACTGAGTATGGCTCGCCGGTGTACAAGGGCCGCATTGGTACGGAGGACGCGGCCATCGTGCGGGAGCTGCGCTCGCGCGGCGCGGTTCTGCTGGGGAAAACCCACACCGCCGCGTTCGCCTATCGCGATCCTGCGCCCACGCGGAACCCGCGTAATCTGGAGCACACCCCGGGAGGCAGCTCCAGCGGCTCGGCGGCGGCGGTCGCCGCGGGCATGGTGCCGTTGGCGTTGGGGACGCAAACATTAGGTTCGGTGCTGCGCCCGGCTTCCTACTGCGGCGTGACGGGGTTTAAGCCTACGTATGGGTGGTTCTCGTTGGAGGGCATTCTGCCGCTTTCCCCGAGCCTGGACACGCTCGGGTTGTTCACGAACACGCCGGCCGACATGTTGCGGTTGTGGCAGGCTCTCGACCGGCCGAGCGGGCACGATATCGGGAGTGGCGCCGGCGTGGCGCTGGGCGCACCCGATCCGCTTCCGGAACTGGAGCCGGAAATGACGGCGGCATTCAAAAGTGCGCTATCGGCTTTGCGAAGCGCTGGGATCACGGTGCGTCCCGTCGACATTTCCGCAACGCTTGTCCAGTTGGCGGATGCGGCGCGCACAGTGATGTTTTACGAGGGGGCACGGGTCCATCGGGAGCGGTACCAGCAGTTTGGCGACCGGCTCGGGCAGCTCGCGGCGTTGGTCCGGGAGGGCTTGGAGATGCCTTCAACCCGTTACGACGAAGCTCGGCAGTTCATCGCACAAAGCCGCGCCCGTGTGCTGGAGTTGTACAAAGCAACGCCCGTGATTCTGGTACCCGCAGCCACTGGACCTGCTCCCTTAGGGTTAGACTCGACGGGCGACGCGCGGATGAACTCGCCCTGGACGGCAATGGGCACTCCGGCGATTTCCGTGCCCATGCGCGTCGGCGGAGGACTGCCGCTGGGGCTGCAACTCACCGCCGCACCCGGCCAGGACGGGCGTGTCCTCCAGACCGCGATCCGGGTTGGCCGGATGCTCGGTCGAGCGTAAGTCTCTGGCTGGCTGAAAGAGTTCCATTGTCCCCGCCCTGACGGGGCGGGGCTACAGCCCCGGACGTGAGTCCGGGGATCACACCGTCAGAGCACGAGGCGGGTCAGTGTTTACAATCGGTTGCAGGGTTATAGTACTCGTTGCGTTGCGTATGCCCACCGCGATGCGGTATTGTAACCAAAAGACCGTCCCATCGACTCTTCGGACGGGCCTTTCTCTGTAACAGGACAAGCTAAATCAGTTTGGAGGACTTCCCGGGATGTTTGTGACCTCGTCGTCTGCCGTTTTGAGCGCTCCCCGTGAGACGCGCCCGGTACCCCACGCATTTCCAGGGACGGGCCCGTGCACCTCGCGGACCTCGCGCACGCCGCCAACGTGGTTCGCCGCGCTGTGCCGCGCGCTCCCGGTTGTCTTGCTGCTGCTGGCGCTTGCCGCAACCTCGGTCCCCGCGTTCGCACAAGGCGGTGAAGCCGAGCTCAAGCTTCCCGACCTGCATGGGCCGGTGTTCATGGGCGGCATATCCGGCCCTGCGCTGCTGATGATCGGACTGGTGGTATCGGCGCTCGGGCTGGTCTTCGGGCTGATGATGTACACGCACTTGCGCAACCTGCCGGTGCACGCATCGATGCTGGAGATTTCGGAACTGATCTATGAAACCTGCAAAGTGTACCTGATTACGCAGGGCAAGTTTCTGTTGATCCTGGAACTTTTCATCGGCTCGATCATCGTGTTGTATTTCGGTGTCTTGCGAGGCATGGCCGCGTTCGAGGTGGTCATCATTCTGGCGTTCAGCCTGGTCGGAATCGCCGGCAGCTACAGCGTGGCCTGGTTCGGCATCCGCGTGAACACCTTCGCCAACTCGCGCACCGCGTTCGCCAGCCTGCGCGGAAAACCGTTCCCGTGTTACGCCATTCCGCTCAAAGCCGGCATGAGTATCGGCATGATGCTGATCAGCGTGGAGCTGTTCATCATGCTGTGCATTCTGCTGTTCGTTCCGGGCGACTACGCGGGTCCGTGCTTCATCGGATTCGCGATCGGCGAATCGCTGGGCGCGGCGGCGTTGCGCGTAGCGGGCGGTATCTTCACCAAAATCGCGGACATCGGCGCGGACCTGATGAAGATCGTATTCAAGATCAAGGAAGACGACGCGCGCAACCCGGGCGTGATCGCGGACTGCACGGGAGATAACGCGGGCGATTCGGTCGGCCCCTCCGCCGACGGTTTTGAAACCTACGGCGTGACCGGCGTCGCGCTGATCACGTTCATCCTGCTCGCGGTCGCGAACGATGTGACCAAGATCGAGTTGCTGGTGTGGATTTTCACCATGCGCGTGATGATGATCATCGTCAGCGGCCTCTCGTATTTCATTAACGAGGCCGTGGCCAAGGCGCGGTATCAGAACGTCGATCAGATGAACTATGAGGCGCCGCTCACCTCGCTGGTGTGGCTGACGTCGTTCATTTCGATCGGCGCCACCTACGCCGTTTCGAGCCTGATGATTCCGGATCTTGGCAACGACGGTTCCATGTGGTGGAAGCTTTCGAGCGTCATCACCTGCGGAACGCTCGCCGGGGCGATCATTCCCGAGCTGGTGAAGGTGTTTACCTCGATGGAGTCGTCGCACGTGAAGGAAGTGGTGACGTCGTCGCGCGAGGGTGGCGCATCGCTCAACATCCTGTCCGGCTTGGTGGCCGGCAACTTTAGCGCCTTCTGGCTGGGCTTGTCGATGATGGCGCTGATGGCCATCGCCTATGGCTTCAGCACCATGATTCCGATGGGCATCTTCCTGCCGGGATCCGCGGCGGTGTTCGCGTTCGGTTTGGTGGCGTTCGGATTCCTGGGCATGGGGCCGGTGACGATCGCCGTCGACTCCTACGGCCCGGTCACCGATAACGCCCAGAGCGTATATGAGCTGAGTTTGATCGAGCAGGTTCCCAACGTCCGGAAAGAGCTCAAGAGCAAGTTCGGTTTCGACGTGAACTTCGAGGTCGCCAAACACAACCTGGAAGCCAATGACGGTGCGGGCAACACCTTCAAGGCCACTGCCAAGCCGGTGCTGATCGGAACCGCGGTGGTGGGCGCGACGACGATGATCTTCTCGATTGTGGTGGCGTTGACCGACGGGCTGAAGGCCGAGCTGCTATCGAATCTCTCGATTCTGCACCCGCCGTTTTTGCTGGGGTTGATCACCGGCGGCTCGATCATTTACTGGTTCACGGGCGCGTCCATTCAGGCGGTCACCACCGGCGCCTACCGTGCGGTCGAATTCATCAAGGCCAACATCAAGCTGGAAGGCGCGACCAAAGCTTCGGTGGAAGATTCGAAAAAAGTGGTCGAAATCTGCACACAATACGCCCAGAAAGGTATGTTCAACATCTTTTTGACGGTGTTTTTCGCCACGCTGGCATTCGCGTTTGTGGAGCCGTACTTCTTCATCGGCTACCTGATTTCGATCGCGCTGTTTGGCCTGTATCAGGCCATTTTCATGGCCAACGCGGGCGGCGCCTGGGACAACGCCAAGAAGATCGTCGAAGTGGAACTGAAAGCCAAAGGCACGCCGCTGCACGACGCCACGGTGGTCGGCGACACGGTGGGCGATCCCTTCAAAGACACTTCGTCGGTGGCGCTGAATCCGATCATCAAGTTCACGACGTTGTTCGGTCTGCTCGCGGTCGAACTGGCCGTCTCGCTGACGACGAAACAAGGACCGGGGCTGACCACCGGTCTCGCCGGAGCGTTCCTGCTGGTTGCACTGTACTTCGCGTGGCGGTCGTTCTACAAGATGCGGATCGAGCGGACGGCGGAGTAGCCGCGTTTCGGCGCGGAGCAACATCCTCCGTGGTTTCTCGACCACGATGTTTTAGGGCCGATGCGCCTCGTCTTGTAGCGATCATTTTTTACTTGGCGAGCTTGGCGGCTTGGCGAGAAGTAATCCGACTCTCGCAAAGCCGCAAAGCTCGCCAAGAACCGCTGCCGGGTTGCACTCTCTTCGCACTTGACAGCCCCTAACAATGCTTCGATAATCGAAATATTGCCGCCTCGAACTAATTCCGTCCCTGCTCCCGAGTCTCTCGGCGAGCAATCCGCCCGGCTGCTGGGCTATCTCGATACGCTGTTTCAGCGGCTGGTGCTCACCCGCAAGCCTGCCGGTCCCGTTCCCGAGTGTTCGCGCGAGGAGATCCGCGCGCTGATCGCGCTGGGCTCGGGCGCACGCCGCACCATGAGCGATCTGGCCGGTTCCCTGGGCGTCCCGCTCAGCACCGCCACGCACACTGTCGATCGCCTGTTTGAACGAAACCTGGTGGTGCGCACCCGCTCCGACCAGGATCGCCGCGTGGTCGAAGTCGAGATGAGCCCGCACGGGCGCAAGCAACAAGCCGCCTTCCGCAAAGTCCGCCAGTCCATGGCGCAGTGCTGGCTCGAACCGCTAAACCCCGCCGAGCGCCGCGTATTCCTCGAATTGATGGAGAAGATCACTCGCGAAAGCCCGCGCCCGCGCGTGAAACAATCGGAGCCTTACCTATGATCAAAGTTCAGAACCTGGTCAAGAAATACGGCGACTTCACCGCCGTCAACGACATCTCCTTCGAGGTCCAGCAGGGCGAGATCTTCGCATTCCTGGGGCCCAATGGCGCCGGCAAGACCACCACCATCAAGATGCTGACCACGCTGCTCAAGCCCACCAGCGGCCAAGTGGAACTCGATGGCTTGGACCCCTCCAAGCAGCACAACGAAGCCCGCAAACGCTTCGGCATCGTGTTTCAAGATCCCAGCCTGGACGACGAATTGACCGCCTGGGAGAATATGGATTTTCACGGCGTTCTGTACAAAGTCCCGCGCAAAATCCGCCACGAGCGCATCGAACAACTGTTGAAGCTGTTCGAACTGTGGGACCGCCGCAACGATCCCGTGAAACAATTCTCGGGCGGCATGAAGCGGCGTCTCGAAATCGCCCGCGGGCTGCTGCACACGCCCAAGATCGTGTTCTTGGACGAGCCCACGCTGGGCCTGGACCCCCAGACCCGCAATCAGCTCTGGACCCACGTCCAGAAACTCAACCAGGAGGAGCAGGTCACGGTCTTCCTGACCACGCACTACATGGAGGAGGCCGACCGAGTCGCGCACCGCATCGCCATCATCGATCACGGCAAGATCGTGGCTCAGGGCACCTCGCAGGAGCTGAAAGAACAGACCAAGTCTGAAACCCTGGAACAAGCGTTCCTGGCGCTGACCGGTTCCACCATCCGCGACGAAGACGCCAGCTCCGTCGACCAAATGCGCAATATGGCAAGAATGTTCAGGAGGCCGCGACGCTAACACATGAACCGGATGTGGCGCACACACTCATGCGTGCCGCGTCGAGACTCGTCTCGACGCTCGATGGCGGCACAACAGTGTCGGCAGGAGTGCCGACACGGCACGCACGAGTGCGTGCGCCACGCTGCCGCCCAAGATTGGTCGAGAGAGTTTTGGGTTAGCCCGACAGAAAGGATCGCTCTATGAACGCCATCTACATCCTTTGGCTCCGGCAGTTGAAGCGCTACGTGCGCTCGAAGCCCCGCATTATCGCCTCACTCGGCCAGCCGCTGCTGTTCCTGCTCGGCCTGGGCTTCGGCTTCGGACCGATCTTCCAAAAAGCAGGCCAGGGCAACTACATCCAGTTCCTGGCGCCAGGCGTGATCGGGATGACGGTGCTGTTCACCAGCATCTTCAGTGGCATTGAACTCATTTGGGACCGCCAGTTCGGCTTTCTGAAAGAAACGCTGGTCGCGCCGGTGCCGCGCATTCTCATCATGATCGGCCGCACCGTCGGCGGGGCCACCGTGGCCATGATTCAGGGCCTGATCGTGGTGGCGATCTGTGTCGCCGCGGGATTCCGTGTCACCAACTGGTCGGCGCTGCCGCTGGCGATATTGTTCATGCTGCTGGTGTCGGTGATGTTCACCGCGATGGGCACAGCCATCGCTTCGGTGCTCTCCGATTTTCAAGGGTTCCAGTTGGTGATGAACTTCCTGGTGATGCCGATCTTCTTTCTCTCCGGCGCGCTGTTTCCGCTGGCGGGCTTGCCGAAGGTGATGGAGATCGTGGCCGACCTGGACCCGCTCTCCTATGGCGTCGACGGTCTGCGCGTGTCGCTGATCGGCGTGGGCCACTTCGGCGCCAGCCTCGATCTGCTGGTGCTATCGCTAGTGACCGCGATGCTCCTCGGGGTAGGCACTTACTTGTTCTCCAAAATTCAGCTCTAGAAGCTCCTGTGTGCGTGGGGCCAGCCCTTCGGGGCTGCCACCGCACTTCTGCGCGGCGTCTAAGTGTATGTACAGCCCGAGGGGACGCGCCGCCTCAAACGGCGGCGGCAGGCTGAAAGCCTGGCCCCACTTGGCCCTTACTTTTTAGCGGTCACCGGCTGGTACCCGCAGTTCCCCGCCTTCTTCATGGCCTGGAGCCCTTCCTCCACCTCGAGCAGCGGAGTGGTCTTGACGTTCCTGCAAGCCCCGCCCGCCGCGATCGCCATCGCAAACGCCGCGACCGCCACATTGTCCGGCATCTCCAGAACCCCGACCAAATCATGCTCCCCGAACGCAAACCAAAAGCCCTCGATTTTCCCGCCGAGCTTCTTGACCACCTTCTTCACCGCATCCACGCGGTTCTCGGGACGCTTGATCATCACCGCCCACGCTTCTGTGCTGTACGAGAGTTGCAATAAATACTGGGCCATCGAGTGGCCTCCTTTCAATGGCGCCCATTGTAGCTCATTCGAAATGGTTCCCTTACCGCCGGGTCCGGGCTATCGTTGTCCCGCCCGGTGTGGTAGATTGAACGACGTTCCATCCGAATTCCTGGGAGGTTCACATGAAGGGAACTCTGGCGTCCTCGGTTGCCGTCTTGACGCTGCTGTCCGCCGGTACGGTCTGCGCCCAAACCAAAGCGAAAGCGCAAAACGTGCCCGAAATCCCGTACGAGTCCGTGCCTAACTTTCTGAAGCTGCCGCCGAATCTGTATCTGGGCGAGTCCATGGGTGTGGCGACCAACTCCAAGGGGCACATCTTCGTCTACACGCGCAGCGCCAACACGCGGCTGTTCGAATTCGATCAGAACGGGACGTACGTGCGCGAGATCGGCGAGGGCAACTACGGCTTCGAGTTCGCGCACTCGGTTCGCGTCGACCCCCAAGACAACATCTGGGTGGTCGACGAAGGCACGAACATGGTGATCAAGTTCAACCCCGCGGGGCGCGTCGTGATGGTGCTGGGCCACCGGCCGGACGCTGTGGCCGGCATGCTCTCCACCGTCGGGGTCCCGAAGATGCCCGCCGAGAAATACATCTTGGCCCGGCCGACCGATGTGGCGTGGGATCCGCAGGGGAACATCTTCGTCTCGGACGGCTACACCAATCATCGCGTGGTGAAGTACGACAAGAACGGCCGGTTCGTCAGGCAGGTGGGCAGCGAAAACCCCGGCTCCGAGCCCAGCCAGTTCAACACGCCGCACGGAATCGCGGTCGACGCCAAAGGCAACGTCTACGTGGCCGACCGCGCGAATCACCGCATGCAAGTGCTCGACAACAATCTGGTGTTGCGGTCGATCTACGACAACATCGGCGACTCCTGGACAGTGTGCATCTCGCCCGGCCCGCACCAATATCTGTTCACGTCAAACTCGAACCCCAACGGCAACACGCCCGGCTCGTGGGACATCACCGGCGAGATTTACAAGATGGAGCTGGACGGCACGATCCTGGGCAGGTTCGGCCATGCCAGCAAGCAACCGGGCGGGTTTCAGGTGGTTCACATGATGGATTGCCGCAACCCCAACGAGATCATCGTTGCGGAAATCGAGTCTTGGCGAGTGCAGAAACTCCTGTTGAAACCGGGGTCGGCCAAGGGATCGGCCCAGTAAGCGAGGCTCCCATGCGACACTTCTTGAAGATTTTTTCCATCGGCGCGCTGCTTGTCGGACTTCCCGCGGCGGCGCAGTTCACGTTGCCGGAGATCGCCTTCGACTCCGCTCCCGACATGTTGAAGTTTCCCGACAACATCCACATGGGAGAAGCGGCCGGAGTTGCCACAAATTCCAAGGGAGATGTTTTTGTCTACACGCGCACCGGCCATCCGACCATCTCGTTCGGCACGGCGCGTCCGTTTGCCCACGGAGGCTCGCGGCTATTTCAATTCGATAAGACCGGGAAATTTGTTCGCGAGATTGGCAAGGACTCGTACGGATTCCTGGTAGCGCAACAAGTGCGCGTCGATCCACAGGACAACGTCTGGGTCGTGGATCAGATGTCGAGCATGGTGATCAAATTCGACCAGGACGGGCGGGTGCAGCTCTTGCTCGGAAGGAAGGCGGAGGCCGAGCGCGTTCCGGCGGCGTCTCTCAACCCACCGGCGGCGGCTGCTGCTCCGGGAGGACGCGGCAGCGCTGGCGGCGGCGGAGCAGGGGGTGGCGGCGGAGCTGGTGGAGGAGGTGGCGCTGGTGGAGGAGCTGGAGCTGGCGGAGCGGCACCGGCCGCTGAAGGTCCGCCCGCGGGCGGACGCGGAGGCCGTGGACCGGCCGGCGCAGGCGCTCAGAGCGACGTGTTCTCACGGCCCACCGACGTCGCCTGGGACGCGGCTGGAAACATCTATGTGGCCGACGGCTATGGCAACTCCCGCGTGGCCAAGTTCGACAAGAACGGCAAGTTCGTCAAGTCCTGGGGCTCGACGGGTCTGGCGCAGGGTCAGTTCCGGACAGTTCACGGGATCGTGATCGACGCTCAAGGGAACGTGTACGTCGCCGACAGCGGCAATCGCAGAATTCAAGTGTTCGACAGCGACGGGAATTTCAAAACGCAGTTCCTGAACGTGGGAACGCCCGCGGCGGTGTGTATCACGCCGGGACCGCATCAATATCTGTACACTTCCAATTCCAATCCTCCCGACGACATCGATGTGGACGGCGAGATCTACAAGGTCGAACTGGACGGCCACCTGGTGGGCAAGTTCGGCCGAGCCGGCAAGCTCCCCAAGGAATTCGGCACGGTGAACGCCATCGATTGCCGCAGCGAGAACGAGCTCTACGTGGGCGAGATCGGCAACTGGAGAGTGCAGAAGCTCACTCTGCATCCCAAATAAGTCCAGCCTGTTGGTGGAGCGGGCTTCAGCCTGCAACGGGTGCTTTAGCGCCCGCGTCGAAGCGCAGGCTGAAGCCTCCGTTGCAGGCTAAAGCCCGCTCCACGTTACTCTGTTAGTAGATACTGCACTTCGTCCAATCCAGTTGTCGGCAGTATCCAATACTCAACCTCATGAAACCCACCCTACTCCCTAAGAATCCGTGTTTTTCTTCCGGACCCTGCGCCAAGCGCCCTGGCTGGAGCCTGGACGCCCTGAAAGACGCGGCCGTCGGGCGCTCCCACCGCGCCAAGGTCGGCAAATCCAAACTGTCTGAAGTCATTGAGCGCAGCAAGAAAGTCCTCGGCATTCCCAGCGGCTACCTGCTCGGCATCGTCCCCGCCTCCGACACCGGAGCCATCGAGATGGCCCTCTGGTCTCTGCTGGGCGAGCGCGGCGTCGACGTGCTGGTATGGGAAAGCTTCGGCAACGGGTGGGCCGGCGACTGCAAGAGTCAACTGAAGCTCGCCGACCTGCGCATCTTCAAGGCCGACTATGGCCAGCTCCCGGATCTGAGTCAGGTGGATTGGAACCGCGACGTGGTCTTCACTTGGAACGGAACCACCTCGGGCGTAAAAGTGCCCCACGGCGATTGGATTCCCGCGGACCGGCAAGGCTTGTCGATCTGCGATGCCACTTCCGCCGTGTATGCGATGGATGTCCCCTGGGCCAAGCTGGACGTGGTCACCTGGTCCTGGCAAAAGGTGCTGGGCGGCGAGGGCGCCCACGGGATGATCGCCCTGAGCCCGCGCGCGGTCGCCCGGCTGCAATCGTACGCGCCGCCGCGCCCGCTGCCGAAAATTTTCCAGATGACCAAGAACGGTAAAGTCATCGATGGCCTCTTTCAAGGCGAGACCATCAACACGCCTTCCATGCTGTGCGTCGAGGACGCTCTCGACGGGCTCAAATGGGCCGAATCCGTCGGCGGTTTGCCGGGGCTCATCGCGCGATCCAGCGCCAACCTGGCGGCGATCGAAACCTGGGCGGCGAACTCGGCGAGTCCTTCCTGGGCCGGTTTTCTGGCTGCGACGCCCTCCACGCGATCGAACACGTCGATCTGCCTGAAAGTCGTCGATCCCGCCTACACCGCGCTCAACGCGGAAGATCAGGCCAAACACGCCAAGTCGATCGTGTCGACTCTCGAAAAAGCGGGCGCGGCCTACGACATCGGAGCCTATCGCGACGCGCCTCCGGGCCTGCGAATCTGGGGCGGCGCCACCGTAGACACCGCGGATATTCAGGCGCTGCTGCCATGGCTCGATTGGGCCTACGGCGAGGTGAAGTCCCAGTTCTGACCGCCGCGACTACTTCACGCCACTCTTGACCCGGGCGGGGAGAAACTCGTCGCCCGCGCGCCAGGTCGGCAGCTTCGGCGCATTCGCGGTGTTGACGCCGATCAGCATCGCGAAACGCGCGTACTCTTCCATCCCCGCAAAATCCCAGTCGTCGCGATACTCGTCCGAGGGCTGATGATAGCGGTTCGCATAATAGTCTTCGCGAAATTTCGCGCCGCTCCCCGCAGGCTTGCCCAGCAGGTCTTCGCCGTCGTCGATCGAGAACGCCGGAATCCCCGCGCGGGCAAAGGAGAAATGATCCGAGCGGTAGTAAAGCCCCGCTTCCGGCTCCGGGTCCGCCGCGATGGTCAAGCCGAATCGCCTGGCAGCCTCTTGAACCACGGGGAAGAGCGTAGTGCGCTCGGCCCCCCGCACCAGCACATCGCGTTTACGGCCATTGGGTTGAAAATCGTCGAAATTCAGCGCCACCGCGATCTTTCCGGCCGGCACCACCGGATGTTGCCCGAAATACCACGACCCGCGCAGGCCCGCCTCCTCGGCGCTCACCGACACAAACAATGCCGAGCGCCGCGGTTTCTGCGGCAGCGCCGCCCACGCCCGTGCGATCTCCAGGAGCACCGCGCACCCGGTGGCGTTATCCTGCGCGCCGTTATAAATCGCGTCGCCCTTGACCGGGTCGCCGATCCCCAGGTGGTCCCAATGTGCGCTGAACAACACCGCTTCGTCCTTCAGCTTGGGATCGCTACCCTCCACCCGCGCCACGACGTTGCGAGTCTCGATCTCGCGAACCTTGGCGGGCACGCGGCCGGTGAAGGTGAGCGGAAGCTCCAGGGCGTGAAACCCGCGCGCGTCGGCGGCTTTCAGCAGGTCGTCAACGGTCATCCCGGCGCTGGCGGCTATCTTCTCGCCCACCTCTTGCGTCACCCAACCCGCGAACGCCAGCGACGGCTCGCCCTCCGCCAGGCGCACCTGCTGGTCTTCCCGCCCCCAGGAGGAGCGCACCACGTCCCAGCCGTAGCTGGCGGTGGGACGCGTATGAATGATGATCGCGGCCACCGCGCCGTGCCTCGTGGCTTCCTCGTATTTGTAGGTCCAGCGGCCGTAGTAGGTCAGTGCGCGGCCAGTGAAGAATTTCGGATCGTCGGAAGGCGGTTCGCCCGTGAACAACACCACCACTTTGCCGCGCACGTCGACGTCTTTGTAATCGTCCCACTGATACTCGGGCGCGGTGATGCCGTGGCCCACGAAGACCGCCGGAGCTTCAAACTGCGCGTCGGGCTTCTGATTGTAGGTGACGCCTACGAACTCGTCCAGCCACTTCAGCGTCGTCTTGGCCCCGTCGCCGGCAAAGCTCAACTGCGAATCCGCTTGGGGCGACACGCCGACCAACCTGAACTTTTGGAAGTATGTCGCGTCGTCGCCGGCCGGCTTGGCCCCGGCCAAAGCGAATTGCGCCGCGAGGTACTCGGTGGCAAGATCGCCTCCGCGCTGCCCCACGCCGCGCCCCTCCAGGAGATCGCTAGCCAGGAATTTCACGTGCGCGCGCATGCGCTCGCCCGAAATCTCGGTCATCTGCGCCCACACCATCACCGCGGCCAGCGCCAACGCCACCATTCGCAATACGCGCATGTTCAAAAGCTACCACACCGCTATCATGGGGAACGTGATCCGGGCCCTCCTGGTGGTTTTGACGGTGACCGCCGCCGCCTACGACTGGAAATACCGGATCATCCCCAATTGGCTGGTGCTGGCTGGTGTAATCGCGGGTCTGGCCGTCAACACCTGGATGGGCGGACTCAGCGGGTTGTGGCTGGCGTTAAGCGGCGCGGCCTTCGCGCTACTGATTTATCTCCCGCTGTACGCCCTGCGAGCGATGGGCGCGGGCGATGCCAAACTGATGGCCGCCGTGGGAGCGTTGATGGGACCGTTCCTATGGTGGAGTATGTTCGTCTACACGATCGTGATCGGAGGCGTGGCCGCCCTGGTGGCCATCGTGGTCGGAGGCCGCTTCCGCCGAACATTCCGCAACATCTGGACGATTCTGACCAGTTTGGCGCGAGGGCGGCGGCCCTGGGCCGAAAATCCGGAGGTCGACGTTAGCAATGAGCGTGCCCTTCGGCTTCCGCATGCCGTGACTATTGCGGCAGGGATGCTAGCGTATCTGATTCTTGGTCCACTGCGTTAATGTGGAACCCATGCAAAGTTCAGCGCCAAGGACTCAAAAAGCTGTTCTTAGCGAGCTTTGCGTCTTTGCGAGAGGAATGTTCTTAAGAGCGGACGCTTTCGATGAATCTCTCCAGCAAAGACAAACTCGCAAAACGGACCCAGTCATTGCGAGAGAGCCGCGAAAGTCAGCTCCTCAAGCTTGGGCCGCGGGAGGCGGGCTCTGCGCGCCACCCGGAGGCTTGGGCTTTTCCTTCACCGGCGGGTGCGGCGTAGCGGCCTTCACCGGACTCAACAGCACGTGAGCGTTGCGGCCTTCCAGACGCGGCTGCGATTCAATAGTGCCGTACTGCGATAAATCCTGCGCGAAACGCAGCAGCAGTTTCTTGCCCAAGTCAGTGTGGGCGATTTCACGTCCCCGAAACTGCACCACGGCCTTCACGCGATTGCCTTCCTGCAAAAACCGTATCGCGTGATTTCTTTTGAAGTCGTAATCGTGGTCGTCAGTGTTGGGGCGGAATTTCAGCTCCTTGACCTGGATCACGTGCTGCTTCTTCTTAGCCTCGTGCTGCTTCTTCTTGTTCTCGTACTGCCACTGCCCATAGTCCATCGCCTTGGCGACAGGTGGTTCGGCGGTGGGCGCAATCAGAATCAGATCCAGCCCCATCTCCTGAGCCTTGCGCACGGCGGCGGGCGTGGCCATGATCTCGACCGAGCCATCGGGGAACACGGCGCGTACTTCACGCACACGGATGGCCTCGTTGACGTTCTCGCGAATTCTGGGACGGCGGGGGGGAAATCCTCTTGGAATCATCGGCGAGCCGGCCCGGAACGGCTGGCGCGCAGAAGATGCGAGTGCGCGCTAACTGGCGAGATCATCATGCCTCGATGGTAGCAAATTTCGCGCGGAGGGCAACCGGCGGGTTGTCCCGCAACAAGCGTCTCATTTTGGAGGCCGAGGCGGTGGGGGTGGCGGAGGTGGAGGCGGAGACGCTGGTTTTGGCGGAGGAGGATACTGGGTCTTAATGGGCATACCGCGCCATGGATATCGTGGTAGCCTGGTCAAGCCAGTAACTTAGGCGATCTGCCTTATTTGGGAACTTAGCACCGCTTCTGGAAAGCGCCTCTGCGCGATCGTAAATTTGCTGATATCTAGCCTGAGCATCGGCGGCATAGAGGTTATTCCAAACCCCCTCGTAATCGTGGGCCACTGCGCTCCATCCCGCATGAAGTTCAGAGGCATCGCGGGCCATGGAGGTGTACTGGCTGAGTAGCAGCCAAAAACTGATTGCCGCTGCGAAGATCGGCACGCCAAACCTGAGCAGTTCGGTATTCGTTTGCGCGAGTATTGTGACAACCACTCCAGAGCTAGCCAATAGAGCTAGCACTCGAAGGCCCTTGTCCCGATTCATATAGTGGTGGACAAGTTCCGCGAAGTAGTTGCTGCGCATCTGAGCATACAGCATCTCCTCCCACACTACCTTTTGAAAGACTTCGGGGTGCATGGCACTGCTCCTGTGAAGATTATAAGCGTTGGCCGCGTCCAAGTTTCGTTCACCCGGACTCGAGCCACTACCGGCAAGTGCCGCTCACCCCGGCGGCAGGATCTTCGAGATGTCGTTGTACAGCACGAACACCACCACCATCATCAGGAAGACGAAGCCCGCCTTGACGACGGCTTCCTTCACGCGCAGATCCAGGTCGCGGCGCAGCAGCATCTCGACCAGCAGCAGCAGGATCACGCCGCCGTCCAGGATCGGCACCGGCAGCAGGTTGAAGATGGCCAGGTTCAGGCTCACCGCGGTCATTAATCCGAAAAACGTCGCCGGACCTTCGCGCGCGGCTTGCCCGGAAAGCTGGGCGATGCGGATGGGGCCTTCGAGCGACTTGGGCGACATGCGCCGCTCCACGATGCCTTCCAGGAACTTGAAAATCAGCTTGGCGCTCTGCAGGTTCTGGCGGCAGGATTCCACCACCGCTTGCGGTAGCGCCAGCTTGGTGATTTCCAGGCGCGGCTCCAGCGCCACGCCGATCATCCAGCGCTCTTGTCCCTCGATCTCCCGGCGCACCGGCGACACGCTGACTTGGTGTTCGACGCCTTCATGCGAGTACACCAGGTCGACCGGCGTGCCCTTGGTCTGATCGATCACTTCGTGCAGCCGCGAAGTCGAGCGAATGCGCTGGCCATTCACGCTGACGAGAAGATCGCCTTTCTTGATCCCGGCCTGCTCGGCGATGTCGATTCCGGTCACATATCCCGCGATCTGCACTTCGGTCTCTTGCGCCCAGGCCGCATACCCGATGCCCTGCCGCTCTTCGTACGCCGGCGTGACGGTGAAATGCAGGCGATCGCCACCGCGCAGCACCCAGACCTGAAGCGCCCGGCGAGCGCTGGATACTTCCTTGAGCGCGATGTCCTCCCAGGTCGGATTGGTGGTGTCCTCAATCTGGACCACCTGATCGCCCTCGCGGATGCCGGCTTGGAACGCCGCGCCGTCGGGCGCCACGTAGCCGACCACCGGGGAAGCCGGCGTGGGAATCTTCGGAAACTCGACCATGTACAAGCCCGCCAGTAGCACCACCGCCAGCACGATGTTGATGGCCGGGCCGGCGAAGGCGATGCACATGCGCTGCCACCGCGGATGCGCCTGGAAGGAACGCGGATCGGCCGCGGCATCGTCGCCCGGTTGCTCTCCCGCCATCTTGACGTAGCCGCCGAACAGGATCGCCGAAAAGCGGAAGTCGGTCTCGCCGCTGCGGAACCCGAACAGCCGCGGCCCGAAGCCGAAGCTGAACACGTCCACCTTCACGTCGAACAACCGCGCGGCCCAGAAATGGCCGAGTTCGTGGATCAGGATCATCACCCCGATTAGGACCAGATACCACCAGACATTTTGCAGGAAGGCAAGCATAACGCTACTCTACTTATACCTCTACGCGCGCACGGCCGCGCCGGTTTCCGATGTTCGGGGTGATTCTTCACTGGACCGCGCGCCCCAGCGCGAGGATTCTGCGCGGGCGATGACTTCACGGGCGACCTGACGGGACAAGCGGTCCACTTCAAGCACGTCGGCCACGGACGCGGGCTGTCTCACCGGGACCCGGTTCAGAGTTTCAGCGACGGTGGCCGCGATGGCCGGGAACGGAATCCGGCGGCTCAAAAACGCGTCCACCGCGATCTCATCGGCCGCATTGAGCGTGGCTGCGGCGCTTCCTCCCGTTTCCTGAGCCTGGTACGCCAGTTTCAGCAGTGGGAAGCGTTTGAAATCGGGCGGTTCGAAATCCCACTGCACGGGATCGCTCCAGTCCAGCCGCGGCACCGGAGCCGACGCCCGCTCCGGATACGTCAGCGCGTATTGAATCGGCATCCGCATGTCGGTCGCCGATACCTGCGCGATCACGCTCCCGTCGTTGTACTCGACCATCGCATGGACCTTCGACTGCGGATGTACCACCACTTCAACATCCTTCGGCGGAAGATCGAAGAGCCAACAGGCTTCTATTACCTCAAACCCCTTGTTCATCAAAGTGGCTGAGTCGATGGTGATGCGCGGGCCCATTTTCCACGTAGGATGCTTCAGCGCCTCTTCCGGAGTGACTTGCGCCATCTTTTCGGCCGGCGTCCGGCGAAAGGGACCACCCGAAGCCGTGAGGATCAGCCGCGTCACTTCGCCGCGCTCTCCGGCGCGCAGGCACTGGTGGGCTCCGTTATGCTCGCTATCCACCGGAATCAATTCGGCCTGAGAGACACGGCGGACCGCCATCACCAAGCTTCCGCTCGCCACCAGAACTTCTTTGTTGGCCAAGCCAACCCGTTTACCGCAGCGGACCGCCTCGTAGGTCGCTTCCAGACCCTCGACGCCGACAATAGCCGACAAAACGAACCCGGCTTCGGGGGCAATGGAAACCGCCACTCGGGCGTTGGCTCCCGCGGCCAATTCGGGCTCTGGAGTGCCGTTCGCCCGCAACACCTCGCGGAGCTTGGCCAGAGCCGTATCATCAGCGACTACAGCCACTTGCGGATGAAACTCGGCGACTTGCCGCGCCAACAGATCGACGTTGTTTCCAGCCACCAGGGCATATACGCCGAAGCGGCCCGGCCATCGGCGCACCACGTCCAGAGTGCTGGTACCAATAGAGCCGGTGGAGCCGAGAAGTGTCAGGCGGGTCACGCTAGTCCGATCATAGCATCGGTGCCGTTCGCTTTGGATGCTTTTCGTTTTTGCTTTCGAGACTCAAACCCTGAGGGGCGCCGGGGAGGTTGCTTCAGGGGTCTTAATGAGGTTAGTCTCGCTTTGGTGGGAGTTGCCTCCCCGGCTTGATTCCAATAATAGAATGTCTCGTACCGGATGTCAACAGTTTTTTGTAGGGATAGGTAAAATTCCTTCGGGGTACGGCGGTCATACCACCGTAACGTGTTGCAAATAGAAATTTTTTATCGATCCCAAAAACGGTATACCCTCTGGCACAGCCCCGCTTACGGCGAATCCTTTAAGATTTTCGTACGACTACGCCCGCCCAATCTTCCAAAACCCGGATAATCGAAACGAAGTCCTCGTCCCCCCACCCCTTGGCGATCGCCGCCCGTAACATCTGGTGAGTTATGGCGGTTAGCGGTAATGGTAAGTCTAGGGCCTGGGCCGACTCGAGCGCCAGCCCCACGTCCTTGTGCATCCACTTGGTCGAAAACCTGGGCGCAAAGTCCCGGTTCAGGATGAACGGCGTCTTGAAGGCGGCCAAGCCACTCTTGGCGGCGCTGTTGTCCAGAATCTCGAACATCAGCTCCGGGGCGATGCCGTTTTTGACGGCCAGGACCATTCCTTCGGCGAACGCCTGCATGATGCTGGCTCCGACCAGGTTCTGGGTCAGCTTCGCCAGCAGACCCTGTCCGGCGGCGCCGCAATAGTAGAACATCTTGCCCATGATCTCCATGTAGGGCTTGGCGCGGTCATAGGCCGCCTGGTCGCCGCCGATCATAAACGTCAGCGCGGCCTTCTCGGCGCCAGGGACCGAACCAGTGACGGGGGCGTCCAGAAAATGAGCGCCTTTGGCGGCGAAGGCGGCTCCGATCTCGCGGCTGACTACGGGCGAGATGGTGCTGCAATCGGAGATCACCGCGTCTTTGCGGACGCCTTCGACCAAGCCATTAGTGCCGGTTGTGATCCCCCGGGCCATGCGGGTGTCGCCCACGCAATAAAAGATGAAGTCGGCCCGCTCGGCCACCTCGCGCGGATGGGCGCACGCCGTGCCGTTGCCGGTCTTGGCCAGTTCTTGCGCTTTGCGGCTCTGATGGGTCCAGAGCGCGACTTCATGTCCGGCTTTGAGAAGATGACCGGCCATGGGGTAGCCCATGATGCCCAGTCCAAGAAATCCGAGTTGTGCCAAGGGAAGCCTCCTGTGATGGTGTGGGAAACAAGGAAGCTACGATTCTAGCGTGGGGGAAAACCTGATGCTAGCTGCTGTGGGGCCGGCTTCGCTGCACCGCGGGCCGCGGCTCTCTTCAGACGGACGATCTTTACGATACTTTTACGTGATTCCAACGATTTCTCATGGGCTGGCCGTTTATTCTCGCTTTGTCAGCACGGGCACAACCCGCTGAACACTTTACAAGAGGAGACAAGAAAATGTTGAAGCGAATCGTTACGATGGCGGCCTCCGCCGCCCCAAGCATGTTGATCCCGGCCAAAAATGCGGCGTCTCGGCGCGGCTTTCGAGCGTTGCTCGGGTCCCTGATCGTTGGGTCCGGGCTTTTGGCGATCCCCGCTTTGGCCTCGACGACCATAACTGGAGTCGTGGGTACCACCGGCAAGTATCTGGTGACGGGTGCGCCGGTATCGGTGACCATGGCAACGATGTTGAAAATCTCTTTCGCGAACAACACCGCTGGGACCAATCTGGAATTGTGCGCAGGCTCGGCAGCAGATTTCGCGTCGGGAACTTGCTCGACGAGGCTGTCGGACTCGGGCGGTCCGGGTTTTGTTTTCCTGACGATCACGGACACCTCGCAGCTTGCCGGGAAAATCATTTTTGTGCAGCGGGCGGTGGGGGTTGCAGCATCCGAGTTCGTACTCACTATCGAGTAGAGCGGCGGAAAACCTGTGCCCCGGCCCGTACACGCTGGATCGAATTCTCACCCGCCTCATGGCAGGCGTGGCGTTGCGGGCCGGTGCTCGGCGAGCGTCGGGATCGATGGAGCAAATGCCCGGCAATCTTGGGTGAGGGGCGGTTTTCAGGCGGCCTCTCTCCCGCATCTGTGGCCGGGGCCGTGGAGAAAGGAGCCGCCTTGAAAGGTGGCTGCAGCCAAAAATGGCTGCCCCACCTACCGCGCGTTGGTGGGCATTCCGGCTAAGAGCCGCAGAATGAGAAGATCGGAGGGCTGAAACGTCGTCACCGGCACGTTGGTGAGATCTTCATCCCGCTCCACCACGTGGCTTCGGATCATTGTGCGCAACTGCGCCACCGAGATCCCTAACTCTTCGGCGGCTTCGGTTTCCGAGTACTGCGACTTGGCGGTCCGGGTCAGTTGCATGGCTTCCTATACTGAGAATTGTAAAAGAACGGCGTGGGCAGCCCAATTGGGAAGAGCGCTTATTTACGCCTCGGTATCGCCTGACGTACTTACGTACTAAGTCCGGTTCCAGCGGGCGACTGCTGGGAAACGCCCGCACCGCGGCCCGCATCTAAATTTCAGGAAGTGTCTCGCAAGAGGGAAGTTATGGGCCGTAAAGTCTTCGCGCTAATGTTGTTCGCCGTCTGCGCGCAGGCGGCCTACGGCTCCGATGCCGACGCCGTGGCGATCTCGGCGGGCATTCAAGCCCGCCATCTTCCTTACGGCGCAATCCTCGATCCCATCTACGCCTCGCCTACTAGCACTCAGATCGTGGGGTACACCCGCTGTGGCGATTCCGCGCTGTGGACCGGCGCTTACCTGGCCGCCGAAGCGTTCCGCTACAACGTGACCCAGGATGCCTCCGCCCTCGCCAACGCGAAACAGGCCATCGCCGCACTCAAAGGTCTGGCCGACGTCACCGGCAACAACCTTCTGGCGCGCTGCATGGTCCCGGTAAATTCTCCCTACGCCCAGGGCATCGAAAGCGAGGAAGCCGCCAATGGAGTTCACGTCACCACCGACTGGGTCTGGGTGGGAAACACCTCGCGCGACGAGTACATCGGCGCCACGTTCGGCTTGGCCTCGGCTTACGACCTGATCGGGGACGCCACGGTGAAGAGTTCCATCAGCGATCTGCTCACGCGGCTGATCGCCTTCCTCACGGGCAACGACTGGAGCGTCGCCATGCCGGGCGGCGGTTCGTCCACGTCGTTTCTGGTGCGTCCCGATGAGATTCTGGGACTCCTGCAGATCGGCCGCCACGTCAATCCGGACAAGTTTTCCACGTACTACGACGAGCAGCGCATCCTGCTCTCGACCACGGTTGTGATTCCGGCCGGCGTGGACATCGTGGATAATGCATCGTACTTCAAGTTCAATCTCGATTACATGAACTTTTACAACTTGATCCGGCTGGAGAGCAGTTCGGCGGAAAGCCTCTACCGGGCCGGCTACGATGAGGTGCGCGGCCACACCGCCACGCATCAGAACGCGTTCTTCGACATCGTGGACCGCGCGCTTTCCGGGCCCAACGACGCCCGCGACGCCGAGACTCGCCTGCTGTTGGCGCAATGGCTGCAGCGTGGAACCCGCGACCAGTACGTTGACGACACAAAGCTGGTGGCAGTGTGCGGCAGCGAGGCCTGCCAGCCCGTGCCGGTGCCGATGCGTCCACCCACCGATTTCCTGTGGCAGCGCGACCCCTTCCAACTCACCGGCGGGGGCTCCGGGCTTATCGAGAGCGCGGGAATCGATTACATCCTGCCGTACTGGATGGGCCGCTACTACGCGGCGGTCCGGACGACGTGCAGGTGAAGACCGTGACCGGCGACTGCAGACTGGGGTTTCCAGCCTGGGTTCGAATCGCGGTGGCGGCGGCGACGCCCGTGCCGGTTCCATCCGCGCTGAACAGCGTCGGAGCGGCGTTCTGCACCAGCGCGACGCCCACCTGGCTCGTGCTCCCATTGGCGATCGTGAAGGTGGCCGTGCCCGGCGCCACTCCCTCGGGCAGCACCAGGTTGATCTGCTGCGGGGAAACATAGTAGAGGCTTGCGGGGTACGCTTTGCCCATGCTGTCGGTCACGGTGACGGTGACTCCGCCCAGAGTCGTGGGAAGCGGCACTGAGCCGGCTGCCGCGGTGGCCGACGCCAAGTTCGTTCCGTAAATCGCCGCTACGGACCCCGGCGCCACCGCGCTGCCCGCCGCGGCCGCCGACTGCACCGTCACTACCCGGGACTCGATCAGGTGAACGTGCCCCTGACCCTGAACCTGCGCGGCGCGGGCGTGGCCAAGGTGGTGCTGACTGTGGATGGCCAGACGTCGAACACGGTGACCGTGACCATTCAGTAGGCGCGGCTAGTGGTTGCGGGCAGTTGTCCGCAGACGGTTACTTCTACGTGTCGGCGACTCTACATCCAAATGGACGAACAGCCGCTTCTGAAACCCGATTGGTTGAATTGATGCCCCGGCGTATAGTTACTTTGTGAGGAGGGCTGTTGGCCTATGGAACGGAAACGGACGAAGGAAGAAGCGGTTTGCGAAGCTTGGCAGAAACGTGAACGGTTAGAAGCGATTGCCGACAATACGCTTCGGAAATATGGGCGGGTTTCGAACCGCCTCGCCGAGGAACTGCTAGATGCTCAAATCGACTATGCGGTCGCTAACGACAACCGCCACGATCCATACCTGCGGGACGAGGACGAATGAGCGGTGGCGCCGGCTAAATCTGTGCACCGGGATTTGAGCGCTGAATTGGGTGAACGAAGGCTTTTACGGCAGTTGCGGCAAACCCGTCAGTCGGAGCGGAGAACTGTTGTTCTCCCGCCGCAGTTAGAGCAGTTATCATCACCCTCTAGGTATTTGAGACCGGGGACCAATGGCGCAGCCTTCACCGATTTCAGTTCGACCGGTACACCGGGATGTTCTTTTTGGGCGAGCGCCCTGAGGCATCGGCCGCAGAATGACAGCCCGCGGCGTTCATGTAGGTATTGGAGTTCATGCGTGGCTGGAGTCACGCTCTCATCTTCTCATGGCGGCAGTTGTCGGTACTGGTGCGGGCGTAGCCGCATTTCATGACCACACTTTGCGCTGGGCATTTGCAACACGCCAAGCCCTTTGTGCGGCAAGACAAGGTGAGTGACAATCGAGACTGTGAAGTCTGATCGCGTCGTACTGGTTGTCGTGTGGGTGGGCAGCGCTCTTTGGGCACAGCCCGGTCCGGTGGTAACGTATTCCACCCTGTTTGGCAGTAGCCAGGGCGATTCGGTGGCCTCCATGAGTGTAGATCAAGTCGGTAACACCTATGTGGTTGGCTCTGCGCAATCCAATTTCCCCGTCACCACCGGCGCAACTCCGTCGAGTATTTTCATCGGCAAATTCGGCCCAAACGGGTCGTTAGTCTACTCTACGTTTTTCGGCGGAAGCGGTCCCGTCAGTGCCAGCAGCACTGCTCTCGATGCGGCTGGGAACTTATACGTTGCCGGAACCACATCGTCGTCTAACTTCCCGACAACAGTTGGTGCATTCAAGCGCGCTATAAGCTGCGGCACCATTGGCACGTTGGGCAGCGACGGGTTCTTAGCGAAATTCTCGCCCAATGGTGCACTAGTCTACTCGACACTGCTTGGACAGTGCTCGCTGTCTTTTGACGGTGGTGCCTATGTCGGGAGCATCGCAGCAGTCAGCGACGCAACTGGCGATGTCTTCGCCGCTGTGAATCTTTTAGCTCCGAAATCCCTCGGCAAGAGCGCAGCGCTAGTGAAGGTCAACCCATCTGGAAGCATCGTCTCACAGATTTCCGGGCTAGACCAAAGCTACAACGTGCCGTTTCATACCTCCGCGCTAGCGATCGATTCCGGCGGGTTTCTGTATTTGACGGGAACAGTGGGCAACTTCCCCCTCGCCCCCGTGTATGCCTTTGTCCTGAAGGTGAGTTCAACTGGTTCCGCTGTCTATACGGCGATGCTGGGAACCTGCCCTATGGATACCGCCTGTGCAACGGGAACCCCTTCGGGGATCGCCGTGGATTCCTTAGGGCAGGCTTACGTGACCGGATCGACTCAGGGTGGTATTCCGCCCACGCCGGGCTCGTATCGAAACGGAACGACTGGTTCCTTCATTACGAAGCTTGCCTCTACCGGGAACACGGTGCTGTACACGGCTGTGATTGCTGGTGGTCAGAGCAATGCGATCGCGGTCGATTCTTCGGGAAGGTGCTACGTTGTGGGTTCTGCATCGCCTAGTCTGCCGGTTGTTGTTTCAAACGCAACGCAGCCTAAGTACGGCGGCGGCGCATCGGATGCTTTCCTCTTCGAGTTGAGCCAGGATGGCAGTACCCCTTTGTTTGCGACGTTCTTAGGAGGCAGCCAGAGCGACTCTGCTAGCTCCATGGCTATGGGTGCTGATGGAAGTATTTACGTCACCGGGAACACGGACTCTCCTGACTTTCCCCGGACTTCCGCCGTAGGAGGAGGCGGAGGAGACGTTTTTGTGACGAAATTCGCTCCTGGGACGAGCCAAGGGGTTCCCGTGATCAACGTGACCAGCGATGCCAGCTTCGCAACGCAGATCTCGCCCGGGTCGCTAGTGTCGCTTTTCGGTAACGGCAATGTCCTTGCGGCAACGACAGTATCTGAGTTCAACGCGCCGCTTCCGACTTCGGCGAATGGGACTTCCGTGGCCATCAATGGAGTCCTCTGTCCGTTGGTTTATGTCTCACCCAGCCAGATCAACTTGCAGGCGCCCATGGAACTCCAGCCGGGGACGGCAACCGTAGTCGTGAACAACAACGGCCAGACGTTCTCAACGACGGTCCAGGTACTGATTGCCGCGCCCGGAATCTTCACAACTGACTACTACGCGAACGGAGGCGTGGCAATTCTCCAAGACAGTGCGACCGGAACCATCCTCAATGTGAACCACCCCGCAGTGCCGGGCGAAAACGTGACGACGTATTTCACCGGCATCGGACCGGTCACGAATAATCCGGGGACCGGGAATGCGGCTCCGTTAAGCCCGTTGTCGCAAGCGACATCTGCGGTCAGCGTCGCGGTCAATGGAATATCGGTGCAGCCTTCTTTCACCGGTCTTACGCCGGGCTTCGCAGGCTTGGGCCAGGTCAATTTCCAACTACCGTCGAGCAGTCCGTCGGGGAATAGCGTGCCACTAGTTCTCACCATCAACGGAGTGAGCAGCAAGACGGTTCAGATCAGCGTGGACTGACCAGCACTGACGGCTCCCATCGCTGCCAGCGCGGCTTGCCTGATGCGGTTAGTTAACAATTCGAATCGGGATCGAAGCGGCACGACGCGCGTGCGACGGCACGCTGGACTTGTCACGTTGACGCCAAACGCCCAAATCACGGATGTGGCGTCCCCTGACCTTGAACCTGCGCGGCGCGGGCGTCGCCAAGGTGGTGCTGACGGTGGACGGCCAGACGTCGAACACGGTGACCATTCAGTAACCGCGGCCAGGCGTCCGCGTAGACGATGTTGACAGGAACGGGCGTCACAATTAGAGTGAGGACAGGTTCCACACAACCAAAGGGGACGCCGCCCATGACCGGAATCCAGTTCATCACGGACGCCAAGGGCCGCAAGACGGCGGCGGTGATCGACCTCAAGAAACACAGGGCGCTGTGGGAGGATATCCAGGACGTGCTGGTGTCCCGGTCGCGGCGGCATGAAAAACGCATTCCGCTCGAGAAGGTGAAGTCCGGCCTGATCGCAAGCGGAAAGCTGCGTGGCTAAATACCACGTTGCATTCGCGTCAAGTGCGGAGAAGGAACTCAGAAAGCTCCCCGACCGATTGATCGCGCGCCTGGTTCCGCACCTCGAAGATCTTGCATCCAATCCTCGCCCGTCTGGCTGCAAGAAGCTCAGGGGCGGTGATGACGAATGGCGCATTCGAGTAGGTGACTACCGCGTCGTGTACACCGTCGATGATGCCAGATTACTGGTGGAGGTGACGCGAATACGTCACCGCAGCGAGGCATACGAACGGTGAGCGTCGCGGGGCGCCGACGCGAGGTAAGACTTCGTCCTGCCCGTGACGGCCAGCCAGACTGAACACACCGTCGTCCGAAACCGGGTCGGCCAATCGAATGGGCCGTCCTTCGATGGACTCCAGAAATTCCAGAGCGTCTGCGTGGGTGATGCGCTTGCGCCGCAATCCCATCAGGACGGCGTTGCGCACTTCGTAGGCCCATAGGCGGGGCGCTACCGCTTCGAGAGGCGCAGAGATGGCTTGAAGAATGGCGTTGGTGTAATCGGTGCGCTCATCTGGAAAGCACCAGGAGGCCGCTAGCGAAGAGTCAACGACCATTGCCGGCATTGGGGCTGGCATCAGGGACGGTCATGATCGATGTAATCGTGAACGGTCCAGCCTTCGGGATCGGGTTTCACGCGCTTTTGCAGTTCGAGAATACGGGCCGCCGCTTCCGGCGGGAAGCTTGGCGCGGGCGGAAACGCTTCCTCCTCGGCGAGGCGCCGCAACCATGCTTCGAGCGTCAGTCCCTGCGCCGCTGCTCTCGCCTTGAGCGCCGCCGCCTGCTGGTCGGGAAGTTCGATTACAGTCATAGGTCCAAAACCCTGCCGCCTGTTCCTAGCGTAAAACAGACTGTCACAGCACCGGCGTAAGGATCGCGATCCGCAGGCCGAATCGCAAGCCCGCGCTTCCCAACAAGTCTGGCGCGAACCCTACTGCATCCCGGACCGCAAGCGGCCGAGAGCTGCCACGACGAGTTGCAAGTCAGCCAGCCGGCGAGCCTCCGGCGAGGTCGGCTCTTCAGGAAAACCGTGGGCCGGAGCTCCAGCCTCAGCGGCCGGAGGCGTGAGGATCTTGCCCAGCGCCCCCCGATGAAGCCATACCTGGCAGCACGCCTCGCACGAATCGATCATGACCTGCCCCAGGTCGTGGCCGCCGTACTGATGATGATCCATGGCGCCTGTGCACAGAGGACAATGCAGATCATTGACGGAATCGGCGGCGGAATCGGCGCCGGCCTGGGGCGTCAGCAGCGCCGCGGCCCGAGTGCGATGTTCGCGCAAATCCTCCAGCAGGAGCCCGAAATCGTCCATGCTGACCAGAAAGCCGTGGCAAGCGGTGCAGTACAGCACATCGCGAGCTTCAATGCGCCCTGTGGACAGCGGCGTGTGGCACACGGGGCAGGGGCGAGTGGTTTCGCCGGTTACCTGAACGCCATCTTCATCGGCGGGCGGCGTGCTCTCGCTGCCGCAGTAATCGCAGATCAGCAGACCCCGTTCGCGGTCCAAGCGTTCCAGTGCGCCGCAGTTTTGGCAGGTCATATTTTACGGATCGGCCGTCGGCCCGAAATTGTACAGGTGCGGTTCTATCGCAGCAGTAGATCGCTCTCTCGTTTTCAGCCGTTTACGGCGTTCCCGGTGGGAATCACGCTCGGGACGAGGGCGCCGCAAGCAGCCCTGGTTTTGTTAACTAACCGAACGTTATCGCGAAACGGGGTTAGCGGAGATGGTCGCGGCGCTTCCTCCAACCCGGCGTCTCCAGCGTGTCGATGCTACTCCAGCGTTCAGTGCCGGAGGGTTCTTTATCCATCGGAACGGCACTCCGGCAAAGATCGAGGCCGCGTCAAACTGAGAGAAGTTGCTCCACGTCACGATGTGTCACGATGCCGCGCCCAGAGTGCGGAACTGCTATATTCTGGTGAGTTTCGGCACCGAAAGAGAGAGCGCACAATGTGGTGCTGAACTCGGCCACGGGCAAGACCGAAGCCCATAAGCTGGATGCGAACCTCAGCACAATCACCGTCCGCTCGTCGGACGGCTTTACGTTCAATCTCGACGTCAGCCAGATCATTCACATCCCGCGCAACGACGCCCCCAAGGTGATCGCCCGCTTCGGCAGCATGGCGAATCTGGTCACCCAGGTTCTGGAACCAACTATCGGCAACTACTTCCGCAATGCCCGCGCAGGGCTCCGACGTCATCGAATTCCTGAAACAGCGGCAGCAGCGCCAGAGCGACGCGCGCGAGCAGATCTCCGCCGCCCTCAAGGACTACAACGTCGGCGCGGTCGACACCCTGATCGGCGACCTCACTCCGCCCGACGCGCTGATGAAAACGCTCACCGACCGGAAGCTGGCCGAGCAGGAAAAGGTCACCTATGAGACTCAGCGTCTGGCCGAGCAAACCCGCAAGGAACTCCAGAAGGCGCGCGCGGAAGCCGATACCCAGGCCAACGTCGTTACCGCCCAGCGAAACGTGGAGATCGCCGAATTCGACGCGCAGTCCATGGTGAAGAAGGCCGGCGGCGATGCGCAATCCCGTACCATCAACGCCACGGCCGACGCGCAGGCCAAGACCATCAACGCCGCCGCCGACGCCGAAGTGCTCCGGACCGTCGGCGCAGCCGAAGGCATGAAGATCACCGCGGTCGGCGAGGCCGAGGCCAAGGTGATTCAGTTGAAGACCGACGCCGTCGGCCAAGGCAACTACGCCGTGATCGAAGTCGGCAAAGCGCTGGCGGGCAGCGGCTTCAAGCTTGTGCCCGACGTGGTCGCGAGCGGATCGGGTGACGGCAGTAAAGGCGGCGTCATCGATGTCCTGATGGCGGGGATGCTCCGGGACTCGCTGAGCGCCAAACGCCCGGAGGCCCCTCCGCCGCTGCCCAAGTCCTAGTTCCAGCGGAGGTGCGGCTACAGTTCCTCGCCCGACGCGGCTTGCCCTTTGAGCAGGAATGTCTTTGGGAACTTGCCTTCACCGCAAATCTTGAACGATCCAAAATCTTTGAACCAGCGCCCCTCGGGAGCGTCAGGTTCTGTCTGCCGCCAACGCTTTAGCCGGAGGAGGTCTTCTCCTGCAATCTTGCGTTCAGCAGCGCGCTCGAAGAAATGGTCCCGGAGGGCCAGCGGCAGATCCGTCCACTGGATCTTCGGCATCTTGGGTGAATGCGGCGGCTATGCGCCGAAGGTCAACTCGGCAAGTTCCTGCTTGAGTTGCTGGCGTGCCGCGGGGTCTGTCGTGGCTGACAGCTTGTCGACCAACCCTAAGTAGTGTTGCTTTTCGGCTTCCTTGGATTGCAAACCCGCTTCGATGAGGTCGACCAAGACCCGGTTCGCACTGGTGTGCTGTGACTTCGCCAGCGCACTGACACGCTTAGCCGTGCGAAGGGGAAGCGCAACACTCTTCCGAACCGCTTTTTCGAGCGTCGCCATAAACAAAGAATACCGCAGCTTGACCGCGCTACCCTGCGGTCCGAAACACCCCCAGGCGCGTCCAACCCAAAAGTAAGTGACAATCAGGTATATGCGCCTTCTCTTGAGGCTTTGCCCCGGCCTGGGCCTGGCTGCTGCAGCTGCGTTCGCCCAAAAGGCTCCTGGATTCGACTTGGGAGCCATCAACCGGTCCGTGGACCCGTGCGCGAACTTTTATCAGTACGCCTGCGGCGGGTGGATGGCGGCCAACCCCATACCCGCCGACCAGTCCCAGTGGGGGCGCTTCGCCGAATTGCAGGACCGCAACCGGATCGTGCTCCACAATATTCTGGAATCGGTTTCCGCCAACAAGCCCGGCCGCACCGCGCTGGAACAGAAAATCGGCGACTACTACTCCTCCTGCATGGATGAGAAAGCCATCGAGCAGGCCGCGTTGGGCGCCATCAAGCCCGATTTGGACCGCATCGCCGCGCTGGCGGACCGCAAGGAGTTGACGGGCCTGATCACGCACCTGTTTCGCGAGGGCAGCGCGTACTTCTTCACCTGGTCTCCGGAAATGGACCCCAAGGATTCCACCCAGGTGATCGCCAACCTCGACCAGGGCGGCCTGGGGCTGCCGGACCGCGACTATTATCTGAAGACCGACGACAAATCCGTCGAGCTGCGCAACCAGTACCTGGCGCACATCGCGAAAATATTCACTCTCCTGGGAATGCCGCAAGCCGAAGCCGACGCCAAGGCCAAGGTGCTGATGGCCATCGAAACCGAGCTGGCCGAAGGATCGCTCGACCGGGTTTCGCGCCGCGATCCCGAAAAAATTTACCACAAGTTGAAGATCGCTGAACTGGCCGCGCTGGCGCCGGCGTTCGATTGGCGCGCGTTCCTGACGGGTTTGGGCATGAACGGCCTCGGCGCGCCGCCCATCGAAAACGTGGATGTAGCCGTGCCGCCGTTCATGCAGACCTTCAACGCCGTCATCACGGGACGCAGCCTGGACGATTTGAAAGCGTACCTGACATACCACCTGGTGATCGCCGACGCCGCTGTGCTGCCGCAGGCCTTCGACCAGGAGTCGTTCAACTTCTTCGGAAAGATTCTCAGCGGGGCGAAGGAGCTGCGCGCGCGCTGGAAACGCTGCGTGGATCAGACCGATTCGCAGCTTCCCGACGCCTTGGGCAAGAGCTTCATCGACAAGACGCTGGGGGAACAAGGCAAACGCCGGATGACGCAGATGGTGGCGGAGCTCGAAAAGATGCTGGAGCGCGATCTGCAGCAGATCGATTGGATGACGCCCGCGACCAAGGTGCAGGCGGTGCACAAGCTGCACGCGATCCTCAACAAGATCGGCGACAAGGCTCACTGGCTGGATTATTCGAACGTGCGGATCGTGCGCGGCGACGCCCTGGGCAATCTGACGCGCACCAATGAATTCGAAGTCCAGCGCCAGCTCGCGAAAATCGGCAAGCCCTGGGACAAGACCGACTGGCAGATGAGCCAGCCCACCGTGAACGCGTACTACGACGCGCAGGAAAACGACGTGAACTTCCCGGCCGGCATTTTGCAGCCTCCGTTTTACGACAACAAAATGGACGATGCGGTGAATTACGGCGGAATCGGCGCGGTGATCGGGCACGAGCTGACGCACGGCTTCGACGATCAGGGCCGCCAGTACGACGCCGAAGGAAACCTGCGCGATTGGTGGACTCCCGAGGACGCCAAGGCCTTCGACCAGCGGACCCAGTGCCTGGTGGATCAGTACAGCGGCTACACGGCGGTCGACGACATCAAGCTCAACGGCAAGCTGACGCTGGGCGAGAACACGGCGGATAACGGCGGGCTGCGCATCGCCTACATGGCGTTGATCGACAGCCTGGGCGGCAAAACGCCGCGCAAGACCGGGGGCTTCACTGCCGATCAGCGCTTTTTCGTGGGATGGGCGCAGGTGTGGTGCACCAACACGCGCGATGAGACCGCGCGCGTCCGGGCCCAGGTGGATCCGCATTCCCCGGCCGAGTTTCGCGTGAACGGCGTGGTCTCGAACATGCCGGAGTTTCAGAAGGCGTTCGCCTGCCGGCAGGGCCAGGCGATGGTCCGGTATCCGGCCTGCCGGGTGTGGTAGTCCCGGTTGTGGTAGAACTGAACTTTGCCGACTTTTTTGCCGATATAACAGGTCAGAGTAGGAGGTCCGCATGCCGTTGTCCCGCCGCTGTGCTTTTAGTGTGATCGCCATCGTGGCCGGGGGCGTAGTGCCCGCGTGGGCCGCCGCGGACGACGCCGTCGACCGCAGCGTGAAAGCCTTCACCTCGATCTACGACGCCGTGGAGCGCAACTTCGCCGACAAGGTCGCTCCCGGAACGGCCCTGTATAAAGGCGCCATTCCCGGCATGCTGCGCACGCTCGATCCGCATTCGAATTTCCTGGACACCAAGGAATACGCGGACCAGCGCGAGCGGCAGCGGGCGCAGTACTACGGCGTTGGCATCAAGGTGGTCGAGCGCGGCGGCAACACTCAGGTGTTGTGGCCTTTCGAGGGTTCGCCGGCCTATCGCGCCGGATTGCGTCCCGGCGATGTGATCGCGGGGATCAACGGGGCCCCCGCCTACGGCATGAACAGCGCCCAAGTCGCCGACCGGCTGCGCGGCCCGCGCGGCACCAAAGTGGAAGTTACCGTGGCGCGCGGCGGACCCGATCACACTCTGACCATGACCATGAACCGCGACGCCATCGCGACCTCGTGCGTTCCGCAGGCGTTCTGGTTGAAGCCGGGCATCGCTTACGTGGGCGTCTCGGAGTTCAGTTGCGAGACCACCAGCCGCGACTTCGAAGAGAAGTTGAAGCAGTTGGGAGAAGACAAAATCGAGGGACTGATCCTCGATTTGCGCAACAATCCGGGCGGACTGGTGACCGATGGCGTAGAGGTCGCCGGCCATTTTCTCCGCAAGAACGACTTGGTCGTTAGCGACCGCGGCCGCGCGCAGCCGAATCAGAACTTCTTGGCCAAAGGCTCGACGTTCGGCATGCGCTACCCCATCGTGATGCTGGTGAACCGGTCGTCGGCCTCGGCGGCGGAAATCGTTACCGGCGCGCTGCAGGATCACGACCGCGCCTGGATTCTGGGCGAGACAACGTTCGGCAAAGGCTTGGTCCAGCAACCGTATCCGCTGGGCGACAAGACGGCATTGCTGCTGACGATTGCGCATTACTACACGCCCAGCGGCCGGCTGATCCAGCGCGATTACTCCAAGGTTTCGTTCCTCGATTACCGCCTGCAGACCAACAGCGGCGGGAAGAATCTCGACGACGTGAAGGTGACCGACGGCGGCCGCACGGTGTACGGCGGCGGCGGCATCAGTCCCGACGAAAAGTATGACCCGCCCAAGCCGACCCGAATGCAGTTGGTGTTGGCTGGGTCGTTTACGCTTTTCGATTTCGCGGCGCAATACTTCGCCTCGCGCCCCGACGCCCGGCTGGCCGCGGGCTTCGAACCGAGCGAGGATCTGGTGAGTCAGTTCCACGACTTTATGGCCCAGCGCGGACCTGCTTTCACCGAGGCCGAGTTCCAGACGAACCGCGCGTGGATCAAGCAGCAGTTGAAGCGCGAACTCTACATTACCGGATTCAGCTTCGAGCAGTCCCAGCGCGTCGCGCTCGAACAGGACCCGGAGGTCGCGCGCGCGATGGAGTCGATGCCCAAGGCCGTCGCGCTGTTTGAGACCGCGCAGAAGTTGATCGTGCAGCGGACGAATCAGCAAAAGGGATTGGCGCGGTAAGGCTGCCCTGCTTTGCTCTGCTCTGCGGGGCAGGCATTTCTGCCTGCAGCCGGCTTCGCGGTGGACCCGCGATGTTGAGCTAGCACAACAGCCGCCTAAGAAGGCGGCTGCAGTCAAAAATGGCTGCCCCACTATGCTGCACCGCTACTTGGGCAGCGCTTTGGCTAGCCAGCGCGACATCACCGATGCTATGTTCTGGTTGTTTTTCTCCAGCATCATCATGTGGCCGTTGCCGTGGATGCCTTGGTCGGCGAGTTTGACCCACGTGGGATGCACGCCGGCTTGCTCCAGATACTTCACCGTGCAGTGGTCGTAGGGCGCGTGATAGGAGGCTTCCGCGGTCAGGATCAGAATCGGCATCTTCTGCAGATTCGGCAGTTGGCGCGCGGGCGCGCGTTGCGCCCAGCAGCGGCTTAAGCCCGGGCCGTCGGCCTTTTCCTGGCGCACGATCGCTAGATCGGAAGCCTTCTCCGCGTGCGGCGAATACTTCAAAGCAACGGCAGTGGGACCCCAGGGCCGATCCATCTCCGCGGCGTCCCGGAACCAATCCGGCTCTCCCGTGTTCTCGACATTGAAGAACGGCGGGCCGTTGGGCTCGACCGCGATGATGGCCTTCACCAGGTCCGGCTGCGCGTCGGCGACCGGCCAGGCGAAGGCGCCGGATTGCGAGTGAGTCAGAAGAATCGCCGGCCCGATTTTCTTGAGCAAGTCCACGATGGCGTCGCGATTCAACTCCTGTTGTAGCGTGAAGTCGGCGATCCCGGGAACCTGCGAAGCGTAGAACTGTTGGAACACCGGATCGTCGGCCGTCGCTGGCCCCGGCCATTGGGTGTGGAGGTGGGCTTGCGGCCACAAGTTGTAACGCTCGGGCGCGGCAAAACGCTGTAGCGTGTTTTGGAAGTTGACCGCGCTCGGGGCCCCGTAACGCTCGGCCTGATACGCGGCCCGGCCTCGTCCGGGCTGGTCGACCACATAGACGGCGTAACCATCGCGCAGGAAAAATTGCGCCCAGCCCTCGCGGCCGTCGGGAGTTCCGGTGAAGTTGGTGCCGGTCTGGCCGCCGCCGTGAACCATGACGATCGGCAACGGATGGGTCCGCCGCGCGGGGACTTGAAACTCGGCGTAGAGCTGCCCGGACATCACTTGCGCGTTAGCGCGCTCCTTGCTCGCGGAAAACGTCCCGCCGGCGAACACGTAGCCTTGTTGGGCGATCACCAGGGCGCAGGCGGTTTGGGTTGAGACCCGGCCAGCAGTGCCAGCACCAGGGCGGCCAAGACCACAAATGTGTTTCGGATTCTCATAGGTGAATGGCCCTACGATATCACGAGCGTCGAGAGTGTTATGTTCGGTTCATGACCCGGTTCATGACTCTGCTCATCGCGGCGGTTTTCGGTATGGCGTCCCTGCTGGTGGCGCAGCCCAAGCAGGCTCCGCCGAAGCCTGTCCAGGCGCAGTCTGCCTCGACCATCAACGCGACCACCGCCGCCGATGGTTGGCAAACTATCGATATCCGCAACGTGGCTTACGAAGTCACCAACAGCCACATCCCCGGCCGGCCCGCCGATGAGCGGTTGCTGCTGCGCAAGACCACGCACTCCAAGGAAGTCGTCGGCGACATCGGCGTCGACGCGGCGGTCACGCTCGAAGCCTGGCGCTTCGGCGACGATCCCCGCGGCAAGCCGTTGTACACCCTGACCGCGACCGGAACCGAAGGCCACACGCTCGACAGCGCCATCTTCGTCGTTTCGCGCGGCACCGAAGAGGTGGACTGGTGGTCGGTGTACAAGCTGGGAAACGGCCAGCGTCTCTTCGATACGTACGTGCCGCTGGTGAGCTTCTCGATTTCGCGCGAGACCGTCGCCACGCGCTACGTGGGGCTGGAGGTCCCACCCGACGACACCAAAGACGCCCGCTTGAAGCAGCCCAACGTCATCGCGGTGCTGACCTACGCCAAGGACGATCGCGTGATCCGGGAGGCGCTGCTCACCTCCGACGACCCCAAACAGGCCGTGCTCCTGCGATCCTTCGCCGACGTCACGAGGACGCTGGTGATGCAGGAAGGGAAGTCCACGCAGGCGCTGCGGCTGTCCTTCCGGGAAGACTCACCGTCGTCCACGCCCCAGGAGGCCGTCATTCCGGTGGCGGGAGACGATCTCGATCTGGCGCATGCGCAGCTGCCGGCGCGGTTGCATGTGAGCGCCTGGAAAAGATAGGGGGCCGGCTCGCGCATCGACGGGCGGGTTCAACAACCCGCCGCAGGCTGGCAGCCTGCCCCACATAGCTGGAGTGTTATCCTCGGTTCGAGACTGACTTGGCGATGCGGATACGCACAGCCCTGGGATGGATCGCCGGCGCCGCCGTAGTGGCGGGTTCCCTGTTTGCGTTCCAGCGGCCGTTTCGCGAATACCCGGCCATCGAGTACAACGACTTCCCGCTGCCCTCCGACGCCAACGAAAAGGCCGAATTCGCCTTCGGGCGTCTGATGTACCCGCCCGCGCCCAGCGCCCGCTTCGACTACAGTGGGCCTCGCGGCTGGGACAAGGGCATGTCCAGTTGGACCCAGGACTATCCTCGCGCCGACCGCCACTTTTTGGAAGCCCTGCGGCGTCTGACGCGCATTCACACACGCTCGGTCGAGCAGCCTGTGAATTTGAACGACGAAGACGACGTCTACAATTGGCCCTGGCTCTACGCGGTGCGGCCCGGCGAATGGAAACTCACCGACGAGCAGGCCGCCAAGATGCGCGACTACCTGGAACGCGGCGGCTTCTTTATGGCCGACGATTTCTGGGGCACCTTCGAGTGGCAGGTGTTCATGGCCAGCATGTCCAAAGTGTTCCCCGACCGGCAGCCAGTGGACCTGGACAACGCCGAGCCCCTGTTACCACATCGTCTACGATCTGGATGATCGCTACCAGGTTCCCGGCGCGTGGGGCCTGTACGGGCGCGGATATCAAAATGACGGCAGCGTGCCATACTGGCGCGGCATCTACGACGACAAGCACCGTCTGATGGTGGCGATCGTGGTGAATTCGGATCTGGGCGATTCCTGGGAGTGGGCCGACTCGCCGCAGTATCCGGAACGTTACTCGGCGCTGGGGATTCGCATCGGCGTGAATTATGTGACGTACGCGATGACGCATTAGTTCTGTCTCGACGACGTTTGGCACGCGCGAGCGAGCGCACCGATCTCGCACACAGTCACGCGCCGCAGTGTTTCTCCTTGCTGTATTTCTCCGTGCTGTGTTTCTCCGTCTCGTTTCTCTTTTGCAAAAAGGGCCCTTATAGCCGCGGTCATCTGACCCGGTCCGCGGCCGGGATCTACCGTTGTTAACGCAGAGTAGACAACTGCATTGCATGTCGCTTGGCAGTAACGCGCCCACCGCTCGACCAGACGCAAGAGGAGAATCTAGAATCCTCACGCTGGTAGCTGCCGCCCCAATGGGTGGACCGCAGCACTTACCGCAAATCTCAAGATACACGGCGGCGCAAAGGATTCACGGCCGCACGAGCGCCAAGTCGCTGAAGACAGGGCGGAACGACGCGCGAAATGTTTTGTGACCGGCCGGTGCCGCTGCCGGAAACCGGGATTGCGCCCGTTCCGGCAGCGCCGCTGAGAACCCGCGGCGGCGTGTCGCTTATTTCAACGTTGCAAGAAAGGCGCGCATTTCGCGGAGCACATCCGCCTCGTTCGAAAGGAAGACGTAGTGATTTGCGAAGGGCAGTCGGATGACGCGGGTGTTTGCTACGCCCTCTTCAAACGCCTTCGCCTGCTTCTCTGCCCAGACCGTCTCCCTGGCGGCAAAAGCCTCCGCTGCCGTGCGCACGGCAGGATCCTCATTGTTCCGGAGCCAGGGCCCCAGGTCGTGGGGGATCGCATAGATGGCGAGCGCAGGCACAGGGATATCGGTGTACTTCTTCTCACCTCTTTGAATCGCCTGCGGAACCCTCGGAGGCGTGCTGGATTTCCCTACGCGTCCGTCTGGGGAGGAAACCGCAATCTGGTGGAACTCTGCTTCCGGAAAGGTTACGCCGTTGTTCCGCTTGTACCAGGCTCGCATCGCCATGAAGCTCGCCAGGTCGGCTGCACTTGGCCCTGGAGGTCGCGGTGGCGTGTCTTTTTGCAGTTCCTCGATGGTTGTTCCTTTGCCGTTGTCGAATGCGTACTGATAACCGGCATCGAGATAGACCAGCCCCGCGACGCGATCGGGATGGCGAGAGGCGACCGAGCTCAACTCCTCACCGCCGAGAGAGTGTCCAATGAGCACCGGCTTCATGAGTTTGAGCGCATCGAGGACGGCCAGCACGTCGTCCCCCAACCGATTGGCGTCGTAAGCGGAATCGGGAATACTGGACGCGCCGTACCCGCGCCGGGTGATGCCGTATACGTGAAAGTCGCCGGTGAGTTCAAGAGCGAACTCGTCGAAAACGTGGGCCGTGTTTTCCGAGCCCAGGCAGGAACACCATGGGCCGCCCGGAGCCGCCCCAATCGAGCACCTCCAACCGGACGTTTTCGTCCACGGTTACGAACTGGACTTGGTGCGGAGACGGGTCGCGCCAAACGGCGGATTCTTGCGCACGGGTGAGAACCGACACGGTGAGCAGAACAACGGCGCTTAACCAACGGCGATTGAACATCGCATCCCTCCGATAAGATCGGGCCGAAGTCAATATAACAAATTGTTCGCGTCAGTATTTAGAGGAGGCGACCTTGAGACTCCGCCGAGATTATTTGTAAATCTCGGATCGATGGCCTACGGCGATAATTTCGAGCCCGCCGTCGATCGGACGGAAGATCACTCGGTAATCGCCCACGCGCAGCCGGTAGTATCCGAGCCACTCGCCTCTTAGCGACTCTACGTCACCCGTTCGGGACTCTCCAAGCCGGGTGATCGCTTCCAGGATTCGCAACGCTTCCGGTCGATTAATGACGCGAAAGCCTTCGCTTCCAGCGTAAATGGAAAGCGCAAAAACTAATCCTTGCCAAGTAGTTTCTCAACCATCTCGTCGCAGTCGTGGCAGGTGATGGTCTCGCCAGTCCCGGCTTGGGCTATTCCCCGGCGAATCGAATTGGCGAACTCCGTCCCTATTGGCTCCTGGGAAAGGAACAGCAGAAACCGCTGGGCTACGGCGATCTCGTCGTCCGGAAGCCGCTCAATCAGATCGTGAAGTTGCTCGCGCGTGGGGGACATCAGGATTGGTCTCCACCCACAGTTTAGCTCCCCGGCTTAACTCCTCGCGTGGGGCCGCGCGAAATCCAGCAGCTCTTGCTTCGGCACGCCCGGCTCAAATCAGCGGCGGCAGCGGGCCTCGTACATTCCGGCGGCTCCCACCACGATCAGGTCGCTCGATTCCACCAGCCGCTGGGTGTGTTTGGCGGGATTGCCGCAACGCATGCAGATGGCCAGCATCTTGGTGATCGACTCCGCCACGCACAACAGTTCCGGCATGGGAGTGAACGGGCGGCCCAGGTAATCGGTGTCCAGGCCGGCGATGATCACCTGCTTGCCGGTATCGGCTAACTGCTGCGCCACCTCCACCAGATCGGCGCCGAAGAAATTCGATTCATCGATCCCGATCACCTGCGTGCGCCAGTCCATTTTGGCGAGGATTTCCTGGGCCGATTCCACGGGGTCCGACTTGAGGCGCTGGTCGCTGTGAGAGACGATTTCGTCGTGCGCGTAGCGGTCGTCGAGGACGGGCTTGAACACCTGCACGCGCTTGCGGGCGATGCGGGCGCGGCGGAGACGGCGGATCAGTTCCTCGCTCTTGCCGGAGAACATGGGTCCGCAGACGATTTCGATCCAACCTATGTGGCCGGTGACGATATCCATGGAACCGATCAGAATAGCATGCGGTCCTGTGGGGCAGCCTTTCAGGCTGCGGACCCGCCTTCCGGGTCCAGCCGGCCAGAAGGCCGGCTTGCGGGCAGGATTGCCCGCCCCACATAGACGACATAATGAAATGTGAGCACGCCCTCGCGTCATATCGAAGTACACGGACACCGCGGAGCGCGGGCGCGGTACTCGGAGAATACTCTGCCCGGCTTCGAGTACGCGATCGCGGTGGGAGTGGACGCGATCGAACTGGACGTTGCGGTCACCCGCGACAACGTGGTGGTGGTGTCTCACGATCCGGTGCTCGAAGGGCCGCTTTGCACGGGACCCGCGAAACCCACGGGACCCTCGGCGCGCGCGGTGATCCGCGGCTCGACGTTCGCGGAGTTGCGCCAATGGGACTGCGGCTCGGTGCGGCATCCCGATTTCGCACAACAGCGGACGTGTCCGGGCGCGCGCGTTCCTTCGCTCGATGAGGTGTTCGCGCTGGCGCCCCGGGGCGGGTTTCGCTTCAATGTCGAGATCAAGAGCTTCCCGGATCGCCCCGATCTCGCGCCCGAGCCGGATGAATTTGCGCGGCTGGTGTGGGACGCGATCCGTAACCGCCGGCAGGAGGAGCGGACGATCGTGCAATCCTTCGACGTTCGCGTGCTGCGCGCGATGAAGAGGCTCGCGCCGGAAATCGCGCTGGCGGCGTTGTTCGAAGAAGATCTGGACTTCGTTGAGGCCGCGCAACTCGCGCAAGCTGGAACCGCCGCGCCGGAGCACCGGTGGGTCACCACGGACAAAGTGCGTAGCGCCCATGCGGCGGGCATCCGCGTGGTCCCGTGGACGGCGAACCAGCCAGAGGATTGGGAGCGCCTTGCCGACGCTGAGGTGGACGGCATCATCACCGACGATCCGGAGGCATTAATCGCATTTTTTCGTGTGCCGGAGCGCGCTCCTGTGGGGTTATAATCTCCCTGTGGGAGGATAATGAGCAAAGAAGATAGCATTGAAGTCACTGGAACTGTAGTCGAAAAATTCCCCAGCGGCCTGTTCAGCGTTCAGTTGGATCAGGACCGCACCGTTCTGGCCCATCTGGCCGGCAAGTTGCGCCGCAACCGCATCCGCGTACTGGCGGGCGACCGCGTCACCTTGGAGTTGTCACCGTACGACCTCACCAAAGGGCGCATCACATACCGGCATAAGTAGTGATCTGCCGCTTTAACAACGCCTTAGCTTCCTAGCGGACGCAAGCAGCGCCCCGGGTGGGTGCATAATCGGTCCGAAGGGAGATCGGCTTGCGCACACTAGACCATTTTCTGAGATAATATAGACCAGCTCTGGCGATCCGGCTGCAAGCAAGAGATGGCGAAGGCCTATTCTGACGATCTACGACGGAAGTTGTTGGAGGCGCATCAGCAGGGGG
>Ga0116223_10000668_pt1 | contig 40033 bp, 37 predicted proteins | sample Sb_taG_3_FD_90092 | JGI IMG/M metagenome (GOLD analysis project Ga0116223, IMG submission 90092) | Peat soil microbial communities from Weissenstadt, Germany - Sb_50d_a_PC metaG | ecosystem: Environmental > Terrestrial > Soil > Wetlands > Peat | place: Germany: Weissenstadt | collected 2010-09-21 | reverse complement strand
CTCACTCACTCACTCACTCACTCACTCACTCACTCACTCACTCACTCACTCACTCACTCACTCACTCACTCACTCACTCACTCACTCACTCACTCACTCGCTCACTCGCTTGCATTTGCGTTCGCCGCCGCACGGCGTTTCTCACCATCTTCACCGCACTCTCACCAGTTTATTGTTGATGGCGTCCATGTCGAACGCCTCCGGGTCGAAGTCTCGGCTGACCCACACCAGCATCTCATCGTGCGATTCGTGGTCCGGGTTCTGGATTTCGTCGAGGAAATCCCTGTAACCCGAAGGACCGCCGCAGTCCTCCGGCGGGCAGACCCGGCCGCCCTTCACGCACCGGGGGTACTTCGCCTGGGGATCGGCGTCCAGCACTTTTTCCACCTGGATGACGTGATCCCAATTGGCGCCCATGTCGTAGGTGTACCGGAACTTCTTGATGCCGGCCTGGACGAACTGACTCAGCTTGGCCTTGCGGGCGCTCAAAAAGTCTGACTCGTAGGTCGAATCCATCACGTCGTCGCCGTACTGCTCGCCGTCGATGTCGAACAGCCACATATGGTAGTTGTCCCAGCCCATGCTGACCTGGATGATCTTGTGCAGCTTGAGTAGGGTGCAGTCCTCGACCTCGACACGCCGCCAGACCGGGGGCTTGATGTCTGCCAGCGTGACTTTCAGTTGGTAAATGGTGGATTGTCTTTTCGGGGCTTTTCTCGGAGCCTTGCGGCCAGGTTTCTGGCCGGGTGCGGTGACGGGGCTGGATGTGGCGAGTCGCTTGGCTAGAGTCACCACTTCTCCGAGTTGGGCAACCTTCTCGCGGCTGTAAACGGCATCGTACTCCTCACGAAACCGCTCGCCCAGGCTCTTGAGGGCCAGGTAGGCGGGGGACGACTGGTCCGGGTAGTCCTGCTCGTCCCGGAGGGCGAGGTAGATCACGTCCATTAGACACTCCAAATCCCAGCGGTACAGCGTGATGGGGCGGGTTCCTTGGTAGTTCTCGATCTTTCGATCCAGCCCGAAGGCTTCCACCATGCTGTAGGTGTGCTTCTTGAGTTCTTGCAATTCATCACCGGAGATCAGCAGTTTGTGCCGGTAATCGCCAGGAAGAGGCTTCATGGGTGCCGTTCCTCGATGCGAGAGAGCGATGCGACAACGGAGGTCAGTCTAGGACTCCGACGACACTTCCAGACGAGTAATGTCCCCCTCGGCATGAAGCCACTTCAGGACTTCCAGACACCGGGCCTGGTATTGCCTGCCACCGTGTTCCTTCTTGGGGTTGGGCGGCTCGATGTCGAACGGCGGCGTCTTGTTCCAGCGTCGTTCGATCTCGGCGTAAACGAGCGTCAGCAACATCTCGTGGTCATCGCTGGGAACAGGTGAGCCGAGGACGTAGAACTTGAACGGCTCCGGGTTCTCGATGGGACGGATGGGGTAGGACCGGCCAAACCAGTGCAGCAAAGCCATCGACGGCCACAAGGCGAGAGTTCGGCTGCCATCTTCGCAGGTGTACTCGATTCGCATGGATCACCGTCAGGGGGACATTCGACCCGAAGATGCTCTGCCAACCCACTTTATTCCCTATCCGCTTTCGCCTTCTTCTCGAATAACTCCAGCCAGCCCAGCGTCAGCGCATCCGAGATCGTCTTGGACCGACGTAGCTCTTCGGGCGGCTTGCCCCAATAGAAGCCGATCCAGCCGGCGGCGTGCTTCTTCGACCCGTCGATGAACTGCTCAAGTTCTTCCGGGGAACACGCCAGCGGGAACGTCTCCTCGATCAGCACGGGCTTGCCGACCGCAAAGCCCGCCAGCGTCTTGAGCGCCTCGTCCACCTGCCCCTTCTTGGGATACAGGTGGACGCTGACGAAATCCAGGTCGTCCGCCACCTTCTCCGGCACGAAACCGGAAGTCAGCCCCTTGCGGTCCAGGCTCCAGTCCACCAGGCCCACGGTAATCAGGTGCCGCTTGTCCTTCTCCCGGATGGCAGCGGCCAGGTGGCGAACCCACTGACGGGCGATGTCGGGCCGGGGCCGATCTGCCTGGTCCAGCGTGACGAACTGGACGAAGTGCTTTCCGCCGAAGGGAGGCCCGAGCCAGTCCTTTCCCTTGCTTCCGGGCACGACCGGCTCGTTCATCAGGTCGTAGCAGAAGACGGCGGGGCTGGCGGCGCAGCGGCCCGCCACCGCCTGCCAGAACCGGGCCTGCACCGCCCAGCGCTCCTTCTCGGTGAGCTTGTCGTACCAGGCGGGCACGTCCTTCTTGTGGTAGCAGCCCAGGCCCGTCAGGTCGAGGTAGAGACGCTCCTTCTCCGCAAGACCGACCAGCTTGGCGAGCCGGTCCAGCGCCTTGCCGTTCGGCTTCTCCGGGCCGTCCATGAACTTGGCAAGCTGCAAGTGGACCCGGACCACGTTGGCCCCCAGCTTCTTCATCTGGCCGAAGTGCGCCTCCACCGTGGGCCACTCGTCTTCCCAATAGTCTTCGATCAGCCGCCCCTTGCCGTCGTGGTCGTAGTTGAAGCCCCACGGCACGAAGGGTCGGTCGGACGGATCGAGGGTGAAGGTCGTCTTGTCCTTCGAGACGGCGACCCACGGCATGTCGCTGGTCCAGGCGGGCGTGGGCGAGAACGCCAGTGCGAGCAACAGGAAGGGCAGCAGGCGCATCCTCCGGGTCATCTCATTCGTCTCCAGTCCGGCAGCCCCTTCTTCATCCTCTTCGTCGCCACGGCCGGGTCAAACGCCTCGGGATCGAACCCGCCACCGATCCAGTCCCGGAACTCGGCGTGGCGCTCGTGGCGGGGGTCGGCCAGGGCCTCCAGGAACACTTCGTAGCCCCCGGTGCCGCCCACGTCCTCCGGCGGGCAGGCCCGTGCGCCCTCAAGGCAGACGGGATACCGCTGACCGGCCTCGGGCCGCCTCACCCCCTCGAACAGGACCTCGTGCGGCCAGCCGTCCCCGAAGTCGTACTCGTACTCGAAGCGGGACTGCTTGCCGCTCTGCGGCAGGATCTCGCTCAACTTCATGGTCGTCGAGTCTTTACGGGTACGCCGCCTCACCAATAATGCCCGTGATTTATCTCTAATTCAGCAGGCGTTGGCCGCGGTAGGTGATCGCGACCGGCGGGGCCCTTTGAACGGCTCCCGCACTACGAGGCAAATTCCATCGTTAGCTCCCGACTCGCGCAAGCACTTCAAGAGTTCTGGACCGCGGTACAGAATCCGCCTAACCCGGACGCCGTACTTGACCACTTCTGGATGTGTTGTGACTTCCCGGCTGAGTCGGAGGCACACGGGCCACCCGCCGCGCAATAGCCTTCGCGCTTCGGCTCCGTTCATTTCGCAGGAAACAAAGGGGATGCGGCTCCTTCAGACAGAACGTCTGAACGAGCCGCGTCCCCTTTGTTTTCGCCTTTGTTTTCGCCCTTCGCCGTAGTCCGCATCGTGCGCCCGCACGGCGCAACTCCTGTCCCCGAGGCGCCGGGAAAGAGGACTCCGTACCGTTCTCGACAACGAATTCATGCCGTCCCCTTGTTCCGTCCCTGTTCAGCGTCTGAACTCCGCTCCCAAACCCGAAAGTCGAAGTCGTAGGGACACCCCAACACGATGAACCGCCCATCTGGCGAAAACGTGACGGCCGCCCAGTCGCCGGAGAAGTTCTCGTAGGTGGACGACCACACCTCCTCGCTGCCATGTACCACGGACAACGTCTCGGCCTCAGTGTTCAGCACCAGCTGCTCGCCGTCGCAGCTGGTGAGGACCGGGCGGCCGGGGAAAAGGCCGATGATGTCCCACTCCCGCCCCAGGTAGCGGCAGACGCCACTCTCGCCGTCGTACAGGTCGTACTCAGCGTATTCCGGGTCCGTCTCGACGGTGACCGGGGTGCCGAGCCGGACCAAGTGCATCCCCTCGTAGGAGACGACCAAGACCGTATCGCCCTGCGGCACTGAAAACCCGATCATCCGCTCGCAGATGGCGGGAACCGTAAGTTGTCGCCACCCCGCCATCCGATCGCCTCCTTCGCCGAACTAGGAACTCCGCCTGCCAGGTCCGTCAGCATAACACCGCACCGGTCAGCATATCACGGGCCATGACGGCGAACACCGCCGCGGTCGTCAGCCGACGCCAGCCTCGTCCCACGGTCGCCGCCCTTAACACGGCGGTGGTGATTGTCTGGCGCCTACTAAAGGCGCGTCAAGCGAAAAGACCGCCGTGCGGAATTCGGCAGCACTTCTGTGTGTGCGCGCAATGCAATCCATTTTCACGGGTCCCTTGCCGGTCACTTCCGCACACGGATTGCGGGAGGCCGGGGCGCCGGCCCTCTCGAGGCGTCGCTTCCCTCTCCCGGTGTTGCACCACGCCCCATCCCTTTCCTTGATCCCCGCCCGCGCTTCCTGCTAAGCTGCCTGCATGAGACGCACCCTCTTGCCCGCCCTGTTCTGCGGCCTCCTCTCCGCCCCGGGAGTATCTGCGAAGGACGTACCGTTGGACACGACTTACTTGAAGGACCACGCCGAGACGCGCGGCTTCATGCTCGGCCGGCCGGCGCGCGCCAGGCCGACCCCCGACGGCAAGGCGATCCTCTTCCTCCGCGCCCAGCCGCGCGTCGCCCGCCTGCGCCTCTACGAGTTCGACGTGACGACCGGCACGACGCGCGAGCTGCTGACGCCCGAAGAACTGCTCCACAGCGCCGAGGAGCACCTCACTCCCGAGGAGAAGGCCCGCCGCGAGCGCCAGCGCGTTAGCGTCGGCGGCTTCACCGATTTCCAGCTCTCCGAGGACGGCACGCACATCCTGCTGAGCCTGTCGGGCAAGCTGTACCTGGTGCGCCGCGCCGACCGCAAGGTGACGGAACTGAGCACCGGCCCCGGCGTCCTCGACCCGAAGTTCGTCCCGGACGGCCGGGCCGTCTCGTACGTCCGCGACCACGACGTCTACCTCTACGACCTCGCGAAGGGGGCGGAGCGGCGTGTCACGACGGGGGGCAGCGAGCGGCGGCCGCACGGGCTCGCCGAGTTCATCGCCCAGGAGGAGATGCACCGCTTCAGCGGCTACTGGTGGTCGCCCGACGCCACGAGCCTCGTCTACCAGGAGTCGGACGCCGCCGGCGTGGAAGTGTGGCACGTCTGCGACCCCATGCATCCTGAACAGGCGCCGCAGCCGATGGCCTATCCGCGCCCCGGCAAGGCCAACGTCGCCGTCCGCCTCGGCCTCGTCCCCGCCGCCGGCGGCGGAACGGTTTGGATCGACTGGGACTCCAAAAAGTACCCGTACCTGGCGCGCGTCCACTGGAGCAAGTCCGGCCCGCTGACGATCCTGGTGCAGACGCGCGAGCAAGACGAGATCGCCCTGCTGTGCGTCGATCCAAAGACGGGCAAGACGACGGCGCTCCTGACGGAGCGCGACGCGGCCTGGGTGGACCTGCCCGACGACGTGCCGCGCTGGCTGCCTAACGCGGGTGGCTTCCTGTGGACGACCGCGCGGCGGGCCGGGCCGCAACTGGATTTGCGCGACCCAGCGGGTGGCCTCCTGCGCGTGCTGGTGCCGGCGGAGGCCGGCTTCCAGGGGCTGGTGGACCTCGACCCGAGGGCGAGGCAGGTCGTCTTCCGCGCCAGCACCGACCCGACGCAGTCTCACCTCTGGCGCGTCGCCCTGCAGGACGGCAAGCCCGAGCGCCTGACGAAGGAGCCGGGGCTGCACGCGGCCACGTTCAGCGGCGACCACGCCGTCTACGTCGATACGGCGGCCCTGGCCGACGCGATGCCGCGCGCGACGGTTCGCCGGGCCGACGGCAGTCTGATCGGCGAATTGCCGTCGGTGGCCGAGGAGCCGCCGTTCCAACCGAACGCCGAGCTGCTCAAGGTCGGCGAGGGCGAAGGGTATTACGCCGCGGTGGTGCGGCCGCTCCGCTTTAATGCCGATAAGAAATATCCGGTTATCGTCCACGTCTACGGCGGGCCGACGCACCAGATGGTGACGGCGTCGATGGCCACGCGGCTGATCGACCAGTGGCTGGCGGACCAGGGCTTCGTGGTGGTGTCGGTGGACAACCGCGGCACGCCGGGCCGCGGACGGGCCTGGGAGAAGGCGGTCTACGAGAAGTTCGGCAGCGTGCCGCTGGCCGACCAGGTGGCGGGGCTGCGGGCCCTGGGCGCGAAGTTCCCCGAGATGGACCTGGGGCGCGTGGGCATCTACGGCTGGTCGTTCGGCGGCTACCTGGCGGCGCTGGCGGTGCTGCGCGAGCCCGACGTGTTCAAGGCCGCCGTCGCCGGCGCCCCGGTGGTGGACTGGCTAGACTACGACACCCACTACACCGAGCGCTACCTGGGTCTGCCCGACAAGCACGCGGAGGCGTACCGCGAGGCGTCGCTGTTGACCTACGCGAAGGAACTGCGCCGGCCGCTGCTCTTGATCCACGGCACCGCCGACGACAACGTCTATTTCCGGCACACGCTCAAGTTGACCAACGCTCTGTTCCGTGAGGGGTGCGACTTCGAGTTGCTGCCGCTGCCGGGATTGACGCACATGGTGCCCGACCCGGTGGTGATGCAGCGCCTGTACGGCAAGTTCGCCGTCTACTTCAAGAAGCACCTCCGCCAGCAATAACTCGGAGGTTTCAACTACTCCACCAGCAGCGCCTCGCTGGCCAGGCGGCGCACTTCGGCATCGTCGTCCTTCAGGGCGGCGCGCAGGGCGTCGGTCGCGGTCGCGCCGGGCTTGCCGAACCCGGCCAGGGCGCGGACGGCGATGCGGCGAACGGCCACCTCCTTCGCCGACAGCGCTTCGAGCAAGGGCGCGGTCGTCTTCTCGCGCCCCTCCGGGCCGATCGCCGCCAGGACGCGCACCGCCCAGAGGCGCGTTTGTTCGTCGCCTCCCTTCAGCGCCTGGCTCACCTCCTTGACCGCCCCGACGGCGGCGGGGCCGTAGCGCTCCAGCGCCGCCAGGACGGTGATGCGCACGTCGCCGTTCTCGTCACCCACTTTCTCGGCCAGCGCCGCCACCAGGAGCACCGGCTTGGCCGGCGCGACCTTGCCCAGGACTCGGGCGGCGGCCCAGCGCACGAACGGATCGCCGTCGGCCAGTGCCTTCGAGGCGGCGACCGCAGCCGGCACCGCCTCGAGGCCGAGGGCCTCCAGGACGTAGAGCGCGGCCAGGCGCTCCTCGACGTCTTCGCGGGCGACGCACCTGGCGAGGTCGGGCAGCGCCTCCTTGAGCCCAGCGAGCACCGGATCCTCCTTGGCCTCCTTGGCGCCGAGCGCTTTGGCGAGGGCCCCGGGGCTGCCCGCCATGCGAAGCGTGTGTGCCCGGAACTCGGCGACGGCTTCCAGGGCCTGGCAGGCGCGAACGCGCCGGGCGGCGCTGGCACTCTTCAGCAACGGCGTGAGGGACCGGGCTGCCGCGCCCAGGGCGCCGGCGGCCGGCCGGAATGGTTCCCACAGCTTCGCGATGACCTCGTCCTCGCCCGCCGCGCCCGGCGGGACCGGCGGCCTGAGGCCCGGGGGCCCCAGGATCAGCAACCGCCCGGGACCGTCCGTGCTGCGGACCGCCTGGCCGAGCGCCCGGGCCGCCTGCTTGATGGCGTCGGCGCAATGGCGACTCACCTGCTCGTCGTCATCGTTCAGTCCCTTCGCCGCGGCCGGGACGACGGCGCCGCACGCCGTCGCGATGGCCGCCGGGCCGCGCGACGGGGAGCCGAGCGTCCCCGGGGTCGCGTCGCCGCCCCGCGCCTGCCGCACCAGGCCCTCCGCCGCGGCCCGCTTCACGGCGGCTTCCTTGTCGCCGAGGAATTTCCCCAGTTCCTTGACCGCGTTCTCCGGCTCCAGCGAGTAGCGCCCCAGGGCCCGGGCGGCGGCCTCGCGCACGCCGCCGTCCGGGCTCGCGGACAGCCCGGCCACGTCCGGCAGCAGCCGCGACAGGACCGCCGTCAGCAGCGCATCCGGACCGAGATTGGGCCGGTGCCCTTCCCGCGGGGCGGCCCCCATCTCCCCGAAGAGCGTCGCCGCCGCGCACTGCCGCGCCGCGCCGCCCTTCTCCAGCGCCTCGCGCAGCGCCTTCTCGAAGCGCTTGCCGATCCCTTCCCTTCCCGCCGGGTTGGGGAGGTCAGGGACCGCGAACAGCCCCCATTCGTCGAGTATCAGCGCCTTGCCGAGTTCGGCCGCCCCCCGCAGGGCTGCCGCGCGCTCGTCTAATTCCTTCTGAGCCGCCGTCCTGCTGTCGGCATCGCGGCCGAACTGTTGCAGTGCCTGGCGCACCTTTTCGACACGGTCGGCGGGCGCCGACGGATGGGGGAAAGGAGGCTGTTGGGCCGCTGCCGCACCGGGCAGCAGGGCGAGGAAGAGGGTGGCGAGCACATGACTTCGGGCGGCGGCGAGACGCGAGTTGTCGGCACGCATGGTCCTGCGCTCCGGGGGGTGAAGGGGGTCGTGCGAAAGCCGTCGAGAACTTGTTTGCAATCACGAGGGCGATCCTACTACAATCATGCCGGAGTTCGCAACGATTTTCCCCAGGGTCGTACTCGTTTCCTTTCTCGGCCCGTGTCCCATCGGCAACGGAGGCGAACCATGTCTCGGCCCATGTCCCGCTCCTCACTGGTCCTTCTCGCCCTGGTGCTCGGCGCCTACCCCGCGGGACACGCCCAGGCATTTCCGGACGACTCGACTGACGACAACCCGGTCGATGCCAAGGCGACCGCGCAGCGCCTGCGGGACCTGCGGCGGACCGAGCCGCGGGAGTTGGCCCGGGCCAGCCACGACGCGGCGCGGGCCGCCTACGAGGTCCGATTGCACAGAATTCGGAGCGGCACGGACACGCCCGACACCGTCGTGGACCTGTTTCCCCGGCTCCTGGCGGCCGACCTCGACCTGGCGGACGGCCGCGCCGGGCGCCTCGCCGCCCTGGAGAAATACTGGGTCCGCCTCCGAGAGATCGAGGGACTGACCAGGGAACGGGTCGAGGCGGGGGTCAAGAACTTCACCTCCGCCCACTACTGGGCGGCCCGCTGCGAGCGCCTCCTGGCCGAACTGCGGCTGGTCCGAGAACTTGGCGCGGGGAAGCCTCTCCCCGGCGCCATCCTCGGCGGCCTCAGCGATGTGGACCCCCTCGACGCCGGCGCGGCTGCGCGCGACGCATTCGCGGCGACCCGGGCGGCAGAACTGGCGCTGGCTCGGGCGGCCCGGGACGCCCCCGTAAACGAGTACCGGGTCCGCATTCGGAGGATCGGAGCGGGGACAGACTCCCCCGACCTCCTCCTGTCCGCCTCGATCCGGCACGTCCGAGCCGCGCGAGCCTCCGGCGATAATCCGGCTGAACTCCTCGGCGTTCTCGAAGCGCACTGGCACACGGCCTGGGACATCGAACTCCTCACCCGGGAGCGCGTCGAGGCGGGCGTCAAGAACTTCACTCCCGCCGATTACTCCGAGGCGCAGGACGGCCGTCTGGAGGCCGAAGCCTGGATCGTCGAGGGGCGACGCCAGCCGGGAAAACTCCTACCGCTCCAGGGAGGGTTGCAGGATCCCTTCGGCGAGACGGACGACCCCCTGGAGACCAGGGACGTCGCCCGGGCCAAGTTCGACGCCGCGCGAGCCGACCTCGGGCATCCGGCCCTGCGGAGGCGACAGGTGATCCTCGCGGGGTACGCGGTTCGTGAGCAGAGGGTGCGGGGCGGAACAGACCTACCCGAACGTGCCCTGTATTCCGAGCGCAAACTGGCGGCCGTCGAGTTGACCCTCGCGACCGACCGCGCCGAGCGCTTCGCCGCCCTGGAGCGGCACTGGGCCCGGGCCTGTACCATCGAGGACCTCGTCAGGGAGCGTGTCGAGGCGGGGGTCAAGCTCTTCACCCCCGCCGACTTCCTCGAAGCCCGCTACGAGCGCCTTCGGGCGGAGTTGCGTCTCGCCGAGGCCCGCGCCGCCAAGGAGTAATCACCCCAGCCGCCTACCGCTGCAGCGACATGATGCTCGGCCGGTTGCTGCAACTGGCCGGCCCGGCAGCCGAACTGGCGCGTGCGAGAGGTGCGCTACGAGGAGGTGTTGGCCGACCCGCGAACGGTCATTTCCGGGGTCGTGGAACCGAGCCTGTACCGTCAGCGGGCCGAGGGCTGACGAGAAGCCGCTTGCGGCTTGGCAGTTGCGAAGCCGCAAGCGGCTTGCGAAGGCGGCTCACCAGGTGCCGAGCAGTTCCAGCGTGAGTCGGCCAAGGCTTTCTTCGCTGACGGTCGCCGTCGCGCCGCAGCGCGGGCAGCAGTCAGTCCCGCGGTCGGCCAGCGCCGCCGCGACCGAATCCTCGAACGTCTCGCCGTCGCCGAGGGCGTTCCACGGCCCTTCTTCCGTCGCCCAATCGAAGACCGCGGCGGCCGACGCTTCGGGGGACGCAGTGAAGCGGCGCTGACAGTTCGGGCAGTACAGTTCGACGTGCATGACCCACCTCCGCGTGGCTCAGGACGAGTTAGATCAACGCGGGGAACATTTGCAAGTCCGATACCAATTGGCCGGCTGCCGCCGAGATTCCCGACGGCCCCGCGCGTAAGCCTGGGCCCGCGCCGGGTTTCCGCGTTCGCCGATGGAATGCGCCGACCGGCCGGCGCTGATCCGCCCGTACTTTTTCGCGGCGCACCTTTACAAACGGGGGTGCCACAATCTACAAATGATCACCGGCGTTCCCATCCTCGTTCCCGGCCGGGAGACATTCCCGTGTCCACCGACTTGCCGCGTTCCTCCGAATCCGACCCCCTTCGCCAGGGCGTCCACACCCTGCGCGGCGTCAGCGACCTGCGCCTCGAACAACTCCACCGCCTCGGCATCCTCAGCGTCGGCGACCTGCTCTTCCATTTCCCGCGCGCCTACGAAGACCTTACCGATTACCGGCCGATCACGGCCCTCACCGAGGGGACCATCCAGACCGTGCGCGGCGAGGTGGTCGAAATCCCCGACGGTCGCCGGCTCCCCGACGGCCGCTGCCTCGTCAGCGTCGTCATCAGCGACGACGGCCTGCACTGCGTCGAGGGCACCTGGTTCAACCAGCCCAACGCGGCGGCCCGCTTCCGCTACGGCCAGCGCGTCGCCTTCAGCGGCAAGCCGAAGTGGTTCCGCGACCACTGGCAGATGAGCAACCCGCGCGTGCAGTCGCTCGACGGCGAGGCGGACCCGTCGCAGCGCGTGGTCCCGGTTTACCCGCTGACCGAGGACCTCCGCGCCGAACGGCTGCGCTCCTTGATGCGCCAGGCGGTCGAGAGGTTCGCCGGCCACCTGCCCGAGGTGCTGCCGCCGGCGCTCCGCGAGCAGCGCCGGCTCCCCGAGGCGGCGCGGGCCATCGCCCTCGTCCACTTTCCGGATCGTCTGGAGGAGGCGAAGGCCGGCCGGCACCGCTTCGTTTACGAGGAGTTCCTGCTCTTGCAGCTGGCGCTGGGGCTGCGCCGCCGCGAGCTGCGCGACCGCCGCCGAGCCCCGGTCCTGCCGGTGACGCCGCAGATCGACGCCCGCATCCGCCGGCTGTTCCGCTTCCGCCTGACCGGCGATCAGGACAAGGCCGTCGCCGACGTCTGCCGCGACCTGGCGGGCGACCGGCCGATGCAGCGCCTGCTCCAGGCCGACGTGGGCGCCGGCAAGACGGCGGTGGCCGTGTACGCCCTTCTGGTCGCGGTGGCCAACAAGTATCAGGCGATCCTGATGGCGCCGACGGAGGTGCTCGCCCGGCAGCACTGGCACACCCTCGAAGGCTACCTGGCCCAGAGCCGCGTGCGCCGACTGCTGCTGACCGGCGGCCTAACGGCGAAGGAGCGGCGTGAGGCGTTGGCGGCGATCCGGGCCGGCGAAGTGGACCTGGTCGTCGGCACGCAGGCGCTGGTGCAGGAGGACGTGCAGTTCGCCCGCCTCGGCCTGGTAGTCATCGACGAGCAGCACAAGTTCGGCGTCAACCAGCGGGCGCGCGTCAAGCGCCTCGGCACCGACCCGCACTACCTCGTCATGACGGCGACCCCGATCCCGCGCACCATGGCACTGACCGTGTTCGGCGACCTGGACGTGACGGTGATGCGGCAACTGCCGCCGGGCCGCCGGCCGGTGCAGACGCGCTGGCTCCACGCCGGCCGGCGCGAGTGGCTCTACGAACAACTGCGCAAGGAGCTGCGCCAGGGGAGGCAGGGGTACGTCATCTGCCCGCTGGTGGAGGAGTCGGAAGCGCTCGACCTCAAGGCGGCGGCGCAGACCCACGAGGACCTGCAAGCGGGGCCGTTCCACGAGTTCCGCGCCGGCCTGCTGCACGGGCGCATGGACGAGGAGGCCAAGGCCGACGTGATGGCCCGCTTCCGCAACAGGGAGATCGACCTGCTCGTCTGCACGTCGGTCGTGGAGGTCGGCGTCGATGTGGCGAACGCGACGCTGATGCTGGTGGAGCACGCCGAGCGCTTCGGCCTGTCGCAGTTGCACCAGTTGCGCGGCCGCATCAGCCGTGGCACGGTGCCGGGGCAGTGCTGGGTGTTCTCCGACCCCGCCAACGACGAGGCACGCGAACGGTTGCGGGCCTTCACGCGGCTCTCGGACGGCTTCGCCCTGGCGGAGGAGGACGCCAGGTTGCGCGGCGGCGGCCAGTTCTTCGGCACGCGGCAGCACGGCCTGGGCGAGCTGCGCCTGGGCGACGTGATCGCCGACGCCGAACTGCTGCAACTGGCGCGAAAGGACGCCCTCGCCCTGGTGAAGGACGACGCCGGGCTGCGGCAGCCGGGGCACGAGGCACTGCGGCGGGCGGTGCTGGAGCGCTACGGCAAGACGCTCGACCTTGCGGAGATCGGATGATACCATGAGCGATTATGACTCCCCCTGGAAGGAGGCGCTGGACCGGTACTTCCGGGCGTTCCTGGCACTGTTCTTCCCGCTGGTCCACGCGGACATCGACTGGTCACGCAACTACGAGCTGCTGGACAAGGAGCTCCAGGGGGTGGCCCGCGACGCCGAACTGGGACGCCGCTACGCCGACATGCTGGTCAAGGTGTGGCTCAAGGACGGGTCGGAGTCCTGGGTGCTGATCCACGTCGAGATCCAGGGGCGCTACGAGGCGGACTTCGGCAAGCGGATCTACGTCTACAACCACCGCATCTTCGACAAGTACGATCGCGAGGTGGTCAGCCTGGTGGTGTTGGCCGACGACAACCCGAACTGGCGGCCGCGCGGCTTCCACACCAACCGCTGGGGCTGCAAGGTCGGCATCGAGTTCGAGCCGGTGAAGCTGGTGGACTATGCCGGCCGCGAGACGGAGCTGGAGGCAAGCAACAACCCGTTCGCCAAGCTGGTGCTGGCGCACCTCAAAACGATGGAGACGCGCGGCAACGAGGCGGACCGGCACGCCTGGAAGGTGCGGCTGGTGCGAAACCTGTACGAGTGCGGGCTGAGCGCGGACGACGTGCGCGAGTTGTTCCGCCTGATCGATTGGATGATGGATCTGCCGCGTGCGCTGGAAGACCTGTTCTGGGAAGAGGCTGACAACATCGCGAAGGAGAAACACATGCCGTTCATCGACATCGCCGAACGGAAGAACCGCGAGAAGGGGCAACGCGAGGGGCTGCGCGAGGGACTGCTCAAGGCGATCCTGCTGGGGTTCAAACTCAAGTTTCCCGGGCAGTGGGGGCAACTCTACGAGGAGGTACGCCCGACCGAGGACTTGGCCGTGCTCCAACGGATTTACGACGCCATCGAGGGGGCCGGGACCCCGGAAGAGTTGCGGCGACTCTGGTCTCGCTGAGTCGTTTGAGGGGGGAAGCCCATGCCGCCGTCGCACGTCCTCGCCATCGACCAGGGCACGACCAGCACGCGCGCCGTCGTCTACGATCGCGCCGGCAGCGCCCTCGGCAGTGCCGCCCTCGAGCTGACCCAGTACTACCCGCGCCCCGGCTGGGTCGAGCACGACCCCGAGGAGATCTGGCGCTCCGTCGCCGCCGCCGTGCCGCAGGCGCTCGCCGCCGCCCGGGTCGATCCCCGCGACCTCGCCGCCATCGGCCTCACCAACCAGCGTGAGACCGTCGTCGTCTGGGACCGCGCCACCGGCCAACCCGTCGCCCGCGCCATCGTCTGGCAGGACCGCCGCACCGCCGACTTCTGCCGGCAACACCAGGCCGACGAACCGTGGCTGACGCAGCGCACCGGACTAGTCCTCGACCCGTACTTCTCCGCGACCAAGCTGCGCTGGCTCCTCGACCAGGACGCTTCGCTGCGCAGCCGGGCCGAGGCAGGGCAGCTCGCCGCCGGCACCATCGACAGCTTCCTCATCCACCGCCTGACCGCCGGCCGCGCTCACGTCACCGACGCCACCAACGCCTCACGCACGCTGCTGCTGAACCTGCATTCCGGACAGTGGGACGACGAATTGTGCCAGTTCTTCGGCGTGCCGCGCGCCCTGCTGCCGGAGGTGAAGCCCAGCGCCGCCGACTTCGGCGCCACGGCGGGGCTCGACTTCCTGCCCGACGGGCTGTCCATCGCGGGGGTCGCGGGGGATCAGCAGGCGGCGCTGTTCGGGCAGTGCGGCTTCGCGGCCGGCGAGGCCAAGTGTACCTACGGCACCGGCGCCTTCTTCCTGCTGCACGTCGGCGACCGGCCGTCCCCGTCGAGGCACCGCCTGCTGACCACCCTGGCCGCCAACCCCGACGGCCGCTTGCAGTACGCCCTGGAGGGGAGCGTCTTCGTCGCCGGCGCCGCCGTGCAGTGGCTGCGCGACGGCCTGAAGTTCTTCGACCGCGCCGAGGCCGTCGAGGGCCTGGCCCGCGAGTCCGACCCCGAGCAGCCGGTGCTCTTCGTGCCCGGCTTCGTCGGCCTGGGGGCGCCGCACTGGGTCCCCGAGGCCCGCGGCGTCCTGTTCGGCCTGACGCGCGGCACCAGCGCCGCCGACCTGGGTCGGGCGACGCTGGAGGGCGTGGCCTTTCAGGTGGCCGACCTCGTCGAGGCCGCCGGCAAGGACGCGGGGGCGCCACTGGCCTCGCTGCGAGTCGATGGCGGCATGGCGCGCAACGCCTGGTTCCTGCAGCGGCAGGCCGACGTCCTCGGTTTGCCCGTCCTGCAAGCGACGCAGAGTGAATCGACGGCCCTCGGCGCCGCCTACCTCGCGGGCCTGCACGCCGGCCTCTGGCCGGACCTCGACAGCTTGCGCCGCCTGGGGCGCGAGGCGCGGCGCTTCGACCCGCAATGGTCCGACGACGAGCGCCGCCGTCGCCTGGTGCAGTGGCGCAAGGCGGTCAAGGCCGTGATCGCGTTTTACACCGAGTAACAAGCCCGGGGGTTGCAACCCGGAGCCGTCGCGTTCTCCACTTCTCTTGAAGGATGGTTGACGGTTGGCCAGGCGCGTCGGTGCGGCGCAACACGGCGACGAGGTCGTGGCCTCGAAGTACGCAGAGAAGGGAGATCAGGGAGACTCGGCTTGAAAATCGGCCAGGAAAGCAGCCAGGGACATCTCGGAGCGCACTTCAACCCGCTTGTTCGGGTCACCGAGCAAGCGTTCCAGGTCTTCAGGACGATACGTTCCCGTCCGGCGGTAGTGCTCGATCATCTGGCGGACCCACGCCGGCGGCGGCGCCTGGCGGAGCATGTCCCGAAGGGCAACAGGGGCGTCAGCTGTAGCAACCTCAGTAGCCATCGAAGTTTCCGTATGGCCCAATGGCCGCATCGAGCCGCTTGTGTCGCACCCACCGGAAGGGGCGATCCGTCGTGATGACCGCCACTTCGACTGGTCCGCCGCAGACCGGAGCCAGGTGCGAGAACTTCATCGCCTGGTTGGTAGGATAAATCGAGGTATACACCCAGTCAATCGCCTCTCGAATCGGCAAGTCGAGCGGCTGGGCCAGCCGATGCGGCATGACCAGGGCCGCCAGATCATTCGGCGTCCCGGTCCACCGCCCCGATTGAAGGATTGCGTTGAACACTCCTTCATCGAGGCCGTAGAGCAATCGCTCGATGAGGTTCGGGCAGCCCCAGAAATTGCTGCTCCCGATTTGAAGGGACAGCACCGGCTGCGGGGCGGTTCGCGTTGGGTCGTAGCGAATCTCGAAGGCGAATGGTGACCGGTCGTTCAGCAGATTACCGCCCAGGCAGAAGCCGCCGGAGAAGGACCGGACGAGGAATCGCAGCTCGTTGTCCTCGTCGGGCGTCCGGCTCGGCTGGCCGAGGAGCGTCTGTACCCGCTGATACATAGCAGACAGATGAGTCGTATAGGCGTGCCAGAAGAAGGCATTCCAGCGATCCGCCACGTCCTGCATTGTTGCGGGCGGCTGGCCGAGCAGTTGGTCCGCGAACTGAGCGACCAGGGTGCGGTAGCTGACCTGGCAGCCCGTTGAAAAAGTCCCGAGAAGCTGAACCTCATGCGGAGAAATCCGCCTCTCCAGCAGTCGAGCTTCGGCTGCTGGAGGGGTTTTTCAACGGGCTGCTGGGCGAGATTGCCCAATCCCCACATCGCAATGCCGAGTGTGCTGTTTTGCCCAACCTGGAGTATCTTTTGGGCGAAATTGTAATGGTGATCTGATCCGTCCAGTCCGCCCGGGCCTGGACCGCGCACGAACAGGGTGGACGTGCTATCGGCCCCGAACACGATGCCTTCGGAGGACAGGTAGCAGGCGGCGATGGTCACGGCTGGGTCCCTCTCGCTCTGGCTGGCTGTTCTATTCGCCTGTCCAGGTATACCAGAACGGCGGGCCCGAAGTCAAATGCTCGTTCATGAGACGCAGCCGCGGACGAAAGGGTGTCGGGAGCCGAATCAATTCGGCTCCCGACACTTTGTCGGGAGCCAGATCAATCGTCACCAATCGGCGGAAGCTTGGCTTCTTGCCGCGCCCACTCCCCGAGCATCTTGAGGGCCGAGATGAAGACCTTCCTGGCGTTTTCGTCGTTGATGGGTATCAACACAACGCCAGCTTGCGGCGTATTCGAGCCCGCCACCTGCCGGCCCTAACTTTCAGCGTGTCCGGGGAAAGGCCACAGTCAAGCGCGACCTCCGCGTAGGTCTCACTGGCCGCGAGACGGCACTCGACCTCCCATTCGCCGGGCGACAACATGCACCGCACCTGGTCAACAGTGTCGGCCACCTCGACGGCCGACGCCTCTTCAACACCAGTGGCCGATTGTCTACCGAGGAGGAATCGCCGCACGCGCCGGTGCTTTTTGGCACGATTCCAAGGGATTCGGTCGAGGCGCAGGCGGCAGTCGTCGGTTAACGGGGCGCCTGCCTGGATGACCGCCAGGGTTTCCCAGAGGAGTTCTTCCCGGCCGTATCCGAAGTCGTCTACTCGGCCATAATGCGTTTGACGGGCACGTTCGGCGTAAAACTGCCAGTACGCGGGGAGGGAGGAGTCCGATGTGGACATGACAGAACCTCGTGGTATGGTTTTGGAACACGGCACTGTGCCGTGCCAACTCTCGCCGAAGCCGTTGAGGCTCTGCCGACCGGACCGGGGAGCACGCTATGGTTCCTCGGTCCAGATAACTCGGCAAGCCAAGTCGGCGCCAGCTCACCCGCCCAAAGCGGGTTTCTATCATGGTAGTGGGCGGGATGGCCAACGGGTAACAAAAAACCAGCCGTTTCCCTACGGCCGGTTGGGTCACCGAGTTCGCGAACCCGGGCGCTTCTGCGCCCGGGTTGGCATGCTCAGACGTTAAGGAGTTGCGTTTCCAGCACGTCGGACCACGACTTCCGCAGGTTGCGAAACAGCTGGGTCTGTTCTCCGGGCCCATCGACGGTCAGCATCTGGGTCTGGGCGCGGGCCAGCGACAGAAGCAAGTTCTTCAGCCCGTGGAACGCTTTGCGGGTCGTATCTGCGACTTCCTCCCCGACTCCCTCACCGCCCTCGCCGTCCCCCATCTGGACGGTCTTCTTGGCCAGGTCGCTGAGCGGCTGCCAGACCTTCTGGTAGAACGGGTGCGCGGTGTTCACCCGGAGAATCAGCTTCCCGAACTTGTACTCCGTGTCGTAGAACGGGGCGTAGTCTTGGGCTTTGAAGTCAGTGAGGTACTTCGACTTCTTCACCCGATTGAATGCCTCTTCCTCGGTCTCCCCCTCCTGCCGGAGGCTGACGGCCAGCCCGCGTAGGTTGGCCTCCAGAGCGGCGATCTGGTCCGGCGTGTCCGTCGGCGGCGCAGGCAGCGCCACGCCCTGCATGCCCTCCGTATCGGTCGCGTGCCGCTCGGCGTCGCTCATCTGCCCGGCCTGCTCCGCGGCGGCGATCTTCAGTTGCCTGTCGCGGATCGTCTTGCGGATGTCGGTGATGGTCCGCTGGAAGCGGCGTTCGTCGTGTTCGAGGATCACCTCGGCGGCGTGCTCTTGGAGGCGGACGCCCTGCTTGTTCGCCGCCACCCCGAACGCCTCGTCGGCTTCGGCAGTGAACTCGATCTCCACCCGCAGCCAGGCGTTCGTGTGGTGCTTCTTCAGCTTCAGGCGCGGCTCCGACCCGATGTCCACCTCCCGCTCATTCCGCATGTACGAGACGGTGTGGTCGTCGTAGACATGCAGGCTGTTCTTGAGCGTCACGCGCGAGAGGGACGCCCAGGCGTGGACCGGCAGCAGGAACATCCGGATGCGGACTTCGGTCGTGTCCCGCGACCCTTCGGTGATGGGCACTTGAACGGTCCAGCTATCCACCAGAGCGGCCTTCGTTTCTGTCAGCCCCTCGACCTTGGTGTGCCGGGCGGAGAGCATCCAGTAGGTCGGGTCGAACGCCTCGACCCGGCGGTTGTTGACGTAGATCCGCACGCCCTTCGCGATGAAGCGGCGGTAGACCCGACCCATATCTTTGAGCGCGTGGTCGGCCAGTGTCTTCGCGGTGCTGTACGTCAGCCGGTCGCAGTTCGGCATGTAGACGATCGTGCCAGACCGGCCGAGTCTCTCTGTCAACTCGTCAGGCGCCTCCACGAGAAGGTCTTGCGAGTCACCCGCCTTCTTCGCGTAGTCCATCAGCTTCGTGAACATCTCGGCAACTTCCGACGGAAGGGTGTCGGAGAATTCCGGGTCGGGCAGTTCGATCATGTCGCTCCGGTCCTGGCCGATCCTCTCCACGTCCAGCGTCATCGAGTAGAATGCGCCGGGCTCCTGCCACGAGTACACGTCCACGCTCGGGGCGATGTTCAGCGCGGCCGCCTTCATCCCCATGCCGTACCGGCCGATGCCGGAGCGGTTGTCGTACACCATCGAGCCACCGAACGCCATCGCCACCTTCAACATGTGCTTGGCCATCCCCTTCCCGTTGTCGTAGACGAGCGCGTCGATCCGCTGTTTGGGCCGCTTGCCGGTCTGGCGGAAGTACACCCGCACTTCCGTCGCCCCCCACTGGAGGGCGTTATCCACGTGCTCGCACAGCGCTGACGTGGTGCTGTTGTACCCCAGGTCCCGGAGCGAATTGATCAGCGTCTGCCCGAGGAAAAGGGGAACCGTGGACCCGTCCTTCAGCGCCCGTTTGACGACCTGCTTGCCACCCCGCGGAGCGGCCACGCCCCATTGCGGGGAAAGGTCGGGGGCGTCCGGCTCCGCGCCCTGGGGGATCTCGGTGGTCGGCTGCTGGTTGTTCGTCTCGGACATGTTCGTACTCCCATTCGTGGTTGTGGCGGCACGCTTTGTGCTGCCGGAACGGCGGGGGCGCTCTCTGCGACCCTCTACAACCAGAGTGGGGAAACAGGGATGGTAGTAACAGCCATTTTGCGGTGCCGAGGCAAGTTCGGCCTGGGCGGTGCTGGCACGCTTTACGCAAGTCTTTCAAGCGGGGAGACAAAAAGATATAAAAGGAATCTGTATAAGTTCAGATAAATCGTCTGTACTATTCCCGGCCTTTTGTCTCCGTCGGGACCGTGTTCCCGCCGCCGCTCTCATCAGCCTGTCGCCACAGCTCGGAGGTATCGGAGGGCCGAGCGCGCGAGAGGGCCAACGATGCCAGATCGAGAACGGCCTCTCCCTCAGTCATGTCCCATTCTCGCAGCGATTCCAGCCACGCCCGCAGGGTGCCCCCGTCCCACGAGTGTTGCCCATAATGTCCCCGCCCGGCTTCCACAAGGTCCACGGGAGATAGCCCGGCCGCATGGGTCGCCAGGTAGCGCGTCAGGCGCGGACCGAGGGAAAACTTGAGCCGAGCGGCCGTGACGAGTGACCGCACGACACATTGCAGCGGCGACGGGTTCGGTTCCAGGTTGATTTCGAGCGTCCGGGAGAGCACGGCCTCGAAAAAACCGCCGTCGTGAATCGTTCCCGCCCCCGAGCCCGTCATCTCCACGGCGACCCCCTCCACATTGAGGAACGTCGTGCGGGGCAACTCGGCGAAGGTCGGCTCCCGTCCCGGGCATTCCCGAAACGCCCAGGTCTGCTCCAGGGGCCAGACGTCAAAGCGGACACCGCCCACGAGCAGGTGGAGCCCTCCGTAGCGCGTCAAGCGGCGGGCCTCGCCGGCAAAAGCGGTCTCCAGGGCCGGCAGCGACACGCCGGCCACGACGATGTCGAAGTCGCGCGGCAGCACCACCGTCGGACCCGCCGCCAGATCGCGCAGGGCTCCTCCGAACAGGGCGGCCGACCAACCCCGATGCCGGATCCGCTCCAGGACCGCGAGCAGTGGCTCCCGAAACGGGGCGGACGGACTGAACAGGCCGCGCAGCCCGCTGCGCAGCCGTTCTTCGATCTGGGAGCGTTCCGTCTTAGCCATTGGTCAGCCGTCTATGCAAGGTGCAAGCAAACGTATCCGTCATGCCGCACACGTAGTCCGTCACCAGCTGCAGTCTGTGGTAGCCTGCGGTCGTGTCCTTCTGCTCCAGGGCCTTCTCGAACACGCTGCGGTAGTTGGCGGACAGCAAGGCGTAGGCTTTCCCGGCGAATGCCTTCGTCCCCGAGGAGCCGTCGCAAGTCGATGCCGCCTCCCAGAACAGGTCCATGAGGTCGTGGATGACCCGCCTCCCCATCAGCTCCAGCTGCAGGGTCTGGTGAGCGCAGTACACCGAGCACGCCGCGAACTGCTTGCAGGCGGCAACGAGTGGGGCGGCAGCGCAGCCCCGGACGAGTTCGCCCGGATAAGCGCCCTCCATGATGGCCCGGTAGTTCTTCTGGAACTCCTCAATGACCGACGGCACGACCCGCGCGATCACGGCGGTGCGAAACGCCTGGGCCATCGCCTCCCCGTAAGCCAGGCCGCGCAACGGCGGCGCGGCCCGGCTGATGTAGTTGTCGGCCCACACGAGGCAGGGCTCGACGTGTTCTCGGGCCGCCCCCATCAGTTCCTTCACGACCGTTTGCCAGTCTACCACGCCCTTCTTTACCCCGTCCTCGAGATCGACGGTGCTGTATACCATGTCGTCGCAGGCTTCGACGAGGTAGGTGATCGGGTTGCGGGCTTCGCCGGTACCGGTTCGCTCCCGGACGCGCTGCACGAGTTCGGCCTCGGAAGCGAAGTAACCGGGCTTGCTCGCATGGTGCGGGCCGGTCCCTTTCTTGACGACGGCGTGTGACGCCGCCGTGTACTTGCACGCCGCGGAGAGGGTGCCACAGGTGAAGTTGAGGCCGTAGTCGTCGGCGAGAACCTGGAGTTTGGAGACAAGGCGGATCGTTTGAGCGTTCCCCTCGAATCGCAGAAAGTCGTTCTTCATCTGCTCGGTCCAACCCTCGACCCGCTCCGGCTCCTGCTCGAACAGTTCTGCGCACCAGCCGGCAATGGCTTGCTCCCCCGCATGACCGAACGGCGGGTTGCCGAGGTCGTGAATGAGTCCGCACGTCGCGGCGATGGTTTCGATCTGGTGGGCCTGCTCCGGCCGCGTCAGGTAGCGCTCATTCGCCAGCCACCGGCCGGCCTGGCGCGCGACGTCGCGGGCCACGGTCGATACTTCGAGGGAGTGAGTCAGGCGCGTCCGGACGGCGTCGTGAGGTTCGAGGGGGAACACCTGAGCCTTGTCCTGCAACCGACGCACCGGGGTCGAGAAGACCGCACGGTCGTAGTCTCGCTCGAACTGCGAGCGGTACTCCGGGGGCCGGTCGATCACCACCGGTCTCTCATACAGGTCGCGGATTCGCACTTCGCAGAGGAGTCGATCCCACTCCATGTGCGGCCCTCCTGCTGGAGCTATGTATTCTACCCCTGATTCACCGCCCTGGGCAGTGCCGGATCGTGAGGAGGGGTCGGGAACGAACCCCCTCGCCTTGCGCGTGGGCGGCAGCGCATCTCGCCCGCTGGTTCGGCCTGCCGACGTTCGAGACGGCAATCCCGGAGATTGACGCCGAAGCCGCGGCAATGAAGTTGGCGGTCGAAGGCAACCTCCTCCACCGACACCCGGCAGATCAGGCCGAGCGGCGGCGCGTCATCGTGGCCCGATTCGCCGGCGAGCGGCCGAATGAGGAGGTGCGGCACCGTGTCCTCGACATCCTCTCGGAATACCCGGTCAAGACCGTGCCGCCCGAAGGGGTTGCCACGTTCGCCGAGCAGGTTCGGTGCCAGGCGCACTGATCAGCGCACAAAGGGGACAGCGCACTTTTTGAAGAAAGCAAAGGGGCCTTGTTTAGACAAATTGTCTAACGACTCCCGGCCCCTTGGCATTCTCACGGCGTTTGCACCTCTGCCGGCAAGACCTGAAAGCGTTGGGGATGCAGCAACTCGAATTGTGTGGCCTGCGGGTCGCGCTGAAGGACACCGGTGACCGCCACCCGGCGGCTGTCGCGGTGGGCATCGCAGGCGACCGCGTAACTCGACTGATCCAGCACAAAGCGCACCCGCACGGGCCGCCCTTCGATGAGCGTACGCAGGACCACTTTCCCTTGAAAATCCTCGTACAGTTGGGCCGGCTCGGCCTGCAAGCTGAGGATCAACCCTTCGACGCGCTCCGGGCGAGGGTCGAAACTCTCCCGCAACCGCCGGGCCGCCTCGCGAATCACCCCGAAATCACTCTCCGTGAAAGCGACTTCCGGAACGATGCCGCGAGGGATACGGTGGCGGCTGCGAGACCAAATCATGCGCAGGTGCAACCGCGCCTGCGAGTCGCCAGGACTCATCGTCGCCAGGGCATCGCAGAGATTGGCGCTGACGCCGCGCGAAACCCCCTGCAGAATCTCGCCCGCATTGCCGCGCTCAATAGCGCTGCGGATGGTTTGCAACGCCTGCATTGCCAGCAAGGTCACACGCCACTCATAGGGCTCGTCGGCCAGGTCGCCTTCCTCCCCCGCGGGAAACAGCGGGGGCTGCAACTCCGGCGGAACGGGGGCGATAATGGTGGCCGCGTAGCACTTCACCTCCGTCTGGCCGAATCGACACCGGCGAATGAATTCCTGGGCCTCTGCGAAGCTCTGGCGGGGATAGAACGCTTGCGGACGGTGGGCGCTGCACGCCGACGCCAGCAGCAGATCGTGTCCCCCCTGAAACAACTTCAGCCCCTCTTCCATCGGCAGCGTACCCGACTCCGCCTCCCGCGATTCCACGCACAGGCGAAACCTGTCCGCGGGCGGCAGTAACAGGTCGTTGAGCACGTCGCGCGGCGGCCGCTTTTCGGTTTCCGCCAGCTGCTCCACGACAAGGGACATCAGGTAGCTGGAGTCCCGCTCGCTCCCCGCCGTGGGAATCTGAAGCTGGATCAACTCGTCCTCGGGATGATTCAACACGATGACCGGACGCTTGTTACCGCTGACGGGCCGCCACCCCGCCTGTTCGGCATACCAGCGAACGTTCGACGGAACGAGCCGCCGCAACAGCTGTTCGGGCAAATCACGGTGCATAACGTCAGGTCCTCCTCGCGGGACAGTCGCCGTGCCACCTCACGCAGCCCCTCCGGGGACAGGAGATTCGCCTGGGGCAAGTAGATCGTCTGTCCGCTCCTGTTCCTGGTTTCGGGCGCGTCCCAGAGGCTCACCCAATAGGCGCATCGGCGCGCAATCAGGGCGTCCTCGGAGTGCTCGAGCCAGCGCCTGGCGTCTTCGGGCAGGAAAAGGACCACCAGCAACTTCGGCATCGGTGCGCTGCGCACGCGTAATTCATTGTAGCGCTTGACGTCGTCTAACCAGTACGAGTACCTTCCCGCTTCGAGTGCGGGCACTTTGCTTGTCGCCTTCAGCTGGACTTCGATGGGAAAGTTCGTGTGGATCGCATCGGGCGCCAACCGCTCCCGGATGCGCAGGTAGGCATCCACGCCAGCGTTGTCGCTCGGGCGTCCGGCGTACTCGCAGCCGAACGCCGCACGTGCCGCCACGGCATGAAGATAGGCGTAACTCAACTCCGCCTCGACGTCATTTTCCGTCATTCGTCGGCTCCGCCCGATTTCAGCCCTGCCCATCTGGCCGTCAGGGTTGAATTCCAACTCCAAGTATCCTATTCTACGGGGGAAGGTCCCGCAAGGACGGTAGCAATGACGACGTTCGGCGCACAACTTCGCGAGCTACGACGGGCGAAAAACCTGAGCCAGAAGCGGCTTGCGGATCGGAAGGCAAAGGGGACATTCATCATTTCCCCGTCACCAAATGATGAATGTCCCCTTTGCCTTCTCCCCTCATCGCCGCCGCAGCCTCTTTGAGAAAAGGGCCGAGGTAAGCACCGAGCACCCCCCTGGCGAAAGGGACCGACATCATGGCCACCGCACCGGAACACGAAGTCATCAGCGGCACCGACGAGCGGACGAAACCGCCGTTCCTGCGCCGGGTGCGGATGCGCGGCTACAAGAGCATCGCCTTCTGTGACGTGGACCTGCAACCGCTCACGATCCTTGTGGGCCGCAACGCCTCGGGCAAGAGCAACTTTATTGACGGCCTGTCGTTCCTCCGGGACGTCGTGACCCGTTGTCCCGATCCGAGCCGGTGGCCTCATGAACGTGTACGTCGCTCCCATCGTCGAGGGACAAACTGAGCAGCGCTGCGTCGAACGGCTCCTTCACTGCATCTGGGCCGAGTTGCTCCAACGCCCCGAACGCCTTCAGGTGCTGGAGCCGTTTCGGGGTCACCGAGACGCCCTGGTGCATGCGAACGGTCGGGTGCTGAACGAAAGCGTGCAGAAGGCGTTCCTGAAGCTCCAGGCGAAGACGCGCAAGGATGTCGAGGCCCGGTCGCTCCTCCTGATCCGGTCGTTGGAATCCGGTCCGTGAGAGAGGTATGTCCATTTGTCCATCGCCGGATGAGGAGACAGTCTCAACTTACTGGGTCCAGCGTGGCCAATGTTCCCCTGGCCCAGCGGTGCGACCGCAGGGGCTGGCCTCGGGGCCCCACCGGCACGATTCGTTGCATTCGTTGCGCGGCGCGGGATTCGTTGCGCGCCCCCGGCCGTGCGCAACGAATGCAACGAATCCCCACTGGTCGGCGGTGCCCCCGGCGCCCCTTGGAGCTTTACCCAGGCTGGGCCCAGTAACCCGTGTTTCTTCAGCCGGCTGACCAGCGTGCTGCCGTGCATGCCCAGCGCCCGGGCGACCTCGGCCTTGATCCCCTTCGCCGCCGCCCGCGCCCGCACCAACCGCTCGCGCTCGCGCGATCAAGGAGGACGCCACGTCTCAAATCGCGCGAGCGCGAAACGACAAGCAAGCCCGCCGCGTTCTACACTTCTCTTGACGGATGCTGTAATGTAAACCACAGGAACGGACGTTCCCGCCCAACACTCCCGAGCGGATTCTCATGCTCCCCCGTGAAGTCATCCGTCAGATCCGCCGCCTGCAGCTCAAGGCCCGCCGCGCCGTCGAGGACCTCCTTGGCGGCGAGTATCACAGCGTCTTCAAGGGGACCGGCATCGCCTTCGAGGAGGTCCGCGAATACCAGCCGGGCGACGACATCCGGGCCATCGACTGGAATGTCACCGCGCGCATCGGCCACCCGTTCATCAAGCGCTTCATCGAGGAGCGCGAATTGACCGTCATGCTGCTCGTCGATTGCAGCGGCAGCAATCAGTTCGGCACCCGCTTGCAGCAGAAGCGCGAGGTGGCCGCCGAATTGGCCGCCGTCCTCGCCTTCAGCGCCATCAGCAATAACGACAAGGTCGGCCTCGTCGCCTTCACCGACCGCGTCGAGCGCTTCGTGCCGCCGCGCAAGGGCACGCGCCACGTCCTCCGCCTGATCCGCGACGTGCTCTTCTACCAGCCGCGGCACCGCGGCACCTCGCTGCAAGAAGCCCTCGACTACCTCAACCGCGTCGTCCATCGCCGCGTCATCGTCTTCCTGCTGAGCGACTTCCTCGACCGCGGCTACGAAAAATCGCTCAAGCGCACCGGCCGACGCCACGACCTCGTCGCCGTGCGCATCACCGACCCGCGCGAGGAGGAGCTGCCGGCCGTCGGCCTGCTCGAACTGGAGGACGCGGAGACCGGCGAGCGCCTGCTGCTCGATACCAACAGCCGCCAGGTGCGCACGGCCTACGCCGCGGCCGCCCGCAGCCGCCGCGAAGTGCTGCGCGAGTTGACGCGCTCGGCCCGCGTCGATCTGGTCGAGGTCTCGACCGACGGCAGCCATCTCGACTCGCTGATTCGCTTCTTTCGGCTGCGCGAGCGCCGGCTCAGGAGGACGTGATGATCGTGAACGGCCAGTACCGAGTACACAGTACCCAGTACCGAGTAGCGAATACCAAGGTCCGGCTGCCCGGTACTCGGTACTGTGTAGTCGGTACGTTGGCCCTGCTCGCGGCCCTCCTCCCCGGCGCGCCGCTCCGCGCCGGCGAGTACGTCCAGAAGCAGGGCGCCGGCGTGCTGCGCCTCGAGCCCGACAACCCGAAGGTGCGCCAGTCCGACACCCTCTTCAAGGTCGAGAACGGGCTCGTCGAGTCGCGCCTGTCGGTCAAGCTGCTCCTGACGCTGAGCGCCGATGGGGCGGCCCCCCTCAAGATGGACGGGGGAGACTCCGGGGCGCTGGAGCAGGCGGTGAAGGCGCTGAAGGCGTCGGGCCTGTGGTTGAGCTGCGAGCCGGCCGGCAAACCGAGCCACACCGCGACGGGTGATGGGAGCGAGCGCTGGGAAGCGGCCGTCCGCCTCTCCGCGCTCCCGCCGAAAGAGAGCACGATCGAGTTTCGTCCGCCCGCCCTCGAATACACGGAAGGGCCCGGCGCCGCCCGGCGCCGGGTCGAGTGGCAGCCGGTCAAGCTGCGCATCACCACGGACGTCGCCTCCCTCGACGTCAGGGGTGAACTGCGCGACATCACCGGGCCGGAAGCCCCGCCACCCGCGCCGCCTCCCTGGTATCGCTGGCTGCCGTGGGCCGGCGTCGTCGCGGCGCTGGCCGGCCTCGTCGCCGGCGGCTGGAGCCTGCGGCACCGCTTCGCCACCCCGGCCCGGCCGCTGGCGCCGCACGAGTGGGCCGCCCGCGAACTGGACCGCATCGAGGCCCTGCGCCTGCCGGAGGCCGGCGAGACCGAGCGCTATCACACGCTGCTCTCCGACGTGGCGCGCGCCTACCTGGAGCGGCGCTTCAACCTGCCGGCGTCGCAGCAGACGACGGCCGAGTTCCTGGAAACGATGCGCCGCTCGCCGCAGCTGACGGCCGCGCAGCAGGGCCTGCTGCGCGACTTCCTCGAGCGCTGCGACATGGCCAAGTTCGCCCGCGCCGCGCCGCCCCCCGACGAGTGCCGCGCCGTCGCCGCGATGGCCCGCTCCTTCGTCCAACAAACCACCCCCCGACCGCAGTGACTCCCCTGGCCGGCCGTGTACCGCAACCGCAAGAGGAACACCCGATGACGCGATCTCAGCGCCTGCCCCTGTTGTTCTCCGTCGCCCTCGGTCTGGCCGCCCTCGGCTGCGGGGGGACGTCCACCGTGCCCACGGACAGGCCGGCGCCGGAGGCGAGCCCCCCGAAGGCCGAGGTCCGCGGAGAAAGCAGCGTCAACGCCGGCGACGCCGACTACGGCAAGCCGCGCGACTTCACCTTCACCGTCGCCAACCCCGGCGGCGCCGACCTGGAGCTGAAGCTCGCCCACAAGAGCTGCTTCTGCGCCGACGTGCAGGTGCCGGCCGACCCCATCAAGCCGGGCGGCGAGGGCAAGGTGGTGATCCACTGGCTCCCCGCCCCCGGTTACGCCGGGGCTTACAGCCTGTCCGCCGACGTACAGACCAACGACCCGCGGACCAAGATGCTCCGCTTCACCGTCACCGCCCACGTCCAGCCGCTGGTGCGCGTCTTCATCGAAGGCAAGGAGAGCGATCCCAGTTTCTTCGGCGTCGATTTCGGCGAGCAGCCTATCGAGTCGGACAAGCCCAAGGTGCGCGAGGTCAAGGTGTTCTCGACGAAGCTGCCCCAGTTCGACCTGCGCGTCAGCAGCAGCGTGCCGGGCTTCGACCTCGAACAACCCGTAGCGCTGCCGGCCAAGACGACGATCGGCGACTACGAGGTGCTCTCCGGTTACAAGTTCGAGGTCAGCACCACCAAGGATCTGCCCATCGGCTACGTCCGCGGCCAACTCGACCTCGCCCTAAGCAAGCTCGGGGAGGGCGAGGCCGACCGCACCATCGCCCTGCCGGTGTACGCCATCGTCGGCCAGGGCCACTTCACGTTGCAGCCGGACATGCTGCTCTTCAAGAAGCCGGACATCACCGAGGAGGACACGGCCCGGGTCAACCTGACCTTCAATACACCGTCGCCCCGGGAAAGTGTGACGGTCAAGAGTGTCGAGCCGAAGTTCCTGACGTGCGACAAGCCGGAGAAAGGGTTGGACGGCCGCTGGCGCATCACCGTCCACATGCCGCGGAACAACGCCGAAGCAGCGAAGTACCAGGCCGACCCGCCGATGATCGGGCGCGTCGTCCTCGAGGTGGGCGGCCTGGAGCGGCCGGTCATCGTCAAGGTGATGTGGCAGCCGCAGCCCAAGCCGAAGTGAGGCGCCTTCGGCAACCTGCCCGCCCCGCGAGAAGTTTGCCGCCGGGCCAGGATGGATAAAGTTCGGGCGAATTGGTCGCCGAAATAGGTTGTGGAGGGTGGCGGTGCTTGGGGGGGAAAGGTGGGCGGCACCGGAGTGTGCGGCCGGCCGACCGCGCCCGACGGCTACCCTGGGAAGAACGGATTTCGAGGATCCGCGGCGACGTTGACGGCCACGACGGCCGTGCCGTCGCCGCCTCTCAAGGAGGGAACGAACATGACACGTGCCGGCAAGGCGCTTTCGGTGGTTGTGGTGACGACGCTGGGGCTGTGGGGCTGCTCGCAGGTCTCCAGCGGCGACAGCGCGGAGCGCATCCGCCAGCTGGAAAACGAGTGCAAGGTCTTGAAGGACGATTACCGCTCGGTCGCGGGCGCTCGTGATCGCCTGAAGGAGCAGGTGAAGGAGATGGAAGGCGAGCGGTCGCAACTCCAGAAGGACCTGGAAGGGCAGGAGGCCCTCGCCAAGGAGCGGCAGGCGCTGGTCAAGGAGCGCGACGACCTTGCCCAGCAGGTCAGCGCCCGCACGACCGAACGCGATGCCCTCCAGGGCCAGTTCGACCAGGTCCGCAAGGGCCTGCGGAGTCTGCTGGGCCAGACCGAAGCCGCCATCGGCTCCCCCCCTACCCCCGCGGTCTCAGCCGCTTCCGCCGCCCCCGGCGGCAAGTCGTAAGCGAGCGCCGCCCAGGGGAACGCCCTCCGTGGGGCCCGGTCGCTCGGGGCCGCGCGGAGGGCGTTGCCGCGCGCCCCCTGCCGTCTAGAGTAACCGCATGGACCCGCTGGTAACAAATCCCTTCGCGGTGCTCACCTTCATCGCCGCCCCAGCCATCCTCACGAATGCCTCGTCGGTGATGGCCCTGGGGACGTCCAACCGCTTCGCGCGAGCCATCGACCGGTCGCGGGCGCTCTCGGCCGAACTGGGAAGCCAGCAAGCGATGCCCGAGGCCCTGCAGCGTCTGCGCCTCAAGCAGCTGCGGTACGCCGGCCGTCGGGTGCTGCTGCTGGTCCGCGCCCTCAGCGCGTTCTACGTGTCCTTGGGGGCTTTCGCGGCGGCGAGCCTCACCTCGCTGGTCGGCGCGGCCTTGGTCCTCGGCCACCTGGAGGTGCCCCGCGTGGTGGTGATGCTGGTGGCCTTCACCTGCGGGGTCGTCGGGGTGGGCGGGCTGGTGACCGGCTCGGTCCTGCTGGTCTGGGAGAGCCGATTGACCATCGCCATCCTGCGCGAGGAGACCGCCTTCGTCGTTGAGGGGCTTCACCTGGGAGAGGAGGGGCAGACAGCACCGGGTCGTTAAGGATGACTGCTTCACGATGGCCTTCGGGGCCAATCGGCCTCTCCCGCTGACCAGGTTCAATGTTCCGCAAGGAGGCCGACCGCCGCAAGTTCCGACGGCGTGTGCTCCAGGAGTTTTTGCAGCACGTAGTCGCGGCCCCAGTCCTCATTCTCGACGGCGTCCAGGGGCGGCAGGTCGTGGCCGAAGTGCTCCGCCACGAGCCGATAGGCTTCCTCAGTCGTCAGGTCGTGGATGCTGCGCAGAGTCATGTCAGCCCTTCTCCGGCCCCGAACTGGCCCACAGTTCTTCGACGCGATCGCGGACGCCCTCGCCGCGGCCCATCCGCAGCAGGTGCCGCTGCACCGTCAGCCCCATTGCCTCGACTGCGCTCACGGCGGGGAGGTTCGGCACCGGCACGTCGAGGAACAGGCGCTGGCCCGCGCAGCGCCGCGGCACATCGGCGAGGAGCCGGCGGCCGGTGTCTCCCCGGGCGATGCACGGGCCGATCAGCACCGCGTTGGCGCCAGCCCGTGAGGCGAGGAACCCCGCGACGGCACCTCCCCGCCGCAGGACCCGGAACGCTTCCGGTCGCTCCTCGTAGAGCAGTGACAACATCCGGCCGCGTTCCGTACCCGTGACGGCCTGGTCGAACCGGCAGACCTCGGAAAGCAACTCCGGAGCCAGCGGCTCGACGTCGGTTACATGAGCGGCCGCCGCGGGTAGCACCCCCTCGTAACGTGCCAGGCTGTATTCCGCGACGAAGCCGAGCTTTTCGTAGACCGGTTGTCCCAACGGCGTCGCGTCGAGGCGCACGCTGCGGACGGCGCGCCCGTCAAGGAACGCCAGTGCGTGCCGCATCAGGGCCGTGCCGATACCGCGGCCGCGCACCGCCTCGTCCACCAGGACCATCGCCACCCACGCCACCGGGCCGAAGACGCAGGTCGTCGTCGTGCCGACCGCGGTGCCGTCCAACTCGGCGACGAAGCAGCCGTCCGCCTGGAGGTGAAGGAAGCGGCGCCAGTCGGCGTCCGTCTGGTTCCAACCGGCCTGCGCCTTGAGGCGCATCCCCAGCGACAGGTCGGCAACGGTCATTGGCCGGATGCGGATCATGCCGGGCAGTATACCGGCTGCCGTTGACGGCCGCGAGCGGATATAATCGTCGCCAATCTCGAGCCACCCTCCCAAGGAGCCTCTCATGCCTCACCGACCAACCCGCCGCCGTTTCCTCCAGGCCGCGGCCGCCGGCACTTCCGCCTTCTTCGCCTGGCCCCTCCGCGCCGAGGACAAGAAACCCTCCGCCAACGAGCGCCTACACGTCGGCGTAATCGGCGTCGCCGGCCAGGGCGCGTACAACTGGACCGAGGTGGACCGAGCCGGCGCCGAGATCGTCGCCCTGTGCGACGTGGACGAGGGCCGCGCCGGCCCCGCCCGCGGCAAGTTCCCCAAGGCGACCTTCGACGTCGATTTCCGTGACCTGCTCGACCGCAAGGGCATCGACGCCGTCATCGTGGCCACGCCCGACCACACGCACGCGGTCGCCACCGTGGCGGCGCTGAAGTCCGGCCGGCACGTCTACTGCGAGAAGCCGCTGACCCACGACGTCGCCGAGGCCCGGGCCGTCGCCGAGACGGCGGCCCGGGAGAAAAAGGTCACGCAGATGGGGACGCAGATCCACAACCACCCCGAAGGGAACTACCGCCGCTGCGTGGAGTTGATCCAGGGCGGAGCCATCGGCGCGGTGAAGGAGGTCCACGTCTGGTGCGGCACGTCCTACGGCGGTGCGAAGCGGCCCACCGAGACCGAGGAGGTGCCGAAGGGGTTGCACTGGGACCTGTGGCTCGGCACCGCCCCCGAGCGCCCCTTCTACCGCGGCAAGAAAGATGACCGCGGCTACTGCTACGAGCCGTTCAACTGGCGCAAGTGGTGGGACTTCGGCGGCGGCGGCCTGACCGACATGGCCTGCCATCACGTGGACCTGCCGTTCTGGGCGCTCAAGCTGCGCCACCCCACGAAGGTCAGCGCCGAGGGCAGCCCCCGGCCCGACCCCGAGGCGGCCGCCGACTGGCTGATCGTCAACTACGAGTTCCCGGCGCGCGGCGATCTTCCGGCGGTCAAACTGACCTGGTACGACGGCGGCAAGCGGCCGCCGCACTTCGCCCAGGGCCAACTGCCGAAGTGGGGCGACGGCTCCCTCTTCATGGGTGAAAAGGGGATGCTGCTCGCCGGCTACACCGCGAGGAAACTCCTCCCCGAGAAGGAGTTCGAGGGCTTCGTGCCGCCCAAGCCGACGATCCGCGATTCGGTCGGCCACCACAAGGAATGGGTCGAGGCGTGCAAGAGCGGCGACCTGAAGACGACGTGCAACTTCGACTACGCGGGGGCGCTCACCGAGGCGGTGCTGCTCGGCGCCGTTTCCTACCGCGTGGGCAAGCCGCTGGAGTGGGACGCCAAGGACCTCAAGGCGACCAACTGCCCCGAGGCCGAGAAGTACCTGCGCCGCCAGTACCGCAAGCCGTGGACGCTATGAGAGGGCGAGCCGCTTGCGGCTTAGCGTTCGCGCCAACAGGGATGGCGCGAACGCTAAGCCGCAAGCGGCTCATGGTTGCTCCCAATCGTCGGGGATGGGCTGCCCGTCGTTGATGCTGGCCAGCAACCCCAAAGTGACTGGGCTGATGGGCCGGGGCAACGGCCGGACGCTACCGTCGCAGAACCCGAACTGGACGCTGACGGTGTGGTAGCTGCCGAAGACCGGGGTGATCTCAGTAAGCGTCTGGGCGAGGGGGTAATCCGGGCCGGCGGGGCGGGAGTGACTGAGGAAGTAGTCGCCGTTATAGAACGAGCTGTCGAGCGGCCCCTCGCCGAAGTGTCCCAGGGGCACGTGCTTCTCGCCCACCAATAACGTGTTGCTCAGCCCATCGGTGATGTCGGCAAATTTCACACATCCACCTCCCAACTGGAGGAAGCTGCCGTCCGAGGACTCGATTCAGACGAAGGCCGAGCGACCCAGACAGGCGGCGTAGTCGCTGAGCGCGCCCGGCACGTGGGGGCCATAGTTGTCGCCGCCCAGCCAGCGCTGGTCGCCCGAGATGCTGTAGCCCGCCGTCTCGGCGGTGCGCCGGCTCGGGCAGAAGTAGTTCCGCAGCGAGCCCTGGCGGGCCACGTCGCTCTGCTCGTAGTAGCTGCGCGACAGGTCCCAGCGCAGGAAGAGGTTGTCCTGCTCCATGTAAGGGAAGATCAGCACGGCCCAGGTGGCTCCGTTGTCCCTGAGGCAGCGCGGCGGCAGGTGCTCGTTGTCGTGGTGGTAGTGGTGCATCGCCATGCTGAGTTGATGCAGGTTGTTGCCGCAGCTGATGCGGTTGGCGGCCTCGCGCACCTTCTGGACGGCCGGCAGCAGCAGGCCCATCAGCAGCGCGACGCTGCCGATGACCACGAGCAATTCCACCAGCGTGAAGCCGCCGCGCCGGCGGCCGGCAGAAAACGAGGACATGCGACACCTCCTGAAGAAAGGGACGTCCTGCGGGGATCAGCGGAAGGCGATCATGTGTTTGGGGATCTCCATCTGGAGCTTGCCCTCAGCGCCGACCGCCGCGGCGGGGAGTTCCAGGCGGAGGTAGTCGATGGTCCCGGGCGGGGCCTCGAAGGCCAGCACGTCGTCGAGGAATTTCCCCGGCGGGATGGTCGCGTCCCTGGCGCGGCCCTTGACGACCCAGCCGGGGCCGAACGTCTTGGCCGCGTAAGTCTTGCCCTGGTTGTCGCGCAGGACGGGCTGACCCTGCGCCGGGTCGCCGCCGCCCCAACCGGCGTAGCTCATCTTGCGGGTGACCCCGGCGTTCGTGAGGCGCAGGCCGATCAGCAGGCAGCGGTCGAGCGGAGGCTCCTGGCCCGGCACCGGCATGAAGTCAGCCGGTCCCACCCGAGCCGAGCTGACGCGGAGGCGAACGTCTCCGTGATGCAGCGCGTCCCGGCTGGCATCGGCCCAGAGCGTTTCCCCCTCCGTCGCACGCCGGAGGCCACCGCGATTGCTCAGCGAGATGACAGCCTCGCCCGCGCGGTTGGTCGGCCTCGGCGGATCGCTCAGCGGGTTGAGGCCCAGCCAGCTGGGGACGAGGACGGGAAGGAGCAAGGCCGGCAAGCTCACCGCGAGCCCCGCTGCCGGGAGGGCGCGGCGGGTCCGAGTCAGCGAGGAAAAAATGAGCCCGATGATGCCGAGCAACAGGCCGACGAGGCCGAGCGCCAGGGTGGCCAACCCCGCGTGCAACACCCCGCCCGCCAGGAAGGCGGAGCACCCCAGCAGGAAGGAAGCAAGGCCCGGGTAGTTGGGGAAGCCGGGAACGGGGACTGGATGCGGCGTTGCCTCGGGAACTTCCTCGGCCACGGGAGGGGCGAGCACGGGAGGATCGTCCTGGAGCTGCTCGTCCGCGGGAACCGACTTTGCTGCGGTCGCTTCTGCGACGGCAGTCCGCGGCGGCGAAACCGGCTCCTCGACAGCGGTGGCGGGCGCCGCGGGCGGCGGGGGATGGGGGAGCACCCGGCGCACGCGAGCCATCACCGCCTCGGGGTTGGCGACCGGCGCAAGCGTGAAGCTGTTGCGACAGCGCGGGCATTCCACGCTGCTCCCGAGGCGATCGTCGGGAACTCCCCGGAGGATCAGACGACAGAAGCTGCATAGCGCGACGAACGCCATGGCGACTCCCGGGCGCGGGATGGGGTCGGGTCTCTGGCCTTATTCGAGAATGTTATTGTGAAGCGCCGGCAATCCGGAAGCAAGAAAAATCGCTGAACGTTGGGGGAAGGACGTAGAGTGAGTTGCGGAAGCCGCTTGCGGCTTCCGCAACTCACTCTTACTCCAGCGGCCCGCACGCCGCCTCGACCGCCGCCAGCAGACTTCCCGAGCGGATCAGCCGTTCGACCGTCTCCAGGTCGCGGTGCAGGGTACGGTCGCGGCCCAGCGGGCGGACGTGTTGGCGGACGTGCTGATACGCCGCCTCCGCCCCCTTCCCGGCCTTGAGCGGCCGGTGGAACTCCAGTCCCTGGGCCGCACACAGCACCTCGCAGGCCAGCACCCGCGTCGCGTTGGTCACCACCGTCCGCGCCTTGCGCGCCGCCGCCGTGGCCATCGACACGTGGTCTTCGCGGTTGGCGGAGGTCGGGATCGAATCGACGCTCGCCGGGAAAGCCGCCGCCTTGTTCTCCGACACCAGCGCCGCCGCCAGCACCTGCACCAGCATCATGCCCGAGTTGAGCCCCGGGTGCGGCGTGAGGAATCCGGGCAGGCCGCTCAGGTCCGGGTTGACGAGGTTCTCCACCCGGCGCTCGGAAATGCTCGACAGGTCGGCCACGGCGGCGGCGACGAGGTCGGCGGCCAGGGCGATCGGCTGGGCGTGGAAGTTGCCGCCGGACAGCACTTCGCGCTCGTCGGCGAAGACCAGCGGGTTGTCGGTCGCCGAGTTCATCTCGCACTCCACCACTCGCGTAACGTGAGAGAGAGCGTCGCGCAGGGTGCCGTGGACCTGCGGCATGCAGCGCAGGCTGTAGGCGTCCTGCACCTTGCTGCACTCGGCGTGCGACGCCATCACCTCACTCGCGGCCAGCAGGCGGCGCAGGTTGGCGGCGCACGCCACCTGACCGGGGTGCGGCCGGATCGCCTGGATGCGCGCGTCGAAGGGGCGCAGCGAACTCTTGGTCGCCTCGACGGTCAAGGCGCCGGCGACGTCGGCGACCTTCGCCAGGTGCCAGGCGCGGACGAGGGCCTCGGCGAGGAGGGCCGTGCTGATTTGTGTGCCGTTGATGAGCGACAGCCCCTCCTTGGCCAGCGGGCGGTGCGGCTTCAGATGAGCCCGGCGAAGGGCGGCGCGGCCGCTGAGCGGCTTGAGGCGAGCGCTCGCCGGAGCCTCGCGGCTCAGCTTCGTGACGAAAGCGTAGCCTTCGCCCATCGTGACCAGCGCCAGGTGGGCCAGGGGCGCCAGGTCGCCGCTGGCGCCGACGCTGCCCTGCTCGGGGATCGCGGGCACGACCCCGCGGTTGTACATCTCGAGAAGTGTCTCGATCAATTCCGCCGTCACGCCGGAGAAGCCCTTGGCCAGCGCCTGGATGCGCAGGGCCAGCGCCAGGCGGCTGACGCCGAGGCTCAGCAGCGGGCCCATGCCGACGGCGTGACTACGCAGGAGGTTTTCCTGGAGGGCCAGCACTTCGTCGGGCTCGATGCGCTGGTTGGACAGCTTGCCGAAGCCGGTGTTGACGCCGTAGATGGTGGCACCCGTCGCCACGAGGGATTCGAGGGCGCGGCGGGCCTTCTCCACGCGCTTGCGGGCGGCGGGAGCCAGGGTGAGGCGCTCGACGGAACCGCGGAGGACGTGCTCGGCGTCGTCGAGGGTCAGGCCGTCGCCGGTCAGCTCGAGCGTTCCGCCGTCGGTCGCGTGATGCTTCATGATTCGCCCCCTTCGCCGCTTGCGGCTTCGCAATCGTTGCTGCGAAGCCGCAAGCGGCGAGAGGGTTGTTGATACCGTTTCCAAACGATCCGTGGGACGATGGGATCACTTCGCCGGCACGACGGCGATGTCGCCGGTCTCGGAGATGTAGACCAGGTTGCCGTTGTTCTCGTCGCGGAAGACCTCGATGCCGTACTTCTTGGTGGTGGGCCCGAAGTCGGGCTCGCCGGCCTTGCGGACTTTGAACTCCAGCCCGTGCAGCCACTTCGGCCCCTTGGTGTCCTGGGCGCAGACGAACGGCAGCTGCTGGGCCACCAGGCAGCCCATCAGGAAGCACACCGCGCCGACCAGGAAGACCTGCACTCGCTTCGACATTGCTATCCTCTTTCTTGTTTCTCACCCCACCGACGGACCACGCACGCGCGGGCGGTCCTCACAAACAGACGTAGACGAACGGCAGCCGTCACCCTAACTCACCGGCGACACTTCGCCAAGGGAAAAAGAAGTGTTCGCCGCCCCGGCCCGGCCCTTCCCCCTGCCTTGATTCGCTCATCAGGCCAGACTACAATCCCCATAGGGTTCACCGAGGGTTGGCCGCCGGCGCGTCACCCACTATCCGTGCCCGGTCTGGATTCTCCTTGGCATCTTTGCGCCTTTGCGTCTTTGCGTGAGATCCTTAAGCCGACCCGCGCTGGACTGCGGAACGAACACGAGCCACTAGCTACTAGCCACTAGAAGAAGCGGAGACGGCTGGAATGTATGAACGCTTCACAGACCGTGCTCGCAAGGTGATGCAGCTGGCCAACCAGGAGGCGCAGCGCTTCAACCACGAGTACATCGGCACCGAGCACATCCTCCTGGGCCTCGTCAAGGAGGGCTCCGGCGTCGCGGCCAACGTGCTCAAGAACCTCGACATCGACCTGCGCAAGATCCGGTTGGAAGTCGAGAAGATCGTCCAGTCCGGCCCGGACATGGTGACGATGGGCAAGCTGCCGCAGACGCCGCGAGCCAAGAAGGTCATCGAGTACTCCATCGAGGAGGCGCGTAACCTCAACCACAACTACGTCGGCACGGAACACCTGCTGCTGGGCCTCCTGCGCGAGCAGGAAGGCGTGGCCGCCCAGGTCCTGATGAACCTGGGCCTCAAGCTGGAAGACGTGCGCGAGGAGGTACTGAACTTGCTTGGGCACAACCCGGAATCGGGCGAAGGCGGCGGCGGCGAGCGGACCGCCAACAAGGGCAAGTCCAAGACGCCCGCCCTCGACAGCTTCGGGCGCGACCTCACCGAGCTGGCCCGGCAAGGCAAGCTCGACCCGGTCATCGGCCGGCAGAACGAGATCGAGCGCGTCATCCAGGTGCTCTCCCGCCGCACCAAGAACAACCCCGTGCTGCTCGGCGAGGCCGGCGTCGGCAAGACCGCCATCGTCGAGGGACTTGCCCAGATGGTCGTCGATGGCAGCGTGCCCGAGCTGCTCCGTGATCGCCGCATCGTCGTCCTCGACCTGGCCATGATGGTCGCCGGCACCAAGTACCGCGGCCAGTTCGAGGAGCGCATCAAGGCCGTCATGAACGAGGTCCGCCGGGCCAAGAACACCATCCTGTTCATCGACGAGCTGCACACCCTCGTCGGCGCCGGCGGGGCCGAAGGGGCGATCGACGCCTCCAACGTGCTCAAGCCGGCCCTGGCCCGCGGCGAGATCCAGTGCATCGGCGCCACCACGCTGGACGAGTACCGCAAGTACATCGAGAAGGACGGGGCGCTGGAGCGGCGCTTCCAGCAGATCATCGTCAACCCGCCGTCCAAGGAAGAGGCCGTCGAGATCCTCCGTGGGTTGCGCGACCGCTACGAGGCGCACCACCGCGTGCAGATCCGCGACGAGGCCCTGGAGCAGGCCGTCGAACTGTCCGACCGCTACATCTCGGGCCGCTGCCTGCCCGACAAGGCCATCGACGTCATCGACGAGGCGGGGGCGCGCGTGCGGCTCAAGGCCATGACCCGCCCGCCCGACCTGAAGGAGATCGACGCTCAGGTCGAACAGCTCAACCAGGAGAAGGAAGCCGCCGTCGCCGAGCAGGACTTCGAGAAGGCCGCCCACCTGCGCGACCAGGCCGACAAGCTCAAGAAGAAGAAGGACCAAGTGCAGCGCGAGTGGCGCGAGAAGTCCAAGGAGATCGACGGCATCGTCGATGAGGAGGTCATCCGCGAGGTCGTCTCCAAGATGACCGGCGTGCCGCTCAAGCGCATCGACAGCGACGAGACGCAGCGCCTGCTGCGTATGGAGGACGAACTGCACAAGTCGGTCGTCAGCCAGCACGAGGCGATCGTGCGCATCGCCAAGGCGGTCCGCAAGAGCCGGGCCGGCCTCAAGGACCCCAAGCGACCCATCGGCAGCTTCATTTTCGCCGGCCCGACCGGGGTGGGCAAGACGCTGCTGGCCAAGCAGCTCGCCAAGTTCATGTTCGGCGACGAGAACGCCCTGGTGCAGCTCGACATGTCGGAGTACATGGAGAAGCACAACGTCAGCCGACTCGTCGGGGCGCCACCGGGTTACATCGGCTACGAGGAGGGCGGCCAGCTGACGGAGAAGATCCGCCGCCGGCCGTACAGCGTGGTGCTGCTGGACGAGATCGAGAAGGCCCACCCCGACGTGTGGAACATGCTGCTGCAGATCATGGAAGAGGGCCGGCTGACCGACAACGTCGGCCGGGTGGTGGACTTCAAGAACACCATCCTCATCATGACCACGAACATCGGCGCCGAGCAGATCGTCGGCAAGGAGCCCTTCGGCTTCAAGAAGCGGGACGACGCGACGACCTACGAGTCGATGAAGAACACCCTCAAGCAGGAGATGGAGCGGAGCTTCCGCCCCGAATTCCTCAACCGCGTGGACGACATCATCGTCTTCCGCAGCCTGACCGACGAGGACCTGGCCCGGATCATCGACATCGAGCTGGCGAAGGTCACGAAGCGGCTGGCCGAGAAGCACCTGAAGCTGGTGGTCACGGAGGAGGCGAAGGTGCTGATCCGCGAGCGGGGGACCAACAAGGAGTTCGGCGCCCGCCCGCTGCGCCGGGCCATCGAGCAGATGATCGAAGATCCGCTGTCGGAGGAGTTGCTGCGCGGCACCTACCTGGGCAAGGACACCCTGACGGTGCGCGTCAAGGAGGAGAACGGCGAGAAGCGGCTGGACTTCGAGGCGACCAGCGTCTCGGGAGCCGACCAGCCGGTGCTGACCGGGAGCGAGATCAAGGCGTGACAACTCCGCCACGGTAACGCAAACGAAGGGGGCGGCTCCCGTGGGAGCCGCCCCCTTCGTTTTCCGACCGCCGAGCGGATTACCAGTCCCGGAGGAGGATGATTTCCGGGAAGTCGGCGTGGACGGCGTTGTACAGGGGCTCGTCGGAAGTGACGCCTTTCAGGCCGAGGTGCCGCGCCAGTGCCACGAACAGAGCATCGTACACCGCGCGGTCATACTTGGCGGCGATCTCCAGGGCGGCCGGGAGCAAAGGCGCGCTGGGCTGCGGTCGGACAGGCGTCCGGAGCAAGGCGGTAAGGCAGTGGCGTG
>Ga0116223_10000660_pt1 | contig 40351 bp, 29 predicted proteins | sample Sb_taG_3_FD_90092 | JGI IMG/M metagenome (GOLD analysis project Ga0116223, IMG submission 90092) | Peat soil microbial communities from Weissenstadt, Germany - Sb_50d_a_PC metaG | ecosystem: Environmental > Terrestrial > Soil > Wetlands > Peat | place: Germany: Weissenstadt | collected 2010-09-21 | reverse complement strand
TGGATTAAAAAACGGCATGGGCACAATTTTCGCCGCGACCGTCTGCCGCACGGCTTCAATCGTAATTTCCATCTGCACCTTGCGTCCGAGCTGAGCGTGGTCCGTCTCGATGCTGGCCAGAGCGATCATCTTCTTCAGCACCGGAGACCATGTCGTCGTAGTCGCCTTCCCCACCTGCTTTTCACCGCAATAGACGGGCACGGCCACGCGCGACGCCTGCGCGGGCGCAGCCGGGGTCAGGCCGAACTTCTCGTAACGCTGTTCGACTTCCGTCCAGTCGATTTCCAACCCGACGTATTGGCGCGCAACGCCTTCTTTGTCGTCACGTTCCAATGCGGCTTTCCCGACGAAGTTTTCTTTATTTAGATGGACCATCTTGCCGAAGCCCAGTTCGTATGGAGAATACTTCTGCGAAGCAATCAGTGCCTTCTTGCTGCTGCTGTAGTCGACTTCGATCAGGAGCAATCCTGCCTCCACGCGCGCCACGTCCAGCGCCAGCATTCCAGCGGCGTGAATGTCGAACTGCTTGCCCTTGTCCATCAGGGCATCCCAAACTTTGACCGCGTCATTCCACGGCACCCAGATTTCATAGCCCAGATCGCCCGTATAACCGGTGCGCGAAATGTCCACCGGGATGCCGGCAATCTTGCCCGAGGTTTTGCGGAAATACTTCAGATTCGCCACATCCGCCTCCGCCACTGACTTCAGCAGCTTGCCTGAGGTCGGTCCCTGCAAAGCCAGCGCGGCAACTTTCTCGGAGATGTCTTCGACCTGCACATCCATGTTGTTGCCGTTCTGACGGAACCAGCGCAGGCTGGGATCAGCCGCGGTCCAGCGATACTTGTTCTCCTCCAGGCGGGTGACCGTGCCGTCGTCGATGACTTTGCCCTCCTCATCGCACCAGCAGCAATAAATCACCTGGCCGACTGCGACTTTATTGACGTCGCGCGTGATGACGCGGTTCACCAGCTTGGTCGCGTCCTTGCCGCTGACCAAGTACTTGTAGAGCGGCGTAATGTCGATCAGCGCCGCGGCATTGCGGATGGCGTTGTACTCGTGATCGTGATGCACCTCGTACACGCTGACCGTGTAATACCCCGACCACTCGCGGTAATTCAGGCTATGGCAAAGCGCAAACGTTCTCTCGTGAAACGCAGTTCCGACGGGCAAAGTGATGACTCCTCGAAGTTGCTTTTCCTCTGTGCACCGCCGTGCCCTGTGTGTTTCTCAAGTTTTCAAACACAGAGGACGCAGAGTCGCACAGAAGAAAACTCACGCCGGATTATATGCAGCCGCCGCACTGCGAAGCAAATGCCCTGCCCAACCTGAGCAACTCCCCAGTACTGTCATTCTGAGCGCAGCGGGCGGTTTCCGCAGGAGACGGCCCGCGGAGTCGAAGAACCTCGTGCCCGCTTGCAGCGACACAGGCCTCGAAAGGCATTTCCGCTTCAGCTTTCTCAGATAGTCGAGTGATACAAGAATTCCGTGAAGCGCCGGTGCCAGCCCAAGCATGCACGGGGTCCCTCGACTGCGTAACTGCTTCGCGTTGCGAAGCAGTTATTCCGCTCGGGATAACAGACCGTAAAGACAAACGTACACTCTCTCGGATAGAATGGGTTCCCTAGTCGGGAATCACTATGCGCAGCATTCTCATAGCGTGGTGTGTTCTGCCCAGCGGCCTCTGATCCGCTCGCTCTCCGCTCATTTTCCGAAATTCTTCTGAGCTGAAAGCTTGGAACCAGGAGCGAACCGCGAATGGCAAATTCATACGACATCATCGTGATCGGCGGAGGCCACAACGGCCTGGTCAACGCTGCTTACCTTGCGCGCGCCGGCAAGAAGGTCCTGGTGCTCGAGCGCCGGCACGTCCTCGGCGGTGCCGCCTGCACCGAAGAAGTTTTCCCGGGATTTAAGTTTTCGGTTTGCTCGTATGTGGTTTCTCTGCTGCGGCCGGAGATCATCCGCGATCTCGACCTGCCTCGCCATGGCCTGGAAATTCTCCCGCTCGATGGAACTTTCACGCCCATGCCGAACGGCGACCACCTCTGGAGAGTCAACGACCACGGCAAGACGCATCGCGAAATCGCACGGCACTCCGAGCTCGACGCCGAAGCCTACGACGAATTCGGCAAAGCCATGCAGGCCATGTGCCGCTTCGTGAAGCCGATCCTCAGCATGGTGCCGCCCGATCCCTCGACGCTGAATCCCAAAGAACTGATGAAGCTGCTTTTTATCGGCAAGCGCTTTCAGGACCTCACCAGCGGCGACAAGTACAACCAGGTGCAGTTAATGACCATGAGCGCCGTCGATTTCCTCGACCAGTGGTTCGAGACCGATGTGCTCAAAGCAACCATGTCGGCGTCGGGAATCATCGGAACTTTTCTCGGCGTGCGCTCGCCGGGAACAGCCTATGTTCTGCTGCACCACTACATGGGAGAGATTGACGGCGCATTTCGCTCCTGGGGATTTGCTCGCGGGGGCACGGGCGCAATTTCCGATTCGATTGCCGACGCCGCCCGTGAGGCCGGAGCTGAAATTCGCACCCAGGCTGGAATTTCCAGGATCATCGTAAAGGGCGGCAGGGCCAGGGGCGTCGTTCTGGCTAACGGCGATGAAATCTATGCCGACGTCGTTTCATCCAGCATCGATCCGCGACAGACTTTCGTGAATCTCATCGAGAGCGGAAATCTTCCCAACGAATTTCTCGCGGAAATCAATCGTTACAAATTCCGTGGATCCTCCGGCAAAGTAAACATGGCGCTGGATGCCCTGCCGAACTTCAAGTGCATGCCCGGCTCCGGCGCGCATCTGCGCGGCGCGATTTCGATTTCCCCGAGCGTCGAATACATGGAAAAAGCCTACGACGACGCCAAGTACGGCAATTTTTCCCGCCGCCCGTACATCGACATGGTCATTCCCACGCTCACCGATCCCTCGGTTGCGCCACCGGGAAAACACATTCTCTCGTGCTTTGTGCAATATGCGCCTTACAAGCTGCGCCCCGGCCTCAACTGGGACGATCAGAAAGAAGCCTTCGGCAACAACGTCATCAACACCATTGCGGAATACGCTCCCAACATCAAAGACATTATTCTGCACAAGCAAGTCCTCACACCGCTCGATCTGGAGCGCGAGTGGGGTCTGACCGAAGGCAACATTTTTCAAGGTGAGCTTTCGCTCGAACAACTTTTCTTCCTGCGGCCCGTTCCCGGCTACGCCCAGTTCCGCACTCCCATCAAGAACCTTTATATGTGCGGCTCGGCTACGCATCCCGGCGGCGGAATCATGGGTGGCCCGGGGCGTCTGGCTGCCCTGGAGATTCTGAAAGACGTAAAGGGAGCGGCCTGACATGCCGGCTACGCGCGATATCGTCATCATCGGTGGCGGTCACAATGGCCTGGTCACGGCATTTTACTTAGCCAAAGCTGGCTACAAACCGCTGGTGCTCGAGCGCCGGTCGCAACCCGGCGGGGCGGCGATCACAGAAGAATTTCATCCCGGCTTTCGCGGCCCGATTCTCACCCACTCTGCCGGGCCGATTCGCCCCGACATTCTCCGTGACATGCAACTGGAGAAGCACGGGCTCAAGCTGGTCACGCCCGACGCGGCTGTCGTTGCGCTCTCTCCCGACGGTCGTGCTCTCACGCTCTATCACGATGCCAAGAGATCTGCCGAGGAGATCAGCCGATTCTCTCCGAAAGATGCCGCCAAGTACGACGAGTTTGGAAAATCGCTGGCCAAGGTCGGCAACGTAATCGGCCGCGCCCTGGCGCTCGCCCCGCCCAACATCGACCATCCCAGCAAAGGCGACTTGTGGGGAATGTTGCAAACCGGGCGCTCGATTCGCAAGCTCGGCAAGAAAGATATGTATCGCCTGCTGCGCTGGGGGCCGATGGCGGTCGCCGACCTCGTCGCCGAGTACTTCGAGACGGAACTGCTGCGCGCCACCATCGCCGCTCGCGGAATCTTCGGCACATTTCTCGGCCCGTGGTCCGCCGGCAGCAGCCTGGTGCTTTTGATTCGCGCCGCCGGAGACGCGCATCCGGCAGGCTCAGCGTCTTTCGCTGCCGGCGGAACTGGCGCGATCACTCAAGCCATGGCTTCGGCTGCGCAGCAAGCCGGAGCTGAAATTCGCACCGGAGCGGAGGTCATCGAGATTTCTGTTGGCAACGGCGTGGCCAGCGGGGTCGTGCTTTCCACTGGCGAGGAGATCAGCGCCAAAGCAGTCATTTCGAACGCCGATCCCAAGCGCACCCTGTTGAAACTGGTCGACCCCGTGCACCTCTCGCCGGATTTTGTGATGAAGCTCCAGCATTACCGCATGCCGGGCACAGTGGCCAAAGTTAACCTTGCGCTCTCCGGTTTGCCGAAATTTACAGCTCTGAATGGCAACAGCAGCGCGCTCAGCGGGCGTATTCATATCGGCCCGGAGATCGACTACCTGGAGCGGGCTTTCGACGAATCGAAGTACGGCAATTTCTCCCGTCAACCGTACCTGGAGATCACGATTCCCACGATTGCAGACCCTTCCCTCGCTCCCGCGGGAAAGCATGTGATGTCCATCTACATGCAGTACGCCCCATTCAAGCTCAAGAACGGCGATTGGGAGAGCCAGCGCGTGGCGCTCGGCGATACTGTTGTGAAGACGCTCGCGCAATACGCGCCCAATCTGCCGGAATTGATTCTGACCCACCAGATCATCACGCCCCAGGATTTGGAAGACACCTACGGCCTTACCGGCGGTCACATCTTTCATGGCGAGCTGGCCCTGGACCAGTTCTTCACCATGCGGCCGCTCCTTGACTGGGCGCGGTACAACACGCCGATCAGGAATCTGTTCATGTGTGGATCCGGGACGCATCCGGGAGCGGGATTGACGGGAGGGTCGGGAGCGAATGCGGCGAGAGAGATATTGAAGCATTTGAAAAAGTAATGATTTATCGCAGGGCCAGAGGCCCTGCGCCAGCCAAACATCTTCTGAGCCCTGACCACATGAAAACCTCCGCCGTCCTCCTCATCTCCTGCCCCGACCGCAAAGGCATCGTCGCCAGCATCTCGGATTTTATCTTCCGCCACAACGGCAACATTCTCCACGCCGATGAGCACGCCGATACGGCCTCCAATCTTTTCCTGATGCGGGTGGAGTTTGATCCTGCCGATTTTGATATCGACCTTGCCGACTTTGCACAGCACTTCTCTCCCATCGCTGAAAAGTTCAACATGCGCTGGCGGCTGGCGCGCTCGAACTATCGCCCGAAAATGATCATTCTGGTCTCGAAGTACGACCACTGCCTGGTGGACCTGCTTTACCGCCACCGGAGCGGCGAGTTGGCCTGTGACATTCCGCTCATCATCTCGAACCACCCGGACAACCAGCCGATCGCCGACTTTTACAAGATTCCCTTCGTCGTGGTGGCGGTTTCGAAGGACAACAAGCCGGAAGCCGAACGAAGAATTCTCGACTTGATCACGCAGAGCCAGTTTGACTTTCTGGTCCTTGCCCGTTACATGCAGGTTTTGTCTGACCAATTCGTCAGCCAGTTTCCCCAGCGAATCATCAACATTCATCACTCTTTTCTTCCCGCCTTCGTTGGCGCCAAACCCTATCATCAGGCGTTTGCGCGAGGCGTGAAATTGATCGGCGCCACCAGTCACTACGTCACCGAAGTGCTCGATGACGGCCCCATCATCGAGCAGGACGTGGTTCGCATCTCGCATCGCGATTCGCTGGACGACCTGCTGCAAAAGGGCCGCGATCTGGAAAAGGTTGTGCTCTCCCGCGCCGTGCGCTGGCACATCGAAAATCGCATCCTGCTATATGGCAACAAGACCGTAGTTTTCGATTAGCAAAGCAGCTGGCGGGCTTGGTTTCGTCCATTCGTCACAGATCGGCGTGTTGCGGGTCACTGTAAGCTTCTGCCGCCGCGGTTAGCCTACAGGTCACCCAAATGCCCGACAGCGTATTCATCACGAGCCTGGCCGCCTGGGAATGGACCGGGGATGAAGTGTGTTCTCTCTGCAGGTACCATACCGCCGCACTTCGTTACGAATTGAGTGGTGAAGAGGCTGACTTTCACCCGTTAACTGGCTATTGCTGCGTGGAATGTGCTACGGGTCTTCTGGCCGCTTTGGACAAGGTTCAGCGAGCGAAGCACCAGGGTGGTGAGGCGAACCGCTTCACCTTGTTTAATCCAACCGTCAACTGATGGTCGACTTCAGGCCTTGCCCCAATGAGAAATCGCCACAGATCACGTTATAGTAGCTAAAGTGTCACTACCCGTTTTGAGGGTGGCATTCTTCCGCCTCTTCTGGTATATATGTTGCCCGCATACATCGGTCAATTCCACGTGGTCGAGAGAGGCAAGAATGGATCTCTTTCATCGCGAAGTTCGCGGTCAGGACACTCGCAACAGCCGCGAGTGTCAATTCTGCCGGCAACTGGACCCCAATTTCGCACAGCGCAGGCCAATGGATCGCCTGGTTCAATCGACGCAGGAAGACGTGGCCGCAGCCCATCTCACCGAAGATGGTTATGTGCGACATCGCATCGCCGAACTGGCCAGGAAACGCAGCCTGAACCTGGTCCCGGAAGCTCTGGGGAAATCGGCGTAATTCACTGCCGCATCAACCTAATTTCTGCTGATCAAAACGACTCTATCTCCATAGTTTGCAAGCCATTGTGCGAAGATCACAGCCATGGGTGATCGACCGTAGAGACGTGGCCTAGCTTGTCGGATAGAATACGGCCACTGTGGAAACTCAAACTCCCAGCCTCAGTCAGTCTTCGATAGAGTTGCTCTACGTTTGCGACAAGCTCAGGGACATGGGCTACGCGCAATCGCGCCGAATCCGCATTTACGGGCAGGAATTTGAAGTTATCTCCAATCCCTTTCCGGAGGGCAACGGAATTGCCGTGCGCGCGATTGCCAGGCGTGAGAGTCAGGAACGGATTGTGAGACTTCCGCTGCCGGTGGTACAGACGGTCACCAAGGCCAAGAGAAGAGCAGCTTAGCGGAGCTGTCCCGCTAAATTTGCGCCTGCACATGACGTGCAAATCAGGACGCCAACATACCTGACCCACCCCACAATGGCGTTATCCCGAGACCCGCGCTCTTTCCAGCGGGGCGAGGGATCTGGCGGGTTGCGCCCGCGAGCCCGCAGCCGGTCAACACTCCGCGCGAGATCCCTCACTCGGCTGAAATGCGCCGAGTTTCGGGATGACCCGCCAGATTTACCGGGGAGTTCTCGCCCAAATCAGGATGTCGGAACTCCGCGGCTCATTTCCGGTGATTTTCTCCGCCGCCTGTGCTCGCCTTTGCCTCACCTGTCCCCGAAGCCAGATAGATCGCGGGCACGTTTTCCGTCTTCATCATGTCATTCAGCGCCACCAAGTCGCTCGACCTGATGTTTTTCCACTGTGCAACCAAGGGCGCAGTCTGCTGGCTGAGAGCGTCGAACGCCTCATATTGCTGCTTTGTCGGCGCGCCATCATACTCCACGCTGCCAACCAGCCCATGCAGTTGCTCGTCGATCAGGACGGGAAAGTTCAGGTTGGCCTCCGAGCTTTTCACGTTCACCTGCAACAGATGCTCCTCGATGGGCGTCACCTTCTTTTCCAGCGCGTTGGCGCTGTCGTTGATGGATTTGTAGCGTGCGTCCTCCAGACGGCCGCGCAGGCTGCGGATCTGCACCCGCGTCTCCCGAATCTCCCGTACCGTGTCATGCAGGTCGCTCAAGACCGCGCGAATCTTAAGCTCCAGGTCGAATTCTTTCTGCATATCCGCCAACGAGACCTTTACCCGCTGATCCATCTTGAGTTCGAGAGGAACGGTAAAAGTCTTCCCTTCCGCGCTGAGCCGGACCTGGTAGCTTCCCGGAGGCGCCATCGGTCCGCGCGAACGGAACTCGGCCATGACTTCACCAGGCAGCTTGTGTGGGCCCTCGTAGCGAAGGTCCCAACCAAACCGGTTCATTCCGGCCTCGATCGGAATCTTCTCCTCCGGCGGCACCAGTTCCGGCCATTCCGGCGGCGTCTCAGGTTCTTTCTTATCGACGCTGGAAAATTCGCGCACCACTGTGCCCTGGGAATCAATGATCTGCAACGTCACCTCGCCCTTGGGCGCAGACTTGAAGTAATAGGAGATCACCGCCCCATGCTGCGGGTTCTCGCCCACCGGTTGGTGGCGATCGTAGAACTCCGCAAAGTAGGTGCGATACATTACCGGCGGCTTGTAAAGATAGACATCTGCCTTCGCCACCTGGTCGCTGAGTTGGCGCAAGGGCGTAATGTCGTCGAGGATCCAGAAGGCGCGACCGTGCGTGGCAACCACGAGGTCGTCATTCTTGATCACCAGATCGTGAATGGGTGACTGCGGCAGGTTCAACTGAAAAGGCTGCCAGTCAGCGCCGCTGTTGAACGAAATGTAAATTCCGGTCTCCGTCCCGGCGTAGAGCAAGTCCTTTTGCACTGGATCTTCGCGAACCGCATGGACGTACGCGCCATCAGGAATGCCGTTGACCAGCTTCGTCCAGCTTTTGCCAAAGTCGGTGGTCTTGTAGATATAAGGTTTGACGTCATCCAGCTTGTGGCAGTCCAGGGCAATGTACGCCGTGCCCGCGTCATGCGGAGAGGCTTCAATCAGGCTGACCAGGCTCCACTCCGGCATGCCTTTCGGCGTAACATTCGTCCAGTTCTTTCCGCCATCGCGCGTGAGGTGCACCAAGCCATCATCGCTCCCCGCCCACAACAAGTCTTTCTGCACCGGCGATTCTGCAATTGTGAACACCGTATCGTAATATTCGACGCTGGTATTGTCCTTGGTGATCGGTCCGCCGGAGGATTCCTGCTTGCTCTTGTCATTGCGCGTGAGGTCCGGACTGATCACCGTCCAGCTCACCCCATGGTCAGTGCTTTTGAATACGACTTCGCCGGCGGTGTAGATCTTGTCCGGGTCGTGAGGTGAAATAACAATTGGCTCAGTCCACCCCAGGCGATATTTCATGTCTTTGTCGCCGTGCCCTGAGTAATCAACCGGCCACGTAGTGATGTCCTGGGCCTGCATGGTGCGCTTGTCCCAGCGAGTCATGATTCCCTGACCTGAGCCGGCATACACGATGTTGGCATCGCGCGGATCGGGCACTACGTAACCGCTCTCGCCTCCGCCCACGTCATACCAGTGCTGACGGCCGATGTAGCCATCGTCGGTGCGACTGGCAATCGCCACTGTGCTGTTGTCCTGCTGCGCGCCATAAACGTAGTAGAGGAACTGATTGTCGGTATCAACGTGGTAGAATTGGGCCGTTGGCTGGTTGTATTGCGTCGTCCAGGTTTTGCCGCCATCCACGGTGATGGTAGCGCCACCGTCGTTGCCATTGATCATGCGTTCCGGATTCGTAGGATCGATCCACAGCCCGTGATGATCGCCGTGTGGCGCCGGCATCAGTGCAATCGATTTGCCTCCATCGCTCGACTTGAAAGCGCCCGTGTTCAGCATGTAGACCGTATCCACGCTCTTGGGGTCGGCGAAAATGTGGGTGAAGTACCAGGCGCGCTGGGTGAGCCGCTGGTCGTCGTTGATCTTCGTCCAACTGTCGCCGCCGTCGTCCGAACGATAGAGCCCGCTGGCATCCTTGGCTTCGATCAATGCGTACACGCGATTGGAATCGCCTCCGGACACCGAAACTCCAATTCGGCCCATGATCGAAGTGGGAAGTCCGTGACCCTCGAGATGTTTCCACGTCGCGCCGCCATCCACGGACCGGTAGAGACCGCTGCCCGGCCCACCGCTGCTCATGCTCCACGGAGTTCGCAGCACTTCATACATTGCCGCAAACACCACGTTGGGATTGTTGGGATCGAAAACCACATCGATGGCGCCGGTCTTTTCGTCTTTATATAAGACCTTCTCCCAGGTCTTGCCGCCATCCGTGGTGCGAAAAACGCCGCGCTCCGCGTTCGATCCGTAGGCATGGCCAAGCGCCGCAACCAGCACGACGTCAGGATTGCGAGGGCTGATAATGACGGCGCCAATATGCTGCGTGTCCTTGAGTCCGACATTCGTCCAGGTTTTTCCTCCGTCGGTGGACTTGTAAACACCGTTGCCATAAGAAATGTTGCCGCGAATGCAGGCCTCGCCCGTTCCCACATAAATCACATTGTGATTGGAATCAGCCACGGCGATGGCGCCGATCGACGACACCGCCTCTTTGTCGAACAGCGACTTCCAGTTCAGGCCGCCGTCCGTGGTGCGCCAGACGCCTCCACCGACGCCGCCAAAGTAAAACGTGTATGGATCGCCAGGCACGCCAGTGACCGCCAACACGCGGCCGCCGCGATACGGCCCGATGGAGCGCCACTTCATGCCTTTGAAAAGGCTGTCGTCATATTTGGTCGCGGCCAGGGCAATGTGGCTGAGTAACGATAAGAGGACGATCACGCAGAACAGAAACAGCAGACGGCTGCGAATGGGTTTCATGGAAGAAGCTCCAAAGGGAAATGTTCGGCGGATAATCTTATCTCAGCGGCAGGCTAGCGCACAAAGGTTTGGGGCTGGCTCAGTTTGCCTTGTCATCCCGAGCCGCCTTCTTTTGGCGAGCGAGGGATCTGGGCGCGCCGTGCGAATGCTTCGCGTTCTTTGCGAAGCAACAAAATCGCACGTCCTGGCGCGCATCCTTAGTGGTAAACGGCACAGCTACCGGACTGTCAGGCGGAGCGCAACCCTGTCCCTTGCGACCGTCCCTTCCGCTCCGGCGGAATGAAGTAGGAATGAACGGATGAAATTGCCGGAGCGGATTTGAGAACCGCGCATTGCGACTGCTGAGAATGATCTCCAAACAAAACACCGGGTTCGGTTGTGTGAACCGAACCCGGGAGAGCTGTTCCTGGCAAGACAAGCCGCAGGGACTCCCGGCTGGATTCGGCTCGGCCGGTTTTCCGTTGCATCCGCCGAATTGAGCCGGTCAGTTTCATGCCTCATCCTGGGCTTGCTTCGCCACCGCCAGGGGAGCCTTATGCAAGCAGTGGCAGTAGGCGCCAGGGAACAGCGAACCTACTTCTTCTGCAAGCTGCGGATTTGCGCTACCACAGCCTTGATTTGATCGGGCGTCAGACCCTTGGCGGCAAATGCATGGGTCGCCTTCTTGCTGGGTCCACCGTTGGCCACAAAATCCGTCAGGTCGGCATCCGACAGTTTCTTGACGTCGTCGGAAACCAGGCTGGGAATCTTCGCCGCTGGTTTGCCGGCAGCATCGGCCCCGTGGCAGGCTGCGCACTTCGTCTTGTAAATGGTCGCCCCGTCGTCCTGCGCCCAGGACAGGCTGGGAATCAGAATGAACAGCGCTACCGCGATCACTACCACTAAAACTGCGAGCTTCGTTATCTTCATGATTGCTTTCCTCTCCGTGTCCATTTCTATGATGTGAGGATTCACCAAGACCCGGCAAACTCCTCTGCAAATAAGGTGGGCAGTTCTCTGCCGCACTCAGGAGATTCTCTGCTTGGACACTCTAGTTCGGCTGTGACTACAGTCACTTGAAGTGGTGACGGTTAAATAGTGGCAGTACCCTCCCGGATCACATTCGCATCGACCGCGCTGGTCGTGAACAACTGCGGCCTGAGATTCCAAAGCGGAGAGGTGCCAGCGACGGTGTCCGTAACCTAAATCATTACTGCTGATAAGCTTTGTAACTATTTGATTCACAGTCCCTTGCATGACATGACCAAGGTGGGGGTAATTAGCACGCCGGAGCTATTCTCTAATCCCCCCTCCTGCCCTACCATCGCCTGTGGTCGAAGGAGAGGCCCCCATGCAGCAGCAGGAAATCTTGCAGAACGACCTGCTAATCAGTCTGGCGCACACTTACGAAGAGGACCCCGGCCAATTCGTCACTTTGCCCAAGCCGGTGCTGGACTCCTCCTGGATGCGCCTGGCTGTCTCTGAGTTGAGAAACGAAGGGTACGTCGAAGAACAAGTGAGGGGAGTGGTCCGGCTCACCCCGCTCGGGTATAAGGCCTTCAAAGGCTAAAGTCTTCTGCGGCTCGGGTAGCCGTCGCGAGAAGCGCGTTCCGGGCGTCACTGTGCGGCGAGGTAGAGCTTCGCTACCTGGTCGGTGATACGCCCCGGATCTGCGTCCGCCAGGTTGGTCAGCACCACCACCGTCAGCCGGTCATCCACGTAACGCGAGATATGAACTTCGAATCCCTGCCATGATCCTCCGTGGCCGATCAGCCGATGACCGTTCTGGTTCAGGACATCCCATCCGAATCCATAGCTGCCGGAATTGGGCCGGCCATCCTTGAGCTTGCCTACCGTCCACATCTGGTCGAGGCTTGAGCGCTTCAGAAGTTTTTCGGTGTAGAGAGCGGCGTCCCACTTCGCCAGATCGAGGATCGAAAAATACAGCGCGCCGTCGGCGGTCGTGTTCAGAGTGGGTGAAACCCATTCCTGATTTTTCAGTTCTCCCTTCACCAGGCGATATCCGGCAGCGCGGTTCGGAACGATGTCAGCTTCGCTGATGATGCGCGTGGTCGTCATCCCGAGCGGCTGAAAGATTCGTTCCTGCAGAAAGTCGCCGTAGAACTTGCCGGTGACCTGGTGGATGAGAACGCCCAACGTCAAGTATCCAAGATTGGCGTAACTCCACTTCGTGCCCGGCGGGAAGGCCAGCGGAATACCCTCGACAACCTTGAGCAATTGCGCTTCTGTGTAGTCCCGGCGGAAGTTGAAGTTCTTCGGATAATCAGTGAATCCGGCGGTGTGGCTGAGCAGCTCGCGGATAGTCACTTCATTCCAGCTTGCCGGAGCACTTTTCAGATACTTCGTAATCGGATCGTCCAGCCCGATCTTCCCTTCTTCAACCAGCATCATCACCGCGGTTGCGGTGAATTGTTTGCCGACTGATCCGGACTGGAAGATGGTCTCGGGTTTGACCGGAACCTGCAGCTCCACGTTCGCCAAACCATATCCTTGGGCGCGAACAGTCTTGCCGTCGCGAGCAACCAGCAACGCCAGGCCAGGGATGTGTTGCCGCTGTATCTCGGCGTGAATATAACTATCGACGGGATCAACCGCAGGAGTTTGCGCAGTTGCCCGCAGGCTGGGCAACAGTGCGATCATAACCAGCAACGGGCGAGCGGCTTTCATTGCTTCTTGAGATTGTTCTCCTAGAAAGTCACCCGGGCCGCGAGTTGCCCAATCCTCGGCGTTGGACCACGGAACGTTCCCGTCGTCGTGATCTGCCCGAAGACTGCTGGATCGTTGATGTTAGTTGCGTTGTCGGTAAAGGTCGGTTGCGCAAACTCGGGATGATTCAGCACGTTGAAATACTCCACGCGAAATTCCAGGCTGACACGCTCAGTGATGGCCGTGGTTTTGGCCAGGGCCATATCAAGATTGGTCACGCCCGGACCGCGCAGCACGTTGCGATGCAAACCGTAGGTGCGGTCCGCCGGATTATTTACCGGATCGAGCTGCGGGAAACACGGATTCCCGCCCTGATAGTAAGAGTTGTTTTCTAACGGAACGTTAGAGAAGGCGTTGGGATTGAAATAGAAGTTTCCGGTGACCGGCGTGGTCGTGATCTGACAACCACCCGCCGCATTCACTCCGTAGGTGATTTCGTTGATCGTGCGCTGGTGGTCCGGATTGAAGATTTGGATCGGCCCCACAACCGCCGCATTGGTCATGTAGGGATCGCCAGCGCCCGAGGTCCCGGGATTTGTAGGATCGCCGCTGCCGGGCAGGGATGCTCCAATGTCGAAGGGAAAGCCGGTGCGCCAGGTAAGAATCGGGTAGAGGCTCCAGCCTTTGGTCAGACGCTTCGGGCCATTGGCGCGATCGAAGGGCAAGTCCCAACCGCCGCTGAAACTGATGCGATTGCGAACGTCGCTGTCCGCGGAAGCGTAATAAAGCTGCGGATAGTAAGCCGGGACAATCGAGTTGCGTTGCCGGAAACCGGAAGCGTCATCCAGGTTGTGCGAGTACGTGTAAGAGAAAGTGTAGTAAAAGGTGCCCAGCTTTGACGTCTTGGGCTGCCGGGTCAGACTGGCCTCGAGCGCGTTGTAGTTGGCGTTAGCAACATTCTGGAACTCGGGAAGCTGGCCAAAACACGGGATGCCGACCGTGGTACCGCAGGTGCTGTTGCCGGGCAACTGATCGAGCACCCGAGTGGTGGTTCCGAGAATCATGGGATTGATATCTCGTAGCGAGGTCAGGCCGTGCGACGAACTGCCCACGTAGTTCAATTCCAGAACGCTGTCGGCGACCAGATTGTGCTGCAGGCTCAGGTTGTACTGATACACGTAAGGAGTGCGGATATGCGGATCCACGAGATAGACGATGCCGCTGCTGTTGATGGGCACGAAGGGCGCGAAAGAAATGTTTGAGGCGGGCGGCCTTGATGGGAACGAGTTGGGGACGCCCAATTGGGCGCAGGTCCCATCCGCGTTAAATGTGACGCATGCATTTGGAAAGGGCTGGCTCATGTAATTGATCGGCCCGGTCACAGGACTGTTGGGAACGCCGTAGAACAAGCCGGCGCTCCCGACGAACGGCGACTGACCGTTGAACTGCAGGTTGTCTTCCCCCTTCAAAATGTCGTAGAACATCCCGAAACCGCCACGCAAGCTCGTCTTGCCCTTGCCGCTGGGGTCCCAGGCAAAACCAATCCGTGGCGCAAAATCCTTCTTGTCCGGAAAATTCGCCCCAGTGGGGGCGCCAGGGTCGCCCGGGAAAACCAATCCTCGGGGAGCATTCACGAAGCGCTGGGACTGTTCCCCGGGAATGACCGAGAAGCTGCGGCCTTCGGTGTCGGTTTTGGGTGTGCTGTATTCATAGCGAAGCCCCAGGGTGAGAACCAGGTTCTTGAGCGCATGCCATTCGTCCTGGGCAAAGACGTAAGTATTCTTTGTGCGAATGTTGGACGGCGCCTTCGCACTCTGGAAGTAATCGTAGGGAACACCTAACAGGAAATCGGCGTAAGAATTTCCCGAGCCGATGCCCCCGGAGCCGAAATAATCGAATTCGCCGTTAATGATGAAGTCATACACCAGGTTTTCCTGGTACGGAGTGAACCCGCCGCCGAACTTCCAATTGTGTCGTCCGCGTGTCCAGGTGAGCGAGTCCGTCCAGGAAAAAGTGTTTTCCACGTAGCGAGTAGGACCGTTTTCACTCTCGCCGATGGCAAGGTTGGTGTCGAAAAGCAGATTCGTCGGGCCGGTGGCGACGTCCGGTGTAATGCCAATGCCCAGCGATGCCGGTGTAGGCAGTTGCTTCGCCGGAGTGTCGTGCAAGAAATTGCTGCGATGGGTCACAAAATGAAACTCGTTCAGCAAGGTTGGCGAAAAAGTGTGCGTCTCGCCAATGTTCACGAAATAGTAGTTGGCGGTATTGCGGGCGGCGAAACCCGGAACGGTGGCGAAGGGAAACGGGTTCAAAGTTCCGTTGTAGGGATCACCGGAACGGTTTAAACCGAGGGTGGTGGAGATTCGGTCATTGGCGCTGAAGTTGAAGTCGAACTTGGAGGTGATTTCGTTTCGATTGTCCACTTCACTCAAGGTGGTCGACAGCAGACCACCGGGAGCGCTGGGAATCAGACCAGCCTTGATGTAGGCCTGGGCAACGCTATTGATCTGGCTGGGCGCAATGATGGCTTGGGCCTGCAGAGCACGATTCGGCTGAAAAAATTGATTGTTTTCCAGAAACGCGGCGACATTGGGGTCGGGAGTTCCCCCCGGCCCCGATCGGGAGAAGTTTCCTTGTACCTCTAGCGGCGTGAAAACGGGACTATCCACATCAGGAATGCCCTGCACCTGTCGCTGTCCCTGATAGGCAACGAAGAAGAATACCTTGTCCTTGACGATGGGACCGCCCAAGGTCCCTCCGTACTGATTGCGTTTAAGGTCCAGTCGTGGAAGGCCTTGCTGAACGTTGAAGAAGTCGTTGGCGTCGAGCACGCGATTGCGAAAAAACTCGAACACACTGCCGTGCATATTGTTGGTGCCCGACTTGGTCACGATGCCGATGACCCCGCCCCCGTTTCGGCCATACTCGGCGGTGTAGTCGCTGGTGAGCAGGCGAAATTCGGCGATGGCGTCGGGATTAGGGTCGAGGAGGTTGCTGTTGTCTAACAGGTCGTTGTTTTGGCCGCCGTCGAGCAAATAAGTAATGGAGTCCGTTCGCCCCCCGGCAATGCTGTAGTTGCCGGCTCCGCCGTTGTCGTCGTTACTTTCGGTGATGCCCGGCTGCAGCAGCGCCAGATCGAGCGTGTCGCGGCCATTGAGTGGCATGTTGGTGAGGGTGCGCCCGGTCACCGACTGGCCGAGCGTCGCGTTCACCGTCTCTACCGGCGCAGCTTGCGCCCCGACTTCGACCGTCTGACTGGCCGCTCCAACTTCCATGCGGATGTCAAAACGCAGCGCCTGGTTGATGAGCAGTTTCTGCTGATCGCTGATCACCGTCCGGAATCCCTGGTGCTCGGCTGTCACTTTGTAATTGCCGATCGGCAGTGCCAGGAGCTGGTAATAGCCCTCGCGATCGGTCACAGTCTTCCGGCTGATTCCCGTAGCGGTGTTGGTAACGGTCACTTGCACGTTCGGGATCACGGCCCCGGTAGGATCGGAAACTGTGCCGACGATCCTGCCGGTTGCCTCCTGGGCAGGGCACAGAACGGGAATGATGCAGATGCAGAGCAGAACCAAAGCCGCGAATTTCATCGGTCACCTCGGATGTCTGGCAGCAAGCGACTGACTTCGTAAGGAACAGGTAGATGAGGGAATCGGGTTCCTCAGAAACAAGGCAGGAACACGATCACAGGCCGGACTCGAGCTTGCCCCGGTCAACCAGACGGGCCACTTGCTCGAGCGTGTACGACCCCGAAGAGACGGACCTGCTGCACATGAGGCTTGGCCCTCAGCAGAAGTGCCTCGCATCTTGTCAGAGGGAATGGCGGAAGTCAAGCGGGAATCCCAGCTTGATTGTCATCCTGAGCAAGCCGCCTTTGCGCAGCGAAGGATCTGGGCGAGCCGCGCGAACTGTCGCGTTTAGCGACAGAATAATCGCGCGTTTGGCTCGCATCCCTGCCAACCGACTGGCTTCCCTTCGCCCGTCGCCGCGTCAAATCTGCTGCGTCTTCCACTTCCCCCGCTTGAACAAAATTGCGCTGGCGGCAGCGATCGCTCCCTCCGCAATCACGATCGAGAAAAATACTCCATTCGAACGCAAGTGCATCGGGATCGCCAGCCAGTAGGCCAGAGGAATTTCCAGCAGCCAGAAGCCGAACAGGTTCACGATCGTTGGCGTGATCGTGTCCCCCGCGCCGTTGAACGACTGCAGCATCACCATGCCGTAGGCGTAGCCGATGTTGCCATAACTAAGAATGCGCAGGCACGCCGCTCCCAGCGGCACCACTGCCGGATCATGGGTGAACAGGCGCACCACCGGTTCCGCCATGAAAATGAAAACCACTCCCACGCCTCCGAGGAACAGCATGTTGTAAAAGCCCGTTCTCCACACCGCCGATTCCGCCCGCTCGGGTTTCTTGGCTCCCAGATTTTGCCCAACCAGCGTCGCCGCTGCGTTGCTCAATCCCCATGAGGGCAGGATGACAAAGACCACGACGCGAATGGCAATCGTGTAGCCAGCCAGGGCCGCCGCTCCGAACATGGCCACAATGCGCACCAGGCCAATCCAACTGGTGTGCGCGATGGCAAACTGCAGAATGCCAGTCATCGACACTCGTACCAGCCGCCACAAAACTTCCAGGTCGACACGAATCTGCTGCACCAGCACGCGGATGCGTTCGGTCCCGCGCAGCAGGCGATAAAACTGATAAGCCACTCCAATGCTGCGCCCGGTAAATGTGGCCAGCGCCGCGCCGGTGACTCCCAGACGCGGGAACGGGCCTAGACCGAAGATCAGGCACGGATCCAGAATCAAATTCAGAATGTTCGACACCCAAAGCAGTCGCATCGCGATGGCCGCGTCGCCGGCGCCGCGAAAGATAGCGTTGTTCAAGAAGAGCATTAGCACCACGCCGCTTCCGCCGAGCGCGATCCGCGCATAGCCACTGCCAACTGACACAATTTCCGGCGAAGCGCCCATGACATGAAGCAACTGCGGCGCCCAGATCAAACACGGCACACCGATGACAACGGACGTCACCAGCCCCAGAACAATCGCCTGCACGCCTGCGACCGCAGCGCCGGCGGCGTCTTTCTCGCCGATGCGGCGCGAGACCATCGCCGTGGTAGACAGGCTCAATCCCATGGCTACCGCGAAAACCAGCGCCAGGAGCGACTCCGTGAGCCCGACCGTGGCCACGGCATTCGCCCCCAACCGGCCCACCCAGAACACGTCCACCACCGCGAACAGCGACTCCAGCACCATTTCGAGGACCATGGGCACGGCCAGCAGCAGGATGGCACGGTTCAAGCTTCCTTCGGTGTAGTCCTGATGTGAGCCCCGGATCGCCTCCCACAGGGAGTCCCACATACCGGACGGAGCTGCAATTGTCGAAACCGCTTCCATAAAAACCTACGGGCTTTCTGCGCCGTCGCGCGGAAACTCATTCGCTGCGACTGCGTGGATTTAGACAGAAAACAAGAAACTAGGATATCCGCAACGCGGACAAAGATTGAAAGGCTGGCGAATTACCGGCGGTCTAACATGGGCATATCCTCGGCGGAACGAGAGGTCGCTGCCCACCCCAATGAGCAGCTACCAAACTTAGGACATTGTATTCCGCGAGGGGCCGGACCGGCAACTTGTCCGTGATTGTCATCTCGAACTGGGTGCCCCGTTCTTTCGCGTTCTTTGCGAAAGGGCGGGAGGGACAGAATAATCGCGCGTTTGGCTCGCTTCCTTATTCCCGTCTTCGTGAAACTTCGTGGCCTTCGTGGTTCGCAGTTTTGTGATTCGGCAGTCAGACCGACCCATCCTGATCACTTCGCCCTGGAAAAATCCTCCACCACGAACAACTGTCCACGCCGCTCTGCGACGCCGAAGCCGGCCGAGTCCATCTCCCGGTCCAGAATGTTGGCACGATGCGGCGCGGAGTTCATGAAGCTTCGGTGAACGAGCGTGGCCGTCTCTGCTGCATCCACGTTCTCAGCCAGCGAGGTAAATCGCGCCCCAGCTTTCGTGGCTCGCGTCAGCAGGTTCGGCTCACCAGACAATTGATGGGAGATCGCCCCTTCCTTTGCCATGCGTTGCGCATGAAGCCGCGCAGCCGTGGCCAAAGCTTCGTCCCAGCGGAGCGCCGGCAGCCCTTGTGCTCTGCGTTCGCGGTTCACGGCGGCGAACAGCGTGCGTTCGGCACTCGAGGCATATCCCTGCGCCCAACTGATCTGCAGCAAGGCCATCAGCAAAACTAACGTGGCGCCAAATCGATGTGGGCTCTTCAATCGCGAAGCCTCACTGAAGATAAACCCGGCGGAATTGGTTTTCACTCGCGGGCATCAGCGCATAAAAAATTTGATCGAGCGTGGAGTGAATCCGTTTCGGTGCAAAGCGCTCAACCCCGCGTGGATCTTGCGAGTCAAGCCCGCTTTCAAAAGCTTATTCACAATTGTTGTTGAAAACGAAGTTCAGATTGGACGAAAAGATTTTCGCTGGAGGCAGGGCGTCCTCGCCCGGCGAAATCACGCACGAGATCTAGATCTGGCGCCCTCGTCCGGCAAGAACAAATCGCAGACAAAACATCCGGCAGAAGAAATTTCCCCGTACAAAAGGTAAAGGCCGTGATATTGGTTATGCTCTAGCCGCCAACTCCTGCGAGGGAGTCAACAGCGTGGAGTCATGCACCATCACGGCCCTTGATGCGATCAGTGCTTTCGCAGTTCCCAACCCCAGCTACGTCCTCGCAGAGCAGCCGGTTTTTTCGGGTCGGGGCGTCCTCCAGGTTGCCCTGGCTGACGCAATCACCCAGCTTACTTTGGACTGGCTAAATTTTCATTTGCGCCAACCCTTTCAGCCGTCGACGTGCGAAAAAGTAAATGCTCCCACACAAATTGTCAACGCCGTTTTTTGGTGCAGTGCTGTTGCTTTCCCTGTGCATTCTGTGGATCGCATTCGCCCGCCCAGAGCGCGTTTACCGTCACAATTTCCCGGAATTACACTTTTCCACAGAAGTTTGCACAGCCATGCGTCACAACGAATTCCACAGCCGAACCATCTTAATCGCTTGACGCGGGCAGCCCACTTGACGCATTTTGAGAAGAACAGATGTCGGTGAGAATGTCTGCGCTTGTCGCTTACGTGGACGGCGGTTCTCTGGGAAACCCGGGGCCCTCGGGTATTGGCGTCGTGATCGACGGCGCCCTTCAGGGCCGACTCCGAATTGCCAAGTGGATTGGACACCAGGACAACAACGTTGCCGAATACGTTGCCCTGCTGGAAGCGTTGCAATGCGCTCTGCTCCTGAAGGCGGGTGCCCTGCACGTCTATTCCGACTCTGAAGTTGTGGTCAAGCAGATGCGTGGAGAATACGTTTGCCGCAGCCCTCGGCTTTATTCCCTGCACTGGGTCTGCCGGAAGCTGGCGCGCTCGCTCAAGTTTTCCATCTCTCACGTCCACCGCGAACATAACGTTGAGGCGAACCGCCTGGCCAACTCCGCCGCCCGCAAACGAAACGAGTGATGGGTCACGGCCTCGCTGTGAACACCAGGAAATAGTCCATCCCGTCTTTCACGAAGTCATACTGCCCAACCAACGTGTAACCCGCTTTCGCAGCCTCGCGCAGTACCACTTCGCGTCCCACGCCGTGGTTCTCACCATTTCCATTCCGGTCAATGATTCCCACCTTCGCGCCCGGCCGCAGTGCCGCGCGCAGATTGCGCAGCAGCGTAATCGGTTTCGCCACTTCGTGATAAGTCTTGAGCAGCAACACAGCGTCAATCGTGTTGGCCGGCAGAAGCGAGTCGTCGCTTTTGCTCAAGATAGTCTGTACATTGCGCAGTTGCTCCTTCTTCGCCCGATCGTCGATGAATTTGATGGCTTCGGAATTGATGTCCACCGCATAGACCCGACCTGACTCGGTGACTCGCCGCGCCGCCCGGACGGTGAACCATCCCGATCCGGCGCCAATGTCAGCGACATTTTTCCCCGGGCCGATGCCCAGAATGTCCATCACCCGATTAATCTGCAGCCGCTGGTCTCGTCCCAGTGAATCGAAGATCGACAAATCGCCGGTGTAGGGTGTACTGGTCTTACGATTTTCAACCGGCGGCGTTGATGCTGATGGCGCACTTTGCGCCTGCAGAAAACTCAGCCCGAGCAAGACCAATGCAGGAATTAAGAGTCGTCGTTTGATCATGGACGCCACTTCTGGTCTAGGAGTTTGTTCAAAACAAGCTTACCAACTTGTCATTCCGAGGAGCGACGGCGACGAGGAATCGGCAGTGTTCGTGGATCTATCCCGACTGCAGATCCCTCCCCCTCGACTTCGCTCGGGGCTCGCCTTCGGTCTCGGCAAAGATCGCTCGGGATGACAACACAGATGGACTCATCACCCGCGGGGTTGGATAGCCAGCTAATGCTCCAGAGAGCCGTGAAGTGCTAAGCACACCAAGTTTGACGAAGGCCTCCAGTGCGGGATTTCCCTTCGTGCAACTTCGTGTCCTTTGGGGTCAAATGCCTCAACCGGAGTCATTCGTCTTCGTTGACTTACCCCATCCGCACTCCTAGGATGCTTGGTTAACCAAAGCAATCGGCGATGACTGGCGAAACCCTCTCTCATTATCGCGTGGTGGAACAGATCGGCGCTGGAGGAATGGGGGTGGTTTACCGCGCTCACGACCTGCAACTCGAACGCGACGTGGCCCTCAAAGTGCTGCCCGCCGGCACGTTGACCGACGAGGCCGCGCGCAAGCGTTTTCGCAAGGAAGCCCTGTCGCTGGCCCGGTTGAACCATCCCAATATCGCCACGGTGCACGAGTTCGGCAGCCAGGACGGCGTCGACTTCCTCGTGACCGAGTACATTGCCGGCATCACTCTCGACAGTAAGCTGTTCGGGGGCGCGCTGCCTGGCAAAGAAGTCATCGACCTCGGTACGCAACTGGCGCGAGGACTCGCGGCAGCACACGAGCAAGGCATCGTGCATCGCGACCTGAAGCCTGGCAACCTTCGCGTTACTCCCGATGGCCGCCTCAAAATCCTCGACTTCGGCCTGGCGCAATTCATGCCGCATGCCGCCAGTTCTGGCCTGACCGCGACTATGACCAAGTCGCAGGAGGTGACTGGCACTCTGCCCTACATGGCTCCCGAGCAGCTGCGTGGCGAACCGAGCGACGCCCGCACCGACCTGTGGAGCGCAGGTGCGGTGCTGTATGAAATGGCCACCGGGCAGCGGCCGTTTGCCGAGACCCTGGCCCCTCGACTGGTCGATGCCATTCTGCACGAGACGCCGCCCCGGCCCCGCGCTCTGAGCCCGCAACTTGACGCTGGATTGGAAAGCGTCATCCTAAAGTCTTTGGAGAAAGACCCTTCACGCCGGTATCAATCGGCCCAGGAACTGAGTGACGATCTGCAGCGGTTGAGCACGGGCGCGATTCCCCTGGCCCGCCAGCGCAAGCTGCGCTGGTACGCTGCCACAATCCTGGCCGTGCTTCTGCTCGCGCTCGCCCTCTCCTGGTATCTCATCACGCGGCGTGGTACCAACCTCCGGGCCATCGCTCCGGTTCCCTTGCGGCGGTCGGTCGCAGTGCTCGGTTTCAAGAATCTCACGGGCAAACCGGACGAGGCGTGGTTATCGACGGCCCTTTCCGAAATGCTGATGACCGAACTCGCGGCGGGTGGGAAGCTGCTGACCATCCCGGGTGAAAATGTTGCCCAGGCGAAGATCAGCCTCTCTCTGCCGGAAGCCGACAGTTACGGAAGCGAAACTCTGACGCGAATTCATAAGCTGCTGGGCAGCGATGACGTGGTTCTCGGGTCCTACCTGGCGCTCGGCAACGGCGACCTCCGCCTCGACCTGAAGCTCGAAGACACCACCAGCGGCGAAATCGTGGATTCCGTCACGGAAAACGGTACCGAGACGGCAGTTTCCGAGCTCGTCTCCCGGGTTGGCGAGAGCTTGCGCCGAAAGCTGGGGGTAGGCGAAGTTTCCACCGCCGAGGCAGCTGAGGTGAAGGCTGCCTTGCCGTCAAACCCGACAGCGGCGCGGCTCTACTCGGAAGGGCTGACCAAACTCCGGACCTTCGACAATCTAGCGGCGCGAGACCTGCTGCAGAAAGCAGTGGTTGCCGATCCGGACTTCGCCCTTGCACACTCGGCACTGGCCTCCGCCTGGTACAAGCTGGGCTATGACTCCAAGGCCAGGCAGGAGGCCAACAAGGCGCTCGCTCTCTCTGCCGGGCTGCGGAGGGAAGACCAGCTCTCGGTGCAGGCGCATTACCAGGGATACTCAGACGACTGGGAGCAGGCGACGAACACGTACGCGACCTTGTTTCACGATTTCCCGGACAATCTGGAATACGGTCTGCAGCTGGCCAGCGCCCAAACTTTTGCCAGCAAGGGAAAGGATGCGTTGGCCACGTTGGACCAGCTTCGCAAGCTCCCGGCCCCGGCCAAAGACGACCCACGCATTGACCTGGCCGAGGCCGACGCTGCGGATTCTCTGAGCGACTTCAAGCTCGACCTCGCGGCAGCAACTCGTGCGGCTGAGAAGGCCCACGTTCAGCAGGCCAGGCTGCTCGAGGCTAAAGCGCTCCTGAACCAGTGCTGGTCGCACAAAATGCTTGGCCAGACCAGGGAGGCCGTAAGCAATTGCGAAGCGGCGCGCGGTTTGTTTGTTCAGGCCGGATATCGCGACAAGGTCGCCGACGCCGATAACTCGCTGGCTACCCTCATGCAGGACCAGGGCGACAACTCCGGCGCGCAAGCCAAGTACGAACAGGCGCTCTCGATCTGGCGAGAGACCGGCAATCGGGAAAGCGTGGCCGTCGCGCTGAACAACCTGGCTGGAGTGCTGCAGGCGCGCGGCGATCTGGCGGGATCACGGAAGATGCTGGAGCAGGCGCTGCAGAATTATCGTGACGTTGACGACCAGGACGGCGTCGCCTCAGCTTTGGGAAACATCGGCCTGGTGCTCCACTACCTCGGAGATCTTCCCGGAGCACGCGCCAAGCATGAGGAAGCGGTTGCCAACGATCACCAATTCGGAAGGAAGAATGCCGAGGCGAATGACCTGTTGGGTCTCAGCTCAGTTCTTTATGATCAGGGAGATTTGGCTGCCGCCAACCGCAATTGGGACCAGGCCGCTGCCCTGCTCCGCGAAACCGGAAGCAGCTTGGATGTGGCGCCGGGATCCCTGGACCGGACCTACCTCCTCATGGCTCAGGACCAATTGGCGGCGGCACAAACCCAGGCTCAGGCAGCGCTCAACGCTGCCAATGACGCCAACACCAAACCGGACGCAGCCAGTGCTCAGGTCGCGTTGGCTGCGCTAGCCATCGAGCAGGGACGGGCAGCGGATGCCGAACCGCTTTGCGCTCAGGCGATCCGCGAGTTTCAAACGGAAAAGAATCTCGATGATGAGATCCATGCGCATGCCGTACACGTCCGCGCACTGCTGGCCGCGGCAAAAATAAGTGATGCGCAGAAAGAGATTGAGGATACGCGCCCCCTGCTCGACAAGAGTCAGAATCGGAGCAGCCGGTTTCAGATCACGATTGCTGCTGCCGAAACCCAGACTGCGGCCGGAAACCCGGCCGAGGCGGAGATAGCCCTCACCAAGATTCTTGCCCAGGCAAATCTCGCTGGTTTTGTTCTCTATCAATTCGAGTCACGATTTGCCCTGGCCGAGGCCGAGATCAAACTAGGAAAGCTTGCGGCTGGCCACGCCCGGCTTGCGGCCTTAGAAAAAGATGCGCGTGCCAAGGGGTTCCTTCTTATCGCCCGCAAAGCAGCGGCCCTCTTCCCCTGACGAATTTCATTCACTCTGACTGGAGTTCGCCGTAAAGCGTCTACAAGCGTTGTACCGATTTGGGACTGCCGATGCCACCTGGCTGGCTCTCGCAAGCCTACGCAAAAGCCGCGCCCCTCTTGCCATTCGGGACCCGGTGGTGCAAGAGTTTGCACACAAACACCTCATTCCTGATGCGAATTTCAACACCAACATTTTTTCTGAAGATTCATCTTGCAGGCGCAACAAAACTGCGATAAAGGGTTTGTAACGGTTGCACGTTTCTTCCTATCGGGGATTTGGGGAGTATTGTGGAAAAAGCTGTGGGGCTGAGTCCAAGGGAGCAACAAATTGCGGATTTGCTGCTGCAGGGCTGCGACAATCAGGAGATCGCCACTCAACTCAATATGCCTCGCCGTACGGTGAAGGCCCACCTCAATCGCTTGTTCGTGCGGTTCGGAATCAAGAACGGAATCAAGCGAGTCAAGCTGGCAACGCTTTTGTACCGGAGGCAACTATGTTGGAACGCGAGCGATATGGCGCAAGGGTCCCAAACCAGCGCGAGCAGCGCCTCATTGCGCTGGTCGCCCAGGGACTCAAGAATCACGAAGTCGCAACCATCCTGGGAACCACCGAGCACGTCGTCAAGAACTATCTCCGGGCGATCTACGACAAACTCGGACTCTGGAACCGGGTTGAACTAGCGCTTTGGCATGAAGCCAGACAACACTTCGGCGACCTCGATCCCTCAGCCCAGAAGATGGCGTCGCCCGCCAGTCCCCAGCTCGGGATAAAGCCCACCAAGTGGAAGCAGTCAACGATCGTACCCCGGCCGGGCGAGGACAAGCGCTCTGCTAATTGAATCAGCATTTCATCCAAAGCAGCAGTGCTTAAGCTCCTCAGTTGCGGTCGGATACGATCTCGCCTACCGCTAAATCGCGTTCTCAGCATTCCCGCCCTGGCCAAAAAAATAGCCCGGCGGTTGGCCGGCCCGTCAACAACCGGAAATTCAAAGGCTGCACAGCAGCTCGGCAATTCGTTCCCCGGCGTGGCCGTCCCACAATGGCGGGACGGTGCCTTTTCTCGCTTTCCCGGCAAGAATCTTCACTAACTCCGAACTCAGCTTGGCTCGGTCCTTGCCAACCAAAACATTCGTCCCCAAAGTGAGCGTGATCGGGCGCTCGGTATTTTCGCGCACGGTCAGACACGGAATTCCCAGGTAAGTCGTCTCTTCCTGAATGCCGCCCGAATCCGTAATCACCACCGCGGCCCGGCTCTGCCTGCCGAGGAACTCGAGGTAAGGCAAGGGCTCGAGCAGATGCAACTTCTTCACACTGATGCCAAACTCCGCGATGCGCTGCCGGGTTCGCGGGTGTACTGGAAAAACCACGTCAAGCTGTTCATTCAGTTCCAGCAAGGACTCGAGAATGCCCTTTAAAATCACCCCGTCATCGACATTTGACGGCCGATGCAACGTGACCAGCGCATAGCGGTCAGGAAATCCGTTTTTCGCTTGCCGCCTGGCTGCAGGCAGCAGCCGGACCAGAGAATCGATCATCACATTTCCCACGAGGTGAATTTTCTCCGATGCAATACCCTCCTGGCGCAGGTTCGCATCCCCGTCCTCAGAAGGAGTGAACAGAAGATCAGCTAGCCGATCGGTTACGATGCGATTGATTTCTTCCGGCATGGTGTGATCAAACGAACGCAGGCCGGCCTCCACGTGGCCAACCCGGATTAGCAGCTTCGCACAGACCAGCGCCGCCGCTACTGTCGAATTCACGTCTCCGTAAACCAGCACTACATCCGGTTTGCGCTCCAGCAGCACGGGTTCGAGGCGGATCATGATCTCCGCCGTCTGGCGGGCGTGAGTGCCCGAACCCACCTCCAAATTCACGTCCGGCGAAGGGATCTCCAGTTGCGAAAAGAACACATCCGACATGCTGACATCGTAGTGCTGGCCGGTGTGGACCAGGCTCTGCCTGGCCTGTGGCCGCTTCTCGAGCGCGCGCACGACGGGCGCGACTTTCATGAAATTGGGCCGGGCACCGACGACGTGAAGCACATGCATAATTCTTCTCGTGGGAAAAATACTTCAGTGTTGCTGTGCCTTCAGTTGGTCTAGCTTCTGCTTGAGCTGTTCAAGCTTCTGCCCAGCTTCCCCGAGCTTGCCTTCCGCGGTCAGTCGCTGATAGTCGGCGAGGTCTTTGGCCGCGCCTGCAATGAGCGCGTTCAGATCCGCCGCAGGCTTGGTTGTCGTGGCCGATGCTGCTGCGCTTCGTCCAGGTTCAACCGGGCTAGCTGCGGCGCTCAACGACGAAGCCTCTCCGCCAAACAAGGCTTTCATTGCCGAGTCGAAGTTTGGTCCGTAGGCCAGCCGGTCTTGCAAAGCGAGTACTACCAAACGCAGCTCCGGCATCGGACTTCGCTCAGCCTGCAGGTAGATCGGTTCCGCATACAACAGCGCTCGTCCGCATGGAATCACCAGCAGAGTTCCGCGGCGCACGTGGGAGCCTTGCTGATTCCACAGCGTCAATTGTCCCGACAACTGCGCGTTCTGATCAATTCGCGCTTCAATCTGCAAGGGGCCGTCCACCAGCTTGGTTTTCGGGAAGTCGTAGACTAGCGACGTGCCATATTGTGCGCCGTCGCTGCGGCCGGCAATCCAGCCAATCAGATTGTTTCGATTGGCTGGCGTAAACGGCAGGATTGCGACGAATTCGACGGTGCCTTCGCCCGGCAGTTTCATCAGCACAAAATTCGGCTCCATCGCCTGCGTCCTCTGCTCGCCGGACTCGCTCATGCCCACTTCCGAAGCGACCGTCCACAGATCCTCACGGTTGTAGAAGACTTCCGGATCGGTCATGTGATAAAGCCCGTACACGGACGCCTGCAGCTTGAGCAACAACTCGGGATAACGCACGTGTTTTCGCAACGCCGACGGCATAGCAGACGCATCTTTAAATAGAGATGGAAACATCTGGCGATACGCCATGATGATCGGGTCCGGCGAGTCAAAAACGTAGTACGTGGTAGTTCCATCGTAGGCGTCGATCACCACCTTCACGCTGTTGCGCATGTAGTTCACGGGATTGCCGCCCAGAAGATAGTGGCTGGAGTACGGATAGGTGTCGGAAGTGGTAAACGCATCCATCATCCACGACAGCCGGCCATCCTCACCGATGACGATGTACGGATCCGATTCGTAAGTGAGAAATGGCGCCAGCGTTGCCACCCGGTCGCGCACGCTTCGACGCATCAGGAGCCGGCTTTGAGAATTGATGTCATCGCTGAAGGGCAGCTTCGCCAGGTCCCCCTGGTTGAACGCGATAAGAATGCGGCGCAGGAATCCGCCGAGGAGGATCCCGCCGTTGCCCTCGTATGACGTCAGGTTGTTCGTCTGGCCCTGCGGATAATTGAATTCCTGTTGCCGTGTCTTCACGTATACGTCGGTGTTAGTGAGCTCGCCGAAATAAATTTCTGGACGCGTTACCTTGATACTCTGCACCGTGCTTTGGATGGGCATGTTACTCTGAATCAGCGTCGGCAGCCCTTCCGGCGTGAATCCATTCACGGGGTTCATGGTGATTCCGTAGCCGTGGGTGTAGATCAGCTTCTCATTGATCCAGTTGCGGCTGCTCTCCGGGAGCTTATCCACGCTCAGCTCGCGCGTGGCAAGCATCACCTGACGCATGGTGCCGTCGATTTCATAACGATCGATGTCGATGTCGGGAAAATCATAGTAAGTACGGATTTCCTGGATCTGACGCAGCGTGTCCTGGAGAGCGCGCCAATCCCACAAGCGGATGTTTTGCAGCGTAGCCTGATTGTTCGCCGGATCAGTCGCATCGACGGTGGTCTCGGCGGGAAATTCGCGCTGCGAGACCCGGTCTAATCCATAAGCTTGCCGCGTCAGGGCGATGTTATAGGCGATGTAAGGCCGTTCTCGAACTAACTCGTTCGGCTTCACGATAAAGTTGCCGACATACCAGCCGATTATCTGGACCCCGAGATAACAGAGCACGGCCGTAAGGACCGCAGCCGCCAGCCAGCGCACTCGCGGCGCCGACACCAGGTTGACCAGCGCAATGGCAGCGCCAACAATGAGCGCCGCACAAACCACAAGGAGGCCAGTTAGTGTGATATGAGCATCCGTGTAAGCGACACCGCTAAAAATCGTATGCTCTTCAAACAATGACTCAAACCGGCTGAGATACACGCGCGCCGCGAGCATTAGCAATAAGAATGCAAAAGCAATGGAGAACCCTCGCCAGGGCAGTGGAAGGGATCTGCCTCCTCGACCAGCGAGCGCATTGGTGCCGCCGGTAATGAGAACGAAGAAGAAGGCGACGACACAGGCAATCACGGCCAGCGTCAACATCCAGCCGGTTATGAACTGCCATGCTGGCAGGGTGAACAAATAAAAGTGCAGCGGCTTGCCGAATATTGGATCCAGAACGCTGCTGGTGGTGCGCGGCGCATACCAATAGAGAGCGAATGTCGGCCACTCCTCCATCATGCCGGCGCCCGTCGCCAGGGCAATGAGGAGTGAGATGACGAGCACGATCAGACTCAGGATGCGCTCGACCGGCAATTTCACCGGCTGCCTGCCGATGAAAATTATGCCGCCGTTCAGCAAATCAGATTGATAGTACGCCCGCCGTAGCGCGAGAAACCATCCGTACAGAATCAAGAATGTGGCGGCCGAAAATATCGCAAAGACCGCCCACTGAAGGCCCAGGGTCTTGCGGAACACATCTCCGTACCCGAGCGATCCGAACCAGAGGGCATCGACGTAATACGATACGGCCGTCCGGCTACCAAAAAGTAGAATGGCGATTGCGGCAAGGATAAGGAAAAGCCGGCGGCGGCGCCGTGGCGGTCGTCCCGGCCACGCGATAGACTCATGCATTCTCTACTCCGCTTTCAGCAGCGTTTGTTTGATGTCCATCCGATGTTACTCCCCCGTGTCATCGCGTGGCGAACGTCCGCAGTCCACCCCGGACCGATGGAGGAATTGAAAATGATTTTGTGGAACCTCAGTTTGCGCGGCAAGACATCTCACGCATGGTGGTCGTTCCCAGAGTCGCACCCCAGCGGAGGTCATGAAGCGTCAACGTCTCAAGAAGCAGAACCGATCCGTCCAGTTCCACTTCCCGGTCTCTTTGGCCAGCTGGATCAACGCCCGCACCAAGCCACCAACGTCCGCCGGGGAAATAGTCTTTTCGTCAACAAAAATTACCCCCCCATGCTTTCGTCCTTCCTCCGCCCAAGCCTTGAGCAGCGGCGGAATCGTCCTTCGGTCATAGGTAACAAGCGTCAATCCGTGTGCGGCAGCGTGCTGCAAACAAACCGAATCTTCCTGCCCCAGAAAGTTCCCGCTCTGCCACTCGGCCATGTACCGAACCACCAGTGCCGGGTTCCAGCGATGCAGGCCATCGGCCACTTCCGGCGAGATGTGCTCGTCGAGAAGAAGCTTGAGCATCTTAGCCTTTGGTTGCTTTCCTGGAGACGAATTCCGACACTTGCGGCAGCATGCGCTTCAACGTCCCAAGATCGGTCGCCTGGTTCTCGGCCAGAGCCTCCTCGATCTCTTCCGGAAATGCCTCCGCGTAATTGACGGCCGCCCGCACTTTGGCCTCGGGCCAGCAGAGATGTTTCGCGACCGCGGTGATGTTGTTTTTGTAGCTGCGGACCAACAATATCACCTCCCACACGGTGAGTGTGCTTGCCTGGAGGTAGGCTTGCCGCCCCGCCGGAGAATCGCGAAAATCGATGAGGGCAAATTCCGCACGCCTTAGGCCCTCCTCCACCAAGCGGGCGCTGGTGTCGCTGGGGGTCCAGCCGTGTCGATTCGCCATCCGCTTCAGTCGCTTTCCGCTGTCCACCGGCAGCCGCATGCTGAGGACCACCGAGCGAGCTGTTTTCATGGAATGCCTCGTCGTCCCTAGTGTAACTGTTGTAACTATTGTAACACAAACCGCAGGCCAGGCGCCGCCATCACCCAGACCAAGCATCAGGAAGATTCCGCGCCGAGGCCGATTTCACAGCAAGTCCCGGATCACATTGACAAAGATGATTGCGGCATAGAATAGTAGGCGTTCAGACCATCTCACATCACATTGGGGGAGCGATGCTGGCGCAAAACTCGGACCCTAAGCAATCGTCTGTGGCACTTCGACGCATTGACCGCCTGACGCTAGGATTGATTGGGATCGTAGTGATATTTGCTTCACTCGGCGCTGGCGAAGCCGTGTATCGCTTAGTGTTCCTCGACTTTGATGGAGCAACCGATCGTCTTCCCATCGAGATGTTGTTCGGCCTGGCGTTCGCCTGGATGACTACGAAACTGGCCAAAAGAATTTACCAATACCGAATCGAGACCTCCACGCGAATCAAATTGATTCGGGATCGCAACTACAAGATTCGTCACGCGGCAGAAGCCATCAGACCCCTGTCACATCCGAGCAATCAGCAAGCGATCCGCGTGATTCGTGAAGAAGTGGATCGAATTGAGTGGGCGTTGACCGGCATACCTCGGTAGGCGCATGCCGTGGCCGCTGTTTGCGAGAGGACAACATGGCTAGTCGACGGTTGCAACTCGCTTCCTTATTAATACTTCTGGTCGCTTCCCCGCTATTTGCCAGCGGTCCCACCGGCACCATCACCGGCACAATCACCGATCCCTCCGGCGCGGTGATCGCCAAGGCGCGAGTGATGGTACGCGACGAGGGAACCAACGCCATCCGCGATGCGGAGACCAATGAGGACGGCGACTACACGGTCGCGCTTCTGCCCCCGGGCCGCTATTCCGTCTCCGTCGAGAACGCAGGTTTCCGCCGCAGCGTTATTCACGGCGTCAGCCTGGAGGTAGATCAGACGGTGCGCCTCGATTTCTCACTGCGGGTGGGCTCAGTAACCGAGGAAGTGAACGTCACCGATACTCCTCCCATCGTGCAGACCGACACCTCCACCCTGGGCCAGGTGGTTAACAATCGCCTGGTTCAGGAACTGCCACTCAACGAGCGCAACTTCCTGTCCTTCGCCCTGCTGGTGCCGGGCAGTCAATTGCCGGCACAAGGCTCCGAAAACTCGACCGAAGGTGGCGCCCTCAGCGTCAACGGCGCCCGCGAGCAGTCGAACAACTTCTTGCTCGACGGGGTAGACAACAACGATCCCTACATCAACCAGTATGTCGCTCTTCCTTCCATCGACGCCATTCAGGAATTCAAAGTTCAATCCAGCGATTACTCGGCCGAGTTCGGCCACGCCAGCGGCGCTCAGATCAACGTCGTTTTGAAAAGCGGCACTAACAGGTTCCACGGCACTCTTTTCGAGTTCTTCCGCAACCGGCAGATGGACGCCAAGAATTACTTCGATCTTCCCGGCTGCGCCGCCACCTCAGTGCCGGGCACGTGCGGCGACATTCCGCGCTTCGATCGCAATCAGTTCGGCGGAACTCTGGGTGGTCCCCTGCGCAAGGACAAGACTTTTTTCTTTCTGTCTTATGAAGGACTGCGTTTGCGGCAGGCGACTACGCGGGAAGCTACCGTCCCCTCAACTCTGCAATGGCAAGAGGCTGAGGGTTTGACCCAAGAGCTCATGTTGTGCCCCGCCCTCCCGTCCTGCCAGGTCGGCCAGAATGTGTTCCATCTCTATCCGACAGCCAACGTCGGCTCTGACCTGGCCAACTCGAATACCTTCCTTTCTGCTCCGATCATCAGCAACTCGGAGAATTTGATCACCGCCAAGGTGGACGAGCACGCCACCCGCGGCGATACTTTGTCGCTCCATTACTCGCTGATCGATGAAAACCTCTTCAACCCCTTCGATCCCGTCAATGCCTTCACTGCGCTGCCCGGTTACGGCAGCTTCACCCTGAATCACGGTCAGAACGCGGGAGTCGAGTGGACGCGCGTGTTTCGCTCGACCGTGGTCAACGAGTTGCGCCTGGGCTTCATTCGCATGCGGGCCACAGTACTGCAGCAGAATCATGGCGATAACATCAGCCAACAGTTGGGCTTTCCCGACGTGCTGACTAACCCGGTGGATCTGGGAGCTCCCAACATCAACCTGATTGGCTTCGACGGCGTTGGCGAGCCCATCAACTATCCGCAATACCGTCACGACACCACCCTCCAGCTTTCCGATAACGTGGCATGGACGGTTGGCCGCAACCAGTTCAAGATCGGGACCGACATTCGCTACGTTCGGATCGACGACTACCTCGACTTCTTGGCTAGGGGCGACTGGTTCTTCCTGGGGCAGACGGCAGCCGGCTTCCTCGGTATTCCCTCCTGCTCCGGAACCAATGGGCTACCTGATGCTCCGACCTGTTCGCTGGCGCAGGTGCTTGCCGGCGTCCCGGACTACGCCCTCGCCGTGAGCGGGAACACCTACAACAGCTTGCGCAGTCACGGCGTCAGTGCTTACGTTCAGGACGACATCCACGTAATCCCGCGCTTCCTGCTCAACGTTGGCTTGCGCTATGAATTCAACAGCCCTCCGGTCGAGGCGCTGAACCGCTTCGGCGTTCCCGACCTGATTCCCTGCCCCGATATTCCCCAACCCTGCGCCGCCACTCCTCAGTTCACCGTGGCCGGGACAAATGGAATCCCTCGGGCTACATACAACCCCACCTACAGAGATATCGCCCCGCGCATTGGAATCGCCTGGCGCCCGTTGAAGTCAGAGCGTTGGGTGGTCCGCTCTGCCTATGGCATCTTCTACGACGTCCCCATTTCCCAGATCAACATTCTTCCTCGCATCAATCCGCCGTTCTACGATCTGGCCGCGCATTTCCAGAACCCCGCTACTTGCCCGGGGTTTTTGTGCACGGTCCAGGACATCCTCAGTCAGACCGGCCAGCAGACGGGTGTGGTCCAGGGCAACTCGATCGATCCCAACTTCCGCGACGGATACATGCAGCAGTGGAACGCCGACTTGCAATATGAGGTTGGACCCAATTGGATGATCGACCTGGCCTACGTCGGTTCCAAGGGCACGCAATTGCCGAACGTCATCGATAAGAACCAGGCGAACCCCTTAACCGGTCCGCCATACGGCCAGTTTTCCTCGGTCCTGTTCGTGGAATCGAATGCCAGTAGTTCCTACCAGTCCATGCAACTCCGCTCGGAGAGACGTCTAAGCCACGGGTTGGACTTTTTGGCCGCGTACACGTTTTCCAAGTCCATTGATGACATTTCCTCGATCTTCGGGGGAAGCGCGGGCTCCGGCTTGCCACAAAACTCGCAGAATCTTAGTGGCGACCGCGGCCTTTCCGACTTCAATGCAGAGCACCGATTGTCCATGAGCTTCGTCTATGACCTGCCGCTCCGCCGTATGTGGGCCCAGGGCCCGAACTGGAGCAGGAAACTGCTGGAGAACTGGCAGGCGGGAGGAATCCTCACCGCGCAGACGGGATCTCCATTCACCGTGGTTCTGGCGGGATCACCCGCCGCCTCCGCCGCGGCCTTCGGCAACCCGGAGCGGCCCGATCTTGTCGGCGATCCGTCCAAAGGCGGGCCGGTGGCGGCGAACCCAGCTTGTCAGGCGCCCGCTCAGGTAGGGACGCCACAAAACTGGTTTAACCAGTGCGCATTCGCCGAACCTGCCTTGGAACCGTTTGGTCCGGCCTTTGGCACGGAGGGGCGCGACATTCTCACTGGCCCGGGCTTTACTGATCTCGATTTCTCCCTGGCCAAGAGTATCTCGCTCCGCGCCGAGAGCCATCGCCTGCAGTTGCGCGGCGAGTTCTTCAATATACTGAACCATCCTAACTTCGACATCCCGGACCATACGTTTGACTTGGCGCCCTGCGCGCAGAACGGCAACCTCGTCTGCCCAGGGGAGAATTACGGCTCCATTCTCTCGGCGAACTCTTATGGCAATAAACCGCCGCGACAGATTCAGTTGAGTGTCAAATACATCTTCTGATATCAAACGTTTTGGACAAAATAGCTCTGGATCCTGCAGAGTGGCTCCCGGCCTCCTGCTCCGAGCGCGATCTTCGCGGTTACTGTGCCGATGGGAAGGTTGCGGTAACCTGTGATCTATTAAGAAGATTGGGAATCTACTCAGGCTTCCCCGTGTAGTGTTGTTCGCGGTGGACATCCGCATGGTCTTCTAAGGACTCCAAGTGAGTAATGACTTCGGCGGGCATTCCCAGTTCGGCCGGCAGACGTTCTTCTAGAGTTGTTGCGAGGCGGTGGGCATCGCTGACCGAAGTCAGGCGCGGGAACAACAAGTGTACTTCGATGATCTGGCGGTATCCGGTGGTTCGGAAACGCACGCCGTGGTATTGAATGGCCAGTTCCGAGCAAATTGCATCCAGCTTGTCCCGAATTTTCCGACCGGCTTCCGGATCAGAATAATCCAGAAGCCCGATTGCTGAACGCCAGACCAACTGCCCTCCCGCCCGGAGGATATTTGCTGCAACGGCGATCGCCACCAGCGGATCGAACGGTTTCCAGTGCGTCAATAGCACCAGCCCTAGCCCTCCCACAACGCCAAAACTCGTCCAGCTATCGGTCAAGACGTGCTTGCCGTCGGCTTCGAGAATGAGTGAATTTGTCCGCCGACCTGTCCGCAGCAGGTAGTAACCAAGACCCGCATTGAGTATTCCAGCCGTCAGGACCAGCAATGCTCCCACTCCCAGGTGCTCCAACTGAAGCCCGGCGATCCACTTCCGGATCGACTCATAGAGGATTGCGATCGCGGCCACGACGATCATTGCTCCTTCGAATCCAGCAGAGAAGAATGTGATCCGCTCGTAGCCATAGAGAAATTGTGGGACGGCCGATTTCGTGCTGAGCCGAAGACTAAAACTAGCAAATCCCACGGCGATCACGTGGACGACCGACTCAGCCGCATCGGAGAAAATAGCAGCCGAGTGCGTCATGAAATAGGCTGTGGTCTTACCCATCAGCATTGCCAAGCCGATAATCAATGAGAGCCGCATGGCTAAGGCCGCATCGTGCAACTCTCGTTCGACTCTCCTTGTTGCACCCTTAACTGTGGCTTGAGTAGGCACGCCTCTGTATCCCTAGATGAGAAGCTTGACGTTCGGCACATAGTCCCACAGAAATCGCGCCAGAAGATGTGATACAGCTCACGCGCCTAGGACGGCGTAGGAAGAAATCAATGGCGATCTCCGGAAAGCCGACTTCTGGCCGGAATAACTTCCGGACAACCGCGATCCAGGCACAATCCGCAGTCGCAGGTTCTTTGTTAGCGCCCGTTGTCCAGTGATAGTGCTAGTCTGACGTACAGCCGATGAACAACCGCGAAATCCAGGCTGCTTGGAACTATCACGATGGCACGAAGCACTCCTACTGGAGTATTCGTACCGAACCTCACTTTCTGGACTGGGCGAATCGGCCGTTGCCTTTCAAAATCTATCCCAAGATAGAGCCTCTTCCACTGCCGCGGGACGTGCCGCAAACGGGGGTAGCCGCGCTGTCCGCAATCTCAGATGCAGTGCCGCCGTCGCAGGCGGATTCGGTCCCTGGCCTTCAGGATCTGGCGCGCATCCTCTATTTCTCGGCAGGAATTACCAAACAGCGTGCCTATCCCGGCGGAGAAATCTATTTTCGCGCCGCAGCCTGCACCGGAGCTCTCTACGAGATCGAACTGTACGTCGTGGCGGGCGATCTGCCGGGCCTGGAAGCGGGCGTGTATCACTTCAATCCGGCGGATGTATCGCTACGGCTTCTGCGCAAGGATGACTTTCGCGGAAACCTGGCTCAGGCGACCGCGATGGAACCCGCGGTGACTCAGTCGCCCGCGACCATCATTTGCACCGGAACGTACTGGCGGAACGCCTGGAAATACCAGGCGCGCACCTATCGCCATCTTGGCTGGGACAACGGTACCCTGCTGGCGAATCTGCTGGCCGTTGCTGCGGCTTCGGGGCTGCCGTCCGAGATTGTGCTCGGGTTCGTGGATGCCGAAGTGAACCGCCTGCTTGATCTCGATACGCGGCGTGAGGTTTCCTTGTGCCTCGTGCCGATCGGGCGTACATCGGAGAGTTCGCTGCCTGCGCCGAGAGAGGTTCCAGCGCTCCATCTGGAGACGATCCCGCTTTCACAGCGCGAGGTCGAATATCGCGCCATGCTTGAGATGCACGATGCGTCTTCACTTGAGTCCGTAGAGGAAGCAAGTCAGTGGAGAGGGAACCCGCCGGTCTTTCCGTCTTCCGCCCCGGCTGGCGAGGAAGTTCAACTGGAGCGACTGCGGGAAGAAGAACAACCGAAGGCCACGATCGAGCAGGTGATCCTGCGCCGCGGCTCTACCCGAGCCTTCGATCAGACGGCGTCCATTACACTGGCACAACTCTCCACCATTCTCGACTGTGCCACGCGGGGTCTTCCGGCTGACTTCCTTGAACCAACCGGCGTGCAGCTCAACGATCTTTACCTGATCGTCCATTCGGTGCAAGGGCTCAAGCCGGGCGTTTATTTCTTCCAGCGTGAACCGAACACTCTGGAGCTCTTGAAGGAAGGGAAATTCCGCGCTGAGGCCCATCATCTTGGACTGGAGCAGGAGTTGCCGGCCGACGCCTGTGTGGACATCTTCTTTCTCGCCGATTTGCAGCCCATTCTGGAGCGATACGGGAACCGCGGCTACCGGGCTGTCCAACTGGAGGCGGGCGCAATCGGCGGCAGAATGTACCTGGCTGCCTATGCCCAGCACCTGGGTGCGACCGGGCTGACGTTCTTCGACGATGATGTGATTAACTTTTTTTCACCGCACGCGAAAGCCAGGAGTGCCATCTTCCTGTTGGCGATTGGCAAGCCGCTGAAACGCCAAAACCACAGTGGAACCTCTAGAGAAGTTCGGAATCAGTGATGGCTGAACTGCACCCTTTCTGAGCGGCGTGCAAAGGAGACGGCTTGGTTGCGCAAGAAGGGGATATTGAACGACTCGCTGCTATTTGCCGTCGCTCGAAAATACGAATGCGCGGTGTTGTTCCGCAACCTTCGGGACTTTAACTTGCTGCGGCAGCTCGATCCCTCGGAGGAAGTCATGTTCTATAAAGTAGGCACTCAGCAAGCCCCACGCTCGCTTTCGTGGAGCGGACTGCCCTCCTCTCGATTGAATGCTGAAGACTCGGAGGGTAAACTATAGGCGTTTTTCTGGGCAGGTTTGGGTGTTCACCTCTCGCAGCACTTGGAGGAAAACCATGAACAGGCTTTTGTTGCTATTGCGAATGCTCTTCGTGGCAGCTGTCGCGATAGGCGCCATGGCCCAGGAGGAAGCCACCCCTATAGTGCGCCCGGCTTTTGATCGCCAGGCCTTGGCTGTGACTTCTCCGTTTCAACTCGCGCCTTCGGGAACGCCGCCGCCGATCTGTAAGCCGTGCCTGTTCTACGGCGGAGACATTGATCCAAATGACCCGAATGCGGATGGTTTCCCTGACGGCAACACGCTGCTTACCGGCGAGAGCGAGACCTTCGGGGCCATAACAGTTCCAGCCGGGCGCGAGGTTCGAGTCGAAGGTTTGTTGTTCAATGTGCTGGCTGATCCGAACAACTTCGATCCCATGACGGCCACATGGGAGATTCGAAGCGGCGTGAGCGAGGGCAACGGCGGTAAGCAAGTGGCCTACGGGTCGGGCAACGCAAACATCGCACCCACAGGCCGCATCGTCTTCGGTTATCCCGAAATGACGGTGGCGGTCGCGGTGATTCTACCGGTTATGCTTAGCGCGGGTACCTATTGGTTCAATGTATCTCCGCAATGCACTAATACCGGCGATCCGATCTGCAGCACCGCGCAATATTTTGCCTCGAACACGACCCACGAAACCAACAATGTCCGTGGTGGAATGCAGCCTCTGCACGATATGTATCTTTACGCCCTGTATGGAGACATCGACTATTTCAACTTGTGCGATGTGAATAACAGCCACCAATGCGCTGCACTTTCCTTCGGTGTGATCGGCCGGTAGATCGCTGATCAGCGTCTGCCAGTACACTCGCTGCCGTACACCTCCCTGACCCAATGGTGCCGCCGATCCCGCCCACCCGAGCCATTCCCAACACACGATTGTGCCGCCGATCCGCCCACCCGAGCCATTCCCCGTTGAGGGCGGCCCTGCTGCGGCGAACGGATGCCGGCAGTGTCACGGCAGCGAGGTCAAGTATGTGAAGGACGGCAAATTTGATGCGGAGACTTGGCCGAACAGTGGGATTGGCCGTGTGAATCCTGACAACAGCCGAGGCTCCTGCGCTGCCTGTCACGGACGGCACTCCTTTAGTTCAGCACTGGCTCGCCAGCCCGAGAACTGTGGAAAGTGTCACATGGGGCCTGATCATCCGCAGATTGAGATCTATACCGAATCAAAGCACGGGATTCAGTTCCGCGCCAACATTGCCAAGATGAACCTGGATGCAAAGTCCTGGGTGGTTGGGAAGGACTACTCCGCGGCGCCCACATGCGCCACCTGTCACATGAGCGCGACCAGTAATCAGCCCGTGACCCACGATGTGGGCGACCGTATTAGCTTCACACTTCGACCAGTCGTGAGCATCAAGCTGGAAAACTGGGAGAAGCGTCGTGCCGCCATGCAGGACGTCTGCTCGAATTGCCACGCGACCGGCTGGGTAGAGAACTTCTATAAGCAATATGAGAACACAATTGATCTCTACAACGACAAGTTTGCCAAGCCCGCCAAAGCGATCATGGAGAAGCTCTATGCCGCCAATAAGCTCACGAAGACACCGTTTGATGAAAAAATCGAGTGGACCTACTATGAGCTCTGGCACCATCAGGGGCGGCGTGCTCGGATGAGCACGGCGATGATGGGCCCCGATTACACACAGTGGCATGGCTTCTACGAAGTCGCCAAGACTTTCTACACGGAATTCATTCCCGAAGCTGAGGCGCTTCTTCCCGGCGTGACCGCAGACGTGATGAACAGCCCTTACCACCAGTGGACAAAAGGCCTCAGCAAAGAGCAACTCCAACAACAGCTCGATTTTTATAAGAAGAGGTACAACCAGTGATGGCCCACCGGAAGTGATTCCGGGAGACTCCATCCGGCACTTTCTCGGCGGATGGTCGGCCAACGGAAGCCATCCACAAACGGGCTTCGGGGAGATCTCCTCGAAGCCGACTTCTGGCCCGGAATAACTTCCGGATTGCCCGTCATTCGGGTGCCCATCCAGATGTTGGATCAATCTTTCCAGTCACATGCAAGTTTTTCGCCCTGTGATCCGAAGTTTGCTCAAACTTTGGGAGTAGCGCTACGTCTAACTCCGATGGAATTTCTGAAAGCGGATCAAAACAAGGAGCAATCTACAATGAAATGGTCTTCGCTTGCGCTGCTTGCTGCCGTCGGAATGAGTCTTCACAGTCAGGCCCAAACGCAGAATCAAGCTCCGAGTCCGGCGCGCTCTCGATCCGATGAGATGTTGGACAGGTGGAACGACATTGGGAACAAACTCGTCGC